>VOFF01000852.1_pt1 | contig 52001 bp, 59 predicted proteins | sample 5384061 | NCBI WGS metagenome assembly VOFF01 (sample SAMN12384725, study PRJNA508395) | human gut metagenome | isolation source: healthy gut E | host: Homo sapiens | reverse complement strand
GGAGGCGGACGTTCCAACCCGTTTTATGGGCGGTTCCATGACCGCCTGGGCCTGGTGTACAGCATATAGGTGCATTCCAAAGGTTATCCGGATGAAGGGCATTTACCATCAGGCATGGACGTGGACCGTATGCCGGAGTAAGAAGTTCGAAAGCATTTGATGAACCTCCCCGGAACAATTGTGCCGGGCGGAGGCTGGAAAACACTGGAGATGATTGATGAACAGGGCATGACGGAGGAGGAACTGGAACGCAGGCAGGGCTTCCGCCCTGTCTTCCCGTCTGCTGGCCATGCAGTCCAATGGAACTTTAGCCAGATGCTGGCGCTGGATATCCTGTTCGGTCTGCCTCTGGAAGCGTTTGAAACAGCGGTCTACGCTATCACGAATATGGATCGGCCCGGATGAACGCCTTTTTATCAGGAAGGTGCTGGCCCGCCCAGCCGGTTCCTGGTCCATCGTGCGTTCCCGCCTGCCGGGGGAGTGAATTTCCCCGGATGGATCATTTCCGTTTCCCCTGTCCGGGGAAAAAGGCAGGATTAAATAAAAGGAATATTTTGCGTTACATCATCTGAAGGCTGGGGGAGGGGTGTAGCGGAATCGTGATTTTTATTTTAGTGGTGATGCGCTATAGTGGCAGCCATGACTGAGATGGAGCCGGACAGGAAAACTGCGGAACGGGCAATCAGGGAAGCGTATAAATCCAACCCGGGGCTGGGCGGAACATTCCCGCTATGTGGCGGAAGCCTGTAAAAATATAGCCTCCCGCGGGAGGCGGCGGATTCGGAAGCGCCCCTCTTTTCTGGCGGAACGTTTGATCTGCTCATGGTAAAAGTCACAATAACCGGCGGTTCGTTGAACGGCCGGTGCATGGGATCGTCATTGCGCAGGTACGGCAAACCCCGTTTTTCCGCCAGCTGCCGTATTGCTGCGTCCAGTTCTTCCCAGTAGCCGCGGCTGCCTTTCTGGTAAATTTCCTGATAGAGGGGAGCCAGGCGGGGGTAGCGTTTTCTGATGTACTCCAGAATTACGAATTTGTAGCTGCCCCCGCAGATTAAGGTTTTCCAGCCAAATCAGGTTGCATTTGTCTTCGACCTGCTCAACAATCGCCGGAATATCCGTAATGCCCGGAAAAAGATGAAGGGTGGTGCGGATTCCTGCCTCATGGAGCCTTCATGGCGGTGCGAGATGCCAACCGCCATGTCCATCATGGGGCAGCCCAAGTAAGGATTGACCGAGTAATCGGCCACAGGCAGATTTGACGTTGACAGGATGCTCTTTACCTGAATTTCCCTTTACTTTGATTTCATCAGCGTTCATGGTTTTAAAAAGCTCCTTTGCATTCCCTGCTGCACGGTATCGGAAGGGAGCAGATGCCCCAGCAGCAGCGGAGAGTCCGGGTCATGGAGTTTGTAATTTTCACGGGCCTTTTGCCGGTTCGTATTTGCATAGCAGTATTTGCAGCCGTTAAGGCAGGTGTCATACGCTCCTATGTCCCGGCTCTCAATGCAATGGCAGCCCTGCCGCAATCCTTGATGTTTCAGGTTGCGGAATTGAACGCCGTTGGCCTGTCCCAGAATGTTCAGGGTCATGCAGCCGGAGGATGAAATGCCGTAACGCGTGTAATCTCCATTGGTTCCGCAGGTTTGAATAGGGATGTTGTATGCGGCCGCGATGGCTCCCAGCCCGGCCGCCAGCTCCTCCTTGTCTTTTTTCCGTGAGGGGGATTAGTTCCGGCATGTTGGTTTGCAGCTTCCTGTACATTTCCACAAAGCTGAAAATGCAGCGGTCGATGTGGCCGGATAAGAAGGACGCCATGCGTTCAAAGGTCTCCAGATGCCTTCTGACGGTATATTCATTCACTTGTCAGCAATACCGGGTCATACCGCCATGCGATGCGGTTTGCCGACAATTTCCGAAAGTTTTGCCAGCGTGGCCATGCTTTCATCAATGCCGGGAACCCCGGTTCAATTTCCTTTCCGTAGGCCGTAATCGTATAGTGGAAGTAGGTATGGAAACGCTCGGCGATGCTGTTGATATGCGGAAGAATGGGAGCATAATTTTTAGAGCAGAACACAACACAGTCCACCTGGTCCGGCGTCAGTTCATAACGGGTCACCTTATGCTGGAACAGGGGATTGCGGGAAAGGACATAGCCTTCTTCAAACCTCTTCAGCAGCCAGCGGGTGTAATACTGGACGGTGTCTGTCCGTCCTCCTGTATTGATAATCATAGCGTGTTTTTGTTGATGGATTGAAATTTCAGACGCATTTGTTCTGAAAAAAGGTCGGTTAAACGGACCAGTTCCGCTTGCTGTTCTCCGCTCAATTCCGCCATGGCGTCGTTTTCCGCCTGCGCGGCAGGGGGGATGATGCGTTCCACGTATTCCTTTCCGGCTGCGGTGAAGCGTACCAGCCTGATTCTCCGGTCGGTTTTGGATTCTTCAAAAGAAAGGTACCCCAGCTTCCAGAATTTTTTGATGGCGGCGCTGACGGTTTGCTTCGTGGCGGAGAGGCGTTCGCAAATCCCAGCCTGCGTGCAGCCGCTTTGAGCGAAATAGATGATATCCAGAATAAACAGCTCTTTGGTGGTTAACCCGTATTTTTTGGCGTATTCCGTATAGACGGCATATTGTTTGTCCCGCAGCCGGCAGTAGTTGTTTACGTGGATATTGACGCTCTCTTTGCTCATAGGCGGAGATGGATAAAGTATGATATTTGATAGTCTGATATTTGACAAAAAGAATGTAGCTATTCGCGCGTTTTTTGTAAAGCCCCAAATATAAAGCTCCAGATAAAGAGGCGGGGGATAGGGACGGCTTTTTGCGTGACCAGGCAAATTTCCGGAAACAGTACTGGAGCGGCAATGGATGCCGACCTTTCAAGAATCCGGTACATTTTCCGTTTTTATTCCCGTATCTTCTGTTTCGCGGCAGAAGAGTTTTGTTGCCGCATGGCTTCGGAAGACAGGCGCCTGTGGCTACCGGGGAAACGTTTTTCCATGTTTACGGGAGTTGGAGAGCTTGCCCGATGGGGCTTTTCTGCACCAGAGCAAGTTCCGCCTGCTCCGGTGACTGATGTTTCGCCGGAGGCGGGGAGAGAGCGTGGAGACTCAATAAAAAACGCAGGCGGCGATGCGCCTGCGCGGTATCCGGCGATGGTTCGGACAGAAGAAAGAAGCGGTTTTTCTGCCGTAGGGTATTTGTGTAAAACGGCATCCGTCCGCTTCCTGAAGAACGGGAGATGATCCGGGCGCTCCCAGCAATTCCGCTTCCGGAGCGGGAACGGTATTTGGAAAAAAGGGCGGTACCTTTTTCCGTTCTTCATTTTCGCCGCCCCCTGAGAAACCCCGGCGTGCTTTTACGCTTTTGGAGGAAGCGGCCCGTACAAGGCACGCCAGGGAAGAACAGGGCGGCTGTTTTTTAGCCGATTTCCGTGCGGCCCAGCAGGTGGGCGCCTTCCTCCATGGCGAGGCTGCGTGTCTTCATGTCCCCGACGACGCGGGCCTGCTGCTTGAGTTCGCAGCGGTCAGAGGTGACCTTGCCTTCCACGTTGCCGTAGATGCGGACGTCTCCGGCAGTGATGTCTTCCTTGATTTGGGCGGTTTCACCGATGGTGACTTTTCCCTTGTCGGAGATGATTTCGCCTTCGATTTTGCCGTCGATGTGCATGTCATTCTGGAAACGGATGGTTCCCTTGATTTCGATGCCGGAGGCGAGGAAGTTGGTTACGTTGTCTGTCATTGTCGTCAAATGGTTGGGGATGGGGTTAAATGGTCATGATATCCTTTTCCTTGACGGTCACCAGCTCGTCAATTTCCTTCACGTATTTGTCCGTCAGCTTCTGGATCTGCGTTTCCAGGTCGCGCTGGCCGTCTTCCGTGACAATGTTTTCCGCCTTGAGCTTTTTGGCGGAATCCATGGCGGCCTTCCGGGCGCCGCGCACGCGCACGCGGGCTTCTTCCGCCTGGGATTTGACAAGCTTCACAAGGTCTTTGCGGCGTTCTTCCGTGAGGGCGGGAATGGGCAGGCGGATGGAACGGCCTTCCACCAGGGGATTGAGGTTCAGCTTGCTTTCATTGATGGCGCGGCCGATGTCGTGAACGGTGCTCGGATCAAAGGGCTGGATGAGGATGAGACGGGGTTCCGGCGTGCTGATGACGGCCAGGCCCTTCAGTTTCATGACGGAGCCGTAGCTGGAGACATGTACGTCCAGGTTTTCCACGAGGCCGGGGGAGGCTTTGCCCGTGCGTACGCCGGAGAATTCCTGTTTGGCGAAGTCCACGGCCTTGAGCATGGATTCCTCCGTTTCCAATAATAATGTTTCTGCGTCCATGATGATGGTGGGTGCTAAGTGTTTTTGGCGGGTTGAAAAGGAATGCGGGGTTCAGCTGATGGTGGTGCCGATCGGTTCCCCGAGAAGGGCGCGCGTGATGTTGCCCGGAGTATGCATGTCGAATACGATGATGGGCTTCTTGTTGTCCATGCACAGGGTGAAGGCCGTGGAGTCCATCACTTTGAGCTGGCGTTCCAGGCATTCCTGATAGGAGATGGTGTCGAATCGCTTGGCTCCGGAGACTTTTTTGGGGTCCGCATCATACACCCCGTCCACGGAGGTAGCCTTCATGACCACTTCCGCATTGATTTCGCTGGCGCGCAGGGCAGCCGTGGTGTCCGTGGAAAGAACGGGTTGCCGGTGCCGGCGGCGAAGATGACGATTTTATTGTTGTCCAGATACGAGCGGGCCTTCAGGCGGATGAAGGATTCCGCGACATTTTTCATTTCAATGGCGGACTGCACCACGCAGGGGACTCCCGCGCGTTCCAGCGCGCTTTGAAGGGCCAGGGCGTTCATTACGGTGGCGAGCATGCCCACGTAATCCGCCGTGGCGCGGTCCATGCCGCGCACGCTGGCTTTCGCCCCGCGCCAGAAATTGCCGCCGCCCACGACCAGGCCTATTTGGACGCCGGCGCGGTGCGCCTGGGCGATTTCTTCAGCAATGCGGGCGACGATTTCCGGGGAAATGTTGTCCATGCTGCCGGGGCTGCGCAAGGCTTCCCCACTGAGTTTCAGGAGGATTCTTCGATAGGCGGGTGCGGATGTGTCAGACATAGATGCGGATTTTACGCAGACAAGATTGAAATTTCACGGGGCAAAAAAGAAAGCAAAAAGATTCTTTATTGATTTTTCTCCGGAGGTCCGGAGATTTCCACCTTGATGGGGCTTCTGCTCTCCAGGCTGCGGGTGGGGAAGGGGAAGGAAATGCCTTCTTCCCTCAAAGCGGCGTTTGATGTCATGGGCGAGCGTTTTGTGGCAGTCCAGGAAATTGTCTTTCTGGCACCAGGCCCCTACGGTAAAGCCCAGGGAAGAGTCCTGAAACCCTGAAAACGAGATGAGGGGCGCGGGGTCGTCCAGGCAGAATTTGTTTTGTTTGACCACTTCCCGAGGACGTTTACGACATGCTCAATGTCGCAGTTATAGTCCACGCCCAGGCTCAGGTCGCACCGGCGCGTGGAAAAACGGGTAATATTGCTGACCGGGTTTTTGATGATTATTTCATTGGGGATGCGCACCATGGTATTGTTCGGCAGCCGGAGCTGGACGGACATCAGGTTGATGGAGTCCACGTTCCCGGTGATTCCATTCACTTCAATCATATCCCCCAGGTTGATCTGCTTTTCCCCTACCAGGAAGAGGCCGCTGATGATGTTGGACAGGGAAGTCTGGGAGGCGAAGCCTACGGCGACGCCGATGATGCTGGCCGCGCCCAGCAGGGTCAGGATATCGAACCCCATCAGGGCAAAGGCTTCCACGCCTATAATAATGTAGCCGACGTTTTTGACGATTTTTACCGTCAGGCGGGAGGCCTGGGGCGACATTTTCAATACAGTGATTTTCCGGAGCACCTGGCAGAACTGTTTCAGAAGTATCCAGCTGACCACCAGCCAAACCGCCACATGCAGAATTTTAACTCCCACGGACTGCACCATTTCCAGTTTGAGCCAGTCCGGCATGTTCAGGAAGTCCATGGTTTTTGTCCAGATGTCTTCCCTGGAGGATGCGTCTGCCATGAGATTCATATGAAGGATGTAGCAAACGCTACTGCCCGGCTCAAGGGGCGCGCGCGTATTCCCCCCGGTTTATGACAGTTCCTCCGGCAGCGGAGAGGACAGGACTTTCAGGCGCTGCGGACGCAGCATTTATCCCGCAGGAAAGGGGGGCGGATGTATGGCCGGATATGGCATCTGGTTGGGAAACAGGAAAAAGCGGGGATGAAAAAAGGCCGTTCCCCGGAGAGGGGAGCGGCCTTGAAATATTGCCGGAGGGCTGCTTACTTGCTGAGGTAGGAGGCCACGCCTTCGTGGGACGGGGTCATGGCCGCATCTCCCTTGTGCCAGCCGAGGGGGCAGACTTCCCCGTACAGTTCGAAGTGCTGGAGGGCGTCAACCACGCGGATGGCTTCATCAATGGAGCGACCCAGCGGGAAGTCGTTGATGAGCTGGTGGCGGACGATGCCGTCCTTGTCAATCAGGAAGAGGCCGCGGTAGGCGATCAGCTCCCCATTGACTTCCACATTGCCGTCTTCGTCAATTTCCTCATCTCCGGCCAGCACGCCGTAGTCGGCGGAAATGGTCTTGTTGATTTCGGGGACGATGGGGTGGGTCACGCCCTGAATGCCTCCCCTGGCTGCGGGGGGTGTTGACCCAGGCCCAGTGGGAGAATTCGCTGTCCGTGGAGCAGCCGACGACGGCTACGTCACGCTTGTCGAATTCGCCCAGGGCTTCCTGGAAGCCGATCAGCTCGGTAGGGCACACGAAGGTAAAATCCTTCGGGTAGAAGAACAGGATTACGTACTTTTTGCCCTTAAACTGGTCAAGGCTGAAATCCGGTACGATGGTACCGTTTACAACTGCGTTTGCACTAAAATGAGGTGCCGGTTTTCCTATGAGAAGCATGGTCGTTTTTTTGGTTTGGTTCTAAAAGAATGATTCCAAAAAACGGACGAAAGTCAAGAGGCAATGATACCGCATTCGTTCCAAAAGAGCCTGTTTTCTCTTGAAAATGAAGCTTTTTTTTGTCAGTATTCCCTCCATGTCATCCTCAAAGGCGCAACAAGATGAGTGGTCCGGAAAAATAGGCGTGATTCTCGCAGTGGCCGGCAGTGCCGTCGGGTTGGGAAATTTTCTGCGCTTTCCGGGGCTGGCTGCCCAATATGGAGGGGGGTGCCTTCATGGTGGCTTACGGCCTCATGCTTGTTTTGGTGGGCGTGCCCGTGGCGTGGGCGGAGTGGTCCATCGGGCGGCGCGGCGGCCAGATGGGCGCCCATTGCGCCCCCGGCGTGTTCTGGTACCTGACCAAAGGGTCCAGGCTGTGGAAGTTTCTGGGCGTACTGGCGGTTCTGGGGCCTTCATCCGTGGCTTTTTACTACATGGTGGTGGAAGCGTGGTGCTGCGGCTATTTCTGGAAGATGCTCACCTGTCCGGAGGTTTTGCCACGGCGGAGGGGACGGCTCAGACTTTTTCAGTTTCACGGGCATGTACGGTGACGGAAGCGCCCTGTTGTCGGACAATGGGCTGCTCTGGATCGTCGGCGGGTTATTCTGCTGAACCTGGTAATTATTTACCGGGGCATCAGCAAGGGCATCGAAATGTTTTCGCGCTGGTTCATGCCGTTGCTGCTTTTGATTTCCCTGGTGCTGCTGGTGCGCATTTTGTGCATCGGCACGCCGGATCCCTCTTATCCGGACCGCAGCATCGAACAGGGACTGGGATATATGTGGAATCCCAGCAAAGTGCTGGTGGAGGAACTGGACCGGGACAGCGGGGATTGGAAAACGGTTTCCATGGTATCGGCCTCCCATGCGGGAGCCCTGGATGAAGCCGTGAGGCAGGTGGAGATGTCCGGCGGAACCCGCAGGCTGACTGAGGTGACCTTGTGGGACGGCCTGAAAAATATTGAGCTTTGGATCGCTGCTGCCGGACAGGTTTTCCTGAGCCTTTCCGTAGGAACGGGGCTGACTCTGACGTATGCCAGCTATGTCAGGAAGAAAGAGGATATCGCGCTGAGCGGCTTTTCGGCCGCCGCCTCCAATGAAGTGTGCGAGGTGGGCATCGCCGGCATGATGACGGTTCCTGCCGCCGTGGCGTTCCTGGGAGTGGCCGGAGCCGCCGGGCAGGGGACCTTCGCGCTGGGCTTCATGGTGCTCCCGCAGGCTTTTGCCAAAATGGGGTCCAGCGTGGTATTCGGCAGCCTGTTTTTCCTGCTTCTGACGGTGGCGGCGGTGACCAGCTCCATTTCCATGATGCAGGTGGGCCTGTCCTTTATTGAGGAATTCATGGGGCTGAAACGCAAAATGGCTGTGGTGGTGCAGGGCTTTTTTACGGCTACGGGCACGTTTATCGTTGCCTGGTACAGCGGCAATCTGCTGGCGATGGATACTTATGATTTTTTTCTGGGCACGCTGTGCTTCTTTGTGAGCGCCATGGTGATGATGATTCTTTTTTCCTGGAAACTGGGGGTGGACCGGGGATTGAAGGATCTGGAGGACAGTTCCGTCATCCGCATTCCCAGAATTTACCGTTTCATCATGAAGTTTGTGACGCCTACGTTGCTGCTGGCTATTTTCCTGGCCTGGCTGGCCCAGAATATCTGGGTGAAGCAGGCCGCGCCCATTGAAGCGCTGGGGCGGGGGGAACATGGGGCGGTCATTCCCATGGGGTTTCTGGCGGCTTATGCCCTGTTTCTGCTTTTCATCACCATGGCGTCCGGAAGGCATAAGGTGTACCACGGTCCGCGATAGGCGCGGAAAGGACTGCGCGGATGCCCGTTTCCCGCAGTCTGCGGCAAGTTGGGAGGCAATCCGGAGGCTTGACCGGAGCCGGATTTGATATAGGCTGAAATCATGTCCAGAATAAGGAGGATACGCAGGAAAAAGCCCCGTACCGGCAGCGTCTGGAAAAAACTGCTGTTGTGGGGCGTGCTGGGGCTGCTTGTTCTGGCTGCTGCTGCGGTGGCGGGGTCTTATCTGTATGTCAGGGCCTACTTGAAGAGCGATGGTTTTTTAGCCATGCTGGAACAGTCCGCCGTTGATGATATGAATGTGGAGACAGCCAGGATAGATCCCCTTGACTGGGACGGTTCCGGCATCCGGTGCGGCGGCGTAGTAATGGAGGGGCATGAGTTTTTGACTTCCCTTCAGGCCAGGAATATTGAGACGGAATTCAGCCGCTGGGAATTGCTGAAGCGCGCTTTTTGTCATTACCTCCGTCAATATTGCGGAGCTGAAGCTTCATCTCGCTCCCGTGTCTTTCCGTTTCAGGGAAAAGCCGGAAGGGCCCAGGAGCTGGGCGGAAGAGAATATTCTTCCGGATACGTTCCGTCTGGAAAAGGGGAGCATTGATTCCCTGTCCGTTTCCTATGGGGAGGCCGGCCGGCTGTATGTTTTGGACGGGGCCCGCGTGGAGAGCGCCTATGACGCCGGTTCCAGCCAGTACAGGTTTGATGTGCGCGGGGGAAAGCTGCTTCTTCCTTTCCAGGGATGCCCGGAGTTTTCCCTGATGTCCGGTACAGCGCAGTTTAACCATTCCAGCAGAAGGGTGAACATTCCGTCCTGCCGCCTGACTACGGATGCCGGCGGTTATTTGGACATTAAGGGGGACTGGGACGGCTCTTCCTCCTCCTGGACGGCGAATGTGGTGGTGAACGGTGTCCCTGTCTCTTCCATCCTGGAAGACCATTGGAGAAAGCATGTCCATGGCAGCGTGAGCGGCGGAATAGACCTGCGCGGCGGACGGGACGGCGTAACCCATGTGGCCGGACTTGCCAGGTTGCAGGGCGGCATGCTGACCGGCCTTCCGTTTTAGACCGGCTGGCTCTGTTCTGCGGTTCTTCCAGATTTCGGAATCTTCCCCTGCACGAGGCGTCCGCCCAGTTCGTCTATCAGGAATCCGCCTGGCATATTTCCAATATTCTGGTGGAAAGTGAAAACCTGGTGAGGGTGGAAGGCTGGCTGGAAATCGGGAAAGGGGGGCGCTGACCGGAAGGCTGCAGGTGGGGCTGCGGGCCGACGGCCTGTGGAAAGCTCTTCCGGGTTTTTCCGATGTGTTTTCCGTTTCCCGCCAGGGAGCGGGAGGCAATCTGGCATGGGCCAATGTGAATATCGGAGGGACGCTGGACAACCCGTCGGAGGACTTGTCCGCGCGGCTCATCAAGGCGGCGGGAAACCGCCTGACGGAAATAGGAATGGGCAAGGCGGCTGAAGTGGCGGATGTCGCGGCGCGGCTGCTGAACAGGGGAACCGAGAAAAACGGAGCGGGGGATGGTGCGGAACATAATGGCCGCAAGTTCAGGATTCCGCCGCGGACGAAGTTCCCGCCCCGGTTGTGCCACAGCTGCAGGACGCTGCGGAAAAGGGGCTTAAAACAGGGAATGACCTGATGAACGAATTAATGAATTGGTAACCCGTTTTTTGCAGATGAAAACTTATCCCTGCCAAATGGTGCAGGCGGTCGCCGTTATCGTGGAGCGTATCGCGGATACGGCTTTCCGCGCCACCCTTCCGAATGGCAAAACCGCTGTGGCTTTTGTAGAAAAAAAGAACGCTTCCCTGAGGGAGCTGCTCAAGCCGGGCGACCGGGTGAACGTGACGATTTGCCCGGCGGATTTTGACCGCGCCCGAATAGACGGCATGGCGGAATGAGGCGGTGAGTTTTTCCCTTCATCATTGGGGGAAAGAGGCATCGCGCGAGGCAGGAAAACCGCTGTAAAACGGAACTGTCCCCATGACGGGATTCCGGACGGTGAAGAACGAACAGGGGGGCATGGGCGGGAATTTCCCCGTGCCGGGATGGATGCGGGAAGGGCTTTCCTTTACAGCCGGGTGCGTCCTTCCAGAGCCTTCATCAGCGTCAGCGTGTCCGCGTGGCTGAGGCCGGAGCCGGCAGGCAGCCCCTGGGCAGGGCGGGATATCCTGCAATCCATTTCTTTGAGCAGATGGTGGAGGTAGGTGGCCGTTGCCTCCCCTTCCACGTCAGAGCCTGTTGCCAGAATGACTTCGCAATCAGGCTGCCGGGAGATGCGTTCCATCAGGGATTGAATGTTGAGATCTTCCGGCTCCACATCATCCAGAGGGGAAAGCTTGCCGCCCAGGCAGTGGTACAATCCGCGGTAGGCGCTGCTGCGTTCAATGGGGATGACGTCCGTGGCCTGTTCCACCACGCAGATGAGGCGGCTGTCCCGTTCTTCATCCCGGCAGGCGACGCAGGGTTCCCCTTCCGTGCTGAAGAAGCCGCAGACGGGGCAGGGCGTGACGTGTTCCGCCGCCTGGCCGATGGTGCGGGCAATCGCCTCCGCTTCTCCCATGTGCCCCTGGAGCATCCACAGGGCCATGCGTTCCGCGCCGCGGGTGCCGATGCCCGGAAGCTGTTTCAGGGCGGTTACCAGTTCAAGCACGGGGATGGGATAGTCCAGATTATTCATGAGCGGAAGGAGGTTCGGAATGACGCCGGACAGGAGGCGTTTGGGGACAGAGGATGGCGAGCACGCCCGCGCTCCCTGCGGAAAGCAGGCATGGGACGGCATTGAAGAAAAGACCCCACAGCCCCAGCACCGGGGTAAAGCTGGCCAGAAGAAGGAGGAAAACGGCCAGAACGGCCGTTTTGCGGAGCGTGCCGCGGATGAGCAGCAAATCGTAAACGAGGGCCAGCGTCAACGCCATGCACAGCAGGAATCCCGTGCCGGGAGAAAGGGCGGGGGCGTCCGGGGGAAGCAGAAACGGGGCGGAGGCCATGGCTTCCTTCAGCTCCCGGGCCCAGACGGGAGTAAGGCCCAGGTAATAGAGCGCCACGAGCAGGCTAAGCCCGGCTACGGAGAACAGGGCCCAGCGCATGAGCAGAATGTCCTGGTGCGTTTTGGCGGGCATGGCTTTTAAATGAAAAAAGCGGAAGCGCGATGGCTGCGGTGGCCGCAAACATCAGCGCTTCCGCCGGAAAGGAGAGGCCTGAAAGGGTCAGGCGAATCGTTTCACGATGACGGAGGAGTTATGCCCCCGAAGCCGAAGGAATTGCTCAGGACGGCGTCCACCCTGGTTTCACGGGCCTTATTGGGCACGCAGTCCAGGTCGCATTCCGGATCCTGGTTGTCCACATTGATGGTGGGCGGATGATGTTGTCCTGCATGGCCATCAGGCAGGCGGCCAGTTCCACGCCTCCCGCGGCGCCCAGGAGGTGGCCGGTCATGGATTTGGTGGAGCTGATAAGCAGTCCGTTTTTAGCGTGGTCGCCGAAAACGGACTTGATGGCTTTGATTTCGCAGATGTCGCCCAGCGGAGTGGAGGTGCCGTGCGTGTTGACGTAGTCGATTTCTTCCGGCTTCATTCCCGCGTGTTCCAGAGCCATCTTCATGCAGCGGGCGGCGCCGCGGCCTTCCGGGTCCGGGGCGGTGAGGTGGTAGGCGTCCGCGGAGATGCCGTAGCCGACGAGTTCCCCGTAAATTTTTGCGCCGCGCTTTTGGGCGTGTTCCAGCGTTTCCAGAATGACAACGCCGGCGCCTTCGCCCATGACGAAGCCGTCGCGGTCCACGTCGTACGGGCGGGAGGCCCGCTGGGGCTCGTCATTGCGGGAGCTGAGGGCCTTCATGTTGCTGAACCCGGCCACGCCGTGGGCAGGATGGTAGCTTCCGCTCCGCCGCAGACCATAACGTCGGCATCCCCGAATTTCATGATGCGCCAGGCTTCCCCGATGTTGTGGTTGGAGGTGGCGCAGGCCGTGACGATGGACATGTTCGGACCGCCGAGGCCGTATTCCATGGAGATGAGGCCGGAGGCAATGTTGCTGATCATGTACGGAATCATGAAGGGGGACACGCGGGCAGGCCCTTTGGAAAGAAGCGTGGCATGCTGGCTTTCCAGCGTGCCGAGGCCGCCGATGCCGCTGCCCACCATGACGCCGATGCGGGTTTTGTCCTCCGCTTCCAGATCCAGCCCGGAATCGCTTGAGAGCCATTCCGGCAGCGCCCATGGCAAAGTGCGTGAAGCGGTCCACGCGGCGGGCGTCCTTGGGCGTCTTGAAGTACGGGGCGGGATCGAAATCCTTGACTTCACCGGCGATTTTCGTGGAGTAGCCGGTAACATCCATGGATTTGATGGTGTCATGCGGCCAGCCTTCATGGCTTCCCAGGTGGATGCGAGATCATTGCCCAGGGGGCTGATCACTCCGATGCCGGTGATAACAATTCTGCGGTCGGTCATAATAAGTGTGAGTGGTTGCAAATAATGCTTGAACCAGAATAGGCGACATTGCGGGAAAGTCAAGCTAATCCCCACTGTTTCCCGGCACGGGGGAAACAGGTTGGGCGGAAAGGCGTATCCTGCTTACGGCAAGGATTTTGCGGGTCAAGGATATTCCCTGTTGCCTGCTGAGGCTCCGGGGCCGTGAACAGATTTCAGGGTAAATTCCGCCGCGGCGGCCGCATCCGGCAGCGCACGGAAGGGCGGCCGGATATTTTTCCCTGCCGCGCGCCTTTAACGGGGGGCATCCGCCGCTATCGGAAGAGGGGCTGCCCGGAATTCCAGGGAAAGGGAATTGACGCAGTAGCGCAGATTCTTCGGAGTCAGGCGTTCTCCATTGAAAATGTGTCCCAGATGGCCTCCGCAGAACAGGGCCAGCCGCATCCGGCATCGAATTTGTCTTCCGACCGGAACAGAGGCGCACCGCATTTGCGGCAGGAATAGATGCCCGGCTCAAAGAAGCTGACGAATTCCCCGGAAAAGGGCGGTTCCGTTCCCCTGGTGTTCGATAATGCGTTTTCCGTTTCCGTGAGGGGGCGGCGCGTGCGGGCAGGGCCGGGATCGGGTACGTCCCGGGAGGCGGGGAATCCCTCCATTCACGGCCATGACTCCAGCCACGCCTTCCGCAATCATGCCTATCCATGACGCCCAGTGTCTCCGTTCTTCCTGATCCATATGGCTTATGACCAGGTTGGAGCGGGTTTTGCTCATTCCTGAAACAATATCTTGTGGATATTACCGTTTTTAAGGGGGAGCCCTGAAAATATGGCAGTCTATGGAAGAGTTAATACTCCAGCTCCAGCCAGAGCTGTTCCCAGATGCCCTGCCGCTGTTCTTCCTGGGGATGGGAGACGGACAGGCCCAGAAGGCGGAATGCACGGTCCCCGGAATCCAGTTCTTCCATCAGGGTGCGGGCCAGGGGGAGGATTCCTTCTTTCTCCGTCAGGATTTCCGGAACGGTCGCGCAGCGGGTCTTCTGGACAAAGTCCGGGAACTTAACCTTCAGGGTAAGGGTGTTTCCCGGAAGCCGGAACGGGCCAGCCGCCCCGCGAGTTCTTCCGCCAGCAGGGGAGGCGTTGTTCCAGCGCTTCCGCCCTGGTGACGTTTTCCCGGTAGGTTTCTTCACAACCCACGGATTTGCGCATGCGGGAAGGTTCCACAGGGCGGTCGTCCACACCGCGGGCGAAGTTGTAGAAGATGGCTCCTGTTTTGCCGAAATGCCTTATCAGGGAATTTTTTCCCGTGCCCGGAGCCGCCCCGTTGGTGATGGAAAGGGCGCGCGCCCGGCGGTGGCGTGCCCGATGGAAAGCTTCAATGGGCGCCGCGATGCGTTGGATCGTGAACCCAGGAATTTATTGTAGGAAACGCCGGCGGAGGCCGTCAGGTGAAGTTCCCGTCGGATTTCCTTCTTAATCCTCCTCGCAATGTCGACGGCGAGCGGAATGCCCGGCTTGTTTTCCGTGACGTCCAGAAAGGCTTCATCCAGGGAAAGGGGTTCCACCAGATCTGTGTAACGGTGGAAAATGGCGTGTATCTGCGCGGAGACGGCCTTGTACACATCCATGCGGTTGCGGGTGAAAATCAGATGGGGGCAAAGCTTGAGAGCCTTCATGGAAGGCATGGCGGAACGCACTCCGAAACGGCGCGCCTCGTAACTGGCCGCCGCCACCACGCCGCGCATTTCCGGCCTGCCTACGGCGATGGGCTTGCCGCGGTATTCGGGATGGTCCCGCTGTTCTATGTATGCGTAAAAGGCCTCCATATCCACATGGATGATTTTTCTCTGGTTCATGGGGGCGCTTCATGATTCCTGACGGGGCGGAAAACATGAGGAAATGGGATGCCCCATCATAATCCGGCTTATCCAGCAAGTCCAGTTGGAAGGAGAAGCTCCGGCAGGGAGGCGAAAAAAGGCGGATTTTTTTTTGGGGAACGGGAGATTTAAGTGAAAAAATCTTCCGGGTGTGGTACATTCCGGGCATGCCCAGAGGAATGAAGGAACGCCTGTGCCGGGGTCTGGAAAAGGCGCTGCATGTGGAACCCCGTGAATTGCCTGCCGCAGCGGGGGGAATTGTTCTGTTTTTCCTGCTGTTCCTGGCCTATTCCATGTTAAGGCCGGTCCGGGAGACGATGGGCATTGCCGGAGGCGTTCAGAATTTGCAGTGGCTTTTTACGGCTACTTTTGCCGCTTCCATAGGGATCCAGTTTTTATTTGGGTGGGCATCCTCAAAAGTGCGAAGAAAGGCCATTCTTCCGTGGACGTACGGTTTTTTCATTCTTAACCTGGTGGTTTTTGCGGCGCTTGTGCTGGCATGCCCGGGAAATATCTGGACGGCCCGTTCGTTTTATGTGTGGCTGTCCGTATTTAACCTGCTTACCGTTTCCGTGGCGTGGAGCGTGCTGTCGGACGTCATGAAGCCGGGGCAGATGAACCGCCTGTTTGCCCTGATTGCCAGCGGAAGCAGCCTTGGGGCCATTGTGGGGCCGTCGGTGACGGCCGCCCTTGCCGGCGTGGCCGGCCATCTGTGGCTGTTTCTTGCCGCCGCTGTTTTTTCTGGCGCTGGCGATGCTGGCGGGAATGTATTTGCACCGCTGGCGTGACAGGACTTCCCCGGAAGGAGCGGGTGTGGGGATTCCTCTTCCGGCCGACTGCCGGGAACGCCCTCTGGGAGGGAATCCTTTGCCGGGGCGTCTGCCGTGTTCCCGTCTCCCTCCCTGATGGGCATCGGGCTGTTCATTATCCTGCTGGCCGGGACCAACACGTTCCTGTATTTTGAGCTGATGAGCGTTGTAGCGTCTTCCTTCCCTGATCCGGTGCGCCAGACGCAGGTATTCGGAGTACTGGACGCCGTTGTTCAGGGGTGTACCATGCTGCTTCAGGTATTTCTGGCGGGGCGCATTGTTCGGAAATTCGGATTGGCGGCATTGCTGGCGGCTGTCCCCGTTCTTGTTTCCCTGGGTTTTGTCTGGATGGCTTTCGCTCCGGTATTTGCCGTCGTGGCCATAGTGATGGCGGTACGCCGCATCGGGGAATACGGAATGGTGCGTCCCGGCCGTGAAATGCTGAATTCCGTATTGTCCCCTGAAGAAAAATACAAGGCCAAGAGCTTTATTGATACGGTCCTTTACCGTGGCGGCGACGCCGTCAGCGCATGGCTGAAGAGCTTCTTTAACGTGTTGGGCTCCCATTCCCCGTGGGCCATGCTGGCCGGAGCCGCCATTTCCCTGCTTTGGGCGGCCACCGGCTTCCTGCTTGCGCACAGGTTCCGGAAGATGGCCGGAGTTCAGGGAAAGGAATAATCCCCATGACGGGGAATTCTCCGTCTTGTCCGGATACGGCCTGCTGTTGCGGAATTTTTTTCAGGTCAAGGCTGGCGTGATGCCCTTAATGCGGCGGGAGCGGCAGGGGGAAAACAGATGTTTTTTCCTCCCGGTGACAGATTATTTCTGGAATATTTTTTTTTATTTGACGGCGGTTTCCGATGTGGCGCCGACATTCGGATTCTCAATCCGAAATCAATACTAAATATTGTGGGAAAACAATTTAAGTATCATCGAGAAGCTGTTTTCAGGATGATTTCTCCTCCAAAGGAAATCCTTCCGTGCCAGGCATCCTCTATTGTTTTTTAGACAGGCTGATTTTCTCGACACCTTGTTGATAGAAATACAATCTTTTTTAATATAAACAAATTATGATAGACATCGAAATGGTGGTTGGATGCCGCAGGAGATATTGTACATGGAATTTCCCCTCTAAGCCGGTTCATGGAGCGGATTGAGAATTCGTTATTGGGTTCAAAGCCTCTTCGGGTGAAGCAGGCTAGTCATCGTTTCGTTAGATGAATCAATCATTACTCCTATTATTATATTCCTCTGATAATGAAGAAGACACTCATTACGCTCATTGCTCTGGCGGGAATAGCTCATGCCGATTTCACATGGGATGGCGGCAGTGACATTACCCAGCAGCTTTGGCAGACAGAATCCAGCTGGATTATCAGCGAGTCAGATTCCTGGCCGGCAGCCGGAACCGGCCCCGGCACGCCCAACTCAATGCCTGGTCTCTTATTTCCGTTTCCAATGCGAGCGGTTCCATCACCCAGCTGGAAGGCTGGACATTGAAGCTTGCCCTCAGCAACGGCGCGGATTTGACCGTAGGGAACGTCAAAAATTCCAAGGGGGCTGCACTATTAACATTGATCAGTCATCTGCGCTGACCATCAATGGTTTTAGCGGCGGCAACGACGGCGGGATCACGACGTTGAACAACTACGGCACCTTTAACCTGGCTTATTCCAAGAGCCAGGGAGGTGAAGGCTTTAACGTCAATTTGGGAGCCACGGGCGTGATGAACCTTACTTCTTCCAACGGTAATTCATACAATGCCAAGATAGCAAGCCTGACTGCTACGCTGACTCTTGACGGAGGCACCGCCAGCGGAGTAACCGCCGACGGACATCAAATCCTGACCCGGAATCTGGTTTCCCTGGGGGATAATATGTCTTTTGACGGCACGAACACTTCCCTGGAAATGCTCAGCGGCATTGCAGGCGTTGATACCCTCACTGCGGTGGACGATTTGACTAATGCCGAAGTAGGTTCTTATATGGTTACCAAGAATGGGGACGGGTACAGCGTTTCCTATGTGGTTCCCGAACCCGCAGCGGCTTCCCCTGAGCCTGCTGGGCCTGGCTGGTCTGGCGATGCGCCGCCGCCGCAAGTAACGGCAAACTTGGATTTCTGTTTCCATGCAGCTCCCTTCCGCGGTTAACGGAAGGGAGTTTTTTATTATTTAACGGAAGGGCGACGTATTTCCGGAAGACGTCCGGGCGGAACGGGAGAGAAAAGCCGGTAGAGTGCACACGCATGGGCCTGTTTTTCCCGGAGGATGCCGAACCCGGATTAGTTCCTGCTGTGGTTCTGCAAACCTGCACAAAAGGGCAGGACGCCTGATGTTGCCAAGAATAACCGCTTCTTTTCAAAAGAAGTGGTAGGCCCGGTAGGAATCGAACCTACATCGTCGGTACCGGAAACCGATGTCCTATCCATTGAACGACGAGCCCATGTTCCCGAGGAACGAGAGAAATAGAATAGAAAAAACGGGCCGGATGCAAGTATTTTTTTATGCCGGTGACGGGATTGGCATGATGAAAATATGAAACGGGGAAATTCAGGGCAGGGAGGTTTCCGGGTATTCCGGAGAGAAGGAAGGGGTGTCAGGAAATTTTGTGATGGAAAGAAAAGACGGCAGCCAGGACGGCCACCACGGTAACGGCCATGATGGCCGCGAAAAGGGGCCAGAGATCCAGGAAGCTGGCTCCTTCCAGAAAGATACGCTGGATGAGTTCCAGCCCGTATCTCATGGGGTTGAGCAGCGTGAGGCTCTGAAAGATTTCCGGCATGCTGGAGATGGGCGTGGCGAAGCCGGAGAGCATGACCATGGGCACCAGCAGCAGGAAGGTTCCCACAATGGCCTGCTGGAGGGATTGAGCAAAGGAGGAGATGCACAGCCCGATGGCCGCCGCCGTGACGATGAAGAGCAGAAGGGCGGCGGAGAGCAGCCAGATGGAGCCCTGGAAGGGGATGCGGAACCAGAACATGGCTACCAGCACTACGAAGACGGCCTGTATGATTCCGGTGATGACGGAGGCTGTCCCTTTACCGAGCAGGATTTCTCCGGGGGTGTACGGGGCGACGAGAAGCTGGTCGAAGGTGCCTTCCTCCCGTTCGCGGGCGATGGAGAGCGCTCCGGAGAGGATGGAGTTGATGAGCACGAGCACGGCAATGAGGCCGGGAACGATGAACCAGCGGGTGATGAGGTTGGGGTTGAACCATGCGCGGGATTCTATTTCCACCGGGGAGGATCCGCCGTTTTGGGAGAGCAGATCCGCCCCGTAGGCGGAGGCGATTTGCTGGCCGTAGCTGAGGGCGATGGCCGCCGTGTTCGTGTTGCGCCCGTCCGCAATGAGCTGGAGGGAGGCGGGCCTCCCCGTCTGAATGTTGCGGGAGAAGTCCGGGGGGATGGTGAGCCCCACGACGATTTCCCGGTTGTCTATCATGCGGTCAATATCCTTTTCCGTGGCCGCCGTGGCCTGCCTCTGGAAGATGCCCGTGCCTTCCAGGTCCGCGATGTACTGAGAGGCCGCTTCTCCGCCGTCCTTGTCCAGCACGGCGTACGGCACGCGGGTGACGTTCATGGTGGCGGCATAGCCGAAGATGGCTATCTGGATGATGGGCGGGATGATGAGGGCCAGCCGGCTTTTTTGTCCCTGAGCACGGCCAGCAGTTCTTTTCTGACGAGGGAGGCTATTCTGACGAGAAAGTCCATGGCGTTATTCGAGGGATTTGGGGGCTTTCAGCCGGGCGATGCCCATGAGCGCCACGGCAAAGACGCCCAGCGTGATGCAGCAGGGGATGATGACGGAGGGGATATCCCCGGCCAGGAAGAGGGTCTGGAGCAGGGTGACGTAATAGCGGGCCGGGATGATGCAGGTGATGGCCCGGACGGCGGGGGGCATGTTGAGGATGTCATACAGGAAGCCGGAGAGCATGAGCGCCGGCATGAAGGTGCCCATGATGGCGAACTGGCAGGCCAGGAACTGGTTTTTGGCGGCGGTGGAGATGACCAGCCCCAGCCCAAGAGCCACAATCAGGAACAAGGCGGAGACCGCCAGCAGCAGCGTGAGGGAGCCGCGGATGGGGATGCCGAAGACGAAGGCGGCGAAAATCATGGAGATGGCCAGGCTGACCATGCCCAGCAGGAAGTTGGTGGCTGCCTTGGCCGTCAGGATTTCTCCGCTGCCCACGGGCGTGACGAAGAGGCTTTCCAGCGTGCCGCGTTCATATTCCCGCGCCATGACCAGGGAGGTGAGGAGCGCCCCGATCATGGTCATGATGGTGACGATGACGCCGGGAACCAGGTAGTAGTGGCTGTCGTTGGCTTCATTGAAGCGGGTGCGCGTCTGCACGTCCAGCACGGGTGCTGTCCGCCCGCCCAGGGAAGACGCCCAGGAGCCGACGACGGCCTGAAGGTAGTTGCGGATGAGGGTGGCCTGGTTGGCATTGACTCCGTTGACGACAATCTGGACTTTCGTGATTCCATTGTGGAGCGTGTCCGGCGCGTTGCTTTGCAGGGCGATGAAGGCGTCCGCTTCATGGGTGCGCAGTTTTTCTTCAGCCTCCCGGGTGGAGAAGACGCGCGTGGTCTGGAAATATCTGGAGAGGGTAAGCCTTGTTTCCAGGTCCGTGGAGTGGCTGGAGGCAGGGACGGCTAGGTAAGCGATGCGCACGTTTTTGATGTCCATGCTCATGCCGTAGCCGAAGAGGAGCAGGAGCACGGCCGGAAGGATGACCGCAATGCCCACATTGCCGGGGTCCCGGACCACCTGGTGGAGTTCCTTGACGATGAGGGCTCCTATCCTTTTGAGGGAGGCGGTCATGTTTCTCCTCCTCCTTTTTTCATGTGTTCTTCCGTGATGGCCAGGAAGGCGTCTTCCAGAGAAGCGGGGGCTCCGTCTTCACGCGGGGGAGCGTGTTTGCGGATATCGTCCGGGGAACCTTCCGCCAACGTGGTTCCATCCATCATGATGAGTATGTTGTCGCAGAATTCCGCTTCTCCCAGGAAGTGCGTCGTGATGATGACGGTGACGCCTTTTTCCGCCAGGGCGTTGATGCGCAGCCAGAAGTCGCGCCGGGCCAGGGGTCCGCTCCGGAAGTGGGCTCGTCCAGAAAAAGGATGTCCGGGGAGTGGAGCAGGGCGCACGCCATGCTGAGGCGCTGCTTATAGCCGCCGGGCAGGTGCGCGGCGGGGGCGTTCATGTACGGAGTCAGGTGAAATTCTTTCTTCCATGGAGCGGATGGCTTCCTGCCGCTCCTTTCCGGACATGCCGTAGGCCCCGGCGAAGAATTCCCAGGTTTTGACGCGTGGTCAGCATGCCGTACATGGAGAATTTCTGGGCCACGTATCCCACTTTCCTGCGCGCCCTGGCGGCGGCGGTCCGCAGATCCGCCCCGGCCACCTTGAGCGTGCCGCCGCTGGCGGGCAGCAGCCCGCAGAGCATGCGGAAGGTGGTGCTTTTCCCCGCTCCGTTGGGGCCCAGAAGGCCGAAGACCTGCCCTTTGCGGACGGAGAAGCTGACGTGGTTGACGGCAATGAAACTGCCGAATTTCCTGACGAGGTCCGTTACCCGGATGACGGTGCCGCCGTTTTCCGTCCGCTCCGGTTCCGGCGTTTCGGCAGGGGCGGGGATGTCCTGCGGGGCGAGGTTCACTTGTCCGGCAAGCAGGGTCATGAAGCCGTCAGAGAAGTCCGGCTGCGCGGGGGCGGGATGGTATTCCTCCAGCTTTTTTCGTGCTGGGTGGCCGTGGGGAACGATGATGCGGACGGTGTTCCCCTGCGGGGTGGCGTTGATGATGCCGGGCACGGCGGCCAGCCTGCTCTGGAATTGGCGCGCATGCAGCCCCTCCGGCGTGCGCACCGTCACGCACATGCCTTTCGCCCGGGCGATGACGTCGGCGGGAGGGGCGTCCATAAGCAGGCGCCCTTCATACATGATGAGGGTTCTGTTGCAGTAGGCCGATTCATCCATGTAGGAGGTGCTGACCAGCACCCCCACGCCTTCCTCTCCGGAGAATTGTTTCAGGATGCTCCACAGTTCCCGTCGGGAGAGCGGGTCCACGCCCACGGTAGGTTCATCCAGCAGGATGAGGGGCGGGGGAGGAGACCAGGGAACAGCACAGGCCCAGCTTTTTGCTTCATGCCGCCGGAGAGCTTTCCCGCAAGCCGCGTGGTGAAGCGTTCCAGGCTGGTCATGGCGAGCAGGCTGCGGAAGCGCTTTTCCCTGTCCTGGCCTAAACGCCGTGCATGCGGGCGTAAAGCTCCATGTTTTCCCGGACGGTAAGGTCTTCATAAAGCCCGAATTTCTGCGGCATGTAGCCTATGGAGGCCTGGATGGACCGGCTTTTTTTCACGGAGTCCAGATTTAGGACGGAGATAGACCCGCCATGCGGTTTCATCAATCCCGTGATGAGGCGGATCAGGGTGGTTTTTCCCGCTCCGTCCGGCCCCAGCAGCCCTACGATTTCCCCGGCGGACAGGCGGAAGGAGACGTCATCCACCGCCGCAAATGGGACGCCGGCGGAGTCCGGAAATATTTTCCGGACGTTCCGGCAGTCAATCAGGGGCTGGGATTCCGTGGTCATGGCCTGGGCTGTTCCGGGGGCTGTGTTCCGGCGTTTTGGTCCAGGGGGATGGTGACGGTGGCGGGGGCTCCCAGGCGCAGCCGGTTGTCCGGATCGTCCACAATGATGCGCACTTCATAGACCAGTGCCGTTCTGAGATCCGGCGTTTCCACGTTTTTAGGGGTGAATTCCGCTACGGAGGAGATAAACCCCACCGTCCCTTTGAAGCCGGTGTCCGGGAAGCTGTCATTGCGCACGGTGGCGGAAAAGCCGGGCTTTACTTTGCCGAGCTGGGATTCCGTGAGGTAGGCCCGCACCCATTTGGTATGGTTCAGGGAGATGTTGTAAACGGGTTTCTGAGGGGAGGCCATGTCCCCCTTTTCCAGAATGCGGTTGCGTACCACGCCGTTGCCGGGGGCGTAGAGCACGGCGTCTTTCAGGTTCTGCTCCCTGATGGTCAGGCTGGCTTTGGCCTGGTTGTACTGGGCCAGCGCCTGGGCGACGTCTTCCTCACGGGACCCGGCCAGCAGCAGTTCCAGCTGTTTTCTGGCTACATCCAGATTGGCGGCGGCCACTTGCCGGGAGGCGATGGCGTCGTCCGCCTCCTGGCGGGAGATGGATTTTGTTTCAGCCAGCGCCTCCAGCCTTTTGCTGCGCATTCCGGCGTTGTTCAGCGTAGCTTCCGCGGCCTGAACGTTTGCCCTCGCCTGGGCTATTTCTTCCGCGCGCGGGCCGTTTTTAACGCGCAGGTAGTTTTGGCGGGCGGCTTCCGCTATCTGCCGGGCTTCGTCCGCGGCCTGCCGGAGCCGCACCGTTTCCAGCGTGGCGAGCTTCTGGCCGGGAACAACCGTGTCCCCCTTCGTCCACCAGCACGGAGTCAATACGTTCGGAGATGAGGAAAGCCAGATCCACCTGGCGCAGGTCCACATTGCCGTAAAGAACGGCTTTGTCCTCGGGCCCGGACGGAGTTTTCCGGTAGATGAGCCAGGCGGCCGTTCCTGCCGCCGCAAGGAGAACCAGGAGGATAACCAGCTTTTTCATAGTTTTATTTATACGTGTGTATAATTTATTGCAAGTAAAAATGGAGCCCGCATGACGGAGAAGGAATTAGCGATTTACTAACGGAGGGAGAACAGGCATAATCCGGCGTCTTTTACTTTTCCCATTATCTGTTATGATGACCGCCACCGAGATACGCCAAAGCTTTCTGGACTTTTTCCGCGAAAAACAGCACACGGTCGTGCCTTCCGCTTCTTTGATGCCCCAGAGCCCCGGTTTGTTGTTTACAAATGCCGGCATGAATCAGTTTGTCCCGTATTTCCTGGGCGTATGGACTCCCCGTGGACGCCCGCCCGCGCTACGGATACCCAGAAGTGCATCCGCGCAGGCGGCAAGCACAATGACCTGGAGGATGTGGGGTATGACTCCTACCACCACACGTTTTTTGAAATGCTGGGGAACTGGTCCTTCGGGGATTATTTCAAGAAGGAAGCTATCCGCTGGGCCTGGGAGCTGGTCGTGGAGCGGTGGGGATTTCCGGCGGAACGCCTGTACGCCACCGTGTACGCGCCGGACAAGAGCAAGGGCGACCCCGGAGAGTTTGACCGGGAAGCCTGGGATTTCTGGGCTGAGCTGTTCCGTTCCCGAGGGCTGGACCCGGACGTGCATATCGTGCACGGGAATGTGAAGGATAATTTCTGGATGATGGGGGAAACCGGCCCCTGCGGCCCCTGTTCCGAGCTGCACGTGGACCTGACCCCGGAGGGGAATACGAAGGGAAGCCTGGTAAACAAGGATTCCGACCAGTGCATAGAGATATGGAACCTGGTGTTTATCCAATACAATGCGGAGAGCGACGGCTCCATGCGCAATCTTCCGGCATGTCATGTGGATACCGGGATGGGGTTTGAGCGCGCGTGCTCCATCATGCAGTGCACGAACGGATTCAAGGATTTTTCCCGCAAACCGTCCAATTACGCCACGGATGTATTCCGCCCCCTGTTTGACCGCCTGGAAGTTTTGAGCGGACGGAAGTACGCGGACGTGTATCCGGCGCCCGGTTCCAAAAAGGGTGGATGCGGAGGACGGGACCCTTCAGGAGGCGATTGCCTTCCGCGTGATTGCCGATCATCTGCGCACGCTCAGTTTTTCCATTGCGGACGGCATTCTGCCGGGCAACAATGGCCGTAATTACGTGCTGCGCCGCATTCTGCGCCGTGCCGTGCGCTATGGGCGCCGCCTGGGCTTTACCCAGCCGTTTTTGGCGGAACTGGTGGATACGCTGGTGGAGTCCTTCGGACAGGTGTTCCCGGAACTGGCCGCCCGCGCCGCTACCGTGAAGGAGGTTTTGAACCGTGAAGAGGCCAGTTTTAATGAGACGCTGGACCGCGGCCTGGAATTGTTTGACGCGGAAACGGCTTCCGCCGGAAAGGTGAGCGGCGAGTTCGCCTTCAAGCTGTATGATACGTACGGGTTCCCCATTGACCTGACCGCCCTGCTGGCGGAGGAACGCGGCCTGGATATTGATATGGAGCGGTTCAACAGGCTGATGGAGGAACAGCGGGAACGCGCCCGGGCCGCCCGCAAGAGCGAGGTGGTGCGCGCCCTGGATTTGAAGACGGACGCCGTGACGGAATTTACGGGATACGATGTGGACGAATGCGCCGCTACGGTGCTGGAAGTGAGCCGCCAGGGGGATTCCCTGTTCATCATCACGGACAAGACTCCGTTTTACGCGGAAATGGGCGGGCAGGTATCCGATGCCGGTTTGATTGAAATCGGCGGGGAAAGCTACCATGTGATGGCCGTCCAGCAGATAGGGAATGCCCGAGCCCATGTGGTGGAGGCCCGTCCCGGGCTGGAGGTGAGGCCCGGCGACCGCGTGCATTTGAGCATTGACGCGGAACGCCGCCGCCGCATTGAGGCGCATCACACCGCCACGCATCTTCTTCACTGCGCCCTGCATCAGGTGGTCAGCCCGGATGCGGCCCAGCAGGGGTCCTTTTGTTTCGGGAGATCGGCTGCGCTTTGACTTTAACAGCAGCGCCGTTTCTCCGGATCAGCTCCGCCTGATTGAAGAGAAAGTGAACGGCTGGATTGAGGAGTCTCTTCCCGTGCACTGCACGGAACGCGCCTATGCGGACGTGAAGGGCAATGCCGCGATTGCCCAGTTCTTCGGCGACAAGTACGGGGATGTGGTGCGCGTGGTCCAGGTGGGCGGATGCAGGGATGGGCTGGACGGGGTTTCCATGGAATTCTGCGGCGGAACTCATATTGCCAATACGAAGAATATCGGCCTGTTCAAGATTAAGAGCGAGGGTGCCATCGCTTCCGGCGTGCGCCGCATTGAGGCGATGACTGGGGACGCTGCTCTGGAAATGATACGGCAGCATGTTGTTGCCAAGAGCCTGGAAATCGCCAAGGCGGTGGAGAAGATCAAGGAAGTCAATTACGAGTTGGCGGACATGGGGCTGGAACAGGTGCCTGTCCCCACGATTGAAGGCAAGCCGGGGCTGACGGCCCTGGGGGCTTCCGATATCCGGACGGTAAATGATTCCCTGGCGCGTTTCGACGCCTCCGTGGAGCATTTCAAACAGACGGCTCTGGATGCGGAGAAGAAGCTTAAAAAAGCCCGCGCCGGGCAGTCCGCCGCCAAGGCAGACGCCCTGCTGAATGAGTGGCTTTCCGATGCCCCCTCTTCCCTGATCCAGGTGGCGGAGGGCGCCGGGGAATTGCTTCAGGAGCTGCTGAACGGGTTGAAAAAGCGCCAGTATGCGGGCGCCGCCTTCCTGTTGTGCGTGGACAGTTCTTCCTTGCTCCTGGGCGCTTATTGTGGCAAAGATGCCATTGCGGACGGATTGTCCGCCGGAGATATGATCCGCGAGGTTGCCGCTCTTGCCGGAGGCAAGGGAGGCGGTCGTGCGGACCAGGCCCGCGGTTCCGCTCCGCAGGATGCCGATCCTCAGGCCTGGCTGCCGCCGCCCGCAATATTATTAACGGATAAACCCCTTACCTGGGCCCTATCGGACACCAATCATGGATAAGAAGATTTTCCCGGACGAACCTGAGATTCCCATTTTGCCTAATTTGTTTACGGCAGGGAACCTGGTGTGCGGTTTTTTCGCCATTCTGACGATTTTTGAGGGAATCAACCAGGCGGACAGCGACGCTGTGGCTGCTTTTTCCTATTATCAGAATGCCACTTTTTTAATCTTCGCGGCATGTTTGTTTGACTTGTTTGACGGCCGTATTGCCCGCATGCGCGGGCAGGACGGCCCGTTCGGGCGGGAATTCGATTCTCTGGCGGATATTGTCTCCTTCGGCATTGCCCCGGCGCTGCTGGTAGCCAAGGCCGTCCTGTTCCAGCTGTCCCCTCCGGAGGTGGGTTGGGGCATCGGCATCCTGTATCTGCTGTGCGCCGCGCTGCGCCTGGCGCGGTTTAATTGCATGGCGGCCGCTCCCCGGAAGGAAGGCCAGAGCAGCGATTTTGTGGGTCTGCCCGTTCCGATGGCGGCGGGAGCCGTGGTCTCCACCATGTACCTGGTGATGTATCTGGCGGGCAGGGCTCCGGACGGGGCCATGGACCTGGGCGTCTTCAAATACGTGATTGCGCTGGCAATGGCGGGAGTCTCCATTCTGATGATGAGCCGGGTGGTCTATCCCAGCTTCAAGCATATCAACATGCGCACGCGGGGGACGATGTACGCGATTGTGTTCATCGTGCTGGCGGTCATCTGCATTTTCAAATTCCCGTGGGTGATGCCCGCAGTCATTTTTTCCATTTATCTGCTTTACGGGCTGGTGCGGCCCTGGGTGGCCCGCCGCTGGCGGAACAGGCTGGAAGCCCGCGATGGAGAATAGGAAGACTTTTAGAAAACTGTTCCTGCCTCTTCTTTGAACAGACCATGCTGCGCCGGATTGATGCCGGGCGGCGGTGTTTCCGCGGCCCGGTTCCGGGAATGTCCCTGGGTCCGGCTTTTTTAAGGGCGGGAACGCAGCCCTCCCTTTCAGGACCGTCCGCAATTTTCCTGCGCGGAGCGTGCGCCGGAACGGCCGGGGGATAAAGATTCGGCGTCCCGAGGAAAGACGGAGAAGGAGGGAAGGGGAGGAATCGTCCCGAAGGACCGGAGCTTATTTGTTTTTCTTTTTAAAATCGTCCGCGAAGGGGTCTTTTTCCGGGGCGGTGGGCACGGCGTGCGTTTCAATGTCCTTGGTACTCTTGACCAGCGTGATGCATACGGGCTTGCTGCGGTTGCCCATGGCGTCATAAGTGTAAAGGAAGCGGCGCACGAGTTCCTTGGTGCGGGAATCGAACATTTGCTCTTCTCTCAGGTTGGCGTTGCCGTCGTAGCCGTAACGAACGAAAAAGAGTTCGTTTTTCTGCCCGTCAAAGATCAGGCAGGAGCGCAGCTCTCCAAAAGGCCCTCTTTTGTACAGGGTTACGGAAACGAGGACATTGCGGATGTTGTAAGTGGTTTTTTTCATCCCTTTTCCGTCCCCTGTTTTTTCAAAGTAGCTGCGGGAACCGTCTTCATGTTTGACCATGCGGGAAGAAGCGGTCTGGACATTGAAATCGTCCTGGCCGGAGGCCAGGGCTCCGGACGTCATGAGCAGGGGGATGAAGAGAAGCAGGGGCGTTGTTTTCATGGTGAAAAAAGAGTTTCTGACTTATTAAAGTGATGTATAGTGGCTTTGACAAGAACGTAATTAGATGAACTGGCTTGTAAGGAGAGACGTATTGGATGTGGCGCGCGGAGGCGTGCTGATGGGAATTGTGAACGTTACTCCGGATTCCTTTTCCGACGGAGGGCGTTTTTATGCGACGGAACGCGCTGTCTCCCATGCAAAAGAGCTTGAACGGCAGGGAGCCCTTATTCTGGACATAGGGGGGGAGTCCACCAGGCCGGGGGCCGCGGAGGTTTCCGCGGAGGAGGAGTTGGACAGGGTGCTGCCTGTGGTGCGGGAACTCCGTTCATGCACGGATGCCGTGATTTCCGTGGACACGCGCCATGCCGCCGTAGCGGCGGCTGTGCTGGAAGCGGGTGCGGACGTTATTAATGATATTTCCGGATTGCGGGAGGCGGGGATGGCGGAATTGTGCGCTGCGGCGCGCTGCGGCGTGGTGGCGATGCACATGCAGGGACGGCCTGAAACCATGCAGGACGCTCCTTCTTATGGGGATGTGGTGCGGGAAGTGCGCGGCTATTTTGAGGAACGTTATGATTTTCTGCTGGGGCGGGGGCTGGAACCGGAGCAGATCTGCTGGGATCCCGGCATCGGCTTTGGCAAAACGGCGGAACACAATCTGGCCCTGCTGTCCAACATGGACAAGCTTCAGGTGGCAGGCCGCCCGGTGCTGCTGGGCCTTTCCCGCAAGCGCATGCTGGGCGCCGTCCTGGGGGATGCGGAGCAGGGACGCGCGCCGCTGAGCACCGCCGTGATGACGGTGTGGGGGCATTTGCACGGCGCGCAGATTCACCGTGTCCATGACGTGGCGGAATGCGCCCGCGCCCTCCGGCTGATCCGGGCCGCTGAACCGTTTGTCCGCTGATTGAGCCATGGAATCCGCTTCTTCCCGTCCGGTATTGACGTCCCTGGCGTCCATTGCATTTTCCCTGGCGGTGGTGTTCCTTTTTCTGGCGGTACGGGGGATCTGGCCTTTCGGAGGCCGCTTCCTGGAGTATATGGATAACGGGCAGCTGGTTTATCCTACCTTGAAGTATTATGCCTCCGCCCTGATGTCCGGAGCGTTTGACGGAGCTTTTTTTTATGATGTCAATGGCGGCGCGGGAATCCGGGTGAGCCCTACGCTGCCGCATCAGCTGCTGATCCCCTCCACCTGGATTGCCGTGGCGATGGGGGATTCCTTCCTGTTGAAGGACATGGTCTGGGTGATGCTGGCGGATGTGGCTTGCATCTGCGTGACGGCTTCCTGGTTCCTGAGACGCGTGTTTCCCTCCCTGCCCGTATGCTGGACCGTGCTGCTGACGGCGGGTTATGCCGTGGGGGGCTTTTTCCAGACCAAGTACGGGTTCATGCAGTTCCTGGACCATGCCGCCATGTTCCCCCTGTTTGCCCTGGGCCTTTACCGGCTGGTGAACGGGGGAAGGGGCTGGCTGTATGCCGTCGGCCTCTTCCTGCTGGCTACTTCCCTGTACAGCGCTTTCATGGCCGTCGTCACCGGCTGGCTGTTCGCGTGGGCCTTTACGCTGCCCCTGAAGGGGACGTGGGAACGCCGCGTGCGCCTGGCCCGCGTGTTCTGGTACACGGCGGCGGTAACGCTGGCCACTTGTTATTACTGGCTGCCGATGGCGGAAATGAGCCGGGATTCCATGCGTTCCCTGTTTATGACGCCGCCCACGTTTTTTGAATTGTCATGGCCGTTTGACCCTCCCAAATTCCTGGAACGCCTTTACGCCTGCCTGCCGGGGATGTCATTTGCCGCTCTGGCGGCGGTTTATTTGGCTTGCGGGAAGCAGGCGTCCCCGGCGCCGGACAGAGGGAGGCGTTTGTTTATCCTTCTTCTGACGGCGTCCGTTTTGCCCGCGTTTGTCGAGCCCATCCACCGCGCCGCCCATTTATGGAGCTACGTGGATTTTCCCGTCCGGTTCGGTTTTATTCCCAATCTGGCGGTAATGTCGTTCTGCGCCTGGATTTTGTCCGGCGGCAGGCTGCCGGGGCCGGCAGGACGGCCATGGGGATGGGGATGGTGCCTGGGGCTTCCCATAGCGGCTTTTTCCGTTTCCCTGTTTGTCCTGAAGATGACGGCTGCGGATCTTGCGGTGCGTCTTCTGCCTTTGCTGTTTTTTGCATGCGCATGTTTGTGTTGGAGGCATGTGGAGGGCAAAAGGCTGGCGTGGTCCATCGCTTCCGTGATGATGCTGGGGCTGCCCATAGGGGCTGCCGCGTTCTGGAAGCAGGGGGAGGAGGAGAAAGCCTCCGTCCAGGCGCTCAATGCGGAATGGCTGGCGCGCGGCATGAAGGGGTATTCAGGCTTGCTGCGCGTGAAGGACAGGGATCGCCTGATGGTGGAAAACGCGGATTGCCTGGGGCCTGTCCCGGGTATTGGCAATTTCCGGCATACGACGAGCATCAGGCATTTCCGTTTTCTGAAAAACCTGGGGTACCGGGATGAATTCACGCGCACATACGGCCAGGGAGGCACTCTGTTTTCCGATTTGCTGCTGGGCCATGGTTTTGTGCTGGCGTCCCGACCCATGGAGGGAATGGAGTGCGTGCTTTTCCGGGAAGGCATGTATTTATACAGGCTTCCGGGCGCCCGCTGGGGGCTGGTGGTTTCCCAGGGCGCGCTGGGGTTGCGTCTGGATGAAAACGCTGATGTGTTCAGCAATCTTAATGCCCTGCATGCCGCGCTCTGCCCATCAGCGGAAGGCCCCCTTTACGTACCCGTAACAATGAGGACGGAGATGAGCGGCCCCTTTTACCGGGCGGGCATTCCGGAATATCCCGGCGCGGTGTACGGGTTTCCGCAGACGGATACGGCGGAACTCCGCGTCAATGGCTGTGCGGTGTCCGTTATGGCGGAGGCGCAGAAGACATCCGGAGGAACGAGCCGCACCTATAACGGGGTATTGGAGTTGAAGCGTGCGGCCGTTGCCGGGGAAACCGTGGTGGAGGGAAGAATGCTGCGGGTTGTGGAGGCTCCTCTTCTGGCGGCTGCGGCGCGTACGCCGGAGCAGGATGTTCCGGTTCTGGGGAAAGAGCAGGATAAGTACGGGCTGGAGGCGAAAGGAAGAGGTGGCCATGTGGAGGTGGAGCTGACTGCCGGAGAAGGGGAGGCTCTCATGGTGCCGGTCGTGTATGACCGGGGATGGAGGGCCCGGCGGAACGGGATGGAGGCGCCTGTGGAAAAGGTGGGGGAATTGATGGCGGTGCGCCTTCTGGAAGGACAAAACCGAGTGGTGTTTGATTATTATCCGCCTCTGTTGAAAAGTTCCCTGCTGGTTTCCTCCGGAGCGGCCGTCATCTTCCTGCTGTATGCATGGTGGGCGCGGCGGCATCCGGAATCCTCGCTCAGGAGGATTGTTCTGGCCTGCGGATACAGGCTGTTTCAGTGCTGCGCCGCCGTGGTGCTGGCGGCTGTTTATATGGGGTCAATCGTGTTGTTTATCATGCAGTCCGCGTTGTGAAGGAATCCCCGGAAGGCAGGGAAATAGGCCAGGGACTGAGTGCGGGGGGATGCTGGCGTGGAACAATATCCGCGGGGCGTAGCCGTTTCCTTTTTGCCGGTGGCCGGATTGGCGGGAAAAGGCTTTCCGTTTTGAAGGATGGTTGACAGGGGAATCTGGCGCGGTAGAGTGGTTTCATGCAGTCTTCCTATTGTCCGAGTCCTTATCGATATACGCGCCGCGTAACCCGTGAAGTCATGGTGGGGAATGTGGGGGTGGGCGGTTCCAATCCCATCCGGATCCAGTCCATGCTGACGTCCGATACGCGGGATACGGATGCCTGCGTGAAGGAGGCTTTGGAGCTGGCGGAGGCAGGGTGCGAGATTATCCGCCTGACCGCCCAGACCAAGGCGTATGCCGCCAATTTGGAGAATATTGCCCGGGAATTGCGCGCTGCCGGCTGCCATGTGCCTCTGGTGGCCGATATCCACTTCAAGCCGGATGCCGCGATGGAGGCTGCCAAATGGGTGGAGAAGATTCGTATTAATCCGGGCAATTTCGTTGATAAGAAGAAGTTTGAAGTGCGGGAGTATTCTGACGCCGAATACCGCGAGGAGCTGGACCGCCTGAGGGAAGAATTTACGCCCCTGGTTCTGTTTTGCCGAGAGCATGGCCGCGCGATGCGCATCGGTTCCAACCATGGCTCCCTGTCCGACCGCATTCTGAACCGCTTTGGCGATACGCCGGAGGGGATGGTGGAGAGCGCGATTGAGTTTGCCCAGATTGCCCGCGACCTGGATTACCATTCCCTGGTGTTTTCCATGAAGGCTTCCAACGTCAAGGTGATGGTGGCCGCTTACCGATTGCTGGTGGAGCGCATGAACGCCCTGGGGCCGGATTGGAATTATCCCATTCATCTGGGGGTGACGGAAGCCGGGGGCGGAGAGGACGGCCGCATCAAGAGCGCCGTGGGCATCGGCTCCCTGCTGACGGACGGCATTGGTGATACCCTGCGCGTTTCCCTGACGGAGGACGCTGTGAGGGAGGTGCCCGTGGCTTACCGCCTGTCCAATCCTTTCCAGCCGTCGGAGCGTTCCGATGACCCGGTTTCCTTCCCTGAACCGGAGTTGAGCTATGATCCCCTGAAGTTTTCCAAAAGGCAGGGTGGGCTGGCGATGTGTTATGGCGTGCGCCTGGGCTGGGAACAGCCTGTGCGCGTGGCGGTTCCTGATGCCGGGTTTTACGCCCTGCAGACGGAACGGGAGGCGATGGGGGACATGATGCCTGAATTATCCCTGGGGCAGCTGGATGCCATTGAGGTGGATCCCCGGTGCGATGCCGATCTGGAGCCGTTGAAGGAGCTGGCGGAACCGTCTATTGTCACTGTGAAGAACGGGCTGGCTATGGAGCCTGTATATGCGTTCCGCCTTCTGGCTGCCCGTATTGAGGACAGGCACCTGATCCTGCTGAAGGATACGCTGGTGCCCGGTTCCGTTTCCGGGGAAGACGTGCCGCTGACGGCTGCCCGCAATATCGGCTCCCTGCTGTGCGACGGGATTGGAGACGCCGTGCTGATTCAGGGCGAGTCGGACCCCCGTTTGGCTTCTTTCCTGGGATTCAATATTTTGCAGGCTACGGGAACGAGGCTGACGCGGGCGGATTACGTTTCCTGCCCGTCCTGCGGGCGTACCCTGTACAATATCCAGGAGGCGACGGCCCGCATCCGGAAAGCCACGGAACATCTGAAAGGGGTGAAGATTGCCGTGATGGGATGTATTGTGAATGGCCCCGGCGAGATGTCGGATGCGGATTTCGGTTATGTGGGCGGCGCGCCGAACAAGATCAACCTGTATGTGAAGCACACGCCTGTGAAGTTCAATATTCCCCAGGAGGAGGCTGTGGAACGGCTGGTGGATCTGATCAAGGAGTATGGGCGGTGGGTGGACCCCAAGTGAGGTTTTAACGTTGAGGGAACTTTTTTGATGCGGAGAGTGTTCATCAGCGGCGGTCACGGCGGTTTGGCGCGGGCCATCGTGGAATGTTTTTCCGCTGCGGGATGGGAGACGGATGCCCCCAGCCATGCCGCACTGGATGTGGGAGACCGTTCCGCCGTACGCCGCTGGTTTGATTGCCATGCCGCGTATGATTTGGCGGTTTGCGCCGCCGGAATTACTAGGGACAGGCCGTTCCTGAAGCAGACGGAGGAGGAGTGGGACGAGGTAATGAATGTGAATGTGACGGGAGCCGCCTGGTGCGGCCGATGCGCCGCCGCCGCCATGGTGCGGGAGAAGAGGGAGGGTCAGGTGGTGATGATCGGTTCTTATGCGGCGCTCCGTCCGGCTCCGTCCCAGGCGGCTTATGCCGCTTCCAAAGCTGCTCTGGCGGGCCTGGTGAAAAGCCTGGCGCGGGAATGGGGAAAGGATGGGATTCGCGTGAATCTGGTGTTGCCGGGGTTCATGCTGACGGAGATGACGGCCGTGCTGCGGGATAGCGTGAAAGAGGCGGCTTTGTCCCGGCATGTTTTGAACCGGTTGAATACGCCGGAACAGGCTGCGGCGTTTATCCTGTTTTTACAGGATGTTCTTACGGCGGCTTCCGGCCAGGTGTTCGATCTGGACAGCAGGATTGTTTAATAATGGACAGCGGATTTATTATCCGCGTTCTCCCCTGCTGATGATATATTTCCAAGAAAATCATTTTTTTAATAAAAAAGATAGCCTGCTATGATTTTGAAAACAGGAAATCTTGAAAAACAAGGTTTTTCCGGTCTTTTGGAAAGTGTGTAAACATGGATAGATTCCTCTTTCCGTGTTTGGAATTCCATGTTTTCAACGGGAACCGGATGTCCCTGGTGTATCAAATTTTTTCTTAAATTATTCTTCTTCAATATTAAGGCTTGAACGCGGATAATAAATCCGTAGAAATGTTTCTCCATGAGTTTGCCGCTGGCTGATGATGAAGAGAAAGGAAAGCGTTTTTCCTGTGGTTGTCCGGAATATATTTCCCCGTCCCGGAATTATGGAATAGATGCCTTGCGCATTGTCGCCATGATGATGGTTTTAATTCTTCATCTTTTGGCCTCCATTGATGTTTTGTCTTTGGAGAACCATGGGTCCGCTTCCTATAATGTCGGGTGGCTGCTGGAGATTGCCGCTTATTGCGGTGTGAATTGTTATGCGTTAATTACAGGATATGTGTGCTGCGACGGAACGTTCAGGTATGAACGTGTGGTTTCCTTATGGTTTCAGGTTGTTTTTTATACATGGGGCAGTTTGCTGCTGGCTCTGTTGTTTTTCCCCCAGGAGGTTCAGTTGAGCAATATTCTGCATTCCCTTTTTCCCGTTTTATCCGGCCAGTATTGGTATGTAACGGCGTATGTGGGGCTGTTTTTCTTCATTCCGTTTCTTAACGCCCTGGGGAACAGGCTGACCAAATTACAGTTCCAGTATCTTCTGGTTACCGTTTTCGTGCTGTTTTCCGTTATTCCCACCCTGCTTCACACGGATGTGTTCCCGGTGGAAGAAGGGTATAGCATCTGGTGGCTGGGCATCCTTTACATGCTGGGGATGTATGTTAAAAAGCATGGCTTGCTGACGGAAATGAAAACGCGTCCGTTATGGATGTTTTATGCCGGATTCGTATGTTTTGCCTGGGTTTTCAAGATGGTTCTTAACGTGGTGTCTCCATACCTGATTGGGCAGATCAAGGGCGGTGGAATGTTTATTCGCTATAATTCTCCTTTTATTGTAGGGACGGCGGTTGCCCTGTTGCTGATTTTTTCCCGGATGCATTTTTCATCCCGAAGGGCTGTCTCCTGTATTTCATGGCTGGCGGCAGCGTCGTTCAGCGTTTATGTGCTGCATTGTAATGCTTTGATAGGAAAATGGTTTTTGTGGGATGTCTTTGAGTGGGCAGCGTCTTCTTCCTCAGCCCTGATGGTTGTGAACGTGTTGGCAATAGCCGCCGTGGTTTATGCCGGATGCGCCTTGGTGGACTCCGTGCGGCGTTATTTATTTAAGCTCATGAACGTGGAAAGGGGCGCCCGGGCGGTGACGGGCTTTTGCGGAAAGCTGGGGCATGCATTCCGGAAGATGTGCCGCCGGATAGATTCGCATCCCTAAGGATGAGGGAATGTCCTGTTCCGGCGGTTCCGGGCGGTTTTTGTCTGGAGCTAGGCTAGTTTTTATTATCGCTTTTATCCAGGAGGGTTTTAAGCCAGGGAATGACCAGGTCTTTTTTGAAGAAATGGTTGCGCGGGTCCACATTGGCGAAACGGAAAAAGGCGTCCCTGTCCAGACCTGCGGGCAATTGGCTGCCGTGCCAGCGTTGGGCAGGGTCCGCAAACCGGGGCTGGTGATGGTACTGGAAATGATCCGGCGCCCCGGCCATACGGTAGGCTGCGGAGATGAGCTGGAAGTCCCTGTCCAGGCCGCCTTCCGTGCAAATGACAGGGCGCGGAGCGAGAGCCGCCACGATGTCCGGGAAGTCGAATTGTTTCCAGAAGCCCGGAATGAGGTGGCGGATGGAGTTGGGAGCGGAACGCACGCCCCTGCCGTTGGGCATGGTCATGGTTTTGGCGCGTTCCAGCGTGCGGCACAGAAAGTCGTTATACACGAAGGCAAAGATATCCGGGTTCAGGCTGCCCAGAACCATCATGGGTTCCGTTCCCAGGGAGAAGCCGCTGAGGATAATATGGTTTTTTTTGCGCCCAGGGGCGTGTTTTCACCCAATCCAGAATACATTGGTCCGCGTAGGAGGTGTAGCCCAGCCAGCTCCAGTCCATTTCCAGCAGGAAGCGGGCCAGGTTTTCATAATCGTGTGAAGAACGGCCTGCGGCGCGTTCCGCGTCTCCTTCTTCACCCGTTCCGGCATTGTCTACCACAATGGCCGCCCATCCCTGCCTGACATAATGGAAAGCCATGGCGTTGTTGCCCGGCTGCTGTACGGAAGGCTGGTCCAGATCCGGTGATGTTTCCCCCGCCAGCTCTTCCTTGGTCTGGTCTGACCCGGGAATGCAGAATAGCACGGGAACCGGATTTGTCTGAAGCGTTGTTCGGCAGGAGCACCAGGAACGGTACGGCGGCTCCCGGGAAGGGATAGGCTTCCCATTTTTCCACCCGGTAGTGTTCTCTTGGCACGGTTTTTACCAGAACGGGGGCGGGGATATCCGCCTGGGGGGGGAATTTCATCAGTTGTTGCATGGCTTTCCGGACTTTTTCCCGCCAGGCGGGGAAATCCTTCGGAGCCATATCCGGGGAAAATTCGCATGCCGGACGCAGTTTTTCCAGCATGGTCTGGACGATGCCCCGGGAGGAAACATGCCGCTGGTCGCTCCGGGATGAATGAAGCACCGCCCAGTCTGCCGCCCGGAATTTTTCACTGGGCGGGGTAAGGGAGAAGGAGGGAAGAGAAAGGGATGCCAATAGAAGAGAGAAAAAAACGGCGGGCTGAATAGTCATGAAGCCAGATTGCCATAAAAGAAGCTTCCATTGCAAGGTTGCAGCGGTGGTCTTTTCAGGTTGTTCCTGACGCATCGGAAGCTTGAGTTTTTCCGGGCAGGGCGGTAGTCTGGCCGCCGTCATGATGGCGGGGGGTAAGAGTCTTGGAAGCCCGGAACCGCGGGTATGCGGCCTGGGCCTGGCTTCCGGCTTCGGCATGGGGGCGGCAGTCCATCTTGCCGGGGTAAGGGAAGGGCGCAGAGTGTTGAAGCCGTTGAGCGAATTGTGGGGCGAAGGTAATCCCTGGGGCGATGTATTGAGCGGATGGATTCCAGACAGGGAATTGTTATGCAGCCGCAGGAACGGCCCTGCTTCCCAGCTGGCGCTGCTGTTGGCGCGCCAGGCCGTGGAGGACGCCGGATGGGGAAGGAAGGAATTGAGGGATGCCGCCCTGATTGTGGGCAGTTCCCGCGGGAATGCTTCCGGATGGCTGAGCCCGTGGCCGGGACGGCGGCCCATGAAAATTTTGGCCGTTCCCAATTCCCTGCATAGCGAACTTGCTTCCTGCGTCAGCATCGAATTGGGAATTTGCGGGCCTTATCACGTGCTGGCGAGCGGCTGTGCCGCCGGCCTGGATGCCGTAGGCATGGCCGCCATGCTGATGCGGCAGGGAGTTGTTAAGAGAGCGCTGGCTATCGGTCTGGATTTGCCTTTGTGCCGGGAGCTGCTGGGGACGTACTGGGCCTCCGGCATGCTTTCCCGCAATGGTTTGAATGATCCCTACGGCCCTCTGGCCGACGGCATGTGCATTTCCGAGGGAGGGGCGGCCATAGCCCTGGAATTGTCTTCTGCTCCAGGTATTTATGTGAAGGATTATCTGGTGAATTCCGATGCCTATAGCCCGCTGGGCATGCCGGAGGACGGAAAGAGCATAGCCGCCCTGCTGGAGGCTGCTTTGAAAAGTCGGGATGGAGCGGTTCCTCTGACCGTTTGTCCCCATGCCAGCGGCACGGCGGGGAATAGCGTGTCCGAACGGGCTGCTTTGAAAAGGGTTTTTAAAGACGGACTGCCGGATTTGAGGATGATGAAGCCGTGGACGGGGCATGCCATTGGAGGCAGCGGAATTTTGGAACTGGCCCTGATGCTGGTCTTTGCCAGGGAGGGGGTATTGCCTCCCAATCCTCCCTGGGCCACCTTCCCGGAAGGCGGCGCCTGTTCTGCGGAGGAGCTGCCGTTGGCCGGGGGGCGGATGCTGGTCAAATCCGCCGCTTCCATGGGCGGCCATAATGTGGTGCTGAGTCTGGCTGTGGACGGTTGAATATTGTTGAATAGTGAACGCTTATGAAGAATCCTGAACAGTTTTTGTCAGAGTTGAAGTCTGCGGGGCTGCTGCGCGTCCTGCGGGATGTGGAATGCCTGCCCGGAGGAATGGCCCGTCTGGCGGATGGCCGGAAAGTGGTCAATCTGGCAAGCAACGATTATCTGGGGCTGGCCCACCATCCGTCCCTGGCGGAGGCTTTTTCCCGTGCGGTGCGGGATGAAGGGGCCGGAGCCATGGCATCCCGCCTGGTGACGGGGACGCGGCGGGAACATTCCTGTCTGGAAGAGGCCCTGGCCGCTTTGAAGGGGACTGAAGCGGCGGTCAGTTTTTCCTCCGGTTATGCTACCTCCCTGGGAGTGATTGCTCCTATTGCGGACCGGGAGGATACGGTGCTGATGGATAAGTTGTCCCATGCCAGCCTGATTGACGGGGCGCGTTTGTCCGGGGCGCGTTTGTCTACGTTTCTGCATAACGATATGGAGTCATTAAGAAAAAAACTGCAGCATTTGCGGAACGCGAATCCTTCCGGCGGGATTCTGGTAGTGACCGAATCCGTTTTCAGCATGGATGGAGACCGTGCCCCCCTTCGGGAAATTGTGCGTCTGAAGGATGAATTCGGCGCGTTGCTGCTGGTGGATGAAGCTCACGGATTCGGCGTGCTGGGAGAACACGGGGCCGGACTGGCGGAAGAACTGGGCGTTTCCTCCCGGATAGATTTTCAAATGGGGACTTTGAGCAAGGCTGCCGGGGTAAGTGGTGGATATGTGGCCTGCCTGTTCCCGCGCCTGGGCGGATGTCATGGTTAATTCCGCCCGGTCCCTGATTTATTCCACGGCTCCTCCTCCCGCTTTGGCCGCTGCCGCCCTGGCCGCGGTGGAAGTGATCCGCAGCGGGGAGGGAAAGGAATTGCGCCGCCGTGTTTCCGTGCTGGCAAATAGTTTGTCCGCCGCACTGGGGATGCCGGGAAGGCCTGTTTCTTCCATCTTCCCTGTTGTGGTGGGAGAGAACGATGCTGCCCTGGCTGCGGCGGATGCCCTGCTGGAACAGGGCTTTCTGGCTCCTGCCATCCGTTATCCTACGGTCCCCCGCGGAACGGCCCGGTTGCGCATTACGGTAACGGCTGCGCATGAATCCGGACAGGTCACGCGGCTGGGAACGGCGTTGAAGGAGCTGCTGCATGGGAAATAACGCAGGAGTTGTTTTTGGTTCTCCGCATTAGAGCCGGTTCCTGTTTTTATGCGGGGTCTGCCGGAAATGGGGTTATCCTCATTGATGCTGCCATAAAAGGGGAAGAAGGATATCTGATGCCTGGCGGAACGGAATGACATCCGGATGTCCTGAATGGCAGAGCTTGCATCTTGACAGGAAAGTTTTCTTCCAGTAAGGGGAAAGAATGAAGGTTCCCAAAGGAATTTTCACTGAACCCTATAAAATAACGTTATGATGAATACTTCTGATTCTTCTTCTCCTTCGTCCTGCTGCAGCGGTTCTCCTTCCTGCACGGCCGCTCTTGTTCTCGGCATTATCGCCCTGGTATTGGCATTGATCGGTTTTTTCCCGTGCCTGGGCTGGATTACTCTGATTCCTGCGGGGCTGCTTGCCATTATTGCTCTGATCATGAGCATTGTGGCTGTCAGTAAAGGTTCACCCAAAGGGGCTCTTGTTGTTGCCATTATCGCGTTGGTCCTGTCCGCCGTTGCGGGAATTGTCCAGGCATGGATGGCCAGCGCTACCGTGACTTACATGGAACAGCACCAGGATTATGTGGAAAAGAAGGCTCTGGAAATTCAAAAGGAGCTTCGGCAGATGGAGCTGGAAAACAGGGAGCCATTGAGGCAGTCCGGGGAGGCGGATGGAATGTCCCCCACGGATGGAACAGGCTCCCAGGATTTGTAGTTCCTGAACCTTTTTAGGAAGATCGGCGATGAATGGCGGGCGCTCTTCATGGCGTTCATGCCGTGATAGCTGGGTGGTCAGGAAAGTATGGCTGCCTGTATGGGCTGTTCTGTCCTGCCTGTTGCTGGCGCCCTCCCTCATGGCGCTGGCAATTAGCCCTGACAGGATGAATTCTCTGGCGGCTTCTGTTGCCGTGCCGCATCGTGAATGCCCGTTGTGCGGCATGACGCGAGGGTATGCGGAAATGGCCCGCGGGGATATACGAGCTGCCTGGGAATGGAACCGCGGCGCTCCGGTCTTGTTTATGGCAGGACTGCTCAATGGAGGGGCTGCCGCGGTTTATTTGGTATGGTGCTGGCGGAGAAGGGCGGGAAGCCGGGAAAAGGAAAACAGTTCTCTCGCGTAGCATGCCGCAAGGGGAGGAACCGGCTCCCCTTGTCCCTGGTAAATGACACAGCGGAAGTTTTGAAGCGGGGCCTGGGAAGTTTTTCTGCCTCCTGTTTATTCCCTGTAACGGGGCTGGCGCTTGGTGGTGGGGGGACGGAATGATGTTGAGTTTTTATTGAATGAATTCCATGCCAAATTCCTCGTAGTGCCGAAGATGAAGTTCCACTGCCCAGGTTGAGCGTTTTGCCGGAGGGAGCTGCGTTGTTCCTGAAAAGGAGAGGGAATGCGGCGCCGGTGTTTCATGCCTTAGGATTATTTTTTGTCAGAAAGGGGAATAGCTTTTTCTGGGAACGGCCGGTATTGCCGTTCATGGAAGGAGTATCCTGGGTGTGAAATATTTTGATTTTTCTTTATTTAGGTATTTTGTTGATGATGTTGTTTTATATTAAGTTGTGTAATTTTCTAACATTTTTATTCTAGGCCCGTTTGATTTTATATATATAGTTTTTGGATATTGTATGAATATTTGCATGTCCATCTATAGATCAATCGAATTGCGGAAGAATACATCCGGAAGTTATAAGGTCCGGCTGACTATCGACCGGGGAAGCAAGTTCTGCGGCGCCAGAAAATCTCTTGGTCTCGGCACCCATCGGGAGGATTGCGCCTTAAGACGTGCCTATCTGATGCGATGCCTGCTGTTTCATATGGGATGGTTTCCCGGCGGAAAGATTGCCGTCAGGAATTCAGCCGAATGCGGTATCAAGGATGTGGTTTGGGACAGCATGGAGTGTTCGGAGGACTCCGGAATGTTCAAGCTTGCCGGAAGGGGCTGCCGCATGGCTGCGGATGAAACCATGGCTATCTGGTTTCAGACGAATGGAGATGGGAGGGTTCAATGCCTTCGTTTGCTCATTTCCGGGTGGAGGAAAGATGACCGGGCAGGTGATTTGAGGGTGTTGATTCAGGGGATGCGGCATTGCGCCTCGGAACAGCGCCAGCATCCCTGCCGGATTTTGAATATTGAAATCGGTGCCGGCTCTTTCACGGCGCCCCGGGATGAATGTGTGCTGAAAGGGTAGGAAAACGGATTGTTTCAGATACCGGTTTATTCTGGTTTTATTCGGAGGCCGCCACATTCCGGTTGGGAAATTGGGCCGAATATCCGGCATGCCCGGTCCGGAGTTTATTTGGCCGTTATGGACGACGGGAAGGTTGCCGTATCCCGGGCGAGTTGAAGGCGCGGGAAGAAGGCCGGGAGGAATGGTGTGCTGCCTGCTGGGAAAGGGAGCCCTGTTTTTTCTGCATGAAAAAACCCCCGGATGGAATGATTGCCATCCGGGGTTTTGTTTGAAGATTCCGGCTATTTTTTAGCGGGCAGTTTCACCTGAATGTGAATGTCGCGCAGTTGCCGGTCTTCCGCGGCGGCGGGGGAGTCGCTCATCAGATCCGCTCCCCGGTTGTTTTTCGGGAATGCGATGACTTCGCGAATGGATTCCGCGTTGCAAATCATCATGACCAGGCGGTCCAGTCCCAGCGCAAGGCCGCCGTGGGGCGGAGCGCCGAAGCTGAAAGCGTCCAGAATGTGGCCGAATTGTTCGCGGGCCTGTTCTTCCGTGATGCCGAGCGCTTTGAACATGGCGGACTGCAGGTCGCGTTCATGGATGCGGATGGAGCCGCCTCCCAGCTCCGTGCCGTTGAGCACCACGTCGTAGGCCTGCGCGCGAAGGTCTGCGGAGAGTTCCCCGCTGAGCAGTTTTTGTTCGTCTTCCTTGACGGGGCGGGTAAAGGGGTGGTGGATGGCGACCCAGCGCTGCTCTTCCTCATCCCAGCCTACCAGCGGGAATTCAATAACCCACAGAAAGTCGCGTTCCTTGTTGTCCTTGAGCAGTTCCATGAATTCGGCGCATTGCAGGCGCACGCGGCCCAGGATATCGCAGGAGGGTTCCCACGGGCCGGCGGCAAAGAGAACGAGGTCTCCTGTTTCGATGTCCAGGGCTTCCGTGAGTTTTTGCTTTTCTTCGTCGGAAAGGAATTTGGAGATGGGGCTTCTCCAGTCTTCCTCGCGCACCTTGATGTAGGCCAGGCCTTTGGCTCCGGCTTCCACGGCAGTTTTCGTCAGGGCGTCAATCTGGCCCAACGGAGGCGGAACCGAATCCCTTGGCGTTGATGGCCTTGACCACGCCGCCGTTGCTTACGGCTGAGGCGAATACCTTGAAGCCGCTGTTTTCAAAGATGGAGGAGACGTCCGTCAGCTTCATGCCGAAGCGGCGTTCCGGCTTGTCGGCACCGTACTGATCCATTGCTTCCTTCCAGGTCCTGCGGGGGAAGTGGGTGGGAATGTCCACGCCCAGGGATTCCTTGTACACGCGTTTGAGCAGGCCTTCCACCAGGTTGTAGATGTCTTCCGGCGTGATGAAGGAAGCTTCAATGTCCACCTGGGTGAATTCCGGTTGGCGGTCCGCGCGCAGGTCTTCGTCACGGAAGCAGCGGGCAATTTGGAAATAGCGTTCCATGCCAGCCACCATGAGCAGCTGCTTGTATTGCTGCGGGGCCTGGGGCAGCGCGTAGAATTTGCCGGGCGCCAGGCGGGAGGGCACCAGGAAGTCCCGTGCGCCTTCCGGCGTGGATTTGGAGAGGATGGGCGTTTCAATTTCCAGAAAGCCGTGCTCGTCCAGATAGTCGCGCGTGGCTTTGGTGACGCGGTGGCGGATCTGCATGTTGCGGGCCATGGCCGGGCGGCGCAGGTCCAGAAAGCGGTATTTGAGGCGCAGGTCTTCGTTGGAGAGGGCCCGATCCAGCTGGAAGGGGAGCACGTCAGCCTTGTTGATGACGTTCAGGGTGTCTGCGGAGACTTCGATTTCCCCGGTGGGGAGGTCCGCATTGGTCGTGTCCACCGTATCCGTTTTCAGGCGGGCGGCCACGGTGCCGGAAATCTGGATCATGTCTTCGGAGCGGAGCTGCTGGGAGGCTTTCGCCACATCCTGATTGACTTCCGGGTGAAAGACTACCTGCGTGATGCCGGAGCGGTCGCGCAAGTCGATAAATATGACGCCGCCATGGTCCCGGACGGAATCTACCCAGCCGATGAGGGTGGTCGGCTTGCCGATGTTCGCAGCGCGCAATTCGCTGCAGGTATGAGTGCGGTATGAGTTCATCTTTATTGAAAATGGAAGAAGGGGAAAAAGAACGGTGTCAATTGCTTCCGGTGAGTGAAGCCACGGCGTCAAACAGGTCGTCCATGGCGACGGGGATGAGGTGCGCGCGCCCAGGTCGCGAAGTTCCATGACCGGGAATTCATCTCCCACGATCAAGGCCGCGTGGGCGCCGGATTTAACGGCCTTCTGAAGCTGTCCGTTGACTTTGGTGAGCGTGAGGGGAAGGTCCACACTGTATCCCTGGTCCCGGAGGGCGGAGGCGATGGCAAGAACTTCCGCGCGGCGGCTTTCAGACGCCTGAACCATGAAGATGTCGCAGCCTGCAGAGGCCAGCGCCGCATCTTTCAGCGCCCTGGCATGGGGCGTCTGTTCAATAAGGTGGGTGATGACGGCATCCCCCATGGCAAAGCCGGTTGCCGGCATGTCCACTGCGTTGTTGGAAAGGGCGCCTACCAGCGTGTCGTAACGTCCTCCGCCGGCTACGGCGCGCAGGCTGCGCTGTGTGTCAAAGATTTCAAAAACCAGACCGGTGTAGTAGGCCAGTCCGCGCACTACGGATAAGTCCAGCTTGACATAGCCGTCCAGCCCGCGGGCCGCCAGGTCTTTCATCAGGATGTCATAGCGTTCGGACGCTCTGGCGGGCGGGTTTTCAATAAAGGCCACCAGATCGCCGCGGCTGATATGAAAGGCGTCCAGCTTGCGCTGGCATTCTTCCGGGCGGTCACGTTCAAATTTGTCCACGATGCCGAGGAAAGCGGGAATATCCTGTTCCTGCACGCCGTGTTCCGAAGCAAACCTGATCCAGGCTTCCCGGTCAGAGACGCGCACGATGAAGTCGTTTTGCGTAAAGCCCAGTTCCCTCATGCAGTCGATGGCCAGGGCTATCAGTTCGGAATCCGCCCACGCGGAGGCTTCTCCCAGAATGTCCGCATTGAATTGATAAAATTCGCGCAGACGCCCTTTCTGGGGTTTTTCATAACGGAAGCATGAACCGATTTCAAACCACTTGAGCGGTTTGGTGTATTCGCGCTGGTAGGCGGCTGCGATGCGTCCCAGGGAGGCGGTGAGTTCCGGGCGGATGGTGATGTCCCGGTCCCCCTGGTCCGTGAAGCGGAAGAGCTGGGTGGGTAGCTCGCCTCCGCTCTTTTTAAGATAAAGCTCCGTGGCTTCCACAGTCGGGCCCTCCCATTCCAGGAATCCGTAACGATGCGCCACCTTCTTCCATGCGTTGAAAAGATAGTTGCGCACGGCGCAGTCCGCCGGTGCAAAATCGCGGAATCCGGGAAGTGGTTGAAAGCGAGCGTCTGGCATAACCTGGAAAAAAGGATGTTGTCTGAGGACGAAACAGTTTACAGAATTCCTATGCCTTGGCAAGTCCACATGCTTATGATGAAGGAATTTCGGTGGAAACCATATGAATGACTCTATGCAGGAGGATGGGGACGGTTATTCCGGTTTTACATGAAATGAGGAAGGGCGGGAAAGGATTGATTATTGGGGACTTTATTGTTTTTTTTAATTATCCGGATTTTTTGCGCGGGCTGTGGGGCATGCGGGTTTAAGTGGCCGGGGATTTGTAAACGGATGTCAAACAACAATATTGAACAGCAAGGGGAAATGATAAGAAGGTGTTCCCAAAAGTTTTTCTGCGTATGGAGCATTGCATCTTTCCCTTTATAGAAAAATGTTTTCCTCCCGCGCTAAAAAGAAAACCGGGGCAGTTTTGTTTGATTTCATAGGAGTATGACGTGAAACGAATGAGTTTTTTTTCTCTTTGGGAATCTAATATCAGTATTGATTATGTGTAAAGAATGTGGATGCGGGGGGGAGCTCTCCCATGAAAGTCACGGCCACGGCATGGATGTCCATGTTCCGGTGTTGGATGCCAATGACCGGCTGGCAGAGCGCAACAGAGGTTTTTTTTTTGCTGCAAAAACCTTTTGGTTATCAATGTTTTTTCTTCTCCGGGGTCAGGAAAGACTTCTCTGTTGCAGAAGACGGCGGAGATGCTCCGCGGCCGTGTGCGCATGGGGGTTATCGTAGGGGGGATTTGGCGACGGATAATGATGCGGAACGCCTGAGCCGAGCGGATATTCCCGTGGTGCAGATTACAACGGGCACCATGTGCCATCTGGACGCCCGCATGATTGCGGAGGCCATGAAGAAAATGCCTCTGGACGATCTCGACGTTTTGATTATTGAGAATGTGGGCAATCTGGTTTGCCCGGCTTCCTATGACCTGGGGGAAGGCGTGCGCGTGGTGCTGCTTTCCGTGACGGAGGGTGAGGACAAGCCGTTGAAATATCCTCCCATGTTCCATTCTGCGGATGTTGCCCTGGTGACCAAGTCCGATCTGGCGGATGCCGTGGATTTTAACCGTGACGCCGCCCTGGCTGCACTGAACAAGGTGGCTCATCATGCGCATGTGATTGAGGTTTCTTCCAAGACCGGCGAAGGAATGGAGGCCTGGTGCGAGGAGATTGTGGAACGTGCGCGCCGCGCCCGGGAAGGCACGATTCAGCATCATGGCCATCACCACCATTGAACAGGCCGCCGCGGCATTGAAATTTGAGATAGCCGGCATGGTTCAGGGGGTCGGCTTCCGTCCCCATGTGTACCGTTTGGCGGTACGGCACGGATTGAAGGGGTTTGTGCGCAATACGGAGTCCGGCGTGGAGATTCATGTGGAAGGGGAGCCCGGCGCTCCGGAGCGTTTCTGGACCGCGCTGATGGACGGCCTGCCGGAGCATGCCCGGGTTTATGGAGTGGAGCGGACCGTATGCGAGCCTGCCGGTTTTGAGGAATTCCGCATTGAGGAAAGCGATTCCACCCCCGGAGGCGTTCCGGTGATGCTGCCGGATCTGGCTCCGTGCCCGGAGTGCCTGGAAGAAATGCACAACCCTTCTTCCCGCCGGTATCATTATCCGTTTACCAACTGCACGCACTGCGGTCCCCGCTATTCTATTATTGAGACAATGCCGTATGACCGAGCGGGCACCAGCATGAAGGGGTTCCGAATGTGTCCGGAGTGCCGGAGGGAATACCAGGATGTGGAGGACAGGCGTTTTCACGCACAGCCTATCGGCTGCCCGTCCTGCGGCCCTTCCGTGAAGGTGCTGTTTTCAGATGGTTCAGGACTGGGGTTCGGCCATGGGTTTGATACCCCCGCGGCACAGGCGGCATGGGTGCTGGCGGACGGTTTGATCGTGGCCCTGCTGGGCGTAGGAGGTTTTCAATTGCTGGCGGATGCTTCTTCGGAAGCTGCCGTCAGGCGTCTCCGGCGGTTGAAGGAGCGTGACGCCAAGCCTTTTGCCGTGATGGTGCCGGATGGCGGCGGAGAGGCTGTGCCGCCTGTCGGAGGAGGAAAGGCGCCTGCTGGCTTCTCCGGCCGCCCCCATTGTGCTGGCCCGGGGGAGGAAGGATGTGGATCTGGCTCCTTCCGTGTGCATGTTCAGCCGTTTTGTGGGGATAATGCTTCCGTCTTCCCCTCTTCATGCGCTGCTGATGGATGTGTGGGGAAGGCCTCTGGTGGTGACCAGCGGGAACCTGAGCGGCGAGCCCCTGTGCATCTCCGTGGAGGAGGGGCTGGAGAAACTGGGCCATGTGGCGGATGTGTTTTTGGTGCATGACCGTCCGGTAGTGCGGCCCGTGGACGATTCCGTGGTCCGCGTTACGGACGGCAGGGCCATGATGGTTCGCCGCGCTCGCGGATATGCCCCGCGGCCTGTGTGGCGCACATCTGCGGCGGCTCCCGACGTGCTCGCCCTGGGGGCCGGACTGAAGAATACCATCTGCTGGCTGAAAAGGGGCGTGGCTGTCATGAGCCAGCATCTCGGTGACCTGAGCAGTGCGGCTTCTCTGAACGCTTTTGAGCGGACGGTGGAGGCGCTGGGCAGAACCCTGGATGCCGTTCCGCAGGTAATTGCCGTGGACGCCCATCCGGACGGCCCCACTTTTGCCCTTGGCCGGCGTCTGGCGCGGAAGTGGAATGCAACGGTTGTCCCTGTGCAGCATCATCAGGCTCATGTGCTGGCCTGCGCCGTGGAAAATGAAACGCCGTTTCCCGCTTTGGGCATAGCTTGGGACGGGACGGGGTTCGGTACGGACGGAACGGTATGGGGAGGGGAATTTTTTGTGTTGGAGGAAGAGGGTGAGCCGCGCAGGGTGGCCCGCCTCAGGCCGTTTCTTCTTCCCGGTGGGGACGAAGCGGTTCGGGAACCTTCCCGGTGCGCCTGTTCCCTGGCCCGTCAGATGGGGCCGTGGCGTACGGACGGGCTTGATAAGCGTCTGGAGAGGGGGATGCCTGTGCGGAAACGCGAGGTTCTGGAGGCGATGATGGCCCGGAATATCCATTGTCCGTCCTCCTCGTCCATGGGGCGGTTGTTTGATGCCGTGGCTTTCTGGTGCGGTTTTGACGGTGCGGCGGGGTGTGAGGGCCATGCCGCCATGATGCTGGAATCATGGGCCGCGGAAGCTTCCGGGGAAAAAAAAATGCCGGGGACGCGTATGAATGGGTCATGCATGAAGAAGAGGGATTGCTGGAACTGGATTGGCGGCCGCTGATGAAGCCTGTGGATGAAGCTTCGTTGGCAGGCGTTTCCCGCGGCTGCATCGCCCGCAAGTTTCATGAGAGCCTGGTGAATCTGGTCTTTGACGTGGCGGAGCGTTTCTGCCTGGATAGGCTGGTGCTGGGCGGCGGATGTTTTCAGAATGCCTTTTTTGCTTGAAGGACTGGCGGGAATGGCCCAGTCTAGAAGGTGCCAGTTGGCTCTGCCCCAGCGGGTGCCGTGCAATGACGGGGGGCCCTCCTTGGGGCAGGTTGCGGCGGTCGTACGCCAATGGAAAGGATAGAATATGTGTTTGGCCGTTCCCGGAAAGATTGTGAGCGTCAATGAGACGGACCCTTTGTTCAGATTGGGGGTGGTGGACTTTGGCGGCGTGACCCGTGAAGTGAACCTGGCCTGTGTGCCGGAAGCTGTGCCGGGGGATTACGTCATCGTTCACGTAGGCATGGCTCTGAGTGTGCTGGATGAGGAAACCGCTCTTCAAACCCGCAGGGAAATGAGAGAAATTGTGGAAAATACGGATCCGCTGTAGGGAGGGGCGTTTTCCGAATTCAATTAATGATTTATGCAGGATGAGGTCCGGCAGCTGATTGAAGAATTGCGCCACGCTGTGACGCGTCCGTGGGCGGTCATGGAGGTGTGCGGAGGCCAGACGCATGCGATTGCCTCTCTGGGGCTGGAAGAGCTGCTGCCTCCCTGCCTGCGCCTGATTCACGGTCCCGGCTGCCCGGTCTGCGTGACGGCGGTGGAGTTGATTGACCAGGCCGTGGAATTGAGCCTGCGGCCCGGCGTGGTTTTGTGCAGCTACGGGGATATGATGCGGGTGCCGGGTTCCCGCGGGGATTTGTTTTCCGCCAAGGCCGGTGGGGGAAACGTGCTTCTGGTATATTCTCCGCTGGAAGCGGTCGCTTATGCCGGAAGCCATCCGGATACGGAAGTGGTGTTTTTCGCCGTAGGTTTTGAGACGACGGCCCCGGCTACGGCTCTTGCCCTGCAGCAGGCCCGCGCACTGGGGTATGCCAATTTTTCCGTTCTTTGCGCCCATGTGCTGGTTCCCCCGGCTCTGGAATGGCTGATGGAGCAGGATGAGGGAAGGCCGGACGCTTTCTTGGCTCCCGGCCATGTCTGCGCCGTCACGGGGGAAATGGATTACGGGCGTTTGGCCGCCCGTTACCGGACGCCCATGGTGGTGACGGGGTTTGAGGCTCCGGACCTGCTCCGCGGCATTCTGATGTGCGTCCGCCAGCTGGAAGCCGGGGAATATGCAGTGCGGAATGCGTACGGACGTTATGTGAAGCCCGGTGGGAACAGGGCGGCGCAGGAAAGAATGAATGAAGTTTTTGAGCCGGAAGACCGCCATTGGCGCGGTCTGGGGCTGATTCCCGGCGGCGGCATGAGGCTGCGCCGTGAGTGGAATGACATGGATGCCGTTCTGCGTTTTGAATGCGGAACGGGGAGGCAGGGAGCAGATGAAGCTTCCGGATGCCTGGCCGGGCAGGTGCTGAGGGGGCTGATTCGTCCTGGAGAGTGCCCTTTTTTCGGATCGTCCTGTACGCCGCTGGCCCCGCTGGGGGCTCCCATGGTGTCCGGGGAAGGGGCTTGCGCCGCTTATTATCATTATAAAAAGAAGTTGATGCCATGTTTGAGTGTCCTGTTCCGGAGCCTGTTTCCGACCGTATCCAGATGGCTCATGGCGGCGGAGGCCGTTTGATGAATGAGCTGATCCGTTCCGTGTTTCTGAGCGCCTTCGGGGTGCCCTTCCGGAGGCGTGCAGAATGACGCCGCCGTATTGGAGATTCCTCCGGGGAGGCTGGCGATGACGACGGACAGCTTTGTGGTGCAGCCTTTGGAGTTTCCCGGCGGTTCCATCGGTTCACTGGCGGTGCACGGAACGGTGAATGATCTCGCCATGAGCGGCGCGGAGCCGTTGTATTTGACGGCGGGCTTTATTCTGGAAGAAGGGCTTCCGCTGGAGGTGCTGACCCGCGTGGCGCAGGATATGGCTGCCGCGGCCCGTGCGGCGGGCGTCCGTATTGTGACGGGGGACACAAAAGTGGTGGAGCGCGGAAAGGGGGACGGTATTTACATTAATACTGCCGGGGTTGGCATCGTGCGCCATGGGTTGGAGATCAGCCCTTCTTCCGTTCGTCCGGGGATTCCGTGCTGCTCAGCGGGGATTTGGGGAGGCACGGCATGACGATTATGAGCCTGCGCACCGGGTTGTCTTTCGGAGACGGCCTGGAAAGTGATTCCGCTCCGTTGCATGAATCCGTGGCGCCGTCATTCGTGCCGGCATTCCCGTGCATTGCCTGCGTGACGTGACCCGCGGCGGGTTGACCGCCACTCTTGCGGAGATTGCGGAATCTGCCGGCCTGACAGTGAAGCTGAATGAAATGTCCATTCCCGTGCGTGAGGATGTCAGGGCGGCGTGCGGGCTGTTGGGGCTGGACCCTCTTCAAGTGGCCTGTGAGGGACGTTATCTGGCTGTTCTCCCCACGGGAGCATGAGGAAGAGGCCCTGCACCTGATGCGCGGCTGCGGCGTATCTGCCGGAGCCTGCGTCATAGGCCGGGTGGAGGAATTGGGGACGGCGCCCCTGCTGATGACGGGACTTCTTGGAGTGGAGCGGGTGTTGACGATGCCTTCAGGAATGCAGCTTCCCGCATCTGCTGATTCCTGGTGCTGCATGATTGGCGTTTTGTGGCAGGGAAGCGGTGGAACCCGCTTCCCTGCCGGTCCGGTGTTTCATAGGGGTTGCCGGAGCGGCTCTGTGCGCTTCCGGGGAAAGCGCAGCCGGCTTGGTATGGGGAACTGGTTGTTGGGAGATGGTTCAGGAGGGAGTGTCTTTACCTGTCCCGGCATCGGGCAACGCTTTTAATGCCGCTTTGGCCTGTGCATGGTCCTGGGAGGCTGCCTTTTCCAGCCATTCCCGGGCAGTTTCCAGGTTTTTTTCCACGCCGAATCCGTACAGGCAGATGATTCCCATATTGTATTGCTCGGAGGCGTAGCCGGCTCTGGCGGCGCGAAGATTCCTGTTTTGCCATTCCCTGGCTTCCGCTTCCGTGAAGTCCTGGCTCTTGCAGAATTGGTCCCACGTTTTTCCGAATTTCATGGCAGCCCTCGCAAATCCCGACAGGGCGGATTTTCTGGTGTATTCATCCGCCAGGCGCATGTTTTTTTTCGACGCCGTCGGGTCCCAGCTCTGGGCAGGTGGGCCAGTCCCCAGTATCCGTTGGGGCTGCCCAGATCCGCCGCTTTTTGGAAGAGCTGCAGCGCGTCCGGGTATTTTTTATGGGACATGGCGAATACCGCATTGGCCAGGAAGCGTTCCGCTTTGATGAATTCGTAAAATTCGGGAATAGCAGCCCATTCGGATTTAAGTTTGTTCCTGTCTTTCCTGGATTTGGGAGGCATGCCGGAAGGCGGGGATATTCGGAAAACGGGAATGTAGCCGGAAGCGCCCATATTGGCCAGCCCGGCCATCAGAAAGCAGCCCGGCTGGAGGCGCCACGTGTGCATGTACAAAACGCGCTCTGCTGGCAGAGATTCCTTCTCGATCCAGTCCGGCAGGTTCATGGGGGGGCCGTAAAGTCCCGTCAGGCCGTTCAGCATGCGCTTGTACAGGGATTTCAGGCGCGTATCGTATTCC
>VOFF01000199.1_pt1 | contig 52001 bp, 66 predicted proteins | sample 5384061 | NCBI WGS metagenome assembly VOFF01 (sample SAMN12384725, study PRJNA508395) | human gut metagenome | isolation source: healthy gut E | host: Homo sapiens | reverse complement strand
GCTTATGATATGACCTCTGAGGAAAAGCAGAAGCAGGAATTTAATTTATTTAGAAATATCCCTGATTCATTTAAAAAGATCGTGGTAGTAAACGGAACAAAAAAGCCTTGGAGAAATGAGGAAGGCTTTGTAATCATGGGAATGAAGTATTTTCTGCTTAATGCGGATAGTTTGGAGTTTTAGAAATATTGCTGGGATATCGCCAACGAAAAGTAATTATAGATAGTTTACTTGACTTTGCAAGCTATGCATTTTATTCTATCAATATAGAAGTAACTTATGAGTTATTAACTTTAAAAAATGTAAAATGATATTTACAAATTCAAGTTGATATTTCACATATTTTAGGAAATTTAATAACTGTTATATTTAATTATCAAATTCTTCGCAAACCCTTGAAAATACTAAGTTTGTAGCAAGTGAGCTTTCCCTTACTCTTTCCCTTGTGTTATATTCTCACATTGGTTTTCATGAACCTTAATATGGGAAAAAATAAGGGAAAGAAAATTTCATAACACAGTATAACAATATGATTGAAATGTTTTCGATATTTAACTCTATAACTGATTATTAAAAAGAAAATGGAGATAAGATACGATGAGAACAATTTATGCAGAATACAACATAAATCACGATAGTATTGATGTTTACACAAGTGCCGGATATATGCTTCGCATTGATTGCTGGAAAGCTGAAAAAAATCTAAAAACCACATACGGATCAGAATGTGCGCTTACTTCATTGGCTGTGGATGAGCCTTTGGAATATGCAAGATTATATCTTGAGGGTAATTTACAGATGTGGGTAGATGCAGAAGACTCACTAGAGTTATAATCCTTATCCATATAAATAATATGCAAATATATATCCCATCAATATAGCGAGAATAGATAAGCATACCTACTAATATCACAAAATTTTCCACTACAATCATTTTAAGAAGTGTTTTGTGCCGTTCAAATAAACTATATCCAAAGATTTTCATCAAGGAAATTTTCATTGCATTTTCTCGGAACTCTAGTCTACTTACGGTAACAATAATCATAATATTTAAAAAGCAATACAATCGTACAAAGAGAACTTAAAAATCCCACGAGTTTTATTAAAAATGTGTGATTATATAAATACTGTTCATGTACGTTTGTAATTACTAGCTGATAATTTCCAAGCATATCTTCATACTTTTTGCTGATATTTCTTAGCTGTTTTTCATCACATTGAAATAAAACTTACCCACCATTGACTGCTAAATCTTTGTTTGCCTGATAAATAATTATCGGATTTTTGCTTTTTTCGATACCATTTATTCTACTTGTATCTAAATAGGAAAAGTATTCTGTTTCGCTATACTCTATGTACTGAATATTTAATTGTTGTAAATTATCATGATTTAAAACATGGCTCAAGGAGTCATAGGCTAATTGCTTGTTTTTAGCAAAATATCTATTCTTTGGAATGAAAATAATCAAATCAGAAGATTCATTCTCTACTGCATTTATCTGCTTCGTAAAACCTTGTAACATATCTTTTGCATGATTATTTACATATATCACATCATTTTTATCATTTAAAATATTCAAGCATATTACAGGCTTTAATGTGTTATATTCATTCTTGTATAGTTTATTCCAAAAAGCTTCTTCTTTTTCAGCATTAAAATCAGTAGTCTTTACGGTAAAATAATTTGCATCATAATATTCTTCTAACAAATGTTCATTTGTAAATAGGTTATTATGAATACTACTAATATTAGTGATAATTGTAAAAACAGCGGCTACCCCTGCTATAAATTTTAACGAATAAATTAAAAAATCCACTCCTCTTTTTGTGTGTTGCATTTGCGAATGCCTTTCTAATATCAAAAAGCAAAAAAAGAACAATATGGAATAGTGGAAAGAATAATTCCACTGGAATATAAAATTGTGACGAGTGTATTCTCATATGCTCCCCGATATATAATTTGACAGCAATATTTTTTGCAACAATAAATAATGCAATGTCAAAAGTTACATCGAATAAAGCAGCCTTAAATGCTATGAAACCAGCACTTTCTCCTAAGGAAACTCGTACAACAACCTCTTTTTTTCGCCTAACCACTTCAATTACATTTAGAACAATCATCAATGCAATAATCATACCCCATATAATAAAAATCATGTCCTTTTCCGTAGAATTCCAATATTCTGGATAAGTTAAGCTATATTTTTCTGATAATTTCTGATATGCAGAGATAATATTGTCCTCATTTCCTATGTATGAGATAAAGTTTTCATAACCCACAGAGGTACTTTGCAATTCTGAGAGATTATGAAATTTTACTTTCGTAATTCCGGAAACTAAAGCGGTATATTCTGATTCTTCTATGTTTGCAGTATTTTTTAATGTTTGTCTGATTACTTTATCATCGCCATAAATATGAAGTGTTGAAAGGTATTTATTATTGATTTCATTGTACTGAGAAAAAATATGTACATCATTCTCCGTTGCAGTTTCTGATACATCTTTCAGAAACTGCGACATATCTTCACTAGCAACTTCATAGCGTGATGACGTAAAATATGCTGTAGAAAAGTTCCAAAGCTGATCTTGAAATATTTCAGATTGCATAAGTATTCCAAAAATCAGGAAACAAAACAAACATAAGTTTTTAATTGCTTTCATTTATTTCAACCCCAGATTCCATACTTTATTTGCTTTTTCAAATATCGTAGTCAATATTGTGCTATTTTCATCAACAATCCTTTGATCTTCTTGATCTTCAGCTTTTTTGCTACTTGACAACATAATTTGAGTATTCAAATCCTTATAGTCATTAAATAGCACGCCTTGACTTATTCCTTGGTGAAATGGTTTTATCCAAATAATTAGTGCATATCGAACATCTGACTCAGCTATCGCAAGATTTCCATTCCAAAGCAAATAATCAGGGACAGACACACTATACTGGAATCCATCTTTATCTGTGTAAATTTTTTTACTCCAGATTCTTCTATTTCAGGGAAGTCTTTCTGAAATTCGTTATATGGTTTATAACTCCCGAAGTACCAAAATAAATTATAGCAACAGAACAAAATAACCAAAACAATTCCTATATATTTTATTTTTTTCTCCAAAATAAATGACAATAGCAACACTTGTCAGTATCATTAGTAGAGTAATAACATCCCAACAGTTTTTCTTATATAATTCTATAACCTTTATTTCTATCAGTATTGCCAGCATCCCTGTTCCTGCCATGCATATTCCTACAATCAATATTAGCAATAACCAATATACCATTCCGGCTATAAAAGCATTTGGAATTTTTGTACTAATCTGTGCCACAGAATGCCCGGCAGCAATCGTCCAACCGATAAAAGTTTGTATGAATGATGCTGCATCATGGAAGAATGATTTACAATCGGAAAGGAGCACATCTGACTGTACTGCCTGAAAAAGAGTGGTTGTCAGCGAATACCATGCAAGAAGGAACAAGGTTGTTTGGAACATTACCGTTTTTGCTTTATATTGTCCTGCAAGTTGCTCTTTTTTGTGTTTCGTATCTTGCTTTTGCATTCTGATAGTCTGTCCGGTCACAGGCTTCACATTTTTTATAGAGTACCGGCTTTTCTACCGGTATCTCTACGATTTTCTGATGTGTCCGGGCATAATCCCGTTGTTGTGTTAAGCATCGTATTTTATCTTGACAATCCTCTATCGTGACGTTTGCGCTTCGCAGCTTTTCTTTCTCGATCCGCAATGCTCTGTCTGCCAGCTTCAAGTCGTTCTTTAATGCTTGAATATTCCCGGCTCTGTTCTCTTTGTTTAATTTCTCGTTCAAGGTCAGAGATTCGTTGAGCTGCGTCTTCAGTTCCACGATAAGCTGGTCTTTCTGTTCCAACTCTTCTTGTATCTCCTCGGTCAAGAGCAGAAGTTCTTCCAACTGTTCGGCGTTCTTTGATTCTCTGGATTCGTTCATCTATATCACGTCCTTTCTCTATCTGCTGTTCCAGTTCAGCAATTCGGTGTTCTGTTTCAGTAATAAACTGTTTTCGCTGTTCAGTTTCTGTACCAATTTCTGCCATTGCTGATTTTCGTTTTCCAAAAGTTCTATCTTCGTTTTCTGTTCTTCCATCTTGGAAAGTAGTTCCTCGGTATTTGGCAAAATGTTGAGCAGCTCGGATAACTCGTTGTTTAATTTTTGCAATTTCTGATTCTGTTCCTGCATAAGAGAGAGTTGGGTGTCCCGGTTCTGCATTTCCAGAAGCATTTCTGCCATTAAGGTCTGCTGTTCTTCGATTTGCCCAATCATGGACTCCATTAAGGGTATAATTTCCCGGCTTTCTTCTAATGTCATTTAATCGCTCCTTCCATAATGATAATGCACCTGATACTTTCCCAAAGGTGTCCAGTATCTTTTGCAATAACGTGTTTTGTTGTTTTATGATTTGATTTTCCGCTACTTTCCACGAACCTTTTATTTCCTGCCCGGCAAGAAACTTTTGTTCAATCTTTCTTGCGTCAGCACCTTCATGGATGGTAGGAATCTGGAGTTTTCCCTGCTTTTCGTAAGAACGGTGATCGACCTGATTATGCAAAGGCAGATGTTCATTACACACCTTTGCCCACTCGCTCCGCCACAGTTCACAGTTTTTTGGATTGTTCCATCCAGTAGCATCGGTCAGCACCCGTTTCCATTGCAGGCGGTTTCTTGCACCAATCTTCTGGATTCCGTTTTCGTCTAATACAGGGATACGGATTCCATGACGGTCAGGGTTTTTCTTATCCTGCCACCAGTTCGGATGGGATTCATCAATCACGATATTTCCGCTTTTATCTCTGACAAAATCCCAATCCTTGACTTCTTTCTTCCCCCAAGAATGATCCGGGTTAAAAGGACGCATAGTTAGAAGCAGATGGACATGGGGGTTGCCATCCCCTTTGTCGTGGATACTCCAATCAGCACACATTCCCTCCACAAAACATATAGTCGGCATCAATCTTGTTCCTGTCTGCTCCATTCTTTGGGAGGGCAAATTCAAATGAGACATCTGCATTTTTTTCAATTTCAATACCTTTTTGTTTCTGAAATGTGATTTTAAATGTAATTTTTGTAACTGATTCTATCCTCTGGATTCCTCCTTTCTGCACATCCGGCATAGATTTCCGGCAACATTGCTTTCAGTTTTAGAAAAAGCAGTATTGCCGGAACGCCCTCTGCGTAAGAGTGCCCTGCGCATAGCAGCCTGCATGGAATGCGCCCCTCTGGCGAAGAGTGCCTCCTGCGGCATGAGCAGGTCTGGCTGAAAGCCCCGCCGACGGAACGAGCCCGGCAAGCGTGAGCGAAGACCGGTTGCCACTTGTGGCAAACTTATTGGGACGACCTCTGGTTGTCCATAAGTGCGCCCTTCATGAAAAAGCAATGAAGGGAATGAAAAACTCATCCCCCCCCGCCATTACACTTCCTCCATATCGGTATGTGTTTCTTTCTGCATTGCCTTTGAAAAAAATAAATTCCCGTTGGCTTCCTGCTTTTTCAGAAAACCAATCAGCTTTGGGATGTCCTCTTCCTCGATAGACGCACCGAGAACGGATTCCACCGCACCGCCAACCTGACAGAGCCTATGGGTTCGTTTTTTATCTTTCTTCGGCTTTCTTTCGTTTCAGAAGTTCTTTCTTCTGTACTGCATATCGTTTTGCTTTTTCAAGGCTTTCCTGTTCCTTCTTTTCCATTTCAAGCATTCGTTCTTCATAACTTTTTGTTGATTTTGCCATGATTACATTCCCCTTTCTTTTACAAACATAAGTTCTCGGTTGCGTATCAGAAGAAGCACATGGTATAATCTTCTTGCGTGTAGGTATATCATGGCTTCGGTCTGATAGAACCTTTGGCGGTTTCTTGGAAGCCGCCTTTTTAATTTGCCGCAGTTCTTGTTACGGCTTTTACATTTCCTCTATCCCTCAAATCACGACCTTCATTAGCTTCCATAAACATTTCCAGAATATCGGTTTTAATCAGGACTTTGCGACCAACCTTTAATACTGGAAGTTTCTTCCATTCTACAAGCTGTCTTAAGGTATTTCTGCCGATTCCCGTATAGTCAGCAGCTTCTTCGATGGATAATGCAATTTTTCTTTGCGTCATATAATCACCTCCTTATAAATTGCATTATGCAATTCTTGTGATGTAAGTATATCCTTTTCATATCTTTTTGTCAAGCGTTACGAAATATTAAAAATAATTTTTATATTGCATATTGCAATTATAGAAAAACAATGCTATAATTCATACATACCGAAAAAGGAGGCAGTCAGCATGAAAGATAAAGAATTACGCAAGCTGATAGGCAGCAGAGTAAAACAGCGCCGTCTGGAATTGAATCTGACACAGCCTTATGTCGCAGAAAAGATGGGAGTTACCGCTTCTACAATCCTGCGTTATGAGAATGGTTCGATTGACAATACGAAAAAAATGGTGCTGGAAGGTCTTTCGGAAGCACTCCATGTATCTGTGGAATGGCTCAAAGGGGAAACAGATGAATATGAAACCGACATTACGGATAAGAGAGAGTTACAGATTCGTGATGCGATGGGAGATATTCTGGAACAGTTACCGCTTGCCCTTACCAAAGAAGAAGATGCTTTTTCAAAAGATTTATTACTGCTGATGTTAAAACAATATGGTCTGTTTTTGGATTCCTTCCAGTTCGCCTGCAAAAACTTCAAGGGGAATGCTGGTCAGACGGATATTGCCAAAACAATAGGGTTTGAATCGAATGATGAATATAATGAGATTATGTTCTTAAGGGAAATCACTCATACCATCAATGCTTTTAATGAGATGGCAGACGTTGTAAGGCTCTATTCCAAGAAACCAAAAACAGCAGAACAAAGGCTTGCAAATCTTTTATCAGAAGTCTTATACGAAGATTCCGAATCGGTATAGTAAGACAACCGGAGTTATGATATACTTACACGCACGAAGCATTTCATCAGTTCCGATTGTCTAATATCGAAAGGAGACATACGATTATGGCAAAAGGATCTGTAAGAAAAAAAAAAAAAAGGAAAGAAATGGTACTACCGCTTCTATGTAGAGGACGCAAGCGGCAATCTTGTTCAGAAAGAATGCGTTGGAACAGAAAGCAAAGGTGAAACTGAAAAGCTGCTCCGTCAGGCAATGGATGATTATGAGAAAAAGAAATTTGTTGCCAAAGCGGAAAATCTCACAGTCGGACAGCTTTTGGATGTGTGGGCAGAGGAGGAATTAAAAACAGGTACGCTCAGCAATGGTACGGAGGAGAATTACCTCGGAACAATCCGAAATATTAAGAAACACCCATTGGCAGAACGGAAACTGAAAAATGTAACCTCTGAACATTTGCAATCTTCTTCGATTTGCTTTCCTTCGGGGGAGTTCATCCCGATGGAAAAGAGAGAAAGGGTTACAGCAAAGATTACATCCATTCTTTTTCCGCAGTCATGCAGCAGTCCTTCCGCTTTGCAGTATTTCCAAAACAGTATATTACGTTCAATCCCATGCAGTATATTAAACTGCGGTATCAGATGGATGAAGTGGATTTGTTTTCGGATGAGGATATGGACGGAAATGTCCAACCAATTTCACGAGAAGATTATGAAAGATTGCTTGCGTATCTTCAAAAAAAGAACCCAGCCGCAATACTTCCAATCCAGATAGCCTATTATGCCGGGCTTCGTATTGGAGAAGCCTGTGGTTTGGCATGGCAGGACGTAAATCTGGAAGAACAATGCCTTACCATAAGACGCAGCATCCGATATGATGGCTCAAAGCGCAAATATATCATCGGACCAACCAAGCGGAAAAAAGTAAGGATTGTTGATTTTGGAGATACGCTGGTAGAGATTTTCCGTAATGCCCGGAAAGAGCAGTTAAAAAATCGAATGCAGTACGGAGAACTTTATCACACGAACTACTACAAAGAGGTCAAAGAGAAAAACAGAGTGTACTACGAATATTATTGCTTAGACAGAACAGAGGAAGTCCCAACAGATTATAAAGAAATTTCTTTCGTTTGCTTAAGACCGGATGGTTGCCTGGAACTTCCGACTACTTTGGGAACGGTATGTAGAAAGGTGGCAAAAACATTAGAGGGATTTGAAGGCTTTCATTTCCACCAGTTACGTCACACCTATGCAAGCAACCTTTTAGCAAATGGAGCAGCCCCAAAAGATGTGCAGGAATTGTTAGGACACTCAGATGTCAGTACCACAATGAACGTCTATGCTCACTCCACAAGAGATGCGAAACGAAAATCAGTTAGGCTTCTTGATAAAGTGGTGGGCAATGACTAAAAAAATGGGGAAAGTTTCCCCCTTATTTCCCTTGTGATTATCTCATAAGGGCAATCTCTGGTCTGACGAACAGAAATCTCATATGAGGTCATGCATGTGGGTAAGGCAGCAAGCCATGTTGAAGCCCGATAACTACACGGAATCATGCATGATAAATGAGGCAGATGGATGGAGAGGAAGAAACGTGTGGTACCTAGGGGAGGTCTGTGCGGTATGCCTTGAAAGAGGTAACCATTGCATAAAGCAATGCTGAACGCACAGAAGTCAGCAGAGGTCATAGTAGCCGAGAGGTGAAGGACCGAATCAGTAGGAGTCTTGAGTATGACCGAGAAAGGAGGAATGACCGTCTATGGCAGAAAACATTGAAAACAATGGCTGTTCGCAAAGAGATAATGCGGAACATGAAGGGTATGTGAAAGCGTCTAGGTCATTCAATCGGATATGGAAAGAAAGAGACAGTGCACAGCCGAGACTTTTGGAAACGATACTGTATAAAGACAACTTTAACAGAGCGTATAAGAGAGTTAAGGCAAACAAGGGAGCGCCAGGAATTGATGGCATGACCATTGAAGAGGCTCTTCCATATCTAAAGGAACATCAACAAGAGATAACTGACCGCATTTATCGTGGAAAGTATACTCCGTCTCCAGTAAGACGAGTTGAAATTCCCAAACCAGATGGTGGTGTGCGAAAGCTTGGCATACCAACAGTGATAGACCGTACACTTCAACAGGCAATAACCCAACAGTTAGTGCCAATCTATGAACCGCTGTTTGCAGATGGTAGCTATGGCTATCGTCCGAACAGAAGTGCAAAAGATGCAATACTTAAGGTTAAGGAGTATGCAGAACAAGGCTATACATTCGCTGTAGTCCTTGACTTGTCAAAGTACTTCGATACTCTTAATCACGAAATTCTCATCAATCTTCTCCGAAAGAATGTAAAAGATGAACGTGTAGTACAGTTGATAAAGCGCTATCTGAAAAGCGGTGTAATGGAAAACAGGTGGTCATTGACACAGAGGAAGGCTCACCACAAGGTGGAAATCTATCACCATTGCTGGCAAACATCTACCTCAATGAGTTCGACCAGGAATACCTGAAAAGAGGTGTTCCATGCATAAGATATGCAGATGACATCGTGCTTCTTGCAAAGAGCAAGCGAGCATCAGAGAGACTCTTGGAAAGCAGTACAAAATATCTTGAGGAGAGGCTGAAACTTACAGTCAACCGAGAAAAAGAGCCGTACAGTCAGCGTGTTTGCAATCCGAAATTTTAAATTCCTTGGCTTTGCATTGGGAAGGAACGGAAAAGGCATATATGTCCGAGTTCATCCGAAGTCATGGAAGAAGTTTAAGTCCAGACTGAAGGAGTTATCTTCCGTAAGCGATGTCAGTCAATCAAGCCAAGCCTTGAGAAAATCAAAGTATATGCAAGAGGATGAAGCTTAACTACTACGGAATTGCAAGCATGAAGAACAACATAGATGACATCAACGGATGGCTCTATCACAGAATACGCATGTGCATATGGAAACAATGGAAGAAACCAAGGACGAAGGTACGTAACCTTATCAAGATGGGAGTACCCAAAGACTTGGCAATGCAAGCGGGTAATACCCGACGGGGACATTGGTTCGCAACGCATACAGTTGCAGTAAACATGGCAATGACAAAAGAAAGACTGATAAACAGCGGCTTTTATGATTTAGCCACAGCCTATCAGTCAGTGCACGTCAACTATTGAAAGCGCCGTATACCGAACGGTACGTACGGTGCTGTGAGAGGACAGCGGTTAGCCACCGCCTCCTACTCGATTTTATTTTTATTTTTATTTACGAGTATCCCTCTTATCACTTCAGGGGCTTCTTTGACGGCGCTTTATCATTGTATCTCGCGCGGTCACACACAAACTTCCGCTCACATCTGCGCACTTCATTTCCGGCAGTTCTTCTGCTCTCCGTGCGCCTGATGGCAGGTCACATCAAAGAAACTTTCATCTTATTATTTACAATGGCCGGCGCCTGCCTCATCGTCTTCCTGGTTCCCGGACTTTTCGTCCTTTTTCCCGGAATCCTCTGCGGCATCGCCAGCCATCTGATTGAGCCTGGTTTAAAAAAGGCTCTTGCTATTGATTAATCCAGTTCTTTATAGTCAAAACTGCGGAATTCTGCTGTCTGATCGTATCCGGAGTAGTCCACGCATGCCATGCCGACAAATGCTCCGGTGAAGAATCCACCGTATGACTGGAGTACGTAATCATCGGACAATACAGCGGCATCCAGTGTGCCCGGAATCTCTGTATAGTTCTTTCCGTCAAAGGAATACTCGTAGCTGTAAGACTGCTTTCTTACTTTTGTGCGAAGCCATACAAATTCAACATCATCCGGTACCGGAATCGCATCGTCGCGAAGGAACGAACGATATCCGCCACGATTGCACTCTGCCACTTCGATCACGCGGCCATTTTTCTCATTCCACGTAACGAAAGCGAATGACCAGTGCTTATCATTGTAAAAATTTGTCAATCCAGCCATCTGCTGATAGTTGAACGGATCAAATTTCACTTTCACTTCGGCATCAAAGTTAAATGCCTGCCAGCGTTTTGCCACCAACGAAAGCTCATGCTTATTGCTGAGGGATCCTTTTCCGACCAATGTCAGCCTGCCATCCCCTGTCGTACCCATTTCCTCGGTAAATGGTACGCGGAGGGTATTCCACTCATCATGAAGTTTTGGTGTGTCAAATTCATCATGCATCGAATGATCTGCCGGTGCTTCTGTCAAGATTGCATCTTTCGGCGCATCCACAAGCACTTTTCCGCCATGTCCGCCCTCGATACGAGGCCAGCCTTCTTCATCCCAGTATACTTTCTGAATTGCCGTCTCACGGCCAAGCGGACACCAGCCGCGTGGGTCGGTCGAACTTTCATTTTCGTGGTGCCACGGTCTTCCACACAAACTTGCATAATACCACTCACCGCCGGGAGTCTCTACGAGAGCACCATGTCCCTGCTTCTGGATCTCAAGTTCCGGCGTATCAAAGTTTGTAATAAACGGATCGCCAGGCTCTGTCTCAAAACTCAACGCATCTAACGTCTTTGAACGAGCTACTACTTCCTGATGTGTCCAAACGGTTCCACCCTGTGCAGCAAACAGATAATAATATCCGTTGATCTTATACAAATGTGGTCCCTCAACCAGTTTGACGTCCGTTCCGGCGTAGATCGTACGTGCTGTCTCCGGTTTTAATTTCATTGTCTCTGTGTCAAATTCTGTCACTGTAATACCGTCAAAAGCATGGTGGTATTCGCGATGATCCCATGTCTGCTGAACAAGGTATTTGTGTCCGTCATCATCATGGAACAACGATGCGTCAAATCCCACACCATTGACACGGATCGGATCCGACCATGGTCCGCGGATATCTTCTGCCGTCGTCAGATAATTGATCATATCTTTGAACGGTCCTTCGGTTACTTTTACATCCGTATAAATCAGCCAGAATTTTCCATCTGCATAGGAAAGATCCGGCGCCCAGATACCTCCCGATGACGGACGGATTTCTTTCATATCAAGCAATGTCGTCGTGGACAATGCGGATGGAAGAAGATTCCAATGTACTAAATCTTTTGACTCGTGCAGACGAACTCCCGGAAACCACTCAAACGTAGAGTTCGCAATGTAATATGTATCATCCACACGGATAATGGATGGATCTGCATTAAATCCCGGCAAAACCGGATTTTTAATCTGCAACATAACTGTATGCCTCCTTACTGTTAATCTATCTCTATCATACAGGAAAATGGGGGATTTGCAATGGGAAAAAGAAGAAAAAGAAGAATTTATACATGTTCTGATAAAATTTTATGCGGTCTTGGAAGAATGTATGCCAGTGGAGGAGAACTTACGGAAAAGATTCCGCAACCAGATGATTTCGATTAATCTTCTCAAACTCCCTTCCTCCCAGGGTATTGTGGGTGAGAAGTCTTTTGTTGCTTCCTGCTGATGCATTTTTCCGGTATTGTCCAGGGGTACAGCCGTTATGCTGACGGAACTGTCTGCAGAAATGCTCTACATTATTATAACCACATTGCTCGGAAATGTCGCGGATGGAGTATTCGCTGTACTCTAATAAATCCTGTGCACGGCGCAGACGTCCTTCGATGACATTGTCCATGCAGGAGGAGCCAAATTTGCGGTGATAGAGAGTCTGAAGATGACTGGGACTTAAGTGAAGCTTCGCAGCCATCATGTTTATATTCCATGGAAGCTGAGGATTATTGTAGATCATCTTATGCAATGCAACCAGCTCATGATCGTGAATACCCGGGGACTCATTCTGGATTCCTTCTCTTAATTTGGAGAACAGAACCCGCAGCAGGTGAGTAATGTTTGCTTCGCTTTCAGAGGAGAAAAAGGCGGACTCCCAGGTTAGTAATTTAAAAAGCTGATGACAGTATTCCGGATCTGTTACGGGAAATGGGGTGTTTGTTAACGGAAACAGCTTCACGAAGGAGTGATCGGAACGAAAACGAATCCAGTCATTCCGGTATTCTTCACCGGCAGCACGGTAATAAATCCTGCTTCCTGGTGTATACAGAATAGCAGAATTGGCGGCTGTCCGCATTAGTCTTCCGTCTATGAGCAGCTCCGAGGGAGAGTCGAAAAGAAGCAGAAGATAGCCTGTAAAGCCATTCGGAACATCATATATAAAATCTGAGGGGTGAACGGCACTGTAGCCGACAAATTCAATTTCAGTCATCTGGAATCTCCGTTCTGATACATCAGAGGATATATCAATTTTCTTATAGTATAAATCATTGGAAACTTTAAATCAATGCGATAGTATCAGATTAATATGGCAATCGTCATCAGAGAGCTGCGGATCGTGCAGCGGTCAGACATCTGATGCGTGACTGCATAGGAACATGATTTAGAAGAAGGAGATACATGCATGGTAAATATGGGTGAAGCAACAGAGAATGACAGAAAAAAGATCGTGATTACAAAGGATTCAAAGGCCTTTTTTCACAATAATGTAGATTATTGTGTGGGAACCGGAAGAATGGGGCTTGCATTGACAGAAGAATATCAGGAGGAGCTGCGTTTGGTTCAAAAGGAAATCGGATTTAAGCATATCCGGGGACATGGATTATTCTGTGATGATATGGCGATCTTTCAGACCTATGAGGAGGATGGTAAGGTAAGGGTCGAGTACAACTATACTTATCTGGATAGAGTAATGGATGCCTATAAGAAGGTGGGGCTGAGACCTTTTCTTGAACTGGGTTTTATGCCTAAAAAGTTGGCAAGTGGAAGCCAGACTATCTTTTACTGGCAGGGAAATACCACTCCTCCAAAAGATTATGATATGTGGTGTAATATGGTGCGTTCATTGCTGCGGCATCTGATGGGACGCTATGGAGAAGAGGAAGTTATTCAATGGCCCATTGAAGTATGGAACGAGCCCAATCTTTGCGGCTTCTGGGAAAATGCGGATATGCAGAAATATTTTAAGCTGTTCCATAGAACCTTTGATGCCATAAAGGAAGTGAATCCGGGATTCCGTGTAGGAGGCCCTGCTGTTTGTGGAGGAACGGATGAGAAATGGATTCAGGCATTTATGGAATATTGCCATGAGAATCACATACCTGTGGATTTTGTAACCAGACATCATTACACCATTGATCCGCCGGAATGTATTGGACATTATGCATATTCTGAACTGATGAAGGCAGAGGACGGCTTTGCCAATTTAAAAACAACCAGAGATATTATTGACAGTTTCCCGGAATATAAGGGTCTGCAGATTCATATCACGGAGTTCAACAGCTCCTATACTCCTCAGGGCGTCATTCATGATACAAACCTGAATGCGGCCCTTATAGCACAGCAGCTTTCCAGATTGGGAGATGTGAATGAATCCTATTCCTACTGGACATTTGGTGATGTGTTTGAAGAGCAGGGAGTTCCTTTTACACCATTCCACGGCGGCTTTGGACTGGTTGCCAATGGCTGTATTACCAAGCCGACCTTCTGGACATTTGCTTTTTACAAAAAGCTTGAGGAAAGTGAAGCCAATTGTGTATATAAGGATGACAATATTGTCGTTTTGAAACGTGCAAACGGTGATTATCTAGGTGTAGCCTGGAATATTGCCCGTAAAAGTACAGAACAGGGTAAAGAAAAAATGCTGTTGGAGTTTACATTTCCGGCTGAACAGGAGGAGTACTGCTTCCTGACTAAGACGGTAGATGAGGAAACATGTAATCCCTTGAAGGTATGGCATGATATGGGAGAACCTGCCAATCTGAGTGAGGAACAGACGAAGCTGATTCGGGAATCATCCAGACCTTTTGTAAAAACAGAGCGTAAAAAGCAGGAGGACGGAAATATCGGCGTAGAGCTTCCTGTAAACGAAAACGGTGTGGTTTATTTCGAACTGAATGCCGGAAAGGTGAATCCGGATCGAGGATATGACTATGATCGTGTGGTCAGCTTGAAGGCTTAAACTAGTAATTTGCTTTATGAAACAATGTACATGTATTAGGCTTGCAAAGGAGGCTATCAAAGTGAAAAAACAAGCGTTTAACCCATATTTACCGTCCTGGGAGTATATTCCGGACGGAGAACCTTATGTTTTTGGCGATCGCGTATATGTTTACGGATCCCATGATTACTTTAACGGATATGTTTTCTGCATGGGAGACTATGTGTGCTGGTCAGCTCCGGTCGATGACCTGGGCAACTGGAGATATGAGGGTGTGATTTATCCGAAGACAGCCGATCCGCTGAACCCGGAAGGCAAAATGTGTCTGTATGCCCCGGATGTTACGGTGGGACCGGACGGAAGGTACTATCTTTATTACGTGTTGGACAAGGTTTCGGTAGTTTCCGTTGCTGTATGTGATACTCCGGCAGGAAAGTATGAATTTTATGGCTATGTTCATTATGAAGATGGCACACGTCTGGGCGAAAAGGAAGGTGATGAGCCCCAGTTTGACCCGGGGGTTCTGACGGAAGGAGATGTGACATATCTTTATACCGGATTTTGCGGAAAAGGTGATAAATCCCGTACCGGAGCTATGGCTACGGTGTTGGGAGCAGATATGCTGACGATCAGGGAAGCTCCGGTGTTTGTGGCCCCCGGCTGTGAATATGGTGCCGGTACCGGATTTGAGGGACATGAGTTTTTTGAGGCACCTTCCATCCGTAAAGTAGGTGACACCTATTATTTTGTCTATTCATCCATATTAATGCACGAATTATGTTATGCCACCAGTAAGAATCCTACCAGGGACTTTGTCTATGGCGGAGTTATTGTCAGCAATTGTGATCTGCACATCGATACCTACAAGCCGGCAGATATGCCAACAGCTTACGGTGCCAATAATCACGGAAGTATTGTGCAGATCGGAGAGGACTGGTACATTTTTTATCACAGGCATACCAATAATACCTGGTACAGCAGACAGGGATGTGCTGAAAAGCTGCAGATTATGCCGGACGGCAGTATTCCACAGGTAAAAATTACCTCCTGCGGTTTAAATGGAGGTCCGCTTGAGGGTAAAGGAGAATACCCCGCTTATCTTGCATGTAATCTGTTTACCGATACCCCATCAGTTTATGTGGGCGAAGGGAATTTTCCACGAGTAATGCAGGACGGCAGGGATGGAGACGAAGAAGTTGGATATATTGCCAATATTACAGATTCAACTACCATCGGCTTCAAATATTTTGACTGCCATGATATTCGTGAAATCAGTATTTGGGTCCGGGGCTATGCAGATGGCACTTTTGAAGTAAAGACAGCATGGGATGGAGAGGTACTGGCGACATTAGAGGTTCAATATACCAATGTCTGGGAAAAGTATACCGCACCGGTTACGATTCCGGATGGAATACAGGCGCTTTACCTGACCTATCGCGGTAACGGAAATGCTGCATTAAGATCATTTGAGTTATCATAATCTATGTTATTGCATATACAGGCAGTGATCAAAACTCTTGGAATGTAAAAAAGGAGCCTACAATGAGCAAGTTAAAGATTAAAACAAAGGAAAGACGATTTGAGACAGCCAGGGATTTATACGGAATCTTTTTTGAAGACATTAACCGTGCCGGAGACGGAGGACTTTATCCGGAAATGCTTCGAAACAGAAGCTTCGAAGATTCCGTTTTACCGGAGGGTTATATACAGCAGGAGGATGGCATCCATGTAAAAACCGTATCCGGATGGCTGGATGAGTTTTGCAACGGAGAAGGATTATGCCGCTGGGTAAAGGGCAACAATATTCCGGAGACAGAAATACCGGCATGGTATACACACAATGCAAAGATGGAACTGGAACTGACGGATACCCTGAATGAACACCGGGACGCAGCTCTGCGTATACAGTTTGAAAAGGACGGATCTCTGACTAATACCGGTTACTGCGGTATATCCGTAAAGGCTGGAGAAAGTTACTCTTTGTATTTATTTGCAAAAGCAAAGGAAGAAATAGGACTGGACGTAGCGATCGAATACCAGGGAAAAGTACTGGCTGGAAACAGTCTGGTGGTTTCCGGTCAGGAGTATACAAGATATGACATGAAGCTGACAGCAGCTGAGGATTGTCACGAGGCACAGCTTACTATTTCCTGCAAAGAAGGCGGAGAGGTTCTGCTGGGATTTATTTCACTAATGCCTGACAATACCTACATGGGGCATGGACTCAGAACAGATCTTGTAGAAAAGCTTAAGGGAATGAGTCCAAAGTTTATGCGTTTTCCCGGAGGCTGTATTGTGGAAGGAACGACACCGTCCACAGCGATGAGATTTCGGGATACGGTAGGTCCGGCATGGGAAAGACCCAGTAAGCTGTTTGTATGGCATTACAGAAGTACATTAGGACTTGGCTTTCATGAATATCTGCAGCTTTGCGAGGATCTGGGGATGGAGCCCCTGTATGTATGTAACTGCGGAATGACCTGTCAGGGAAGAAAGAGTGTCCTTCTGGAAGGAGAGGCTCTTGATGAAATGGTACAGGATACACTGGATGCCATTGATATGCTATCGGCTCTAAGGAAAGCAAATGGGGAAGGCTTCGTGCTTCTATGGGGCATCCGGAACCCTTTAAAATGACCTATCTGGAAATTGGTAATGAAAACTGGGGTCCGGATTATGAAAAGCGATACAACATGATTTATAAGAAGGTAAAGGAACTGTATCCCCAGATTAAAACCATAGCCAATGAGCATGTAGAGAAAAATGGTTGTCCTGCAGAGTGCGTGGATGAACATTTTTACAATACAACAGAGTTCTTTGCAGAACGTGTAAATTATTATGATGACTACGATCGTAAGGGACCAAAAATCTTTGTAGGAGAGGTGGCTGTAAACGAAGGCAACTATATGGGACAGTTGTATGCGGCTTTGGGAGAAGCGGCTTTCCTTATGGGTATTGAGAAAAATCAGGATATCGTAACATTGGCCTCTTATGCTCCATTATTTGAAAATGTAAATTACAGAGCGTGGTATCCTAATCTGATTCGTTTCAATAATCATCAGAGCCTTGGAATTCCTACTTATTATGTCTGGAAAATGTTCGGTCAAAATCGCGGAGATTATGTGGTGCGATCCGAAGATGAGGGAGGACGTGTTTATCGTCCGAGAACCGGAATGGCATCTTTAAAATCCAATAAGGAACTTCGCTTCAGAAATCCCATTTGGAATGGAGAAGAAGCAAAGATTACTCATGAATTAATGGGACATGTGCAGGATACAGAGGATGGCCTCCTGCTTCAGCTTCCGGATGAGGAGCAGAAAAAGGAATTTCACAGTATTCTGGAATGGGCTGATGAGACCAAGAGCTTTGTGGTATTTGGAGAAGAAGACCAGACTTATGGAAGATTTGAGACCGATATTTTTGTTGAGGAAAATGCTTACTTCGAGTTGGGTATATTCAGTGCCAGGGTGGTTCGTTCCTATTATGAGGAGCAGCTCGTGATTACGGCCGGAGTGGAAAAAGAATGGGATGCAGCTCTGGTGCGTCCGTTCCTTTGGAAGGTTAATGGAGGACAATGTTCACTGGAAGAGTTTGGCTTTATGCATGACAACAAGCTGACTGAGGACTTTGCTATTTCAGTAAAACCGGGAGAATATCACCGCTTTGGATATGAAACGGATGGAAAACAGATTCGCCTGTATGTTGATGGTGAGCTTCAGAAGGAAATTTCGATTCCCTACGGACCTGCTTTTGTTTCGGTAGTAACTGACACCAAGGACGAAATCATTATTAAGGCGGTTAATTTTGCAGGAGATGTGGATCCGGTTTCCATTACACTGGACTGTCAGGTACAGGGCGACTATACCGTAACACTTCTTAGCGGTGAAAAGGGGGATGAAAACAGCTTTGAAGAGCCGGAGAAGGTGAAGAATATTACCGTGAATATGCATGGCGCTTCCTCAGAGTTCGTATACAAGGCACCGCCATATTCTGTCAGTGCTTTGCGATTGAAGAAGTGCGAAGCGTTTTAGAGGTTGATGCTGAACAGAAGATCCAGAAAAAATATTGACAAAAATGTGCAAATTCAATAAAATTATTAACCATAAGGGCACACTTATGGAAACATAGGGTCGCAAAGCCAGAGTCTAAAACAGTTACATGTAGTAATGACAGTTCGGCTGCAACAACCGGTGAATACCGGTTGCTGCAGCTTTTTTGTATGTATGAAAAGTTTATTGAAGTATGAGGTGAAAAGATATGAATGAAAAATTTGATTTTCTGCCACTTGGGAGCATTGTAGTAGTAAGCGGTGGCATAAAAAAATTTGTGATTGTTGCAAGAGCACTGCAGGTAAATATAAATGGCTGTAAACAGTTCTTTGATTATGCTGCCTGCCCATATCCTGAGGGAATGAATGGTGACAGGCTTATGTATTTTCAGCATACAGATATCAGCAGGGTTGTGTTTGAAGGGTATGTAGATGATGATGAGATAATGATGTGTGACAACATCTTTAATGCCATGGAGAAAACAGAAATAGAGCGCGCAGATGTAAGAAAAATCAAAAGAAGCATGGTGAACTGATATGGCAAAAAAGAATGACAGAAAACAGGGTGATTATATTAAAAATGGTATTGGACTATCAGATACAGCTGTGATACCATAAAACTAGGAGATGAAAATGGAAGGGTTTCAGATAAATTATACGGATCTCAGCGATCTGTTCTGGGAATATAAGCGAAAAATTGAAAATCTAATTGAAAATATTGATAACTGCATAGAAAGAATCAATATGTTTACGGAAAATGCAGTATTTACAGGAAAAACCGGAGACGCAGTAAAGAGTTATCTTGGTGAAGCACATATAACAATCCTGTCAGGCATTAAAGTAACTGCACAGACACTGCTTGACAATATGGCAGCATACAAGGATGGATACCGTGCCATTGATAGCTCGACGAACTTCAAACTGGATGAAGAAGCAATACAGGAATTCAGGAAAAAACTGGCATCAAACTATGAGGATACTGATGAGTATACGGGCAAAATAAGAAGTGCACTCAGAAGTATCGGACATATCTGATGTGGGCATGCCGGACAGTAACGGAGTATTTGATATCCATGAGCAGATGGACAGCGACCTTATAAAGCTTGTCTCAAATGTAAACAGCTACGAGAGAGAAAATGTGGTACGGCTTGAAAATTCAGTAGAGCTGCTTCTGGAAAATCTGCAGTCATGTCTTTCAAAAATAGGCCTTAGCCAGGGTGCGATTGAGAGCTATGAAACAGGCAGTTTTATCACAGGTAAAGATGCAGGTACCTTGAACACGGGCATTAAAATATTTGGAGACCTGCATGAGAAGAATAAAGAAGCATACGATGAAATCTATGAGACAGAACAGAAGATAAAGGATGAAGCCGAAAAGAGAAAGACACAGGGAATCTGGAGGACGGTTGGAGGAGCAGTACTAATTGCGACGGGTGTAGCATGCATAGTGCTGACAGGAGGTGCTGCAATACCAATAGTAGCTGACGTTGCAGTAGCAGTAGGAAGCGGAACAGCAGTATTCGGAGCTGCAGATGCCATAGAGGGCACTCAGGATATTTATTATGGAAGCACAGGTGACATTGACAGCACGGCAGTAAACGGCATAAAGGATGACCTGTTTCAGGGAAACGAGGACGCATATTATCTGACAGAAAATGCCTTTGCATTTGCGGCATCCGCAATGATTCCAATCGGGCATGCATCTACAGCGGGAAATCTGACATTCAAAAGCACAGCAACAATAGTCGCCAAAGAAGGCATCTCAATGGGAGCCGGAGCCGGTGCGCAGAAGATAACCACAGATGTGACAGGAAATGATACAGCAGGAATGGTTGCCGGTATGGTTGCAAGTGGAGTAACTGCAAAGGGGCTGAATGGAATTGAAGCAGAGGTGAACAAGCTGGCGAAAGCCCCAAAAGGGATTGATGGAGTAACCGAGGGAGTCGGAAATTTAGCGGAAGATGTTGGGAAAGTTGTTGAGACCAGCTATGGGAAGTCAAGTCTAATAGAATTAAAAAATACTGATAACTTTATGGACTCAACTATAGAACATATTTTTGAAGGAAATGTTAGAAGAGGGAAAGCAGGAGGTTATCATTATGAGTGTATTAAAGATACTGCAGGAAATATTGTTAATGGAACAGAAGTATTAATAAATGATTTAGGGGTATATAAGGCACAAGTTGAGGTTAATGGTATTCCAAAATCTGGAAATGGGGGTTATTCAACGTTTTTCCATAAAGAAATGAGCCCTCAAGATGTGATTGATTCAATTAATGAGGCTTATAATAACAAAGTGTTTGTAGTTGGATCTAAAAATTCATATATTGGTATATCAAATAATGGATTAGAAATTGAAATGTATATAAATAATAATGGAAAAATAATTTCAGCTTTTCCAAAGGAGTAATAATGATTGAAAGAAAATATGTGGAATATGAACTTGCAAAAGGAAAAAAAGATATTTGTATAGTATGTAATTGTAAAAATGCAGAAACGCTTAATACATTTTTGTGCTCTGATGTTAGACCATTTGAAGAATGGATTAAATCAGATTTTGATAAGGTATTGTCAGGAGAAATCATTTCAAAAGAGATAAGTGGAAATGTTTGTTGTGCGGAGATAAATTTTAAAAACACAAAAATATATAATATGTTAATAGAGGATGATGATGAATACTATGAAACTTGTTGTGAGGTGGATACAAAAGAACTTCGTCAATTAATTGATGAGTGGTGTGATAAAGTCCGAGAATTTAAAATGAGTATCACAACTAAGCCTCCCCACAGGCAGGCTTAAATCATAGTCTTACTACCAGACATTAACAGAACTTCTTAGGTTCATAAGGTTTACTATCCCGTAACACGGCATAAATTATGGTGGTAAGCTTTCTTGCCACGGCTCCTGTGGCAGTTAAGTGATGTTTACCTTGGTCACGTTTCTTTTTGTAATATGCATTCAACGGGCTATTGTGAAAAGAGCAGGTGGTAGCCGCAAGAAAAATGGCATGTCTTAAGTAAGGTGAACCACGTTTTGACATATGGTTATGTGTGCTGTTAAATTCACCCGACTGACGTACAGTTGGATCAATGCCAGCAAAGGCAACTAATGCAGAGGAATTTTTAAATCTGCTTATATCACCGATTTCAGCAAGAATAGTAGCAGCACCAATTATGCCTATTCCCGGGATTGTATGTAAGTAACAATCAAACTGCTCATAGTATTTCATGATTTCAATATCAAGAGCTTCAATCTGCTTATCAAGAAAATTCATTCTGTCAATGAGCTGTTTTAACTGGAAAGAGAAAGCATCCTGTGCTATCTTAACATGCCAAATACACAAGGGGAATTACCGATGTTTTTGAAGATAAAGCTCATAAGAGAATCTGCACCTTTGTGTGTAGTTGCAAAGCGAAGAGAACGGCCGATTTGTTTGCCTTCAGGTGAAACAATGGATGCTTCATGATGATTTTTGCCAATATCAATGCCTACGATGTACATAATTGAAATCCTTTCTAATGTGAATTGTAAGTAGATAGAATCCTCACTTCAATGCGGGTTACAATCTGGTTAGATATACGAAGTACAGCACATATGCTGCCAACATCCAGCTAATACGCAAAATCCTGCAAAGCAGAGGGAGCAGTCTCAATGAACGAAGTCACAAGTGCTTCAAGAGTGGTGACGCACACCTCTATCTATTACAGGATAATTGTGGTATAGGAATGAAATAAAAGCAATAGATAGAAAAAAGACTGCTTTGCTTCCTATGTGTTTAGCATACCAGAGTGGTAGTGGAACAAGATTTAAGTATGAACATAATCCTATGGATAATCCGAAAGCTGCTAGGGATATCATAGAAAACCCAGATGCAGTATATGGGTTTTCGCCTAATTCAGAATCAACAAGAATTGGAAAGTACGCTGATAAAATTGACTGGACTAATCCTGAACAGGTTGCGGTTGCAAGGCAAACGAGAGAAGCATACCATAATGTAAACGAATCAATGCTGCAAGATTTGTATAATAGTGGATATACAACAAAAGATATTGCAGCAAAAATGGTCGAAGAAAGAAACATGAACCGTATTAATAGCTATATTAATAATGGGGATTTAGAGGGACTTGAAATTGTAAAACAGAGTAATTTAGAAACATATGGGAATGAATTTGGCATGTCTTTGGAACAAGCATTAGAGAAATATGGTTCACATGAAGAAATAATCAATGCTACGGTTAGAAGTAATCCAGGAATGGATGCTTGTACAGGATTATATGATATTTATCATGGAGGAAAATAGAATGTGGCAAGTACAAAAAAAAGAAACTTTTGATATTTGGACAAATAATGTATGCGCTTTAAAAATTGAGCATTTAGAAGATAAATGTAGAGTCTATGTTGATTATAAGGGTTATAATGTCATTATGCCAATGGGGATGTGGGGATTTGAAGATGAAATTCAAGATAGAAAGATAGAGTTTGAGATTGATGGTGAAAAGGGAAATTTTAAATCTTTAAGTTACGTGGTAAAGGAAAGTGATTTAAAATTGTTTTGTGATATGATATTTTTCTTTTTATCTGAGCATAACTTAGATGGAGTATTGAATGATGTGTTTAAATATTAAATGTATTTAATTATGGTTATACTTTCGGACTCTCAACAACCTACAAGTACTTTCATTTATTTGCAGATAAAGTATCTAGAAATGCAGTGCTTGCTGATTCATATATGATATGGACCAATTCTGAGCAATTGGCACAGGAATATATTTTTGAAAAGAAAGAGCAATTCGTATTTATTAAGTATATAACAAGAAAAGAAATTGGAGCTGTAAAAATAGTGAAAACTCCAGTATTGGATTTTAAAGATATTGAGCAATCGGAAGAGATAATAGAGGGAGATGCTTTAGATAGTTGGCTTTCTGAATTAATTTAAATTTATGTATCCGCATAATTAGTCAGTGTATCAGCGGGATTCCAAGACCTAAAAAGGTTTTGAAATCCTATTGTGTCCTACCGGAAATCAGCCTAAAAGTTCATCTAAAAGTTAATAGAGTTAGGAATTGGCGAAGATGTTGCAGAAGACTTGCTCAAGGATTATTTGAATTGGAAAGAAAGGCCGGAAATTTGGTATGCTTTTTTAGATAAATATTTACAAACACGCGGTTGGTTATAATTTTAATTATGTCTTCACATAAGAACACCCGCCACCTAAACAATTAATCACGATCTTTAAATTAATTGGAATGGTTCTCACCGAAGGTGATGAAATACATGGAGAATAGTTATGAAATATGTATATAGAGAAACGGAATTATCAAAAAAATATCAGAATATATATTTGAACGCAAGAAAAGATGGAAACGAAATATTATGTTACATTGGAATAGACAAAAGATATAGAATATATACTAAAGATTCTTATTATGAAAATATTTCAGACATGGATGCATTATTAGAATTATGTATTTATCCAATCTATATAAATGGATGTCATGAAATAGAACAAGAGGTGAAAAATATAATTACAAGTATGACAAATTCTAATGATATATTACAGATTTATCAAGTGTTTAATTTAATCATGTCTCAGGAAATAGAAACAAAAATGTATACGGAAATTCCATTTGAAATTGATTTCGCGGATTGCATTCCTTGTCTTTTGAAGAAAAAAAATGAATTCATGAATGAGATGAAAAATTACAATCAAAATGGGTTTGATAAGTATAGAGAAAATATATGGGATAATATTGAAAAAATATGTAGAAAATCAACATTGATTCAGCAGTGTAATATGTAGAAAATCAAAGATTGGTATCAGAATAAAATACCTTTGCATTTGCGGTATCCGCAATGATTCCAATCGGCCGAGCATCCATAGCGGGAAAACTGACATTCAAAAGCACCACAACAATATCAGCCAAAGAAGGCATCTCAATGGGAGCCGGTGCGCAGAAGATAACCACAGATGTGACCGGCAATAGTAAAATAAGTGAAAAAAGCAGCAATGTTTGACTACAATTCATTGCTGTTTTTTCTATTTTATGGTGCCCGTGAGTACCGAAATCGGATGAATTTTATAATTTGAGGCACCGAAAAAGGCAAACGGGCACCGAAAGGAAAAATTGGTTCGGGCATCGTAAGGAGCTAACCATGGTGTAGCATGAAATTAAGGTTGTCAATGAATATAAATATGGTATTCTAGCCGGATAAAAAGGCCTGACGATGAGTCGCTCAGATTAGATTAAGAATCTAGTCTGGGAGATGCAGCGCATCAGGGAATGAACGATAGAATGACGGAATACAGCAAAACAGCCGGAGAAATGTGACTTCCGGCTGTTTTGCTGTATTTTATAGTTACGATAGTGTCTGTGTATGAATTTGTTGTAACTCTACATATACATTGCTAATTCAATGCTGTCCATATACTGTCCGAGTGACATATTAAATTTCTGGTAATCGGCATCCTTAAATTCATCTGTCATGCATGGGACCGTGACATCGGCAAACTGCATCTGATTGTAAAAAGTTATCATTATCGGACATTTAACAATAGTAGACATTCCACGGATAGTGATGGAACTGCCTTCATCAAGTTTTAAAATGTCATCTGCCTTTGATATGTTTACCAGCATGCCGTCAGTTAATAATTCGGGATTGCTGTAATACTGATAAACTGAATTAACAGCCCTGCATATCTTTTCCCAGCCTGCGCTGTAAGTTAAGTTCCATCTGGAACTGAGCCATCCATTATTTTCTTTTACACCTAATAAAACCATAACATTCCTCCTAACATAATACCTTTTTATTAATTTTTAGTTCACATGAATTATATCAGAACTGCAGATTGTAAACAATGGCACATAAATACCATAAAAATTATAGAATACACCGCATAATGAAGGTGTGATTTGTATATACAGGAGTATTGCTATAGTAATACATATGTATATCAAACTGCTAAAAGAATGAATATGGGTATGGAAATAATCATCTGAGAAAATCTGAGAAAATCTATGGTATTGTGTTTGTTGAATAGGGGTAAATGGTGGTATAATCCTATTATTGATAGATAGCAATAATAGGTGATTTTTTGGACCGAGTGGTGAAGTTTTAATGACTAAGGATGAATGGTACAGGCAGTTATTTGAGCGGCTGGGGAATTCCAGGTTCCGAAGCAGTTTCCATCTGAAGCAGAAAGATATTGATTACATAAATGAAAAAGGGTTGGACACAATCAGACAACATGCAAAGGATTTTATTGCAAAGAGAGAAGCTCCGGCATATATAGCAAATGATGGCAAGCAGACACCAATGAAAGGTCATCCGGTATTTATCGCTCAGCATGCAACAGCTACATGCTGCAGGGAGTGCATCCGAAAGTGGCATAAAATGCAACCGGGCAAGGAATTGAGTCAGGTGCAGCAGGATTATCTTGTAGATGTAATTATGACATGGATTCAAAAAGAAATCGAGGGGCAGGAACATAAAATATGAGTTTTGTCAAAACATGCTGGATAATGACATTAATAATTGGATACATTATTATGCTTATAAGCTTGCTGTTGGGAGTAGTATTACTGTAATAGCGTTCATATAGAGGTGTATTATGGGAAACGAATCAGGTGAATGGATTATGCATGGCATTAATTGGGACAACCCGGATTGCATCCATTCTGTAGATGAAGCAATCAAGTATATAAATGGATTTGGCTTTTTACCATTATTTAAGAATGACATAGATGGGTTTTCACTTGAAGAAAGAACTGTTCCAGAGTACTGGTGGAGTGATAATCCGGAGATTGATCCATGGATGTGGCGGGCTATTATAGCAAGGCGGCATGATATCGTCTATGGAAAATTCTTTGATAAGAAGGCAGGATTTATATCAAAAAAGTGGCTTCCTGTATTTGCTAATTATCGCCGGGATGGATATGATTTTGATGCATTATATGATGATGGAAAAGCGCCTAATAAGCATAAAAAGATAATGGTCAATTTTATGGAAGATAATGCTGATTCAGAGATTTATTCAAATGAATTGAAAAAACAAGCTGGATTTGGTAAGGATGGAGAAAAGGGATTTGATGGTGCAATAACGAATCTTATGATGCAGATTTACCTGTGCAACTGCGATTTTAAGAAGAGAGTGAATAAAAGAGGTATTGAATATGGATGGGATGTGGCAGTGTATTCATCTATTGAGCATATCTATGGATACGATTATGTGACTTCCTGTTATAAGGATAATCCACAGGATTCATGGAAGCAGATTGTAGATTATATGCATGAGACGTATCCGGAGGCAACGGATAAGCAGATAAGGAAGCTGTTAAAGTAATACAGGCATGGATAAGGAGGTGCCAGAGGAAGCGTTCTATGAGGAGATGCTTCCAAGAGAGGCAGAAGATAACTATCCACTGGAGGAAGATACAGGGTTAGCAGAGCCTTGTATGCTGTCAGCAGCCATTTCTTTGGAAGACCAGCTTCAAATATCGGAGTTTCATTTCATGATAAATTATTTGAGTTTATCGATGAAGCACATATTGATAATAAGGTACAGATGATTCTGTTATGACAATAGCAGTTGGAGAAGCTCTCCTGGCAGTCGGACCGGAAGCTGCAGTAAAGGAAATTGAAGATGCGGTAGGATCCAATATGCAGGATTGGGGAAAAAGATATCCACATGCAGGTTATGGTGGAAGCTTCAGACATTGGCTTAAAGAAAATAATCCGAAGCCATACGGAAGCTATGGAAATGGTTCAGCCATGAGAGTGTCAGCGGCAGGATGGCTTTATGATTCAATTGAAAGAACAAGAGAGGTAGCAAGAGCGACAGGAAAAGCCAAGCGAGCTGTTGTCTTTTTTGTTATTTAGGGAATAAATACATTTAAGTGCGTAGAAAATAAAGGAAAGATAGTAATCAAAATAAAAAATGAATTGTTTTTTTGTCACGAAAAATGTATAATAATCGTGACAAATTTAAGGAGCGTGTTGTTATGGCAAGTGGAATTTATGCAGAAATCAAAAAGAGAATATTAGATGCCGAATATGGCGCAGTATTTGTGACATCAGATTTTATTGATATTGCAACAATTACAACAATACGAAAATGTTTAGGTAGACAGGTAGAAGAGAAAGCAATTCGAAGAATTATCGATGGAGTTTACGAAAAACCTGTATATAGCAATTTACTTAAGGAATATGTTCCTGCTAATCCGGAAAAAGTAGCCTATGCAATTGCAAGAGGATATCATTGGACAATAGCACCATGTGGAGATGTAGCGTTAAATAAACTGGGATTGTCAACGCAGGTTCCTGTTGTATGGTCCTATATAAGTGATGGTCCATATAGAAAATTTGTATGGGATAATGTTAATATCGAATTTAAGCATAGGACCAACCGTCAGATTTCATTTATGTCAGAGTCAACAACATTGGTAGTAGAGGCTATAAAAAACACTTGGAAAAGAGCGAATTGATGAAGGTGTTATTAACAACTTGAAGAATAGAGTTCCTGAGGATAAAAGGAAACAGCTTCTTGAAGAGGCAACTGGCGTAAGTGAGTGGATATACGAAGTAATTAGAAAGGTGTGTTTAGAATAATATGAGAGAAGTTGCAAAGTTACCAGTAAAAGATAGATAGTAATAACAGGTGATTTTTTGAAACAACGGAGGCAATCAAGATGAAGCTTGGAATGAGAACACCGAGTATAAAGAAATCAATAAAGGCAAGGACGACAGAAAAAGGCCAAGCGAGCTGTTAAGAAAGCTTTAATTTCAGGGTACGGAAAGAAAGGTGCAGGCAATCGTGAAAGCAGCAGTATACCTATATTGATGTTATATTTTTGGGACCATTATTCTCGTTTATTGGAATCGTGATTTCTATTATCACACGAAAGACTCGAAAAATACATCCTGCGCTATGGATATCAGGGATTATTAGTTGCATGCTTGGTTTTATTGTATGTATGCTTGTTTTTAGTATGTTGATAGGAGGTTTGATTTGTGGACTATATATGGATTGGAATTAGAGCATTCACATATGTAATAATTTTTACTCTTATAAAAATTATAGTTCCTAAATTGTTAGGAAATGTAAAATATAAAAAGGATGAGATGGGAAGAACCTATTTCTCTAAGAAAAAGATTTCTTATTTTCTTTTCGTGATTGCAGTGTTTTTTACAGTGTTATTATCTTTTTTGAGTACTATTCCATCAAATGTTAGTGGGGATGCAAAGATTTACTTAAATGTTGGTATAGTTATTTTTTGTTTATTATGGTATATTTTAAGCATAATGTTTGATGTCTGGTATATTCATTTGGAGCCAACTCAAATAATATATAGAAATTACTTGGGTGCAAAAAAAGTAATAAAAGCAAGTGATATTTATTATTTTGAAAGAAACTCAAATGGCTCGTTAATTATAGTATGTTCTGATGAAACTAAAGTTTCTTTTGAACCGGAGTACGCAGATAGCATTATGTTATGGATGAGCGAGCAAAGTATTAAAACAAAAAATGCAAGAAAAAAAGATAGATTTATTATTAGACCAGCAAAATATCAAAGGGTGCTAAGTGTTTTGTGCTTAGTAGTGTTTTTTGCTTTTTTGCTTTTGGGAATATTTACATATAATGTAGTAGTAAGCCTTGTATTTGGACTTTTGTTAATATTTGGCATCTGGAATTGCGGTTACCACTATTCAAAAAAATATACTATTGGTAATGGATATATTGAAGAGTCAAGTATATTAAAGAGAAAAAAATTGATTGCATATGTTGACATATCTGAAGCGGAGATTAAACAAGGGGATAACGTTACTTATATTTTACTGTTTGATAAAAGGTCAAAACGACCAATTATAAAAATAAACATGTATTATGAAAATGCATTTTTGATTAAAGAACTTGCTTATAAAATGAATTGGTTAAAGTAATTTCTGCAATCAACAAATTCATGCTTCACGGATTATGATATTGCACCTGCAATTAAAAATTGATAGGACGGTAAATAATAAGTCTAAATTACATGTGCTTCTCATTCTAGATTGATGTATGCTTCTCAACTGCACTTGAAAAGCAATTGATAAAGATCCAATGATGAGATGAGGACGCTAATCGAGAGCGAAGGCAGCGCAAGAACAAGCATAATGTTTAAAAAAGCAGAGCGAGAAATAAAAGTGAAGAATAGAAAAGGAAGGGAATGGATATGAACGAAGAATATGGGCTAACTCCTTATGAAACAAGGGAAATCCTGTTTTATAAAACTGATAATGGTGAAGTTCGGGTTGAAATCCTTTTATATCAGGAAAACTTGTGGCTGACGCAGGCAAAGATGGCAGAATTATTTGAAGTGCAAAAGGCGGCTATTTCAAAACATTTGAAAAATATTTTTACATCCGGCGAATTGCAGGAAGAAGCAGTTGTTTCCAAAATGGAAACAACTGCGGCAGACGGCAAGCGGTACAATACAAGCTATTACAATCTGGATGCCATTATTGCTGTCGGATACCGTGTTAATTCTAAAAAGGCTACGATGTTCCGCATTTGGGCAAATCGAGTATTAAAAGAATTTATTATTAAAGGCTATGTGATCAAATCACTTAATCTTTTACTATTTCCTTCCGTTCTACCGATTATCCTTGCTTCATCAATATAATGTATTTCCTTTTCTGATAGTCCATCATAATAATCCATTACACACACCACCTTACATAGATTCACTTTCCTCACACAGTACTCCAACAATGCGTCCCATGCAACTTTACATTTCGACTAAGAAATCCATAAGTTCATTATAGAAATCCCATTTTCTCTTAATGACAATTGTTTTGGTTTTTTCTCTTTTTTTAAAATCTTTGGTCAAGTTACTAAACTTATGATAATTAATTGTCACTTCGCTATCCCCATTTTTATTTTTAGAAATATTTGCAACAGACAAAATCTTCCAAATATCCTTATGCCCTGGTAGATTTTCAATGTCATACTCATTCTTAATTCTGCTACTGTAAAATGCCCAATCAGCTTCGCCCTTCCGCGATAATATTTCACCTAATATAGGATGCCCTTTTCTTGAAAGGAATACAGAAGATGTTTCTTCCTGATTTAAATACCTAAACCGATATAAATTTCCTCTGCAGGAATCATAAATATACTTCCACTCATTCCGTTCTCTCGGATCAAAAATAACGTTAGTTTTCCTTTTTTTCTCTAGTGCTTTTTTTGCTTTATATTCTTCCAGTTTTTTCTTCATATCAGGGCTTGTCTGTCGTGAATATAAAGGACTGACTGACATTTTTTCTGCAGCATCACTAAAAGCTGCTGTATAGTTGGGGTGCATTTTAGCGCAACGTTCCACAATATTGTCTTCACCATCTATGATAACTCCCCTGTAATATTCACATTGATAATCTTCATGCCAAATTTTTTCAGCCTCAGGTCTGAAAACCCGACTTTTTCCATCCATTGCCAGTTCTCCTTCAACTTTCGATTTGTTACTCACATACCAGATCTTTTGTCGAATTGTTTTATGATAGCCATTAAAAGCACCTTCTCTTGTGGTTATGAGTTAATTATAAAACACCAATTTACAACTTTTTTCATAAAAAAATATTGTACAGGGCTTTCTGATGTATAATGAATTTGAACAAAAACATTAAAAAGGAAAGTGAACCTGTACGACAAAAACATTATACAACGAAAAAACACTGATTGATAGACTTCATCAATATTTTTTAACATATTTTGAAACTTTTTCTGTTTCTACGGCAGAAACATTATTTTTACTGGTACTTTCAATACTCGCATTGTGATCTCATTGGAAATGCCAGAGCAGATTCTGCGTCTTTTTTTGTAGTTTTATTGCAATAAAGAACAAATATTCGACGTGCGAGGGCATACTTTGGGACTCGTAAAATGCTAAGCTATAGCCATCATAAGAAACAAGCATTTAATTTACGAAAAACAGGAGGATAGGACAAAATGGAAAAATTTATTTACTGGATAAAAAGGACACTGCATCATTCAAAGCACTGCAACAGCTTATGTATGCTGTGCAAGTATTGTGATGAATGTAAAATCGACGGACCGGTATAATAGCAGGAGGACACGACAATGAAAGAAATGTATTTTACAATAGCAGGATGTAACCATTATTACGGAAGTGACTTCATGGAAAAAGGCATGAAGGTCAAGCTGGTCAAGGAGCCGGACAATGAGTATGACAACGAAGCAATACAGGTAAAGATAAAAGGACTTGGCAAGGTGGGCTACGTAGCCAACAGCCCATACACCGTGAAGGGTGAGTCAATGAGTGCAGGCAGACTGTATGACAAAATCGGTGGTAAGGCAAAAGGAAAGATTGTGTTTGTGACAGACGGCGGAGTGATTTGCAAAGTAATTAGTGGCGGTAAGGACAAGCCGGTGATGATAGAGGAAGACAAAGTAAATGATGAAGATCAGTTAGGTTTTAAAATATAGTTTTTTTCAATGCTTAATGGTATAATAAACTCATGATGAACGAAAACAAAACCTTGGAATATTACAACAAAAATGCAGATAATTTTGCAAAAACAACAATAAATGTGGATTTTTATGAGACACAAAATCGCTTTAGCACGCTGTTGCCGGAGCACGGATATATATTGGATTTTGGCTGTGGTTCAGGAAGAGATACAAAATATTTTTTGGAACAGGGCTTTTATGTTGATGCTACAGACGGCTCAGAGGAAATGTGTCATATCGCAAGCAATTACACAGGAATACAAGTCAGAAGGCTGCTTTTTGAAGAGCTTGATGAGAACAAAAAATATGATGGCATATGGGCCTGCTCGTCAATACTTCATCTTCCTAAGAATGAACTTAAAGCCGTGTTTATGAAAATGTTTAAAGCATTAAAGGAAGACAGCATAATCTACACATCCTTTAAGTATGGTGATTTTGAGGGCGAGAGAAATGGCCGCTATTTTACAGATTTCACGGAAAAGACATTTGAAAAGTTTGTTGGTGAAATAGATAATCTGCAAGTGAAGGAAGAGTGGATTACAGGCGATGTAAGACCGGGGCGGGGAGAAGAAAAATGGCTGAACGTAATACTGCAGAAGAATTAGATGATGTATATGAAATAAAATATTCGACAGATGCAATGACCGGAGGCGCGGATAAGAGAATGTATCTGTACTATCAGCTTGCAGACAGTATAAAAAAGGCTGACAGTGTGGATATTATTGTTTCGTTCCTGATGGAATCAGGCGTGAAAATGCTGCTCGGTGAGCTTGATAATGCACTAAAACGTGGTGCAAAAATCAGGATTCTGACAGGAAACTATCTTGGCATTACGCAGCCATCAGCACTGTATCTCATAAAGCATAAGCTTGGTGACCAAGTCGATTTGCGCTTTTATAATGAGAAAAACCGTTCATTTCATCCAAAATCATATATGTTTCATTACAAGGATTACAGTGAGCTATACATTGGTTCCTCTAATATTTCAAGAAGTGCACTGACATCCGGTATCGAGTGGAATTACAGATTCAGCAATAAAACAGATCCGATTAATTATGAGAAGTTTTACAATACTTTTGTAGACTTATTCGAAAATCATTCCATAGTAATAGACGATGAAGAACTGAAAAAATATTCAAAGAACTGGCACCGTCCGGCAGTATCAAATGACTTGAACAGATACGATTTGCAGGATGATAAAGAGACATCAAATCAGATACCGCTATTTGAGCCGAGAGGCGCGCAGATAGAGGCTTTGTGTGCTCTGGAAAATACGAGAGCAGAGGGCGCAAGGAAAGCTCTGGTTCAGGCTGCAACCGGTGTCGGAAAAACATATCTTGCGGCGTTTGATTCAAAAAATTATGAGAGAGTTTTGTTTGTTGCACACCGCGAGGAAATATTAAAGCAGGCGGCAGAATCATTTAAAAATGTACGTGATTCAGATGATTACGGATTCTTTAACGGAGATAGTAAATGCACTGAAAAGTCGGTGATTTTTGCGTCAGTTGCGACTCTTGGCAGAGTGGAATATCTGAATGAAAATTACTTTGCACCGGATTATTTTACATATGTTGTGATTGATGAATTTCACCATGCTGTTAATGAACAGTATCAGAGAATTGTTGATTATTTTAAGCCAAAATTTCTCCTGGGACTCACCGCGACTCCGGAGAGAATGGACGGAAAAAATATCTATGAAATCTGCGATTACAATGTGCCATATGAGATTTCACTAAAGGAAGCAATCAACAAAGGAATGCTTGTGCCGTTTCATTATTATGGAATCTTTGATGAAACAGATTATTCAAAGCTGCATATAGTAAGAGGCAGATATGATGAAAAGGAATTAAATGAAACCTATATAGGCAACGTTCGCAGATATGAGCTGATTTACAAATATTATTGTAAATACGGCTCAAGGCAGGCGCTTGGTTTCTGCTGTTCAAGGGAGCATGCAAGGGAGATGGCAAAAGAATTTTCAAAAAGGGGAATACCATCTGTAGCAGTGTTCAGCGATGCAAGCGGCGAATACACAGAGGATAGAAATGTAGCTATTAGGCAGCTTAAGCAGGGCAAAATCAGAGTGATTTTTTCAGTGGATATGTTTAATGAAGGTGTGGATATCACATCAGTTGATATGGTAATGTTCCTCAGGCCTACGGAATCTCCGATAGTTTTTCTCCAGCAGCTTGGAAGAGGACTCCGTAAATGCAGAGGAAAAGAGTTTCTGACTGTGCTTGATTTTATCGGCAATTATGAGAAGGCGGGCAGAGTGCGTTTTCTTCTGTCAGACAGGAGTAATCAGCATGCAGGTGTGTATAATCCGTCAGATACATCAGCTTTTCCGGATGATTGTCTGGTAGATTTTGATATGAAGCTGATTGATCTTTTTGCGGAAATGGACAGAAAACATTTAAAGCTTAAAGACCAGATAATTAATGAATATTTCAGGGTTAAGGAGCTTCTCGGAAGGCGCCCGGACAGAATGGATTTGTTCACATATATGGATGATGGAATTTATGAAATAGCCATTGCTCATTCAAAGGATAATCCATTTAAGAAATATCTCGAATTTCTTAAAGAACTGGATGAGCTTAATCAGGATGAAGAGTTTTTTTACAAAGGAATAGGAAGAGAATTTATCAGTCTGCTTGAAAATACAAGCATGTCAAAGGTGTATAAAATGCCGGTGCTTATGGCTTTTTATAATCATGGAAATATCCTGATGGAGGTGTCGGAAGAGCAGCTGCTTTCAAGCTGGAAGGAGTTCTTTTCAACCGGAACTAACTGGAAAGATCTCGATAAAAATATGACTATTCAAAAATACAATTCCATATCGGATAAGGAACATTTAAAGAAGATTCTATCTATGCCGGTGCATTTCCTTTTGGAGTCGGGAAAGGGATTTTTTGTGAAGAAAGATGGTGCGGCAATCGGGCTTAGAGAAGAGCTGAGACCGCTAATTGATAATCCGGTAATGGTTTGTCAGATGAAGGATGTGATTGATTATAGGGCTATGGACTATTATCAGAGGAGATATAGGCAGTCACAGGAAGATGGAGAATTATAATGTAAACTTATGAAGCAGTTAGGGGGATGAAATCATATGGCTCAAAGAACAGTGGCATTATGTGATGGAAAATTTATAGGAATTGAATCAATTTATACCGTCATAGATGGTAAACAAATTAATATTCCGGACAAACTTGAACAGCTTCGAGCAAAAAGCCGTAATAATGAGTTGTTCTGTCCTTGTGGCTGTGGAGCAAATCTTGTACTGGTGGCAGGTGAACGAAATTTAAGAGAACAGCATTTTAGAATAAAAGAGGGCTTTGATGGTATATGTCAGATGCCCGTTGAAGGAATTAATTCAATTGATTCAAAGATTGCTCTAAAATGTTGGCTGGAGGATAAACTGCATACAGATGATATTGAAAGCAGGGTTCCTATAAGAACTGTATCTGAGTCTGAAAGAAAATATGAATTTACATTTATGTCAGCGAAAAAGAAGGTAGCTTTATCTTTTTGCAATGAATACCGTAATTTATCTGATGATAAATTTACTATTCTTGAACAGCATAGCAATGGTAATTCAATTATTTATGTTGCGTCAGGGGATAAATCCGAAACAAATGGACAGTACCCGGAAGGGTTAATGAAAATTCAGAAGAGACAGGGCTATTGCCTGCTTTTAAATGTAGATGGAGCTGATTATTCAAAGGCTGAGTTGACAGTTGTATATTATGAAAAAAATGCTGATGGAGTATGGGAAAAAGTCAATATAGCAAGAGATAAATTAAGTAAATTTGACATATCAGATTCATCACAGATAATGTATCATAATCATTCGCTGTCTGATATGTTAAAGGAAAAACAACTGGAGTTTAATAAGCATAAGCAGGCAATTATTTATCAGCGTGAGTTGGATAAGATACATGCTGAAGAAGCCTGGAGAGCTGAAGAGGAACGAAGAAAACAGGCTAGAATAAAAGCTGAAAAAGATAGAAAGGCAGAACTTGAGCGTAGAGAAAAAGAAAGAATAGAGCAGGAAAAAATTGCTGCTGAGAAAAAAGAACAAGCCCGAATGGAACAAGAAAGAGTTGAGGTTGAAAAAAGACAGAAGAGACAGGAATTCCTAAAAGTCATAAATAGTGGTGATTGTCCGGAAGATAGGGTTTTAACTGATGAAGGAGGACGCAGATGGGTACAGTGCGAGTTCTGTGGAAAATTTGCTCCGGCAAGTGCATTTGCTTCATATGGTGGTTTCGGAAAATTAAATAAAGGAAAGTGCTATGAATGCTCAAGAAATCCGAATATAAATACAGAAGTAAATGTCTCAGAGGAAAAAGCAAGACAAAAGCAAAGATATGATCCTGATATATGTCCTGAATGTGGTGGACGTTTGCGATTAATACAAGGTCCTTTTGGCAAATTTATGGGATGCGAGGACTATCCTACGTGTAAATTTAATAGAAGAGTAAGAAAAAAATAGGAACGTTAGAGTTCGAACTGTGCGTATTGTTTTGTGTAGAGGGAAAATTAAATGTCTGATTCAAATGTACAAATTGAAGAAGTATATAAAAGGGTACCATTTTTCCCAACTAATTGGAACACTCTATAACAGAGAGATAACTTTAAATTTGTGATATAATAATTGACATTACAGAGAGAAAAAAAAGAGGAAAAAATGAAATTAATTACTTTGACATGTCCAAAATGTGGAGCTCAAATGGAAGTTAATCCTGAGCTCGAAGCAATAATATGTAATTATATTTTACGCAATCAAAGCATATAGGGTTTTGAGACGCAGAATGGATATGGAGTAGATATATATTTTATTGTTTACATTATTCATGAAAAAATGACCATATAAATAATAAGGCAGAGAATATAGTTGATGAGACAGATGCTAAGTATATTGAGTTTGAGCGGTGTAATGAAGATAATGATATCGAAGGTGTAGTTAAAAAGCTGGAGTCAGAGAAGTATGAGGTAAGATATGCTACAGCACTGATAGAACTTGATGGAGGACAGAAGCTTGTAAGATTTTATGATCCGTCCGGCAATCTGATAGAGATTCGTACACCATGGGATAAATTGGGAAGAGAGAGTGATTAGGATATGATAAGGACAGTAAAAGGCGATATTACAAAAATTAGAAATGTGCAGGCAATTGTAAATGCAGCAAACAACTCGCTTCTTGGTGGAGGCGGTGTAGATGGTGCTATTCACAGAGCAGCAGGACCGGAACTTCTGGCGGAGTGCAGGACACTTCACGGATGTGAAACAGGAGAAGCAAAGATAACAAAAGCCTATAATTTACCATGTGATTATGTTATTCATACTGTAGGACCGATATGGAATGGAGGAAGGAATAGAGAAGATGAGCTTCTTGCTAACTGCTATTTTAATTCCATGAAGTTGGCAATGGATAATGGAATCAGGTCTATTGCATTTCCTTCCATATCAACGGGAGCATATGGTTTTCCGGTTGAGTTGGCAGCAAATATTGCAGTACATACAGTAAACAGGTTCTTGCAGGATAATCTGAACAGCTTCGATTTGGTGGAATGGGTGCTGTTTGATACTCATACTGAATCGGTGTATGAAGCTGCGGAAAAATCATACATGGAAGATGAAAGTGATGATTTCGATTTTTGATTAAAGTTTTGATTGATGATTTTGGAACAAAAATTCGAATTGCGAGGGCATACTTTGGGACTCGTAAAGTCATATACTAAAGACAATCAAAGAGCTGATATCATTTGCAACTAATAAGGGAGTGTGTGATTATGAGAAATAACAAGAATTCTATCGTAGAAAACGTAATTTTGTTTCTGGTAGCTATTGGAGTATTTGCTATAATAGGTGGATTAGCAGGATGGATACGGTGGAGATGAAAGCTTTCCACATGATGGAAAACAGGGAAGATGTGGCTGTGGCGAGGGCTACAGCTGGGATGATAATGATGGCAAATTCAAAAGAAGGTGGTCAGAGTGAGACTATTTAAGAAAAAGACAGTTACAAAGGTATATGATAAAGAAAATAAGAAACCGGTAATCAAAGCGAGCATATGTAATGGTGAGCAGGTTGCAGGCTTTAAGAACATTCATACAGGTAAGATAGAAGAAGTTATGCTGATTAAGAATCAGGCAGACCTTGATGCATTCAAGAAAATGTATGGAATAGATGGAGAGATAGAGAAGGAATATTAAACGAGGTATTTGAAGTTATGTTATCTTTTACTCCTGCAAGCATATAAGGATTATATTTACTTTTACACTTAAATATAATAAAATTTAAGCACAAAAGTAAATATCAAGGATAAGGAGGCCAACTATGTCAACATCAGATATTTTGGAATCGCTAATTGAAAAAGACAATGGGTATTTGATTACATCGAAGGCCGTTGAATCAGGTGTATCAAAGCCATCTGTCTCAAAATACGTCAGAGAGCATGATATGGAAAAAGTGGCACATGGCATTTATATCTTAGATAATGTGTGGCCAGATGAGTTGTTTGTACTTCAGCAACGAAATAAGAATATTATTTATTCGGGCGAGACCGCCCTTTATTTGCATGGTCTTATCGACAGAGAATACAGTCATATTTGTTTCACTGTTCCTACCGGATATAATGCTACACATATCAAAAAGAAAAACAAAGAAGTTCATTATGCAAACCCAGAGATTCTTGATATGGGGACCTGTGAAATCCCGTCAAGCAGCGGTAATTTGGTTAAAGTATATGACAAGGAAAGATGTATTTGTGATTTGATTAAAGATCGAAAGAAATATGAAATTCAGTTATATCAGACAGCAATCAAGGAATATATGTCCTCGAAGGAAAAGAATCTATCAAGATTGATTGAGTATGCGGTTAAACTTGGAGTAAGGGATGAAGTGATGATGTATGTGGAGGTAATGGTATGATTCATACAGCGAAACAACTTAAAGACAAAGTAAAAAACATGTCCGGCGGGAATAGTGAAGTTGCGCAAGCACTAATTAGAACATATTTTATGGAAAGGTTCTTAGAAAGAGTTTCTGTTTCCGAATACAGGAATAATTTTATTTTGAAAGGCGGAATGCTTGTTGCTTCTATTGTTGGTGTAGACATGAGGGCTACAATGGATATCGATACCACTGTGAAAGCATTACCTCTTAATGAGAATGATGCTAGAGCTATCATTGAGAGAATCGGTGAGCTTCAGTTTGAAGATGGGGTAAACTTTAAGATTACATCAGTAAAAGAAATCATGGAAGAATTTGATTATCCTGGCATTAGGATGATGATAGAAGCTAATCTGGAACGAATGAGACAACCTTTTAAGATTGATATTTCTACGGATGATGCAATCACGCCAGATGCAGTGGAGTATAAATACAAGCTTATGTTTGAAGACAGATCAATTTCAGTTTTGTCGTATAATCTTGAAACTCTTTTTGCGGAAAAGATGCAGACGATTTTGGCAAGAGGACTTGCGAATACCAGAATGAGGGATTTTTATGATGTATATGAGATTATGAATTCAAAGGCTGATCAGATAAGCTTTGATGTTTTGAAAAAGGCATTTGCGGCTACTTGCATGAAGCGTGAAACTTCTTTTGGTGAGGAGGAAGTGAGAGAAACCTTAGACAAGATTAAAGATGATTCTGGACTCGAAGAAATGTGGAATCGTTTTAAGCGTGTAAACTATTTTGTTGATGATCTTACGTGGGGAGAAGTATCGGAAACAATAGTAGAAGAAATACCTATTGTCTTAGAGGATTTTTTATTGAAGAATTTTAATATTTAAGAGTTTGTTTTATAGGCAATGTTAGCAGATATGAGCTGATTTACAAATATTACTGCAAATATTGCTCAAGGCAGCATGCAAGGGAGATGGAAAAATCAGAGTGATTTTTTTCGTAGGAAGATTAATATCGCTTATTTTTATATTTTATTTGCAAAGTCATATTCTCTCAGCAAAGTTTATGGATTTGAGAGAGATAAAACGTATAAAAGGTGGATCGCTATTGACGAAAATATAGTAAAAGTGTATACTGATTTTATAACATGCTTTGTATTTTTGGGTAAAATATACAAAAGTGATCAGTTCCAAGGAAGGGAGAATAAAAATATGAAGAATATGAAGGTAAGAACCAAGCTAAATCTGATACTGGTTCTGGTTATTTTACTTGTGGCTCTTGGGAGTGTTGTTTCCTTCAAGGATTTGGAAGATGTGAAAGATAAAGCATTGGAGACAATGGATGCATCATCCCGTCAGAGTTATGATGATTCAATTAAAGAGCAGGTGGGCGTGGTTATTTCCCTGTTGTCGGAGATTAATGACGCATATAAAGCGGGAACTTATACGCTGGATGAAGCCAAGAAAATTGCAGCGGATGAGGTTCGGCAGATGCGTTACGGAGAGACAGGTTACTTTTGGATTGATCAGTCAGATGGAACAAATGTAGTTCTGCTTGGCAGCGATACCGAGGGAACGAACCGTATGGAGACAGAGGATGCAAAAGGATACAAGATGGTGAAAGAAATCATACGTGTAGCAGTGGAAGATGGTGGAGGATACACAGATTATGTATTTCCTAAAGAAGGAGAGACTAAACCTTCACCGAAGCGTTCCTACAGTGAGTATTTTGAACCATTTGACTGGGTGGTCGGTACAGGAAATTATACCGATTATATTGATACTGCTATTGAAAAGCAGGACAAGGTATTTTCCAGCTATGCAATGAAAAAGGCAATCACACTGATTGGGGCATGTGTTGCAATGCTTGTGGTTGTTGCAGTGCTTGTTTTCATGATCGCACAGGATATTACAAAGTCACTAAAGAAAGTTGTAGCAGAGATTGAAGTGATTGCAGGTGGTAATTTTGCGCATAGAATGCAGGACAATATGATGAAACGGAAAGATGATTTCGGACAGCTGGCAGGAACACTTGAGACAATGAGGGAATCAATATGCGGATTGCTTTCCCAGGTAAAGATAGAGGCAGCAAATATTGATACAGTTGTGGAAGCGATGGATAGCAGTATATCAAATCTGAATGGGGAAATTGAGGATGTGTCTGCGACAACCGAGCAGCTTGCTGCAAGTACTGAAGAAACTGCCGCATCGACAGAACAGATCAACAGTATGACTCAGCAGATTGATGGTGCAGCGAAAGAGATTGCGATACGTGCACAGGATGGGGCTACGGAAGCAGAAGAAATTCATAAGAGGGCAGCACAGACGAAGGAAGCAACGGTGGAGAATCGACAGAAAGTTCAGACGATGCTCGGAGAAATCAGGGGAAGGCTGGAGCAGGCACTTGAAGAGGCAAAGGTTGTGGAACAGATCGGCGTGCTTGCTGATTCTATCCTTGCGATTACCGGACAGACTAATCTGCTTGCACTGAATGCATCCATTGAGGCAGCACGTGCTGGCGAGGCCGGAAAGGGATTTGCAGTTGTTGCAGAGGAAATCCGGGTATTGGCAGAGCAGTCTAAAGATGCCGTGGCAAATATTCAGGCCGTGACGGAAAATGTGGATAATGCAGTAGCAAATCTTGCAAATGACTCTAATCATCTGTTGGATTTTGTAGATACAGATATTGTGAAGAGTTTTGGCGATTTTGAGAAAATGGCAGATGATTATAATATGGATGCATCTAAAATTAATGATCTGGTATCGGATTTTAGTGCAACCTCAGAAGAATTGGTAGCATCAATTTCCAATATTACAGAGGCGATTGAAGGAATTACCTCCGCATCAAATGACAGTGCTGCAGGTACAACAAATATTGCGCAAAAAACCGTTTCTATTGCAGGCGAATCGGCAGAAGTCATGAAAGGTGTTAAGACAGCAGAGGCTTCGGCAGGAGAACTCCGCAAGAATGTAAGCAACTTTGTAATTGAAGAATAAGAAATATATTTACAAGAGGAATTCGTATCAGGTTCACTTGCCTGCAAGCATGCATCGATGATACCTTTTGCCCCTTTAATCATATTATTACACGAAAAAGATATAGGTTCGCCTGTATCTTTTTTTGTGTAATGTATATTAAGATGCTATTAAACAGTATTAGGATAGTAAAAATTTCCTATTTTAGGAAAGCTTATTGGAAAGAAAAGCAGGTTTGTCATTTTCAAATTTTTCATGGCAATCTAAAAAAATATCTGCCAAAGAAAGCTGTTTATATGGTATCATAAGTATCAGGATACAGATAGATGAAAGGCTAAATATGAAAAATGAAATTTTATTAATTAATGTACTTATTGAGACATATATGGTGGAAATATACCTGGACAGAAGGGAGTAAATAATGGTAAAGAAGATAATGCGTGATCCACTGTTTCTTGCACAGAAATCAGTGGATGCTACAGAAGATGATAAACAGGTGGTTACGGATTTACTTGACACATTGAAAGCAAATCTTGACCATTGTGTTGGAATGGCAGCTAACATGATTGGTGTGAAAAAGAATATCATAGTGGTTGCGGCCGGACCATTCCAGTTTGCCATGATTAATCCGGTGATTACCGGAAAATCAGGAGCTTTTCAGACGGAGGAAGGCTGTCTTTCGCTGGAGGGTGTGAGACCATGCACAAGATATAAAGAGATTGAAGTGGATTATCTAGACCAGAATTTCAAAAAGAAACATGGCAAATACACAGGCTGGACAGCACAGATAATTCAGCATGATGAATGCGATATAATAGGGACAAGTTAGAAGAAAACCTTGAAAACAAGGGGTTCACGCTGATTTAGTCCCTATTTTTTATACCATTTAATCGGTAGATAAGGCAGCGCTGTTATTTAAAATCCGAAATTTATGAGAATACATAGTTGCTTCAGAATATAAATTCTGAATGTAATTTGTGTACACAAGAGAGGTGAAAATTGAATAGTAATAATTTTAGGTAGGACTAAATTAGCTGCACTGAAAAGTGTATCCGGCTGTTTGTCCTGCCTTTTTTATTGGAAAGGAGCAGGAGATGGCAGAAAGGAAGCTGATTTGGTCCGAATGTAAGTCATCTCACAAAAAGAGAGGTGGCTGGATATGAAAGTATTTATAGTAGTAGCAGTAATTATTGTAACAATCTGTTTGGCATGCCTTATGAAAGCTAAAGCAGAGGGTGATCGCATATATGATGAACTTGCTTATAAACATTTCAGCAGCAAAGAAGAGAGAAAAGGCGAACAGACCGAAAGGTATGGGTAGATGTATGAAAAGAATATGCAGATTATGGAGGAAGAAGAAAATGAATAACAAGTTAGAAGTAATCGGTATTGATCATGGCTGGTCAATGATGAAAACAATCTCTCAGGTATTTGTCACAGGTGTTAAGAGCATAGTCGATAAGGCAAAAAAGAAAAGGGAAGATCTGCATTATACAGGTTGTCTGAGTTCTTAGGAATTAAGAAAAGACTTCTTGATATCAGAGAGAATGTAAGAGGTGCAATCAAGACAACGGATAAGGATATAGCAAAGACAGAACTTCTTGCAAAAGGATTTCGTGAAGCCGGTCAGACAGTAACCAATGCATTTCGTACTTTTGCTGACAAGCCAGAGGTGGATTATTCACAGAAAGAGCAGAAACATCCCATTACAAAGGCGGTGCTTGCCCCTATGAAAGCAGTGAAAAAGATGCTTGTATTAATGGAGATTCATTTGGACGCATCCATAGATAAGCTGGATAATCTGGCGATGGATGTGCAGCTTGATAAGGAAAAGCATATGGAGAATGCGAAAGCGCAGAAACAGACAGAGCCGGAGAGGGCAGAAGCTGAGCGAGTAGAAGCAGAGGTTGTATATGCACCAATGGTCGCTGAGCCACAGGAGTATCAGTATAATGCAGATGCATTTGAGGCTAGAGGTGTGGATGAGGTGAAGCAGGAAGCGGCACATAAGGAAGCACCGAAGGTAAGAGACGATAAAGCCAGATAAATGCGAGGACGTGGGAGAGATCCTGCGTCCTTTTTTAATGCGGATATGTTGCAATACTAAACATTAATTCGATATACAAGGGATGATTATTGGACAGTATAAAGTACTATAAGGATCATAAATGATCATAAATGATAGAATCTGCTCTGGCATTTTCAATGAGATCAAGGTTTGGATACTCTTTGACAATGGATACAAGATTCTGCTTTGTATACCAGCTGTCACAAAGTATGATAACATTTTTTTGTGATGAAAATTCAGGCATGACATGACGTACCATGGATGCAGCAAGCTCAAGCTTTGATTCTTTTTTCTGCCATATGCGGTATCCTAACGGCACCGCAAGATATGATATTTTATCACGATTCCACACGGGCACACATAACATCAGACTTACAAAACAGTGTCCATTAAGATAATTACAGCCATTATGCGTTGCATGATCAAACAGCTTTGATACATTTTCAAATTTTGTACCAAATTTGGAGATTATTGTATCATCAATGCAAAGAAACACCGGCTGTGATTTAAGCTGTTCCGGAATAAGGTGCAGTGCCATTTTGGCAGTTACATTCATAAATCTTGAATAATCAGCTTTGGCATAAGAGCAGGCATGATAAAAAGTATTCAGGGATTTTTCTGTTATCACGGCAAGAAAATGCTGGTACAGGAATCTGATTGAATGAGCTGACTCCAATGCGAGTATTTAAAGTACTAGTAAAAATAATGTTTCTGCCGTAGGAACAGAAAAAGTTGTAAGTGGTGTATATAAAGTGAGTTAATTATTATTAAAAGTATATTTGACAGTTGAAATATATATAAAAACTTTATACTAAACTTAATTTGTGTTTGTAAATCATTAAATATACTGTATTATTATAAGTATAATAAGAAAAATTTGAAATAGAAAGATAATAACCACTTTAAACTAATTTGTTGGATTGACTATATTCTATGAATAAACATTAAAAAAACGCAAGGAAATAAGGAAATGAGGTGTTTCCGATGGTTTATGACAAAGATAATATAATTATCTTATTGTAAGTGTGCTACATCAGAAAAAAATTGACTTTTGTGGTGAAGGTAGGAATCATTATGTTTAAAAAGCATAAATTTATAAGTTTCTTAATAATATTTGCAAGAATGGGAACAAGTACTAATTACATTGAGTTAAAAAGAGGATTATCGTTGTATATTAAGCAATACTATAAACCAACTACAGTAACTGCAAATACATATAGTTGGGGAGATAGAATTAGAACAATTATTGGTAAAAATTATCCATGCATATTAGGATTGACATCTCATCCACGATATGGAGAACATTGGGTTGTTGTAACGGGTTATAATTTTACATCTCATAATTCTGGAACCTATACAGTAAATGATGGATGGGGAAATGTTGGAATAAATATTAATTCGAGTTATAAAGATGGGGGTGTTGATATTGGGTAATAAATCTGTTGTAAAACGCAAGTCGTATATTACAATGTTAGTGTTTATATCCACGATAATTATACTTTTTTTAATAGTGAATATGAATGAAAATAGTAGCAAAAAAAAGGTAAAAGGTGGAGAAGGATATGGTATGTTTGATAAAGCAACAAGAATAGAGATTATATTTAATGATAATGAATATATTGTATCCAATCCAGATGAAATTGAACAAATAATTCGTTTGTGCCGTCAAAACTGGGAGCCATCAAATACTCATATTACAAAGGAAGATTGTGATATGTGTGTTAAGTTTATTGGTACAGATACAGAGGTTTGGGTTGATACTGAAACATTATCATCATATATAGGGGAAAGTTTTGTACAAATGCCAGAAGATTTATTTAAAAAAATTAAAGAAGTAGTCTCGTTAAGTAATACACCTCGGCCTGGAAAATTTGTGTATAAATTAATGTTTCTCAAATTTTCCAGGCTGATATTTTAGATGAGGTATGTGTATGAAAAAAAATTTTTTACAATTTGTGCAATAGTGTTTCTAGGATTTACTGGATGTACGCATAGAGAGAGTGCGAATATAGATCTAACAACTTCATCTGTTGGAGTTATTGAAACAAGTGGTAATAGTAAAAAAAGTAGAATTTACTTTTATAATCAAAATTTAGAAAAAACAGCTACGCTTCCATTGGAATACGCTTCATTAGGAAGTATTTTTTATAATCCAGTAATTTATGAAGATGAACTATATTTGATTCCTCAAGGAAAAACTAATGTTAAGGATGAAAAAAAGGTTCTGAAAATTGAGTTGAAAAGTGGGAATCAAAAAATCTATGAAATCAATCAGTTGGCAATGAATAGTATTTGTGTTAATGATAAAAATATTTATACTTGCAATACGTTAAACGGTGATTCGTACATTAATAAATGTAGTAAAGAAAATAATCAAGTCGTAAGTGAGAAAATTGAAGGTGTTTATGTAAGCAAGCTATTGTGTAGTAAAGATATGTTATTTGCATTTGCTACTACAAAATACGGAAAAGAGATGAATTCTTACATTTACATTTATGATGCTGAAGAACTGAGTTTTGATGAGAAAATTGATATTACAAATTATGGAGGTACTCATTATAAAGCAATTCTTTTCGACAACAACATATTGTTTTCAAACTCAGTAGATTCTGGTGATCATCCATGTAATACCGTTTGCATATATTCGATAAATGACAAGACGATAGAAACAATTTCATTTGATCAATATTATCCACTAGATTTGGCCGTATGGGATAACATACTTATCGTTTCTCACTTTGACTTGGTAAAAAGAGAAGGTGGAAGTATATCTATATATAACTTAGAAACCAAAGAGTTAAATAATATAGAACTTGGACATGATGTAGAGCAAATGACGATTAATGAGAATGTTATCTATATTTTATCAGATAAAATAATTTATCAATATGAATTAAAAGATATGAATTTGTATCTAAAATGTAAGACTCAAATAAAAAAATCAAATGAAGAAAATTATCTTTCGGGGATTTTTTATATTAAACCTGAATCCATGAAGTTCACTCTTTAATAAGTCAAACCTGCCAAAGGTAAGTTGGTTTCATGATTGGAGTATACTTATATGACATTTTCGGTGCTAGTGCTGGGAACAAAAGCAGTCACCCAAGCATTTGAAGAAATGATGACACAGGTCAAAGAAGGCAATATACAAGTTATTATTACAAAAGATTATAGCCGTCTGGGTAGAGATTATCTGGAAGTTGGAAGATATCTGGAGTTTGTATTTCCGGTGCTAAAAGTAAGGTATATATCAGTAAATGATAATTATGACAGTAATAATTTTACAGGAGCAACAGGAGGAATGGAGGTTGCGGTAAAAAATGTTATAAATATGATGTATAGCAGAGACGCATCAAAAAAGGTACGAAGTGCAAGAACGACATTAGCAAAGGCTGGTAAGTTTATAGGACCGCAGGCTCCATATGGTTATAAGAGGTCTGAAAGTGATAAACAAAAGCTCGTTATTGATGAAGAACCTGCAGAGTTGTTGTCCAAAATGGAGACATTTGACTTGGATCTTATTCGTCAGGTTGTAAAGCGTATCACAATGTATGATGACGGCAACATTCAATTTGAGTGGAATGTGGATGATTTTTTACAGGTTAAATGATATACTTTATACAAGAAAGCTTTCAAGAACTATCGTTTTTTGATAGTTCTTGAAAATAAATTTTTTTTGGTCTTTACTTGACACAAGCAGAGGTGGACCATTGTAATGGGGTGGTCATATGAAGCTAAAGAACATATTAATAGTAGTGGACAATATCGAAGAGTCAATCCACTTCTATAACGAACTGTTTGGCCTTAATGTGATTTCGAGATAGGAAGGTAATGTAATAATGTCGGAGGGCCTGGTATTACAGGATGCCGGAATATGGAAGGAAAGCATGCAGATACAGACTATTCCATATAACAATATGACGGAACTGTATTTTGAAGATAATGATATCGAAGGTGTAGTTAAAGCTGGAGTCAGGAAGGTATGAGGTCAGATATGCTACAGCACTGACAGAACTCGACGGAGGACAGAAGCTTGTAAGATTTTATGATCCGTCCGGAAACCTTATTGAAGTGCGCACACTATGGGATAAATTTGGGAATAGAGAGTGATTAGGATATGATAAGGACAGTAAAAGGTGATATTACAAAAGTAACAGATGTGCAGGCAATTGTAAATGCAGCAAAGATTGCGGTACGTACAGTTGCCAGATTTCTGCAGGAGAATCCGGGGCAGTTTGATTTAGTGGAATGGATGCTATTTGATTCTCATACAGAATCGGTGTATGAAGCAGAAGTTGATCAATTGTATAAAATGATATAATAAAAGAGTAAATGTATGGCAGGTAAAGTAAGGAGGATAAGGTATGAGCGAGATTGAAATTACGGGAGTATTTGAGAACGTACTTGGAATGATTTATTCGGCAAAACAGAAAGCTGAGTATCAGGTTAATTCTACAATTATTGATTTATATTGGTCTATTGGTGAGTATGTTTCAAAACAAATTGATGTAAATGGTTGGGGCAAGTCTACTGTGAAGGCTTTGTCTGAATATATATTGAGTAAAGAACCTGGAATTAGAGGATATTCATCACAAAATATTTGGAGAATGAAACAGTTTTATGAAACTTACAAGGATAAACCAGAACTCTCAAAGCTGTTGAGAGAAAATACATGGTCTAATAATCTGCATATTATCTCTAAAACAAAAAGCTATGAAGAAAAAGAATTTTATCTAAAACTTGCGTCAAAGGAAAAATATAAGGCAAAAGAATTGGCGAGACAGATTGATAGTGGATATTATGAGAGGTTGCTTTTATCTAATGGAAAAGCCCCATCTGCAATCGAAAGTAAAGATATGACAGGTGTTCTTAGGGATATGTATATGTTAGAGTTTCTTGATTTGCCAGAACCATATAAAGAATATGACTTAAAGAAAGCAATTTTGAAAAATATGAAAAAATTTCTTCTTGAATTTGGAAGAGATTTTATTTTCATTGATGAAGAATATCATGTCCAAGTGGGAAATAATGATTACTATGTAGATCTTCTTTTTTATCACAGAGAGTTACAGTGTTTAGTTGCTATCGATCTAAAAATTGATGATTTCAAACCTGAATATATGGGAAAAATGGACTTTTATTTAGAGGCATTGGATAGAGATATTAAGAAGCCTCATGAAAATCCGAGTGTAGGAATGATTCTTTGTAAAAATGCTGATACGGATGTCGTTGAATATTCTTTGAGTAGAAGTTTATCGCAGACAATGATTGCTGAATATAAAACTAAGTTGATTGATAAGAGTATTCTGCAGAGAAAACTAGCTGAGTTATATGATATTGCAGAGGAAGAGGTGAAAAACTCTCAACAGGATTGAGAGTTTTGAAAATGTGAGAAATAGGGGTGTGATGTGATTGGAGAGATTGTTCAATCTTCAGACAATAGATGAAGTATTATGATTATGACTATTCACAATCAAGCTCATACTCGTCAGACAGCAGTTCATCTTATCATTCAAGTGGCAGTGATGGAAGCCGCAGTTATACACCAAAAAGCTATTCTTCCAGAAAATACAATAGTAGTAGTTCATCAGGAAGCAGTACAGATTCTTCAAGCAGCAGCTACGGTTCAAAGAAATATTATCATGATTCATACGATGATGGTTATGATGATGTCTATATGGATGGAGACTATGATTATGACAGATACGACAGCGATGATGATTATGCTGCCGGTGTAGATGATGCTATTGATGACGATGATGAGGACTGGTAAAATAGTTGGAGGTGTACTGATATGCCATAGGATGGATACGGTGTAGATGAAAGCTTTCCATATGATGGAAAACAGGGAAGATGCAGTTATTATTTGGACAAAAAATTAAGAAGAAAGGTATAACAGGAAGTAAATAATGGTAAAGAAGATAATGCGTGATCCACTGTTTCTTGCACAGAAATCAGTGGATGCTACAGAAGATGATAAACAGGTGGTTACGGATTTACTTGACACATTGAGAGCAAATCTTGACCATTGTGTTGGAATGGCAGCTAACATGATTGGTGTGAAAAAGAATATCATAGTGGTTGCGGCCGGACCATTCCAGTTTGCCATGATTAATCCGGTGATTACCGGAAAATCAGGAGCTTTTCAGACGGAGGAAGGCTGTCTTTCGCTGGATGGTGTGAGACCATGCACAAGATATAAAGAGATTGAAGTGGATTATCTCGACCAGAATTTCAAAAAGAAACATGGCAAATACACAGGCTGGACAGCACAGATAATTCAGCATGAGGTGGACCATTGTAATGGGGTGGTAATATGAAGCTAAAGAACATATTAATAGTAGTGGACAATATCGAAGAGTCAATCCACTTCTATAACGAACTGTTTGGTCTTAATGTGATTTCGAGACAGGTGCTAAGTAATGACTGCTTAACAACACGCTAAAATTTATGCGTTGTTGATAAGCTGTCATTAAATAGAATGACCAGTGCCGTTTCAAATAATTTTTAAAGTGAATTGATTTCTTTCTCTAATTGGCGAACTGATTCCATAATAGTATTGAAGCTTGGAATATCGCCATATAACATTTCTTTCATGGCTTCATAATCACTGATGAGGGCAGGAAAGCGGTATTCCGGTGGAATCAGCTTTAAGGTGCCGGGAGTTGCTTCTGGATACTTAGCCCATGCTCTTGGATAAAATTTCATTTTAAAATCAACGACCGTTTTCAGAAGATCTATTTGAGAAAAAGCAACATCTTTTACTGGGGTCTGAGCCATTCTATAGAGATCATAGTAATGTCTGGAATATCGTTGTGGCATATCCAGATGTTCCGGTCTGTTGGCTTCGTGATGAAGAATTGTTGCCTTTTCCCAAAAGGTACGCTCTGGTGAAACGGTAAGAATTTCAGTATTTTTTTGCTCGAAGATTTTTGGGTAGTATACAGCTGTATATGGTTCAATGCTTGCAAGCTTAGCAGGTGTCCAGGCTGCTAATGCTCCGATTTCCAGGCGGATTACCTTTAGGGTGGAATGATTTGTGAACAGATTTGGATAAGCGAAAATAATAGTCTGTTTGTCATTCTCATCTATGTAAATATTAGCGTCACACCTCAGTTCTAATGACAGTTCCTTTTTAAGGTAGGACAGAACTGTTCTGCAAGAAAAATCTCAGCCCGGTTATTAGCTTCTTTATTAAATGCATCTTGTTTTGTATTGGAGCGTTTTTCCCAAGGCTCCAGTATTCCATAACCCAGTACGCGCCAGTCAAGGATCAAATCAATGTCTTCTGAAAAACGGCTGATCAGATTAAACGCTTTTGAAAGGCTTGTTCCACCTTTAAAGGTGATGGAGTCCTTCCATGGACAGCGGTGAAATAAATAATCCAGGGTAAAGCATACCCAGAAGTCTTTTTCTACAATAGCATCATTTAAGCCCATTTTATCAGCGGTATTTCGGAAAAGCTCTCTTCTGTCATCATCTGACAGACATGCAATTTTTCTCATAGTGTATTACCTCCGCATATTTGTCGTATTGTATCATAAACCCAGTCGGTGGATTCCGTTGCTTCTTTCAGACAAGCCTGTTTTTCGGATAAAGAGAGTTTTGTTGAAAGAGTCTGGATAACTTCCGGGGTTACATTTTTTTTCCCTAATGTTTTCAATGCCTGAATTACCAGACTTGTCATATGG
>VOFF01000235.1_pt1 | contig 52396 bp, 73 predicted proteins | sample 5384061 | NCBI WGS metagenome assembly VOFF01 (sample SAMN12384725, study PRJNA508395) | human gut metagenome | isolation source: healthy gut E | host: Homo sapiens | reverse complement strand
GCTGGTCAATATCGCGGTCAAAGGCTAAAATTTTATAAGCACTCTAAGGCAGAGCGAAAAGCTCTGCCTTTTTTGGGGACGGCTGCCGCAAAGAGTTCCCCGGGCGGTCAAGACCGCTCCCTACAAAGCACCGTGAACGCGGTACTGTAGGGAGGGGCCTTGACCCCCGATGACGCTGCCGCTATTGCGATGCAAATATTTCGCCGCACCTAACAAAGCGCACGTGGTTCAATAGTCCCTGTTTACAAACTCCGTCAACTACGGTATAATAAAAAATACTAAATTTCTTGACGAAAGCAGGTCACACCATGCTGATCAGTCTGATCGTACCCTGTTACAATGAAGAAGAAGCGATGCCGCTTTTTTATAAAGAAGCCTCCCCGCGTGGCGGAGGAGATGAAAGCCAGCCACGGCGCGGAGTTTGAGTTTATCTTTGTGACGGACGACGGCTCCCGCGACGGCACGCTGCGCGTCGCGCGTGCGCTGCACGCACAGGACCCCCGCGTGCGGTATGTCTCGTTCAGCCGCAACTTCGGCAAGGAGGCCGGTATCTACGCGGGCCTGCAGGCCGCCAAAGGCGATTACGTCGCCACGATGGACGCTGATCTGCAGGACCCGCCCGCGCTGCTGCCGCAGATGCTGGACACGCTGCTGACCGGCGAGTACGACTGCGCCGCCACCCGCCGCACGACCCGCAAGGGCGAGCCGCCGCTGCGCAGCTGGTTTGCCCGCAAGTTCTACCAGATCATCAACAAAGATGTCCGATACGGAAATTGTCGACGGTGCGCGTGATTTCCGCCTGATGAGCCGCAAAATGACTGATGCCGTGCTGAGCATGGCCGAGTACAACCGCTTCAGCAAAAAGGGTATTTTCAGCTGGGTCGGCTTCAAGACCAAGTGGTTCGACTATGAGAACATCGAGCGCGTCGCCGGTACGACCAAGAATGGAATTTCTGGGGCCTGTTCAAGTACTCCATCGGGGTATCGTCGGCTTCTCTACCACGCCGCTGCTGATCGCAGCGGGGGCGGGCGTGCTGTTCTGCATCCTCGCGTTCATCGGCATCCTCTTTGTCGTCGTCCGCGCGCTGATGTTCGGCGACCCGACCTCCGGCTGGCCCAGCATGGTCTGCATCATTCTGCTGTGCAGCGGCGTCCAGCTGTTCTGCACCGGCATTGTGGGCGAGTACCTCGCCAAGACCTACCTGGAGGTCAAGCACCGTCCCATCTACATCGTCGCCGAGACCGAAGAGGACAAAAAGTAAATCATGCGTGATATGACCAAGGGTGCCCGCTGGGGCACCTCTTTCTCGTATGCGGTGCCGCTGCTGCTGGGGAACTGGCTGCAGCTGGCGTACAATGCGGTGGATTCCATCATCGCGGGGCGGTTCATCGGGCAGGACGCGCTGGCCGCCGAGGCGTGGCAGGGCCGGTCATGAATCTGGTGATTTTGGCCATCAGCGGCCTGTGCATCGGCGCGGGCGTACTGATGAGTGAGGCGTTCGGCGCAAAGCGGACCGCCCGCTTAAAAGACGTTGGCAACGACGCGCTGCTGTTCGGCGCAGCGCTCTGCTGTGCCGCCGCAGCGCTGGGCTGTGCGCTGACGCCGTGGATCCTGCGCGCGCTGGCCGTGCCGGACTCGATTTTTGGCATCACCGGCATCTACCTGCGCATCACGTTCCTGGGCGCACCGTTCACGTTTTTCTATAACGCGCTGGCGGCGGGCCTGAAAAAGTGTCGGCGACAGCAAAACGCCGCTGAAATTCCTGGCGTTCTCCGCCGTGCTCAACGCGGTGCTGGATCTCATTTTAATTGGCGGGCTGGGTTTCGGCATTGTGTGCAGCGCCGTGACCACTGTCGTGGCCGAGGCCGCCAGCGCGCTGCTGGCCGCCGTCTACATGGCACGCCGCGTGCCGGAGCTCTGCCCCGGGCAGGGCAGTGGCGCATCCGCCGCGACCTGCTGGGGCCGATTTTGCGCTACGGCGCGGTGACGGCAGTGCAGCAGGCCGTGCAGCCGATCTGCAAAGTGCTCATTCAAAGGGCAGGTCAACGCGCTGGGGGTCGGGGCTATCGCGGCGTTCAACGCGGTCACGCGGGTGGACGATTTTTCCTTCACGCCGGAGCAGAGCATTGCCACGGCCATTACGACCATTGCCCAGAACCGCGGCGCCGGGCAGACCGCCCGCATCCGCCGCGGCTTTGCGGTGGGCCTGCGGCTGGAGCTGGGCTATTGGCTGCTGATGGGCAGCCTGACGCTGCTGCTGCGCCGGGGCATCCTGTCCCTGTTTGTGGCAGAGGAGGGGGCCGCCGACGTCATTGCACTGGGCAGCACGTATCTGGGCTGCATGGCGGTGTTCTACGCCCTGCCCGCGCTGACGAACGGTTTCCAGGGCTTTTTACCGCGGCATGGGCAAGATGACGACGACGCTGATCGGCACCTGCTTACAGGCGGGGCTGCGCGCTGCCGCTGCTGCGGTGCTGGCCCCGCGGGTGGGCCTGCCCGGCATCGCTTTTGCCTGTGCCTTCGGCTGGTGCGTCATGCTGGCGTTTGAGGTGCCGTATTATTTTTTGGACGTGCAGGGAGTTATAAGGCTTCCCCGAGGGGAAGGCAAAGAACGGCGGTCAGGGGCTGGCCGCCGTTTTTATTCTGTAAAATTTCCCCAATATCCGCGTTTCCGATTGTAATTTCTTCGACAAAATGCTACACTAATACTATCTATCCACAGCATAAAATCTGCCCAAGAGGGTAACGCACCGTGCCAGAAGAACGCAAAGTCTACCGCCGCCCTGCCCGGACGGCTGTGCCCCCCCGCAGGCCGGGCAAGTGGCCCCGCGCCCCGACGCGCCCCGCCGCCAAAGAAAAAGAAACGTCCCGGCGCCAAACGCCGCCGCCAGCCGCCTTGTGCTGGGGCTGTGTTTGCTCTGCCTGCTGGTCGTGGTCGTCATGTCAGTGGTGCTGGTGCGCTGCTCGGCAGAGGAGGAAGGCCCCGCCGAGGCGGACTTCGGCGCGCCCGCCGCGGCCTGGCAGAAGAACGATCTGGGCTACTACTTCAACACAAGCGGCCGGGCCATGCCCGCCGCGGTGCTCAAAGGCATGGACGTATCCAAGTTCCAGGGGGGCGAGATCGACTGGGGAAAAAAGGCCAAGGCTGCCGGCATCGACTTTGCCATCATCCGCTGCGGCTTCGGCGGCGAGTGGGACGGCCAGGAGAAAACTGGGCGCAGGATGACCCCCAGTGGCGGCGCAACGCCGACGAATGCACCCGGCTGGGCATCCCGTTCGGCGCGTACCTTTTTTATTCCTACGCCACGACGGTGGAGGAGGCCCGCAGCGAGGCCGACCACGTCGCGCGGCTGCTGGGCCTGACCGCCCCGCCGCAGGAGGGGCTGGACGACTACACCGCCGCGCCCTACCAGCTGAGCTACCCGGTCTACTACGACCTCGAGGATAAGTACATCAGCGGCGTTTTCCCCTCCGAGATGGCCGAGATCACGCAGGCGTTCTTTGACCGCCTGACCGAGTACGGCTACACCGGTGCGCAGGGGCTGTATGCCTCCCGCAACTGGGTGCGCGCCCGCTTGACGGATCCCGCCTTTGACAAATGGCGCGACAACCTCTGGATCGCGCGGTTCTCCGACGATCTGGACTACGCGGGCACCTACGATATGTGGCAGTGCACCTTCAGCGCCCCGGGCGCGGACTACGGCGTCCAGAGCGAGACGGTGGATCTGGATTTTGTCATGAAACCGTTTAAATTTACCGGTGTATCCGCCTGCAACGGCAAGACCGCCGCGCCGGTGCTCCTGAACGATACCTACACCGACGAGCTGCACATGGACGGCAAGGACGCCTACGCCACGCTGGCGACGAACGAGCCGGGCGAGAAGGACGGCGGACGCAGGGTCTACTGGACGACGAGCGACAAGACCGTGGCCACCGTGGACAAAAACGGCACGGTCCGCGCCCGCACCGACAGCGGGGAATGCACGATCACAGCCACGCTGGCCGACGGCGGCACCGAGAGCCTGACCTGCCGCGTGCGGGTCGGGGACATCACAGTCCCGATCTTGGCCACGGCGGGCCTGCGCGGGGACCGCGCTACGCTGGCGGACGCCGCCGCCGCGCTCAAGGGCGCGACCCCGGATTCCATCCTGCTGGACGCGGGCGACAGCCTGCACGCACCGAGAGCGCCAGCCTGACCGGCGGCATGGATATGCTGTCGGCGTTCTCGGCGGCGGGGTACGACCTGCACGCCATGGCGCTGACCGACTTTGCCTACGGCACGACCCGCCTGGTCAGCGACGCCAACATGGGCAGCGGCCCGTCGCTGGCGTCCAACCTGCTGAACAACGAGGGCACCGCCGTGTTCTACCGCTCCACAAGCTGGAGCCGCAACCGCGTGACCAATGGCCGCTACACCGTCGTGGAGCGCGCGGGTATAAATCGGCTTCTTTGTGCTGAACGACCCGGCGCAGGCCGCGGTCATCTCGGCGTCCAACGGGGAGTTCATCACGGCCCGCGACTGGAACGACACCGCCGCCGAGCAGATCACCGCCCTGCAGAATGCCGGGTGCGATGCCATCCTTGCGATTGTCTCCACCGCCCCGGCGGGCGACTGGCAGAAGGCCCTGCTGAGCCAGGGCGTGACGGCTATTATTGACGGCACAACGGCGGAAAAACGGCACGAACGTGCTGGGCGCGGACCTGGGTCTGACCGGCGTGGCGCAGCTGGACCTGGTCTTTACCCAGGGCGGCGGCTGCCGCGTCGAGCTCCGGCAGCCTGTGGCGGCTGCCGAGATGGAGAGCCGCCGCGCCACCTGGCTGGCGATGAGCACCGCCGACGCCGCGCAGGGCGACACCGCTGCCGATGCCGCCGACCCCGGCAAGGACACCGAGGCCGTGGGCGGCAGTGACACCACCGCCCCCACCGAGACGGCAGACGAGGCCCAGCAGGCCGGTGCGGACGCCTATACCAGCGCCGCGGCGGAGCTCGCCACGCTGGACGCCGACGACCAGAGCATCCTCTACACGCCGCTGTTCACCTACGCGGCGAACCCCGACGCCAACAAAACCATCAGCTTCGGCAACTATCTGGCGGCGCTCTACGCCGAGATCGTCACAAATGACCCGGCCACGGGTCTGCCGGAGGGGCGTCCGTCGAGGCGTTCGCGGGCGGTGTGACCGAGCCGGAATACGGCGAGATCACCCGCGGAGATTTGATGGCCGCCCTGCCCGCGACAGCGCGCATTCAGCTGGTCAGCACCACCGCAGAAGCCGCCCGGGCGCTGGCCGACGGCGGCACGGTCAGCCGCGTCTACCAGAACAGTCTGACCGAGTACGCCCCCGAGGGGGATGTAGTCTACATCGTCACCGACACGGCGACTCTGGCCGGTCTGGGTGCGGAGTACACGGTCCTGCGCGATTACGGCGATGTTTTTTGGAGTGTTCGGATGAACATCAACGACCTGACCGCTAACTTTACCACAGAGTTTTGTGCTGCCGGAGGCCCCGCAGTACAGGGGTCGGACGCAGAGGCTGAACCGGGGACGGCAGTCACCCGCAACATCCCCAAATAAAGGAGGTTCTCCCACATGAAGCTCACATTCTTAGGCGCTGACCGGGAAGTGACCGGCAGCTGCACACAGCTGGAGGCGGCGGGACACCGCTTTCTGATCGACTGCGGCATGGAGCAGGGCCGCGACGTGTATGAGAACGCCGACCTGCCCTGCGCGCCCGGCACCTATGAGGCACTGCTGCTGACCCATGCGCACATCGACCATTCGGGCCGCATCCGTACCTGTACAAAAAACGGCTACCGCGGCCCCATCTATACCACCGATGCGACCCGCGACCTCTGCGCCATCATGCTGGAGGATTCCGCCCACATTCAGGAGCAGGAGGCCGAGTGGAAAAACCGCAAGGCCATGCGCAGCGGCGCCGAGATGATCGAGCCGGACTACACCGTCGAGGACGCGCAGAACGTCATGAAGCAGTTTGTGCCCTGCCCCTATGAGGCGTGGCAGACGCTGTTCGACGGGCCAACCGGCAAAATCGAGATGCGCTTTACCGATGTGGGGCACCTGCTGGGCAGCGCGTCCGTCTCGCTGCGCATTGCGGAGCCGGGCCGCACGCCGGAGATCATCGTTTTCTCGGGCGACATCGGCAACACTCATCAGCCGCTCATCAAGATCCGTCAACCCGGGCCACGCGGATTACCTTGTCATGGAATCCACCTACGGGGACCGCAGCCACGGCCCGAAACCGGATTATATCGGCGATTTGAGCGCCGTGCTGCAATCGACGTTCGACAAAGGGCGGCAATGTCGTCATCCCCAGCTTTGCCGTGGGCCGCACGCAGGAGCTTTTGTATTTTATCCGCCAGATCAAGGCCGAGGGCCGCATCAAAGGGCCACGAAAACTTCCCGGTCTTTGTGGACAGCCCGCTGGCGAGCAAATCCACCACGATCTTCCGGGAAAACTTTGCCGAGTGCTACGACGACGAAGCCCTCGCCCTGGTGCAGAGCGGCCGGAATCCCCCTGCAGTTCCCGGGTCTGCACGTCAGCGAGACGAAAGAGGAATCCATGGCCATCAACGGCGACCCGACGCCCAAGGTCATCATCTCCGCCTCCGGCATGTGCGACGCGGGCCGCATCCGCCACCACTTAAAATATAACCTCTGGCGGCCCGAGTGTACGGTGCTGTTCGTCGGCTACCAAAGCCCCGGCACCTTAGGCAACGCGCTGGTCAACGGTGCGCAGGAGGTCAAGCTCTTTGGCGAGCCGGTGCAGGTCAAGGCCCGCATTGCGCAGCTGGGCGGGCTTTCGGGTCACGCCGACAAGGACGGGCTGGAAGCCTGGCTCCGCGCCTTTGACGAAAAGCCGAAGTTCGTCTTTGTCAACCACGGCGAGGACGCCGTCGCCGAGCACTGGGCCAACCATCTGAAGGAGGAGGGCTACGAGGCCGACGCCCCCCAACGGCTCGATCTGGATCGCCGCCGAGGGCCGCGTCGCCTGCGCCGAGGTCGGCAACACCCAAAATCATCAAGACGAAATCCGCCGAGACCGTGCGCACCAGCGCGGCCTATGACCGTCTGGCCAACATGGGCCAGCGCCTGCTGGAGGTCATCCGCCACAACCAGGGGCGGGGCCAACAAGGACCTTGCAAAATTCGCCGGCCAGATCGCTGCGCTGTGCGACAAATGGGATCGATAACATTGACAAAAGCAAAAGGAATATGGCGGACGCTGCCCGCACCCCCTGCGCGGCGCGGCGACCCTGCTGGCAGTGCTGGCGCTGGCTGCGCTGCTGACCACGGTGCGGCACAATGCCAGCGCCTACCTGACCGGCGTGTGGGATACAGGCTCCCAGACGCTCGTCTATGGCCGCATCCACCAGATGGAGCAAGGGGCAGTACGCCCCCGGCGGCTTTCTGGGTGTCTACACCGACGATTGGAGCGACGACACGAACCGCGCACTGTTCCGGGACGACACCCCCACCGACGCGGCGGCGTTCCACCCCTACACCCACCAGTCGGGCTTGCAGGGCTGGCTGTTCCTTTGGGATCAACCGTCTGCTGCGGCACCGGCTGCCCGACGGTCTGGCGCGGGAGGCTGCCCTCTACTGGCTGAACAGCACGCTGTTCTACGCGGCGGAGCTGCTTGTGGCGCTGGCCGTGTGGGAAGAATTCGGCCCGCTGGCGGCAGCGTTCGGGTTTGCGTCGGTGCTGCTGGCCCCCTGGCTGCAGCGCGGCATGAAGGACCTGTACTGGTGCCTCTGGACCTGGCTGCTGCCGCTGCTGGCGGCGCTTTGGCTCTGCCATTGCACCCGCGTGCGCGGCAAAACGCCCGCGGGTGTTGGCCGCTGGTGGCCGCCGCCTGCATGGTGCGCTGCATGTGCGGGTTTGAATTTATCACAACATTTTGATCCTGTGTGAGATCCCGCTCTGCTACGCGGCAGCCAAGGCGTATTTTGTGCGGCGCGACCCGCACGGCGCGCTCGTCTGGCTGGGCCGCACCGTCGGGGCGGGTGTCTCGGCGCTGGGCGGTGTGACTGCGGCGCTGGCGCTCTGGTTCGCACAGGGAATGGCTCTGCTTCGGCAAAGCGCGGCGGACGCCTGGCAGAACATGACCCGGGCCGTCACGGACCGCGTCAGCCTGACGGACGGCGCGGTGCGGGACGTGAACGTGCCGCCGCAGGTGCTCGCGCAGTATTTCCGTGAGAGTACGGAGCCGCTTTTTGCAGCTCGGGCCCGTCAGCGTCACGGCATGGCAGCTGCTGCTGTTTGCGCTGCTGGTCGGCGCGGTGTGCGTTGTTGTCTGCCTGCGCCGCGGCACGGCGGCGCAGCTGGTGCCGCCGTGCATCGTCTGGGGGCTGGGGCTGGCGGCCCCGGCGTCCTGGATGGTGCTGTCCAAGGCGCACGCTGCGATCCATGCCCACCTTGTACCGATGCTGTGGCACTTTGCGTTTGTGCCGATCAGCTGTATGCTGCTGCCGGTGCTGGCAAAACTCATGATCCCGGGAGGAAAAAAGACCTTGTGGCATCCCATTAAACACTACAAAACGATCCGCCATCACAAAATGCTGGTGATGAAAAACTGCTTCCGCTGCGGGCTGTACTGGCAGGGGCCTGACCCACGATTTAAGCAAGCTGGCCCCCGTGGAGTTCTGGGCCGGGGCCAAATACTGGCAGGGGACGTGCAGCCCCAACAACGCCCAGCGCCAGGCCGAGGGCTACAGCGCCGCCTGGCTGCACCATAAGGGCCGCAACAAGCACCACCTCGAATACTGGATCGACTACGCGCCGGACGGCGACCACGCCATGGCCGGTATGCGGATGCCCGCCCGCTACGTGGCCGAGATGGTCTGTGACCGCATTGCCGCCAGCAAGAACTATAAGGGCGACAAGTACACCGACGCAGCGGCGTGGGAGTACTATGATCGCAGCAGGGACCACCCATCCTGCACCCCGAGACCCGCAAGGAGCTGGAGACCTGCCTGCTGATCCTGCGCGACGAGGGCGAGGATGCCTGCTTCCGGTATATCCGCACCGAGCTGCTCGGCAGGAAAAAGTAAATACAGAGCGCCGCCCCTGTGCAGTTTTCCACTGCGCAGGGGCGGCGTTGTTTAGAACTTATGAGACCGTCACTCCGTTGTTGTCTCGGTGGGCGTGTCGTCGGTGGGGGGCGGTTCTACGGTCGGCGTCGGGGGCGGCTCCTCTATGTACGGCGTGGCTGTCACCTCGGGTGTCGGGGACAGGGTGGCCGTCACCTCGGGTGTCGGGGACAGGGTGGCCGTGACCTCGGGGGGGTCGGGGACAGGGGTGGCCGTGACCTCGGGTGTCGGCGTCGGCGTGGTCTCCACATAGCTGTCACTCGTGCTCTCGCTGTTGGCGGGCTCCTCCGTCGGCTCGGGCGTGGCCGTCGCCGTGGCGGTGCTGGAGGAGCTGACCACCGGCACCGTGTAGACCACGGCGTCGCTTGTCGCCGGTGTGCTTCGGGATCGTCGTCAGCGCGGGGCGGTCATCCTCGGTAATGTAGCTGTGGGTGCGGATGTAGGTGAACAGTGCGTCCATCGCCGTGCGGGTCAGATGAATGCCGTCGCTCGTCTCCACATAGCCGCTCTTGGCGTAGCCGGTGACGGAATCCTTCAGCACCTCGGCGCTGTTCAGGAACTTCCAGCCCTTCTCCTGGCACATTTCGACGAGCGCTTTGTTGTACTCGTCCACCTGGGTCTGGGTCAGGCTCTGGTTGGAGTGCTGCTGCCCGATGGGCGGGATGGCGTTGACGATGATGTCCACGCTGGGGTAGGCGGTGACGATGGCCTCGATGCCGGTCCGGTAATTTTTTGACGAAGTCCGCGGCCTTATAGCCGGGGTTCAGGTCATTCGTGCCGAAGGTCAGGATGACCCGGCGCGGCTACAATTTCGCCACGGCCTGGGGCATCGTGATGTAGCCGGACGAAGTGCTTACCTGCACGCAGGCAAAGGTCACCAGGCTCTTGGCGGTCATGCCCACCGAGCCGATGGCGTTGTCATAGCTGCAATAGTCGAACATGCGGTACATGCGGGCCGTGTTGCTGTCGCCCAGAAACAGCGTCTCGTCCACATAGCTGTCGCCCGCGTCGGAGGTCTGCTCAAGGATCGTGGAGGTGTAGGCCTGGGTATCGATGGTGTTTTCCTCTTTATTATAGCCGCTCTCTCGACGACCATGGACGCGCTGTCCACGGTGGACACGCTCTGGGCGTCCGCGCCGCCGAGGTCGATGCCGCCGATGAGCACCAGCGTTGCCCAGATGGAACGAGGAGCCGCCGTAGAACGGGATGCGGAAGAACAGGTAAGCCACAAGGCTCAGCGCAGCCATCACACCGGTAAGCGCCAGCTCCTTGGTGGTAAAGGTGGCCGAGCCGCCCGTCCGGTTCGATCTGTCCACCCGGGGCGTGGACCCGGGGCTGTTCCCGTTCCGCACCTGGGCCCGGCTGCAGAAGGAGCTGCTCTATTCCTCACCCCAGCTGCTGACCCATGGCGATGCGCAGGGGGATGTGGAGCTGCGGCAGGCGCTGGCAGAGTATCTGGCCGAGTACCGGGGCGTGCGGTGCACCGCCGAGCAGGTGGTGGTGGGTGCCGGTATGGAGTATCTGCTGAGCCTGCTGGCTCCGCTCCTGCCCGGCAAAACGGCGGTGGAGAATCCCGGCTACCCCCGCGCGAAGCAGGTGCTGGAAAACAACGGCGTGGCCTGCTGCTGCCTGCCTGTGGATGCGGACGGCCTTTCTGTTGAGGCATTGTCCGGCTCGGGTGCGGCGGTGTGCTACGTCACGCCCAGCCACCAGTTCCCCACAGGCGTGACCATGCCGGCCGGGGCCGCCGAACGGAGCTGCTCCACTGGGCCTCCGCTGCCCGGGCCAGCGGTATATCATAGAGGCCCGGCCCGAGCGCTGCCGGGCAGATACCGTGGTAGCGGGGGTACTCGGCCCTGAAGGAGGACGATGTGGAGAAGGTGGCGCAGGCGCTGGCGAGGGCGTGGCTATCGTGAATGCCCTGTAGGGGCCGGGTATGCCGGCCCGCAACCTAACGGTTGAATCCCCCTTAACGGTTTGCTTTGTAGGGAGGGGTCTTGACCCCTCCGCCACCTCCCGGGAAACTGCCGTCAACGGCATCCGTAGGGGAGAATTCATCCTCCCGTGTACCTCCCGTCGCCGCTCACATCCGCGGGGCGTCAGGGGACGCCGCCCCCTACAGCGGCAATCCGTAAACCTTCCGCCGCCGTACACGCCTGCGGCGGCCAGAGGCTGGCCGCCCTACGTCCTCCCGTTACCGTGATCCGTAAGGGAAAAGTTCATCCCTCCCGGGCCGCTTGTACTGCCGCCACCCGTAGGGGCCGGCATGCCCGGCCCGCAGCCTTGCCGTTGCCGCCCGTTTATCTTTTTGCATCGTGGGGAGCGGTCTTGACCGCTCCGCGGGCGGATAGGAAATCCGCCCCCGCGCACAAACAAAAACCGCTGCCCATGTGTAACCACAGGCAGCGGTATTTTTCAATCAAGGCTTATTCATACAACGGGAACTTCTTCGTCAGCTCCTCGACCTTGCTGGCGACCTCGTCCTTCTTGTTCGCAAAGTCAAACACGCAGTCTGCAATGCAGTCGGCGATCACCTTCATCTCGTCGGGACCCATTCCGCGGGTCGTGACGGCAGGGGGTGCCGATGCGCACGCCGCTCGTCACAAACGGGCTGCGCTTCTCGCCAGGGACGGTGTTCTTGTTCGCAGTGATGTGCACCTCGTCCAGATTGTGCTCCAGCTCCTTGCCGGTGCAGTCCTCGTCGGTCAGGTCGATCAGCAGCAGGTGGTTGTCCGTGCCGCCGGAGACCAGCTTCACGCCGCGGGCGGTCAGCTCGGCTTCAAGCGCCTTCGCGTTCTCAACGATTTTGCGGGCGTACTCCTTGAACTCCGGCTTCAGCGCCTCTCCAAAGCAGACGGCCTTCGCGGCGATGACGTGCTCCAGCGGGCCGCCCTGCGTGCCGGGGAAGATGGCGGAGTTGATGCGCTTGATGATATACTCGTTGTTCGTCAAAATCAGGCCGCCGCGGGGACCGCGCAGCGTCTTGTGGGTCGTGGTGGTGACCACGTCGGCGTAGGGCACGGGGCTCTGGTGCTGGCCGCCTGCGACAAGGCCCGCAATGTGCGCCATATCGACCATCAGCATCGCGCCGTAGCCGTGGGCGATCTCGGCCAGCTTCTCAAAGTCGATGGCGCGGGGATAGGCCGACGCACCGGCGACCAGCAGCTTGGGGCGGACCTTCGCGACCTGCTTGGCCAGTGCGGCGTAGTCGATGCGGCCATCCTCGGCGGAGACGCCGTAGGAGACAAAGTTGTAGTTCTTGCCGCTCATATTCACGGGGGAGCCGTGGGTCAGGTGGCCGCCATGGGACAGGTTCATGCCCATGACGGTGTCGCCGACGTTCAGCAGCGCAAAGTGACGGCCAGGTTGGCCTGTGCGCCGGAGTGCGGCTGGACGTTGGCATACTTCGCGCCGAACAGCTTGCAGGCGCGGTCAATGGCGATCTGCTCGACCTGATCGACGTACTGGCAGCCGCCGTAATAACGGTGGCCGGGGTACCCTTCCGCGTACTTGTTCGTCAGCACACTGCCCATGGCCGCCATGACGGCGGGGGAAACGATGTTCTCGCTGGCAATCAGCTCAATGTTCTGCCGCTGGCGGCCCAGCTCACGCTGCATAGCCGCGCCCAGCTCGGGGTCGTAGCTCTCCACAAAGCCGATGGTGTCGATGATGTCCTTGTACATACTGCTTTCCCCCTCCTAATGTATATGCTGTCCACGGCGGGGAAACGGCCGCGGGCGGATACGGGATCCGCCCCTACGGTGATCCATGTAGGGGCGTATTCTATAGGCGCCCGTCGTTCCCGCCGCCGAGCATCTCCCTTTACAGCGTCCCCTTGGTGGACAAAACGCCGTCGATCCGCGCATCTCTGCGCGTCGCGGCGTCCAGCGCCTTGGCAAACGCCTTGAACATGGCCTCCAGCTTATGGTGGTCATTCTCCCCGTAGAGCACCTTCAGATGCAGATTCATCATGGCGCTGTACGATACGGCGTAGAAAAACTCCCGCGCCATCTGGGTGTCCATGCCGCCGCAGCTCTGGCCTGCAAAGCTGGCGTCGTACACAAAAAGTAGGGGCCGCCCGCCCAGATCGACGGCGCAGAGTGCCAGCGTCTCATCCATCGGCAGCATACAGCTGCCATACCGCACCAGCCCGGCCTTGTCGCCCAGTGCTTCTTTTATGGCCGTGCCCAGCGCAATGCCGATGTCCTCAATTGTGTGGTGGCAGTCTACGTCCAGGTCGCCGCGGCAGGTGACGCTTACATCAAACAGGCCGTGGCGGGCGAAACCGTCCAGCATGTGGTCAAAAAGCCGATGCCCGTGTGCAGGTCGGCCCTGCCGGTGCCGTCCAGGTCAATCGTCAGCGTGATCTGTGTCTCCCGCGTATTGCGGGTGACCGTCACAGCGCGTGCCATAGGAATCCCCCTCTTTAGTGCTTTAAACTAACTATAGCACGTTGGGGCGTGTGCGTCAACATTTTCTTAGCCTTCCCCCTGGGGAAGACAGCCCCGCGGTTTATAAAATTCGCCCAAATTTATTTACGAAATCGCAACACTTTTCCCGGCGGCAGGCGCTACAATAGAATTATGATTCAAAAGTGTCTTTTTGAAAGGACAAGCACCACCATGGCAAAAATAATCGGAATTGACCTGGGGACTACCAACAGCTGCGTGGCTGTGATGGAGGGCGGCGAGCCTGTTATCATCCCCAACGCCGAGGGCGGACGCACGACGCCGTCTGTCGTCGCGTTCACCAAGGTGGGAGAACGGCTGGTGGGCGAGCCCGCCAAGCGCCAGGCCGTGACGAACGCCCCCCGCACCGTGTCCAGCGTCAAGCGGCTGATGGGCAGTGAGACCCGCGTGCCCATCGACGGAAAAATGCTACACGCCGCAGGAGCGGAGCGCCCTCATCCTGCAAAAACTGAAGGCCGATGCCGAGGCGTATCTCGGTGAGCCTGTCACCGAGGCGGTTATCACGGTGCCCGCGTACTTCGACGATGCGCAGCGCCAGGCCACGAAGGACGCCGGGCGCATTGCAGGCCTCGACGTGCTGCGCATCATCAACGAGCCGACAGCCGCGGCGCTGGCCTACGGGCTGGACAATGGCCGCACCCAGACCGTCATGGTCTACGACCTCGGCGGCGGCACATTTGACGTGTCGCTCATCCGCATCGGCGACGGCATCGTGCAGGTGCTCTCGACCTGCGGCGATAACTTTCTGGGCGGCGACGACTTTGACGAGCGCATCGTCAACTGGCTGGCAGACCGGTGCAGGGCCGAACACGGCGTGGACCTGACGAATGACCGCGTGGCGATGCAGCGCCTGCGCGAGGAGGCCGAAAAGGCGAAAAAAAGAGCTTTCCAGCGCGAAGCAGACCGACATCAATCTGCCGTTCCTCACGATGGCGGCAGACGGTGCGCTGCACCTGCAAACTACGCTGACACGCGCTAAATTTGAGGAGCTCTGCGCCGATTTGATCGAGCGCACCGCCCTGCCCGTGCGCAACGCCCTGAGCGACGCACGCCTTTCGGCCAGTGATCTGGATCAGGTTTTGCTGGTCGGCGGCTCGACCCGTATCCCGGCCGTGCAGGCCAAGGTCGTGCGGATGACCGGTCTGGAACCGTCCAAATCGCTGAACCCCGACGAGTGCGTTGCACTGGGCGCGGCGGTGCAGGCCGGACGTCTGGGCGGCGAGATGCTCTCCGGCCCCGGCGAGGATCTGCTGCTGATGGACGTGACCCCGCTGACCCTTTCCATCGAGACCGTCGGCGGCGTGGCAACGCATTTGATCGAGCGCAACTCCACGATCCCGACGCGGTTCAGCAAGGTATTCACCACCGCCGCGCCGTTCCAGAAAACGGTGCAAATTAAAGTGCTGCAGGGCGAGCGCGAGTTTGCCAGGGACAATAAGCTGCTGGGCACCTTCACGCTGCGCGGCATCAAGCGCGCCTGGGCGGGCGTGCCGAAGATCGAGGTCACGTTTGACATCGACGCCAACGGCATTGTCAAGGTCAAGGCGCGCGACATGGACACCGGCAAGCAGCAGAGCATCACGATCTCGGGCACATCGAACCTGACCGAGGACGAGATCAAACGCGCCAAGGAGAACGCCGCCGCCTTTGCCGGGCAGGACAAGGAGCGCAAGGCCGCGCTGGAGGCGCTGAACGCCGGCGAGGCCGCGCTTTACCGCGTGAACGCCGCGCTGGGCAGCAAAGGCCGGCAAGGCGCTGGACCGCGAGACCCGTACTAAAATCAAAGAAGCAGAAAGAACGCTGGAGCGCGTTCTGAAGCACAAAAAAAGGCCGACAAGCTGACCCCCGTGGACGTGAATGTCATCAACACCGCACGGGAGGCGCTTTCCGCTGTGGCCGCCCCGCTGGTGGCCCGGTGGGAGAGCGAGAAGGCGTAAAACGAGGCGGCAGCCGCAGGGTTCCCGGGGCGGTGCAAGCATCCGCCCCTACCGCTGCGGCGACCAAAAAAATCCCGGTGCACACTTGCACCGGGAAAATACCATCTTATCGTTTCTCCAGCGGAACGTACTCCTGCGGCTTGCCGAGGTACTTGTAGGCGGGGCGGATGATGCGGTTCGCGAACTCGACCTCCTCGACGCGGTGGGCACACCAGCCGGGCACACGGGCAATCGCAAACAGCGGGGTGTACAGGTCCTCGCTGATGCTGAGCATACGGTAGATCAGGCCGCTGAACAGGTCCACGTTGGCGCAGACCTTCTTCGGGCCGTGCTTTTCCTCGGCAAAGACCTGCGGGGCCAGGCGCTCAATGCTGCACAGCAGCTCGTACTCCCCGTCGTAGCCCTTCTTGTAGGCCAGGCTCTTGGCGTGGGTTTTCAAAATCTGCGCACGGGGGTCGCTCATCGTGTAGACGGCGTGGCCCATGCCGTAGATCAGGCCGCTGCCGTCGCCGCGCTCCTTGCGGATGATCTTGCGCAGGAACTCGCGGACCTCGTCGTCGTTGGACGGATCCTCGACATTTTCCAGAATGTAATCCAGCTGGTGCATGACCTTCAGGTTCGCGCCGCCGTGCTTGGGGCCCTTCAGCGCGCCGATGGCCGAGCTGATGGCCGCATAGGTGTCCGTGCCGGAGCTGGACAGCACGCGGCAGGTGAAGGTCGAGCAGTTGCCGCCGCCGTGGTCCGCGTGGACGAGCAGGCAGAGGTCGAGCAGACGCGCTTCCTCGTGGGTGAACTTCTGGTCGGCGCGGTAGGTGCTCAAAATATGCTCCGCCGTGCTCTGGCCCTCGGTGGGCAGGTGGAAGTACATGCTGGACCGGTCATAGACGCGGCGCTTGATCTGGTAGGCGTTGACCATCATCGTGGGCAGCTCGGCGATCAGGTTGATGCTCTGGCGCAGGATGTTGGGCAGGCTGTTGTCCCCTCGGCGTGCTCGTCGTAGCTGTACATGGCCAGCACGCTTCGTGCCATCTTGTTCATCAGGTTCGGCGACGGCGAATTTAAGATCATGTCGTCGGCAAAGCCCTGGGGCAGTTCGCGGTGGTGCTCCAGCAGCTTGCGGAACTTGGCGTACTGCTCCTGCGTGGGCAGGGAGCCGAACAGCAGCAGCCAGATGACCTCCTCAAACATGAAGCGGTCATGGGCGTCGGCCTCGGCGGCCAGCGTGTCAATGTCGATGCCGCGGTAGACCAGGCGGCCCGGAATGGGCACGATGGTGCCGTCCTCCTTCTTGTCATAGCCGATAACGTTGGAAACGTTCGTGATGCCGGCCAGCACGCCGGTGCCGTCCAGATTGCGCAGGCCGCGCTTGACGCCCATCTGATCCGCCAGATGCGGGTCAAGGGTGGCGTTGTGCTCCAGATATTCGTGGCAGAGCAGCTCAAGCTCATCCGGCTCCAGGGCCGGGACGTCCGGGTAATACATCATGCGTACCCCTCTCTTTGACCAATTTTATATACTTTGCATACTTATACAGGAACATACCACTATTGGCTTCCCCAGCAATATGCCCGATAGATTGATTTTATAGCATTTCCGCAAATTCGTCAAGAAAAACTTAAAATTTTTCTAAATTTTTCGGGGAAAATGCTTTAAAAAATTAAGCTGGCGGCCAAAAATGCCTGTTGTTGTAAAAATGCGGATTGACAACCGGCCCCTAAACTGGGTAGTATGTTAGGTATACCGCAGAAAAGGCAGAGTAAGACAGGGAAAGGGGAAAAGTACTATTTATGAAAGCAGTTCTGATTCCGGGCGACGGCATTGGCCGTGAAATTGCCGAGAGCGTCCGCGAGGTATCCGCCGCACTGAACACCGGCATTGAATGGCAGGAGTTTGCTGCCGGTGCCGAGTACGCCGCCGAGAGCGGCGAGCTGATCGCCCCCGGCACGCTGGATGCGATCGAAGCGTGCGGCTGGGCACTCAAGGGCCCCACCGCCACCCCCCCATCGGCAAGGGCTTCCGCAGCATCAATGTGCAGCTGCGCCAGCGCTTTTCCACCTATGCAAACCTGCGCCCGGTGCACACGCTGCCGGGCGTACCGACCTTTTTTCGCTTTGACAATGTGGACCTTGTCATCGTGCGCGAGAACACCGAGGATCTCTACAAAGGCATCGAGTATATGCTGAACGACGAGATCGCCAACGGCGTCAAGCTCATCACCCGCCCCGCGTGCGAGAAGATCTGCCGCTTTGCATTTGACTATGCCCGCAAAAACGGGCGCAAAAAGGTCACGGCAGTCCACAAGGCCAACATCATGAAGCTGACCGACGGCCTGTTCCTGCGCACCTTCCGCGAGGTCGCCGCGGAGTACCCCGAGATCGCCGCGGACGACTGCATCATCGACGCTTTGTGCATGAAGCTGGTGCAGAAGCCCGAGCAGTTCGACGTGCTCGTCGCGCCGAACTTCTACGGCGATATTATCAGTGACCTGTGCGCCGGTCTCGTCGGCGGCCTGGGCTTTGCGCCCAGCGCCAACATCGGCGACAGCACCCGCATCTATGAGGCCGTCCACGGCTCTGCCCCCCGACATTGCCGGGCAGGACAAAGCCAACCCCAGCGCCATCCTGATGGCCTTTGCCATGATGCTGAACGACCTTGGCGAGACGAAAAGGCCGCCAGGCTCAATGCCGCCATCCTGGCCCAGGTCGAGGAGGGCAAGGTCGTCACTGCCGACATCGGCGGCACCGCGGGAACGAAGGAGTTTACCCAGGCAATCATCAGCCGACTGGCAGAGTGAGCGGTGCTCAAATAATAAAGAATAAATAAAAAATAATAAATGCGGTGGATCGCGTCGCTGGCGCTCCGCTCAAAAATGTGCATCGTAGGGGCGCATTCTATATGCGCCCGCAAGGCGGCTGCCTGTGTCCGGGCGGATATGGAATCCGCCCCTACGTTTTTGTTTTCGACCAACGGGAGAAAACTCCACAATCTTTATTATTTATTATTTTTTATTTCTTATTTGCAAAAACGGAGGTTTTCCCATGAAGCTGCACGACACCGGCGTATACCTTGTAAACGGCGTGCCTCAGACTTCCGCCCCGGCGGGCGCTACCGAGGCAGACGCCAAAAAGGCACCATCGCCTACGGCATTTTGAAGGCCCATAATACCGGTGACTCCATGCAGGACCTGCGCATGAAGTTCGACTCGATGACCAGCCACGACATCACCTATGTCGGCATCATCCAGACGGCCCGCGCGTCCGGCATGACGGAGTTCCCGCTGCCCTACGTCATGACGAACTGCCACAACAGCCTCTGCGCTGTCGGCGGCACCATCAACGAGGACGACCACCAGTTTGCCCTGTCCGCCGCCCATAAATACGGCGGCATCTATGTTCCGCCGAACATGGCCGTCATCCACAGCTACAACCGCGAGATGATGTCCGGCTGCGGGCGGATGATCCTGGGCTCTGACTCCCCACACCCGCTACGGCGCCCTCGGCACGATGGCCGTCGGCGGGGCGGCGGCGAGCTGGCCAAGCAGCTCGTGGGCCGCACCTACGATATGAGCTATCCCGGGGTCGTTGCCATCTACCTGACCGGCAAGCCTGCTCCGGGCGTCGGCCCGCACGACGTCGCGCTGGCGCTGGTTGCCGCGACCTACGCCAACGGCTATGTGAAGAATAAGGTCATGGAGTTCGTCGGCCCCGGCGTGGCAAACCTGAGTGCCGACTACCGCAACGGCGTGGACGTCATGACAACCGAGACGACCTGCTGGTCCTCCATCTGGCAGACCGACGATACCACGAAGGAATATTTTGTGCAGCATGGCCGCCCCGAGGCTTATAAGGAATTGAAGCCCGCCGACGTGGCCTACTACGACGGCTGCATTGAGCTGGACCTCTCCACCGTCGAGTGCATGATCGCGCTGCCGATGCACCCCAGCTACGCCTACCCGATCCGCGAGCTGAAGGCCAACGCCAAAGAGATCCTGCAGGCGGCGCAGGACCAGGCCAACAGGCAGTTGGGCGGCAAGGTCGAGATGGACCTCGTCGGCAAGATCTGCGACGATGGCCGCATCTACGTTGACCAGGGCGTTGTGGCCGGCTGCTCCGGCGGCACGTATGAAAATATCTGCGCCGTGGCGGACATCATCAAAGGCAAGAGCTGCGGCAACGGTGAGTTCAAGTTCAGCGTCTACCCCGACAGCATGCCGACCTATCTGGAGCTGGTCAAAAACGGCGCTGTGGCGGACATTGTCTCCGCCGGCGGCATCTTCCGTGAGTGCTTCTGCGGCCCCTGCTTCGGCGCAGGCGACACCCCGGCCAACGGCGAGTTCTCCATCCGCCACACGACCCGCAACTTCCCGAACCGCGAGGGTTCCAAGCCCGGCGAGGGCCAGATCAGCGCCGTCGCCCTGATGGACGCCCGCTCCATTGCAGCCACCGCGGCCAACGGCGGCTTACCTGACCGCCGCCAGCGAGCTGACCGACGTGGAGTACACCGTGCCCGACTACCACTTTGAGCAGGGTGTCTACGACAAGCGCGTCTACAACGGCTGGGGTCATCCGGAGCCGGACTACGCGCTGAAATTCGGCCCGAACATCAAGGACTGGCCCGAGCAGCCCGCTCTGACCGACGACCTGCTGGTCAAAATTGTCAGCTACATCACCGACCCCGTCACGACGACGGACGAGTTGATCCCGTCGGGCGAGACGTCGTCCTTCCGCTCCAACCCGCTGCGGCTGGCGGAGTTCACCCTCTCCCGCAAGGACCCGGCCTACGTGCCGAACGCCAAGGCCGTGAAGGCGCTGGACGAACAGCGCAAGGCAGGCGAGCTGCCCGCCGAGGTTGCGCGTGTCTACGACGATTTGAAGAAGCTGGGCTACGCGCCCGATGCGGCCAACACCAACATTGGCTCGGCCATTTTTGCCAACAAGCCCGGCGACGGCTCCGCCCGTGAGCAGGCCGCCAGCTGCCAGCGCGTGCTGGGCGGCGCGGCCAACTTTGCCTGCGAGTATGCCACAAAGCGCTACCGCTCCAACTGCATCAACTGGGGCATGCTGCCGTTCCTGGTGGAGAACCCCGGCGCGCTGGACAACGGCGATTACGTCTACCTGCCCGGCGTCCGCAAGGCTCTGCTGGAGGCCGCGGACGAGCTGGACGCCGTGGCCGTCAAGCCGGACGGCGGTCTGGTGAAGTTCACCGTCAAGCTCGGCGCGATGACCGACGCCGAGCGCCGGATCCTGGCGGACGGCTGCCTGATCAATTATTACAAGAATAACTAAAAAGAAAAACGGCCCGCTGGGAAAAAAATCCTGGCGGGCCGTTTCTGTAGGGGCCGATGCTTGCATCGGCCCGCGGGAGGGGTCAAGACCCCTCCCTACAATGTGATTCAAAAAGGGGGTGCTGTAGGGGCGAACATTGTTCGCCCGCGGCACATGGCGGCGGTCACAACGCTTCCGGGGCGATGACGGGCATCGCCCCCTTACACCGTAGGGGCGGATTCCATATCCGCCCGCAGCGTCCGGCGGATCGCTGCAAAAAATTCTTGCATACCGTCGAAATTTCTGCTATAATACAAAAAAGCCGCCTGTTTCACAACAGACGGCAAGGCGCTGCACACAACGGCAGGCGGTTGGCCACACTTCCGTAAAGGAGGTGAGACCATGCGTTTTACATTGACTTTTATGTTGGCCGCAAGACCATCACAATCAGCATTGTTGTAAAAGCAAGAACCGCCACTGGCAAAGTGACGGTTCTTAGGGTAAAAACCTAAAACCTCATTTTTGATCGGCCAACCGCTTGTCGCAGCGCCTTTTCTATAGTTATTATACCCCCACTGCCGCGGCCATGTCAAGCGTGCCTTGCACCCCGCGGCATTTCGTGCTACAATAGACGTACCATTAAAAAACAAAGGACGAAAAACAATGAGTGCGATTTTAGCAGTATGCGGTGATACCTTCTGCGCCATGGTCAGCGATGGCCGCTATGTCGAGGAACCCATCACCGGCGAAAAAGCCCCATATCCTCAAAAACGACCTGCCCAAGGTCCGCAAGATCAACCGCAACGTCGTGGTCGGTTTTGCGGGCGACACGCTGGCCGCCGTGCAGATCATCAACGCGGTGGACGAGTACCAGACCCAGTACCTGACGCTAGAGAAGGTCGTCAAGATCCTGCGCGAGAAGGCCGCCACGGTCTCGGTGCAGCCGGTGGGCGTGCGGCTCATCGTGGGTGGACGCAACCGCAAGGGCGTGTTCACCATGACGATGATGGGCAGCGTTGACGGCTACGAGCCGCAGACCCAGTCCGCCCGCAAGGGGTGCCTACCTCATCGAGGGTGCCTGCTCCCCACACCGACGTAGCCCCTTGGCTCGAGGGAGGAGGTCAAGCCGCAGGCCGCCAACTGGCACAGCCTGGACGATGTGGCCCATACGCTGGACGGCTGCATTGCCAAGATGGCCAAACTCGACAAGAGCATCAACACCACGTATTTCCGTCAGCTTGTAATGTGAATTTGACGATAAAAGGAGAAAAACTATTATGAAGATCGCACTTATCAACGAGAACAGTCAGGCCGCCAAGAACGGCATCATTGAAGCCGCCCTGAAGAAGGTGGTGGAGCCCATGGGCCACGAGGTGGTCAACTACGGCATGTACGCCGCCGACGATGCTGCACAGCTGACCTATGTGCAGTGCGGCATTCTGGCTGCTATCCTGCTGAACAGCGGCGCTGCGGACTACGTTGTTACCGGCTGCGGCACCGGTGAGGGCGCCATGCTGGCACTGAACAGCTTCCCCGGCGTCATCTGCGGCCATGTGGTCCCCGAGCAGGACCCGTGCGTGGATGCCTTCGCCGGTGACACCTTTGCCCACGTCAACGATGGCAACCCTGCCGTTGCCATGCCCTTTGCCAAGGGCTTCGGCTGGTGTCCCGCATGACCCTCGCAGACGGGATGTCCCGCAAGTAAAGATATTCCATAGGTCATTCCCGCAGACCTCGATAACTAATTGGTTATATTGACAATACTATGGATTTGTGCTATCTTGTCTATGTAATATCCGTTTGGTTATAAAAAAGAATAAAGAAAACTGCGCCCCCATGGAGGACGCAGTCACGGCGTGTCACGCAGACCTAAGAAATAATCGCTGGAAACGTGATACAGTTCGCACAGTTTAATAAGATGGTGGATCGGCAGTTCATTTGCGCCGCGCTCATAGCGGGCGTACATTGTTTGTGATGTACCAAGTTTTTGCGGCGACTTGTGCCTGAGTCAGGTCGGCGTCCTCCCGCAAGTCGCGCATACGGCGGATGTAGTCCATAGAAATTTTCCCTTTGCAAAACGCAATTTTCTATTAGAATATGGTAACACAGAGGGATTATTCTACTTGACTTTAGTAAAGATATTTACTATAATAAAGATACAAAATCTGTTTTGGATTTGGTGAAAAAAACTGTGGGAGGTGCTCGGTTTGGAGAGTATGACAAACAAAGACTATTATTCCTACAAATCGGCCATAGAGGCAGCCAATGACACGCAGGATAAAGAAGCACTGCGGCAAATTCAAAAGCAATTAATTGCAAAATACACGCTGGATAATGAGGATGTTCGGGATTTGCTTCGCAAATTTCGATACTCTGTATAAAAAATTGCGGCTTAGGAGGTACAAGATGATTTACGGCAATGTAAATGTTGACATGAACCCGGATGGCTTGGGTGCGTGGGAGGATATTCCGACCCATGTGCAGGTGGCGGGCGTTACACGATTGATGACGTGCAGGCATTGCTTGCAAAGGCAGACACGGGCCTGGCTACCAGCGGACTGCCTGTCACCTATGAGCGTGATCAAATCCAAACAGGAAATCTTATCAAAAAATTACCAGGATTGCTTGATCGTGAAAACAGTGAGCACCCGGACGATTATTTCAAATTTGTCTTTGCAACCCGTACAACCGGGAATATGACAACAATCAGCGTCTATCGCAGTGGCAAAAGCCCACTGATTGCCAAGAAAAATGCAGATGATGAACGCCGTCAGAGCAGCAACTTGTTATTGAATATTTTGAGCGCGGTATCCACACTGGACGAAAACGCCCTTGCCGCAGAGTATGATTACTACAGTATCCTTTCCCGTATTATTCGGGAAAATCTTGGTGTATAACTAATTTGGGAGGTAAACGAAAATGGAAAAGAAAAAAAAGATTGTCATTCCTACGCTTACGTTTAACGGTGACTACTTTAAGTGCCCAAAGTGCGGTTGGATTTATCCCGGACCGCTGCGTGTACTGGGGAATGTGGCGCATGGCACACCCTGCCAACAGTGCGGCAACTCGACGCTTGAGCGCATTCAGTGAGCACACAAGTTACGATTTCTAAAAAACAATCCGAAAAATTGCGGCGGCCATTGCGGCAGTAAACAATTCCCGAGAGGTTGGCGGATTGTTTATGGGATACCGACATTCTTCAAAATATCGAATTGTGGATGCAACCGTGCCGGACTGTGAAAAGTGCAGTGGTGTGGCGTCCTTTTGTGCTGGATGGTGCAGAGGAAACAGCAAAGGCAGAGGCTTTGGTAGGGCGCTACACGAATACACCGGAAATTATCGGCGTATGGCACAGTCATATTTGGGGGAGATGCGGTGTTTTTCGCTACAAGACGAAGAGTCGAATCGGAGACTTGCACAAATCTTGGGAAACTGTCTTTCGGCTCTTGCACTGCCAGAAAAACAGAGTAACCTACGGAAACTCATGATTTGGGAAATCGACCCGGCGGGCGAGGCAAAATCTGCCGAGCCGCCTGTGAAACGGAGAATATACCATGACAGAGGAGCGATGCAGCAACTGCGTATATTGGCAATTCAGAAAATGTGCTGTGACTCAGCAAATCCGAAATGACGGAATCTGTAATTGCGGGAAGTTTTCTGCGTAAGGAACTGCGCGATTGAAATAGATTGCCGATATTGGCTTTCTTGCCAATGTCGGCAATTTTTTTTGCAAATTGCCGAAATTTACCGTTGACTAATCCGTTCCCAGATGGTAAAGTAACTATAGGTGCGAATAGCGCCGTGTAGTAAAAAAATTCAAATAAAGGTGAGGTGGTTGTCACAATGGATACCCCCAGTCCCAGTCCTGTGTACCGATGTATCTTGAATAACGGCAGCCACCACTTTTTTGTCAGGCAAACCAAAGCAAACTGTACGCGAAAATAAGCGCACGGTGTTGCTCTGCTTTTGCATTGCCTAAAAATTAAATGTGCCTGGCTGCCGCCTGAAAAAGGAGGCAGCTTTTTATGTCTGATACCGCGATCCTGACCCTCCGCACGATGCTGGCCAACCTGGATGACGCCAAAAAATACCAGAGCCTGCGGGATGTGATGGAGACCCTGCCGGCTCCCGACCTGGCCGCCGTGTTCGAGGACCTGCCGGCCGAAAAGCTCCCGGTGCTGTTCCGTCTGTGCCCCACGGACCTGGCGGCGGAGATTTTCGCCGAGCTTACCCCCGAGACCCAGCAGGACCTTATCGACGGCCTGACCGATACCGAGCTGAAGGCCGTGGTGGATGACCTGTTCGTCGATGATGCGACGGATCTGGTCGAGGAAATGCCGGCCAATGTGGTCAAGCGCATTCTGAGCCAGGCCGACCCCGCCACCCGCCGCATGATCAACGAACTGCTCCAGTACCCGGAGGACTCTGCCGGCGGCGTGATGACCACCGAGCTGATGGAGCTGCGCCCGGACATGACGGTGGCGCAGGCCATGGAGGCCATCCGCAAAAACGGCTTTGACAAGGAGACCATCAACAAGGGCGACGGCACGGACCGTGACCGCACCCCCTCATCGGCGTCGTTTCGCTGCGCGCGCTGGTCCTGTCCAAGGACCCCGACAACGAGCTGATCCGCGACATGATGGACCACAATGTCGTCAGCGTCAGCACGAACACCGACCAGGAGGACGTCTCCCAGATGTTCGAGAAGTACGGCTATCTGGCCATTCCCGTTGGTGGACAACGAGAAACGACTGGTCGGTATCGTCACGATTGATGACGCTATCTCGATCATGCAGGACGAGGCCAGCGAAGATATTGCCAAGATGAACGCTATGGGCCCGTCGGACAAGCCTTATTTTAAACAGTCTATGTGGGAACTGTACAAAAACCGCGCGCCGTGGCTGCTGTTCCTGATGATTTCGTCCACCTTCTCCAGCATGGTCATCCGCGGGTATGAGGATGCCCTCGCCGCCGTGACCGTACTGACCGCCTACATCCCGATGCTGACCGACGCGGGCGGCAACGCGGGCAGCCAGAGTACCTCCACCATCATCCGCGGCATGGCCGTCGGTGATATTGAGCCGCACGACCTGCCGAAGATTCTGTGGCGTGAATTCCGCATTGCCATCCTCTGCGGCGGCACGCTGGCGCTGTGCAACTTTGCCAAGCTGATCTTCCTGGACGGCATCGCGCCCCCTGTAGCGGCAGTCGTTTGCCTGACGCTGATCTGCACGGTCATCCTGTCCCAGCTCATCGGCGGCCTGCTGCCCGTCATTGCGGAAAAACTCAACTTTGACCCCGCCGTCATGGCGTCGCCGCTTATCACGACCATTGTCGATACCACGACACTGCTCGTCTACTTCAACATCGCGCGGGTGCTGCTGAGAATTTAAATTTTAGACACCGTGTTCAATATTGTAAATTGTACCGCACCCGGTTGGTGTGGTACAATTTTTTTTAGAGAAAAAGCCTTCCCCTGAGGGGCGGATGAGGGGCAAAGTTACCGCAGCGACCCGCTGGCGGGTAATAACGGAAGGTTCGCCCTCATCAGTCAGCGGTCGGGGCCGCTGACAGCTTCCCCAAGGGGGGAAGCCGCGTACCCGCGTGCTCTGCGCCCCGCGGGTCGATGCGAGCATCGACCCCTACAGGAGAGCGGCATTTAACATCCTTACAATCGGGAGTTTTCATCATGAACATGCAGGATTTTTTTATACCGGGCACGCTTTTGATGCGTATGAGTTTTTCGGTGCGCATACCTATTTCGGCGGCACGCATTTTGCGGTGTGGGCACCGTCCGCACAGCATATTGCCGTTGAGACCGAGATCGGTACCTTTGATCTGCACCGCACCCAGTCCGCCGTGTGGGAGTGCGACGCCCCCGGCGTGCAAGCGGGGATGGTGTACCAGTATTGGGTGCGCGGCGCGAACGGCCAGAGCGTGGCCCACTGCGACCCCTACGGCACGGCCATGACGCTGCGCCCCGACGGACGCAGCATCGTCAGCGATGCCCCAAAGGGCTTCGCCGATGACAAATGGATGCAGGAACGCACAAAATGCTTTGATAAGCCGCTGAATATCTACGAGGTCCACGCCGGCAGCTGGCGGCAGAAGGAGGACGGCAGCTGGTACACCTACGCCGAGCTGGCCGACCTGCTGCCCGCCTACTGCAAGAAGAACGGCTTCACCCATATCGAGCTTATGCCCCTGGCCGAGCACCCGTTTGACGGCAGCTGGGGCTACCAGACCACCGGCTTTTTTGCGCCCACCAGCCGCTACGGCACGCCGGACGAGCTTGTGGAGTTTGTCAACGCCTGCCACAAGCAGGGATCGGCGTTATCCTGGACTTTGTGCCGGTCCACTTTGCCGTGGATGCCTACGGCTTAAAAGAATTTGACGGTACGCCGCTGTATGAGTACCCGCCGCCGCGGTGGGCCAGAGCGAGTGGGGCAGCTGCAACTTTATGCACTCCCGCGGTGAGATCCGCTGCTTTATCCAGTCCTGCGCCGACTACTGGCTGCGGGTGTTCCACGCCGACGGCCTGCGCATGGATGCCGTGTCCCGCCTGATCTACTGGCAGGGCGACCCGAACCGCGGCGTCAACGGCTCGACGCTGGAATTCCTGAAGGGCATGAACGCCGGTTTGCAGCAGCGCCACCCCACGGCCATTCTGATCGCCGAGGACTCTACGAGCTTCCCGAAGGTCACGGCCCCCGTCGAGTACGGCGGCCTGGGCTTTGACTACAAGTGGGACCTGGGCTGGATGAACGACACCCTCGACTACTTTAAAAAGACGAGCGACGAGCGGCGCGAGAATCTGGGCAAGCTGACCTTCTCGATGATGTACGCCTGGAACGAGCACTACATCCTGCCGTTCAGCCACGACGAGAACGTCCACGGCAAGGCGACCATCGTGCAAAAATGTACGGCGAGTACGAGGGCAAGTTCCCGCAGGCGCGGGCGCTCTACCTGTACATGGCCATCCATCCGGGCAAGATGCTTGATTTTATGGGCAACGAATTTGCGCAGCTGCGCGAATTCGACGAGAGCCGCGAGCAGGACTGGATGGTGCTCAAGTACCCGAACCACGACGACTTCCACCGCTATCGCAGGGCGCTGAATGAGGCGTATCTTGCCAACGAGGCGTTCTGGAGCCGCGAGTACGACCCTGAGGCGTTCCGGTGGCTGGACTGCGCCCACCCCGAGCTGGACGCCTGTGCCATCTGGCGCGACGGCCATGACGGTGCGGTGCTGGCGGCATTCAACTTTGGCAACACGGAGCTGGCCGACTACACGCTGACACTGCCCCGCGCGGGCAAGCTGACGAAGCTGCTGGACACCGACTGGCAGTGCTTCGGCGGCCGGACCGAGAAGCCGAAGCGGCTGGTCGGCAAGGCCTGCGGGGGGAATTGAAGCTGACCCTGGCCCCGTTCAGCGGGCAGCTGTTTAAGCTGGTATAACTGCATACAAACAGGCCGCGCCTTTCCCGATACAGGATGGGCGCGGCCTTTTGCTGTACTGTAGGGGCCGGGCATGCCCGAACCGCAGCTTTGCCGCTGCAACCCCTTTCGTGGCAGATTTGTAGGGGAGGGGTCTTGACCCCCTCCGCGGCGGCCAGAGGGCTGGCCGCCCTACAAGCTCCCGCAAACGGGGAGTGTAGGGGAGGGATTCATCCCTCCCGCGGGGCGTCGGGGACGCCGCCCCTACAGGCGGAACCCGCAGGCGCTTCTGATGCCGAAAGTGCGCATTGACGTAGAATGGCTTCCCCGCGGGGAAGCTGTCAGCGGCCCCGCCCGCTGACGGATGAGGGGCGAGCCTACCATTATTGCGTGTTTACGGCTTGCGGCGGCAAGCTCTCCCTCGTCCGGCCCTGCGGGGCCACCTTCTCCCCCAAGGGGAGAAGGCGAAGAGAAATTCACCGCCCCCAATACTCCTCCACGATCTCCCCGTTCCACAAACGGTTCCTTGATTCCGCCGCGCTCTATCGTTGTCTCGTGGCCCTTGCCTAAGATCGCGATAATATCCCCGGGCTGGGCGTGGTCGAGGGCGTAATAGATCGCCTGTCTGCGGTCCGGTATCTCGGCAAACGGCGTGGCCGGGTTGCCAAGGCGCAGCCCGGCGCGGATGTCCGCTAAAATGTGCTCCACGGGCTCGCCGCGGCTGTTATCCTCGGTGATGATGCAGAAATCCGCCAGCCGTGCGCAGACCGACCCCATGCCGAACCGGCGCAGGCGGCTGCGCGCGCCGCCGCAGCCGAACACCGCGACAAGCCGCGTCGGGCGGTAGGCCCGCAGCGTGCGCAGCAGGCACTCGGCGGCGGCCTCGTTGTGGGCGTAGTCGATGACCACCGTGAACGGCGCGTCCAGCGGCACCGGCTCGACCTGCCCGCACACGACGGCCCCGGCCAGCCCGGCATGGATCGCGTCCTCACCCGCGCCCAGCACCCGCGCCGCCGTCAGCGCGGCCAGCGCGTTGTACACGCTGAACGCCCCGGGCATGCCCACGGCGTACCGTGCGCCATCCACGGTAAACGCCGCGCCCAGCCGCCCGCCCGCGCGGGTCAGCGCAAAATCGGCGTCGGCGCGTACATCCGCCGGGCAGCCGATGCCGTAGGTCACGGCGCGGCAGGAAAGACCCTGCATAATTTTCCCCACATGCGGGTCATCATTGTTGAAAACTCCCACGCGGCAGCGGCGGAACAGCGCCCGCTTCCAGAACAGATACTCCGCAAAATCCGCGTGTTCGTCGGGGCCGATGTGGTCGGGCGACAGGTTCGTGAACACCCCGCCGCAAATTCGATCTCCGCCGCGCGGTCAAATTTCAGCCCGAGGCTCGAAACCTCCATGACGCAGGTGTCGCAGCCGTCGTCGGCCATGCGGCGCAAAAGCAGCTGCAGATCGCAGCTTTCCGGCGTTGTATGGTTCAAATCATGCCGGTGCCCGGGCCAGCAGACGCCGTTGGTGCCCACCAGCCGACCCGCCGCCCGTCGGCCTGCAAAACGGCTGCCAGCAGGTGGGCCGTCGTCGTCTTGCCCTTCGTGCCGGTCACGCCGATCATCGTCATGGCGCGGGCCGGTTCGCCGTAGAGCCGCGCGGCCAGCGCCGCCATGGCACGCCGCGGGTCGCCCGCCAGCAGCACGGCACACCCGGCGGGCAGGCCGGGCACATCATGGGTGCAGAGCACCGCCGCGGCCCCGGCAGCGACGGCCTGCGCCGCAAAGTCGTGGCCGTCGGCGTGCCGCCCGGGCAGACAGACGAACAGCGCCCCCGGCCCGGCACAGCGGGAGTCACAGCAGACGGACGTGATTTCGGTCAGGGCATCGCCGCGCAGAAGCCGACAGCCGGTGTTTTGGGTAAGCCGCCGCAGGTCCATTCAGCATCACGCTCCAAAAAATTGCTCATACCAGATCAAAAAAGCTGTACACGCACCAGATCTGCCGCCAGCAGTCGCCGCCGTGCAGGTGCTGGTTCAACATACTATGCAGCGCGCGCGGGTCAAAAAGAACTCCGCCGCTGCCGGGCGGCTGAACACGGCCCGCACCCGGCTGGTGTAGGGCTCCTGCCGCAGCCAGTCCCGCACCGGTACAGGAAAGCCGAGCTTTTTACGCGCGGCGCTGGCGGCGGGCAGCGTGCGTGCCGCGGCCTGGCGCAGGGCAATTTTTCGTCGTGCGTGCGTCGGCCTTGGCGGCAGCGGGCAGCGCGGCGGCCAGCGCCCAGACCTCCCGGTCCAGAAACGGCACCCGCAGCTCCAAACTGTGCGCCATGCTCATCTTGTCGGCCTTGAGCAGGATGTCCCCGGCCAGCCACAAATTTAGATCCACCTGCTGCATCCGGGTCACGGGGTCCAGTCCCTCGGTGGCGTCCCAGATGGCCTCGGTCAAAAAACATCGGGTCGCCGTCCCCGGCGTAATCCGCCAGCAGGCGGCGCTTTTCGCGCTCATTGAACAGGGCCGTGGGGCCGAAATACCGCTCCTCCAGGCTCATGCCGCGCCGCACGAGAAAGTTCACCGCGCGCGGGCGGCAGCAGCGCCGCCGCCGCCCCCAGCCCGGCCCGCAGCCAGGGCGGCAGGCGATCATACCACCGCGCCGTGAAGGGGTCGCGGTAGATGTTGTACCCGCCGAACAGCTCGTCCGCGCCCTCGCCCGAGAGCACGACCTGACATCCTTTGCGGCCTCGCGGTTCAAAAAGTAGAGCGCCACGGCGGCAGCGTCAGCCAGCGGCTCGTCCATGTGGTACTGTACGGCGGGCACGGCGTCCCAGAACTCGCCGGGGCTGATGCGCCGCACGCGCGGTTTCGCACGCCGAGGCTGCGTGCCAGCGCCCGGGCGGGGAAGGACTCGTCGTACTTCGGCTCGGCGTAGCTGATCGTAGGTGCGCGCGGGGGCGGGCCAGCGCGGTCCAGGTAGGCCGAGTCCACGCCGCCCGACAGGAACCCCGCGACCTCGACGTCGGCGACCTTGTGCGCCGCCGCACTGTCGCGCAGGACTTCTTCGATCTCGGCAGGAGAGACCGGCGCGTCGCCGGGCAGGAAGGCAGGCTGCACCCACCGCGTCGTGCGGACGATGCCGTCGGAGAACTCGAGAAAATGCCCGGGCAGCAGCTTCTGCACGCCCGCAAAAACGTATCCCGCCCCGGGAATACTGGCAGGACAGGTAGAGCGGCAGCTGCGCGGTGTTGAGCCGCTTGGCAAACGACGGGTGGTCTAAAAATGCCTTGATCTCGCTGGCGAAAAGCAGCGTGCCGTCGGCGCAGCGGCAGTAGTACAGCGGCTTGATGCCGAACATATCCCGCGCACAGAACAGCACCCCGGCGCGGCGGTCCCACAGCGCAAACGCGAACATCCCGCGCAGCCGGGGCAGCAGCTCGCGGCCCCACTGCTCCCACCCGTGCAGCAGGACCTCGGTGTCGGTGCGGGTGGCAAAGGTGGGCCCAGCGCCGTCAGCTCGGCGGTCAGCGCACGGTAGTTGTAGATTTCGCCGTTGAAAACGACGACTAAGTTTTTATCCTCACTGTACAGCGGCTGTGCGCCGCCCTCTAAGTCGATGATGGCCAGACGGCAGTGGCCGAGCGCCGCGGGCCCCTCCACAAAGGTGCCCTGCCCGTCGGGGCCGCGGTGGGGCAATGCGCGCAGCATGGGGCCAGCGCCGCCGCGTTCGCTGCGCCGTGCCCCGCGATAAAGCCTGCGATTCCGCACATGATTTTTGCGTCCTTTCCCGGCAGTGCAACCCTGCCGTTACCGCTTTGTCAGCTTAACTTGGGTATTTTACCATGTTCTGTGGTAGAATCATGTCAGAAAAAAAAAGAGGAAAGAGGGCGAGCGTATGACACTGGGGGCAGAATATCCAGAATGCGCGCAGGGCGCAGGGGCTGAGCCAGGAGACACTGGCTGAAAAAAATGGCGTCAGCCGCCAGGCGCTGGGCAAGTGGGAAAGGATACCGCCCTGCCCGGGCTGGACAATCTGCAGGCGCTGGCTGCGGCGCTGGGCATCGGCGTGGACGCACTGCTGGGCGCGGAGAACGCCGACCCGCCGTGCCTGCCGTGACGCTGGACGCGCTGCGGATTCTGCTGGCCGCCCGCGATGCCGAGGAAAGCGCCGCTGCCGCTTGGTGGGGCTGTGCCGGGGCGCGGCGTTCATCGTACTGGCCGGGCTGCTGGCGGGTGTGGCGCTGCAATATAAGGCGAAACGGCAGATCAGCGCGCTGAACCAGAACTATGCGGCCATCCAGTCCAGCTACGACGCCCAGCAGGCGGAGCTGTCGGCGCGGATTTCGGAATTGCAGGACGCCGTCCGGATGGGCGAGGCCACGGTTCTGGTCTGGCGCTGGCTGCCCGTGGACAAGCTGCACCGGGACGCCGATAAAAGCTGGATGCCCGTGCAGGTGCAGGTCACGCCCGCGCACCCCGCGGCGGTGTGACGGCCCGGCTGGCTGTGCGCTGCGGGGACGATACGCAGCTGTACGAAATGACCGCCGCGCCCGACGGCAGCTTTGCGGCGGACGGTATCGTTTTTACGGTGGGCGGTACCTATGAATTGAGCGTGCAGTGGACGGCTGACGGCGTGACCACCAACGAGACGCTGGGGACCGTGGATTTCAACGACGAGATGACCGAGCCGCAGATCATCTGGGGCGCGGTGGGCAGCAGCCTGGACTTTGGGTATTCCGTGCGGCGGGTCGGCAATAAGCAGTACCGCCTGACCCTGACCTGCTACCCTGTGGAGGTGCAGGTGGACGCCCTGCCGTGGATGCAGCCTGCGCAGGTGGAAATCGACCTGCGCCTGAACGGCGACGCCGGGGAGCCGACAGCCACCGCCGTACTGGATTGCGAGGACGAGTACAGCTATGGCAATTCCTCCCGCACCGAGAGCGTCTGGAACGGCACGTTCTACAGCGATGACGTGGTAAACGGCTGGGAGTACGACGGCGAGACGCTGCCGAAGTACGTTGTGCGTGTGACAGACACGAATGGAGATGTCTGGACGGAGGAAATGCCGCTGAGCAAACGGTGACCTGTAGGGGCCGGGCATGCCCGGCCCGGAGGTTTGCCATTGCAACCCCTTTCATGGTTTGCTTTGTAGGGAGGGGCTTGACCCCTCCGCGGGGCGTCGAGGGCGCCGCCCCCTACAGTGGCAACCCGGAAGCTTTATTGTTGCCGCTAACGTCCGCGGCGGCCAGAGGGCTGGCCGCCCTACGACATGCCCATTCACACAATCACTACATAATTTCCCCCCCTGCCGCATACACTTACGGCAGGGGGATTTGTGCCGCGGATGCTGCCGGTGCTGCTGGGCGGGGATGCCAATGTCTACGGCATGGCCCGCAGCTTTTATGAATGCTATGGCGTGCGCAGCCTGGCCGTCTGCCGCCGCGCGCGCCTGCCCGCGCTGGCCCACAGCCGTCTGGTGCGGGTCGCCGTGCAGGACCCGGCGTTCCGGGCAGGACCACGTCTTTACGGCCACGCTGCTGGGGCTGGCGGCGCAGTACCCCCGGCGTGCCCAAAAATTCTCATCTCCTGCGCCGACGGCTACACGGCCCTGCTGGCCCGCCATGCCGCCGCGCGCTGCGCGGGGCGTACCGCTTTTTGCCTGCCCGCCGCCCGCGGCGCTGCATCTGGCCGATAAGCGGCAGTTTGCTGCGGCCTGCCGCGCCGCAGGGCTGCGCACACCGCAGACCGTGACGCTGTGCCCGGCGGACGCCCCTGCCGCCGCTGCCGTTTGGCTGGCCGGTCATCGCCAAGCCCGCGGACCAAGCGGCCTACGCCCGCTGCGATTTCCCGGGGCGGCGCAAGGTGTATCTCGTTCAGGACGCCGCCCGGCTGCGGGAGCTCCTTGCCGCCGCGGCGCAGGGCGGTTATTTTGGCAGCTGGCTCGTGCAGGAGTACATCCCGGCCCGGACACGCGGCTCGGGGTCGTCAACGCCTACTGCGCGGCGGACGGCAGTGTGCCGTGGCTTGTGCAGGGCCAGCCCTTTTGCAGGAGCGCACGCCCGAGGGCACCGGCAACTACGCCGCCGTGCTGGTGGAGCCGTCCCGGCAGGACGCGGCGCTGCTGGATGCCCTGCGCGGCCTTTGCAGGCGGCGGGCTGGCACGGCTTTGCCAATTTTGATTTGAAGTATGACCGCCGCGGTGAGCCGGTTTTATTTGAGCTGAACCCCCGGCAGGGCCGCGCGTCCTATTTTTGCGACGCGCGGACGCACCGCTGGCCGTGCCGCCGGTGCAGGACCTGCTGTACGGCGGGCCGGTCACGCCGCCGACGCTGCGCCCCGCCGTCTGGTACACCGCGCCGTGGTACGCGCGGCAAGGCAGGTCGGTTATTGCCGCAAGCTCCCCGGGTCGTCGGGGACGCCGACCCCTACGCCGTAGGGGCGGATTCCATATCCGCCCGCAGGGTCAGCGCCGCCGCAGGCTCCCCGGGTCGTCGAGGACGCCGACCCCTGCGCACCGAATTTCTCACAAGGAGGGCAAACACATGTGCGGCATCGTCGGCTTTTACCACGCCCGGGCAGGACCCGGCGGCGGCCAAACAAATCGTGCAGGGCATGGCGGACCTCATCCGGCACCGCGGCCCCGACGGCGAGGGCTGTTACGCCGACGGCACCGCGGCGCTCGGGCATCGGCGGCTGTCGGTCATTGATCTGGCGGGCGGCGGCCAGCCGATGCTCAATGAGGACGGCACGCTGGTGGTCGTGTTCAACGGCGAAATTTACAACTACAAGACCCTGCGTGCCCGATTGCAGCAGCGCGGGCCCACACGTTTGCCACGGATTCCGACACCGAGGTCCTGCTCCACGGGTATGAGGAATGGGGCCGCGGCCTGCCCTGCCGCCTGCGCGGGATGTTCGCGTTTGCGGTGTGGGACCGCACCCGCGGCACGTTGTTCTGTGCGCGGGACCTGTTCGGCATCAAGCCGCTCTGCTATTATAAAAGGGCGAGACGCTGCTCTTTGCCAGCGAGATCAAGGCATTTCTGGCTCACCCGGCCTTTGAAAAGCGCCTGAACGAGGCCCGTCTGCCCGACTGGCTGAGCATGGAGTACCTGCCCGACGCCGAGACGCTGTTCACCGGCGTTTACGAGCTGCCGCCCGCCCATACGCTGACCTGGCAGGCGGGCCGGGTCACGCTGGCCCGCTATGCCGCGCCGCGGTTCCGGGCAAAGCGGGGCGCAGTCTGCGGGCTTGGGCGCGTGAGAGCGGGGACGCTGTCGCCGAGAGCGCCGATGCCCACCGCATTGCCGATGTCGAGGTCGGCTGCTTTTTGTCGGGCGGTGGACTCGTCGCTCATCACCTGCGAGATGGCCCGCCGCCAGCCCGCCGTGCAGTGCTTTCGGTGGGCTACGCCGAGGAAGCGTATTCCGAGCTGCCCGCCGCCCGTGCCGCGGCGCAGGCGCTGGGCGTGCCGCTGACCGAAACCACCGTGACCGCAGAGGATTTTTTTGCGGCGAACCGCGCCATTCAGTGGTATCTGGACGAGCCGATGCCCAACCCGGCGGAGGTGCCGCTGTATTTCCTGTGCAAGCGGCGCGGCAGCGGGTCAAGGTCGTGCTCGGGCGAGGGTGCGGATGAGCTGTTCGGCGGCTATCCGCTGTACCGGCAGGCCGTCTGGGCCGAACGCTGGCAGAAAAATGCCCCTGGGCCGTGCGGCGGGCGCTGGCGGCCCTGCTGCCCGGCTGCGGCCTGCTGCACCGGGGCGCACTGCCGCTGGCAGCGGTCCGCCCGGGCCAACTATGTCTTTGAAAACAACGCAGGAGCGCGATAAATATTTGAAGCGCGACTACTGCGCCCCCGACCCCCGCGCAGCGCTGCAAGCCCTATTTTGACGCGGTGCGCGGGCTGGATGAGCCGACGGCGGTGCAGTGGGTCGATTGGCAGACCTGGCTGCCGCGGGACATCCTGCGCAAGGCGGACCGCATGAGCATGGCCCACAGCCTGGAGCTGCGGGTGCCGTTCCTGGACCGGCAGGTGCTGGCCGCGGCGCAGGCCCTGCCCCGGCGGTACCGCTGCACCGGGCGGCGCGGAAAAAATCGCCCTGCGCGCCGCCGCGGCCCGCCGCCTGCCGCCCCAACTGGCCGACGCGCCGAAGCGCGGGCTTCCCCGTGCCGCTGGCGGACTGGCTGCGGCAGGAGAAATATTACGCGCTGGTCAAGGCCAAGCTCACCGGCCCGGTAGCCGAGCGCTTTTTTGACACAGGTGCGCTCTGCGCCCTGCTGGACGCCCACCGTACGGGAAAAACCAACGCTATGACGAAGCTCTGGGCGTTTTACTGCTTTATTGAGTGGTATGAGGGTGTATTTCACGGGAAAAAATCCCGCCGGATTTGTAAAAAGTTTTTGCAAAATGCTTGACAACCCGGCTCTCCGTTGCTATAATATCTTACGCAGTATGTCCCTCGCGGACATGAACCCGCAATAAGCGCCCGTATCTCAGGTGGATAGAGCAACTGCCTTCTAAGCAGTGGGCCGGGGTTCGAGTCCCTTCGGGCGCATTATGTGGTGCCCATAGCGTAGTCGGTTAACGCGCCAGATTGTGGATCTGGAGGCCGAGAGTTCGAAATCTCTCTAGGCACCCCACCAAAGACCGTACAGGCGCGTTCCTGCACGGCCTTTTCCTTTTTATAATGGGTCGTCGCCAAGTGGTAAGGCACGGGACTTTGACTCCCGCATTCGTGAGTTCGAACCTCGCCGACCCAACCACAGCTCATCCTGCATGAATGTGCAGGGTGAGCTTTTTTTGTAAGGGGCGACCAATGGTCGCCCGCGGACGCCTGCGGCAGTGGCAAGCCTTCCGGGCGGATATGGAATCCGCCCCTGCGCCCGTAGGGGTCGGCTCGTCATCGACCCGGGAGGGCAGCGGCTGCCGCAAGACCAGGCGGCGGCCAATGGCCCCCCTACAGTCTCCCTTGGCCCCCTGCGAGGGGGCTCCGCCAGGCGGTGGGGGAGAAGAACTGTACGGCTGCCCGAAATATTTCGGGCTATGGCAAAGTTCTCTCCCTCCGCCCCTTCAGGGGCACCTCCTCCCCGCAGAGGGGAGGTTTTATTTCTTCAAAGTAATGTAGGGATGGGTCTTGACCCATCCGCACCATGGCTGCTGTCGGTTAAGCTGCACGGAAAGGTCAAGACCGTTCCCTACAAACCCGCCGAAGGCTCGCGATCATCCCGTTAGGTTTTTCGACACCCCGCCCCCCTCTTCGAGGGGGCTTTAAAGCAAAAAAACACCTTTTTTTGGATAGACATTTATGCTATGATAAATTAATATATAGCTGCCAAAGGTGGTGTGCGATGATGACCACACGAAGAATTTGATAAGCGCTGCGACGAACTGGAAAACGCCCCACTGCAGGAGCGCAAGACCTTCTTTGCCGATGTACTGGCCGGGGAGACCGAAAAAGACCGATGTGCGGATGATGGCGTTCTTCCGCTATGCGCTGCTCTTTTTACCGCGCGGGCAACTTCCTCGCCGCGAGGGAAATTCTGGAACCGTTCATCATCGATTACAAAAAGCTACCGGTACCGCCCGGAGATCATCGCCTGCTTCAACCTCGTCGGTGTGGTGGCCTACTATGTGCAGGAGTACGCACTGTCCCGCTTCTACATTCGTTGAGGGCCTTAAAATTGCGCGGGAACACAGCGAGGTCAGCCGTTACGCATACGAGTACAACAACCTTGCCGTGACCTATCTGGCCCAGCAGGACTATGAGAAGGCGCTTGAGGTCATCCGCGAGGCGGAGAAAAACATGCCCGTCTCCGATGAGGTGATGCACGCCTACATCTACCGCAATCTGGCGGAGATCTGCTGCCATCTGGACCGGCTGGACGAGGCAAAGGATGCCCTTGCCAAATGCCTGGCCAACCGGGGCCGGGAGATCCTGCCCGAGGAAGTGCGGATCGTGAACACGCTGCTGACCTATAAGGCGGGCGACACCGCCGGGTACAAACGCTGCTGCGCCGAGCTTCGGGAGCACCTGCCCCAGCTGCACGCGCAGGAGTTCCTGGCCTCCTGCAAGGTGCTGTTCGACTGCGGCATGGATGCCGGGGCCAAGGCGCAGGTCGAGTGGGTGCTGGACGCCATGGACGCCTACCTGCGCCGCGACCCCAAGGAGGCCCAGGTCGGTCTGCGGGCCGAGACTTGCCGCTATGAATACGCCAAAGCCAACGGCAACACCGCCCTGATGCTGGCCGCGCTGGAAAAGAAGGAGACCTACTACGCGCTGGTGCTGGCCCGCAAGGAGGAGGTCCGTGTCCGGGATGCGGGCCGCTACCTGCACATCGGCCAGCGGCTGCACAATGCGCTGGAGAGCGAGGCCGGCGCCAACCGTACCAAGACGCGCTTTTTGGCCAACATGTCCCACGACATCCGCACGCCCATCAACGGCATTCTGGGCATGCTGGAGGTCATCCGCGACTGCCGCAGCGACGAGGCGCGGGTCGATGACTGCCTGGGCAAGATCGATATTTCGGCTAAGCACCTGCTCTCCCTCGTCAACGACGTGCTGGACATGAGCAAGATCGAGAGCAACAGCTTTGTGGTGGAGGCAAAGCCCTTCAACCTCGCCCGGACCCTTGTTGAGGTCGATGACATCGTCCGCATTCAAGCGGAGCAGAGCGGGCTGCGGCTGTACACGGACCACGACGATGTGCACGACGCCGACCTGCTGGGCAGTGCGCTCTACCTGAAAAAAGATCCTTGTGAACCTGTACAGCAACGCCATCAAGATACAACAAGCCCGGCGGGAGCATCACCACCCGCCTGAGGGAGGTGAGCCGCACCGCCGACACCGCGGCCTATGCGTTCACGATCCGGGATACCGGCATCGGCATGACGCAGGACTTTATTGACAACCACCTGTTTGAGGCGTTCAGCCAGGAGGACAACGCCGCGCGCTCCCAGTACGGCGGCACCGGGCTGGGTATGTCCATCGTGAACCAGCTGGTGCAGAAGATGAACGGCACGATCACCGTCGAGAGCACGGTGGGGGAGGGCAGCTGCTTTACTGTCACGCTGCCGTTTGCCATAGACCACGACCCGCCCGCCGCCGGGCCGGAGAAGGAAGCCTCCGCTGACCTGCACGGCAAGCGCCTGCTGGTTGTCGAGGATAACGAGCTGAACATGGAGATCGTCGAGTTCATGCTGAAAAAGCGCCGGGGCCGAGGTCGTCAAGGCGTTTGACGGCGAGAGCGCCGTGCGCGCCTTTGCCGCCGACCCGGCGGGCTACGATGCGATTTTGATGGACCTGATGATGCCGGTCATGGACGGCTACGCCGCGGCCAGGGCCATCCGCGCCAGCGGGCAGACCCGTGCCGGGACTGTGCCCATCATCGCCATGAGCGCCAACGCCTACGCCGAGGACGTGAAGAAATGCCTGGATTCCGGCATGAACGCCCACATCAGCAAGCCGCTGTTCAAGGATGTCATGCTGCGCACGATTGCACGGTTTGTATAAATCTGCCGGGGACCATGCCATGAGGTCAAGGCACAATAAGGAGACTGCTAACATGAAAAAAGCTGTGATTTTTGATTTGGATGGTCTGCTGATCGACAGTGAGGTCATCTCCCATCGACTGTATGACGAACTGCTGCACCGGTACGGTAAGAGCGTGACCGTGGCCGAGTACGCCCGGGATTACAGCGGCAAAACGGGCGTGGCCAACATGACGAACGTCATTGCCCGGTACAATCTGCCCATCACGGTGGAGGAGGGCCTGACCTGGGAGGATGCCCGGGAAAAGGAGCTGCTGCAGGATGTGCAGCTCAAGCCCGGCGCGGCGGCCCTGCTGTCCTGGCTGAAAACCGAGGGCGTGGCCGTGGTGCTGGCAACCTCCAGCGTGCGGGAGCGCGCCGTCGAGGTGCTGACCCGGCTGGGCGTCGTGCAGTATTTTGACGACATGGTCTTTGGCACCGAGATCGAGCGCGGCAAGCCCTGGCCGGATATTTTCCTGAAGGCTGCCGAAAAAGCCCACGCCGCCCCGGCGGACTGTCTGGTTCTGGAGGACAGCGAGGCCGGCATCAGGCCGCCCACGCCGCGGGCATCGACGTCCTCTGCGTGCCCGATATGAAAATGCCCGCGGAAAGTTATCAACAAATGACGGCGGCCATGTTGAAAAAGCCTCGACGATGTCAAGGGGTGGCTGACTGCGGAATAAAGCGCGGCAGGGGCAGAGGGGCCGGGTCGATGGCGAGAGCATCGACCCCTACGCCGTAGGGGCGGATGCCATATCCGCCCGTGCCCGCTTGCCATACCCGCAAACACGACCTGTGTATAAACACCTCCGTGCCTGCGCATACTGTGCGCACGGAGGTGTTTTTATGAGCCATCTTGATTGTGCCCAGTATGACTGCTGCCATAACAAGGCGGGCTGCTGCTGCCTGGACGGCATCAACGTCCGCCATACCGGCCCCGGGGACGCTGTCTGCGGCAGCTACCGCAACAGCGGGGGCTGCGGCAACGTCGCTACCGACAACCAGCCGGCCTCGCCCGAGACCGAGATCCACTGCGACGACAGGGGTTGCCGCCATCTTGAGGGGCGCTGCTGCTGCGCCGACCACGTCAGCATTGACGAGTGCAGCTGCGGCCCCGAATGCGCCACCCGCGCCCCGCGGGAGACCGCTGAATAATTTTATCCCGGAACGGATGCCGTTTTCACAAAGCGGCATCCCTTTTTATTGCTAAATCATCCGCTTTGTTGTATAATAAGACGATATAGTAGGTCTTGTCCGCCCTTTTGCGGATGTGTCGGCTGCTTGCCCGTGCCGTTTGCGGCCAGGGCAGCCACGAGCTTCCCGCGGGTGAGCAATGCTCGCCCCTACAAGGTGCGTTTTGACCGCGCAAACAAATATTTGTTATAAAAAACGAGGTGTCACTCCATGTCCGAAACTCCTGTTACCGTGCCGTTTGTCTCCTTCCGCCCGATGGGCGGGAGCTGGATGCCGACCTGCGCGGCGCGTTTGCCCGCGTGCTGGACAACAGCTGGTACATCGGCGGCAGAGAGGACGCCGCCTTTGAAAAAGGCATTTGCCGCCTACTGCGGCGTCAGGCACTGCGTCGGCTGCGGCAACGGGCTGGACGCGCTGGTGCTCATTTTAAAGGCTATGGGCATCGGCCCCGGGGACGAGGTCATTGCCCCGTCCAACACCTTTATCGCCACGGTGCTGGCCATCAGCTACGCGGGCGCAACGCCCGTGCTGGTCGAGCCGACGCTCGAAAGCTACAACATCGACCCCGCCCGCATCGAGGCCGCCGTGACCCCGCGCACGAAGGCCATCATGGCCGTGCACCTCTACGGCCAGTGCGCCCCGATGGACGAGATCAACGCCATTGCCCACGCCCACGGCCTCAAGGTCATCGAGGACGCCGCCCAGGCCCACGGCGCGACCTACAAAAGGCCGCCGCGCGGGCAGTCTGGGGGATGCCGCCGGGTTCAGCTTCTACCGGGCAAGAACCTGGGTGCGCTGGGCGACGCGGGCTGCGTGACGACGAACGACGACGCGCTGGCCGAGCGCATCCGTGCGCTGGGCAACTACGGCAGCGACTACAAATACCACCATGTCTACAAGGGCCAGAACTCCCGCCTGGACGAGCTGCAGGCCGCGTTCCTGGCTGCCAAGCTGCCGCACCTCGACGCTATGAACGCCGAGCGCCGACGCATTGCCGCGCGGTATCTGGCCGAAATGCACAACCCGGCGGTCACGCTGCCCGCCGAGCTGCCCGACTGCACCCACGTCTGGCATATCTTCGCCGTGCGCTGCGCCGACCGCAACGCGCTGGAAAAGCATTTGAACGCCCGCGGCATCGGCACGAACAAGCACTACCGACGCCCATCCACCTGCAGGGCGCTTACGCCGAGCTTGGCCTTGGCAGGGGCGGCGCACTGCCGCTGGCGGAGGAAATTTCCGCCACCGAGCTGAGCCTGCCGATGTTCTACGGCATGACCGACGCGCAGGTGCAGGCCGTCATCGACGCCGTGAACGAGTTTGAGGGGTGAATCATGCCGAAGGTCGGTATCGTAATTTCCAATTATAACGGCTGGCAGGACACGCTCGTCTGTCTGGACAGCCTGCAAAAAGCAGACGTTCACGGACTTTGAAGTGATTTTTAATCGACGATGCGTCGCCGAATGATTCCGTTGCACAGCTGCAAAATAAGCTGCCGCCGAACACGGTGTTCCTGCCGCAAGAGCGCAACGTCGGCTTTGCCGCGGCCAACAACATCGGTATGCGCCGTGCGCTGGACGACGGCTGCGACTTTGCGCTGCTGCTGAATAACGACACGTCGGTCCGCCCGGATTTCCTTGAAAAGCTGCTGGCCGAGACCCCGCGGGGGCGGTCAGCTGCCCGAAGATGCTGTTTATGGACCCGCCCGACGAGATCTGGTTTGCGGGCGGTGAGCTGGACCCCAAGACCGGCAAGGTAAAGCACCTGGGCGGCCACAAAAGGACGGCCCCCGAATTTGCCGAAAAAAAGCAGGTCAGCTTTATCACATTCTGCTGTGTGCTGCTGCCGCGGGCCGTGATCGAGAAGGTCGGCTATCTCGATGAGACGCTGTTTATGTACTGCGAGGACGTTGACTATTGCATTCGTCTGGCGCAGGCCGGCGTGCCGATGTGGTTTTTGCCCGATGCTGTCATCCACCACAAGGCGGGCGGCAGCGCGGGCGGGATGCTGTCGGTCTACTACATCACCCGCAACACGCTGTACCTGACCTGCAAGGGCAAAGGCGCGGCCTATGCGAAGCTGAAAACGATTCTCCCCCTCCTCACCGGCGCGGCACGCTACGCCCCTGACAAAGCTGCTGGGCCGCCAAAAGGCCGCAGCTACGGCGCGTTTCAGGTGCCGTGGATTTCTGGAACGGGAAAATGGGGCGGATGAAGGGGTAACCCCCTTGGCCCCCTTCCCTGCTGGGGGAGACAAGAAATCTGACGTAAAGGAGACATCCCCATGGATCTATCCATCCTCTTGGTCCAGTACCGCCCCGACGAGGGTGAGCTGCGGCGGACGCTGGCGTCGCTGCTGCGGCAGAGCTGCCGTGATTTTGAACTGGTCGTGGCGGATGACGGCTCCGATGAGGACTTCTTCCCGCTGACGCGCCAAATTCTTGCAGAAAACGGCTTTACCGGCGCAAAATTTGTCAAGCTCACCCCCAACGGCGGCACGGTCAAAAAACGTTTTGAACGGCGCAAAGCAGGCAGCCGGAAAATGGGTGTTCACCGTCTCGCCGGGAGACTATCTCTACGATGCCGACACGGTAGCGTGGTTGCTGGAGGTCTTGCGCCGCGATGCCCCGCGGGTCGCCTTTTGGCCGCCTGGCCTGCTACGCAGACCGGAACGGCGCACCGATCCGGCGCCCCGGCGACGCGCCGTTTTGACCGCACCCCTACCGCCCCGGCGCGTATGACGCCAAGACCGCCAAGCGCAATATGCTGCTCTATGATGACGGCATCAGCGGCGCGGGGCTCGTGTATGAGCGGGAATTGCTTGTACAAGCGCTGGAAAAGATGGCGGGCCGCGTCCTGCTGGCCGAGGATTTCGCCGCGCGGCTCTTTGCCGTGGAAAACATCCCGATGGTCGGCTATGACCGCTGCATTGCGTGGTATGAGGTCGGCACCGGCGTTTCCACCAACGAGGGCGCACGCGCCCGGATGCTGCGCGACTGGCGTGCCATGGTAGAGCTGCTGCGGGGAGCTGTACCCCAAAGACCGCACCGTGCGGCTGGCGTATGAATATTACTTCAATGACCGGCACAAATCGCGGCTCGTCCGCGGGCTGGTCGGGCGGCTCATCGTGCCGCAGAACGCTCCCTTCAAAAAGCCCAGCACGCCTGGGTCCCTCCCGTGAACGGAGATATTCAGGAATTAAAGCAGATTTACGAGTCAGCCCTTGGCCCCCTCTGCGAGGGGCTCCCGCCGCAGCAGGTGGGGGAGAAAGAACCTGACGTAGCCCGAAATATTTCGGGCTGTGGCAAGGTTCAACCCTTCCGGCCCTGCGGGGCCCCCTCCCCTGCTAGGGGAGGCAAGGAGTAATACACAGAAAGGCAACCACTATGATCATCCAGACCATCAGCATCAAAAAGCGTGACGGCGCAGGGGATGGGCACCCTCTCGGTCTTTGAGGGCAGCCATGATGTGCCCTTTGACATCAAGCGCATTTACTATATCCACGGCGCGCCCAAGGGCACCCACCGCGGCGGCCACGCCCACAAGGCACTGCGGCAGGTGCTGTGGTGCCCCTACGGCAGCATCCGCATCCGGCTGGACAATGGCCGCGAGAAGGTCGACGTCCTGCTGGACAGCCCCGACAAGGGCCTGATCGTCGAGCACTATATGTGGCGTGAGATGATCTGGGAGAAAAAGGACTCCGTGCTCTGCGTCGCGGCGGATTCCTACTACGATGAATCGGATTATATCCGTGACTACGATGAATTTCTGGAAGCTGTCAAGGGAAAGGATCTGGACTGATGCAGTGGACGGTACGCCCCTACACCCCGGCGGACGAGGCCGAGTGGGACCGCTTTGTCATGCACGAAAGCGGCAACGGCACGTTTTGCAGACCCGCAACTTTTTGAACTACCACCCCGCGGGCCGGTTTACGGATGCCTCGCTCATGGTCTATAACGAGCACGGCGGCCTCGGCGCAGTGGTGCCCGCGGCACTGCGGCTGGACGGTGCAACGAGAATTTTCCGCTCCCACCCGGGCAGCACGTTTGGCGGGCCGGTGCGCAGCACCTACAACTCCGCGGCTAAGTCCATTGGGATTTTGCAGGCGGTGGAGGATTATATTGCCACGCGCTACGATGCGGCGGATTTCCGCCCGACGCCCGATCTGTTCAACGGCGTCGAGAACGTCGCGCTGCAATACGCCTTCACCTATCTGGGCTACACCCAGCAGACCGAGCTGAGCACCTGGGTGCCGGTGGCGGGCCGCACGCCGGAAACACTGCTGGCGTCCTTCCGCCAGAACAAAAAGCAGGATGTGAAAAAAGGCGCTCAAGCAGGATTTAACGTTCCGCAAGCTGGAAACACGGGCGGAGATCGACGCCTTCCACGCGCTGCTTCGGCAGAACCTACAAAAATTCGGTGTTGTGCCTGTGCATACCGCCGATGAACTCTGGGAGTTCAAGACCAGCCGTCTGCCCGACATTGCCGGGTTTTACGGCGTGTTTGCGGGACGAGCAGATGGTCGCGGGCGGCATGACCTTCTACTTTGCCCAGGCCAACGTGCTGCACACCCAGTATCTGGCGGCGGATTTGTCCATCCGCAGTTACAGCCCGGCGGCGTATCTCTATTACCGGATGCTCTGCCTGGCCGCCGGATGGGCTGCAACGCCCTGTCCTGGGGCATCTCGACGGAGGAACGCGGCAAGGTGCTGAACTTCGGCCTTGTGGAGAGCAAGGAAGGGTACGCGAGCTGCCATGCCGTGAACCTCGGCTTTACAAAAACCTTTAGCAAGAAGGAAACAAACGATGCAACGTGAGTTTGGCGGCTACCTGCCGCTGGAGCTGCCATGGGCAGGAGCTGTACACCGGCGCGGGCGTGCTGCGGCTGAACTGTGGCCGCAATGCGATTGTGGCTGCCCTGCGCGACGCGGGCGCGAAAAGGTGTATCTGCCCTATTACAACTGCAACACGGTCTATGACGCCGTGACCCGCGCGGGCTTTGCGGTGGAGCGCTATCCGTTGGACGCGCGCCGTCTGCCTGTCTGCCCGCGCTGGGCGACGGCGAGTGGCTGCTGTATGTCAACTACTTCGGCATTGCGTCGGACGACCTGCTGGCCGAGGTCAAGCGCCGCTGCCGCGGGTGATTTTTGACAACACCCAGGCGTTTTTTCAGCGCCCCGTATGGATGCCGACAGCTACAACGTCTATTCCTGCCGCAAGTTCGTCGGCGTGCCGGACGGCGCGCGTACCTTGTACACGGGACTGACCGACGGGATTTACCCGGCAGACACCAGCTGGCAGCACGCGGCGTTTTTGTTCCGCTGCATCGATGAAAGCGTGAACAGCGCCTACGGCGACAGCCTCGACAACGAGAGCCGCTTTGACGGCGAGATCCGCGGCATGTCGCCCTCGACCCGGCGCATCCTAGCGTCCGTCGAGTACGACGCCCTGCGCCTGCGCCGCCGCGCCAACTACGAGGTGCTGCACGCCGCGCTGGCCCCGCACAATGCGCTGGACTGCCCGGCCGGCGCCGATGCGATGATCTATCCGTTTTGTGCCGGGTTGACGGCCTGCGCGGACGGCTGATAAAAAAATAAAGTCTACGTCAGCCAGTGGTGGAAGTACCTGCTGGAGCGCTGCCCGCCGACTCCGTCGAGGCCGACTACAGCCGGTACCTGCTGCCGCTGCCCATCGACCAGCGCTACACGCCCGACGATATGCGCGCACTGGCGGCGCTGGTGCTGCAGCTGAAAGAGGAAGGGAACCCGCATGACACAGCAGCCAAGGTCAGTGTGCTCATCTCGTTTTACAATCTGGCCCCTTCGTGGACCAGACGATGGAAAGCGTGCTGGCGCAGAAAAAACCGACTTCCCCGTGGAAACCCTCTGCGCGGACGACGACGGCTGACGACGGCACGATTGAAAGCTGCGCGGCTGGGAGCAGCACACCCCGACACCGTCCGCGTCTTTGTCATGGACCGCGTGCCGGGCAAAAAATATGGGGCAACGAGCGCATCCGGCGGATGAACGCCATCCGTGGGCGGCTTTTTTACGAGGCCAAAGGCAGCTATGTCTGCTATCTGGACGGCGACGATTTTTACACCGATGACTGCAAGCTGCAAAAGCAGGCGGACATTTTGACGCCGACACAGGCCACAAATACGTGGCCTGTGGGCACAACGGCCTACTACTGGCAGAGCACCGGCGAGACGAAGCCGATTGAAAAGCCCATCCGGGAATGTGCGCTGACGGCGAAGGAGTATTGGAGCTTTTTTCTACATCCACACCAACGCCATGATGTTCCGCAACATCGGTCTGCAGGGCATTGACCCGTACACGAGCGGCATTCAAATCATTGATAACCTGCTGACCTACCAGTTTCTGCCCTACGGCGGGGTGTACTATATCCCGGACTGTATGTTCAACTACCGCCAGACGGAGGACAGCACCTTTCACCGCCGCAGCGTCTACCAGGAATTATATCCTGAACGCCTTGATGCTCTACCAGCAAAAGACGGTGCTGCGCGGTTTATTCGGCGCGGGCTGGTACGCACCCTGTTTGAGTACACCCAGCTGTATGAGAACCGCCGCGACCCGAAGCTGACCGAGGAGGGGCAGACCTACCTCGAAAACATTGACCGCTACGGCGCGGGCCGCCTGCGCCGCCTTGTGAACTATAATAAGGAAAGCGCCCCGGTGCGCCTGTGGTGTGAGCTGGAAAATAAATTCTGGTTCTTTATCACGAAGGTCTGCCGCCATTTTATCTGGAAGCCCAAGGTGCGGGCCCTGCTGGAAGAGGCACGTATCAAAACCGAAAAGGGGAGTGCTGAATCATGGAAGAAATGAACGAACTGACCGCCGAAGAACGGGCCCGCATTTTACAGCATGAGCTGGAGGCCGTTTACGGCTCGTCGTCGTACAAGATTGGCCGCGCCGTGACCTGGCTGCCTCGCCATGCGAAAAGGCGCTGGCGTACCTTGCCCACAACGGCCCGGCCATCAGCGCAAAAATATCTGTATACCTACGCGAAATATCACAAGATCGCCAACAAGGAATACGCCTACTGGGCCTGCCTGCAAAAAAAGGACTACCCCGAGGCGCTGAAAAAATGGTTCCTGGAGATGAACTATACCCATCAGCCGCTCGATTTGGAGCACCCCAAGACCTTCAGCGAAAAAGACGCAGTGGCTCAAGCTGTACGGCCATTTGGATGAGCAGCGCGACCTTGTGGATAAGTATAAGGTCCGCGACTGGATCAGGGAGAAAGTCGGCGAGGAATATCTTATCCCGCTGCTGGGCGTGTGGACCGCTTTGATGAAATCGACTTTGACAAGCTGCCAGACAGATTCGTATTGAAAACGAACCACGGCGCGGGCTGGAACTATATTGTGCAAGATAAATCAAAACTGGACAAGGCTGATGCCAAGGCAAAGTTTGATTTGTGGACCAAGCTGAATTTTACCTACTATCAGGGCGGCTTGGAACTGCAATATGAGCATATCCAGCCCAAAATCATTGCGGAACAGTTCATTGAGAATGACGGCGGCGACCTGTACGACTACAAGCTCTGCTGCTTTGACGGCGAACCCAAGGTCATCATTTATATTATGAACCGTTATGCGGACGCCGATGAGCGCATCATCTGTTTTGACACGGACTGGAACGTGCTGCCGTTCAACCTGTTCACCCCGCTCGAGCAGCCGGATGACATCCCCGCCCGAAAAACCTGGAAAAGATGGTCGAGGTAGCCCGCACGCTGAGCCAGGGCATTCCGTTTGTGCGTGTGGATCTCTACGCACTGAACGATGGAACGATTAAATTTGGTGAGATGACGTTCACGACCTACAGCGGCATTGCGCCGCCGTGGCACCCGGAGAGCGCGAACGACTTCATGGGCAGCCTCATTCACCTGCCCGGCGTCGACGACGCCCCCGGCGGAGGGCAACGCGTGACGCCCGCCGTCAGCGTCATCGTCCCGGTCTACAAGGCCGAGGCGACCCTCGACGCCTGCGTCGAGAGCATCCTTGCGCAGACGTTCCCGGACTTTGAGCTGCTGCTCATCGACGACGAAAGCCCGGACCGCTGCCCGGAAATGTGCGATGCCTGGGCAAAAAAGACCCGCGCATCCGCGTTTTGCACCCGGCCAAAGGCCGGGCCCGGCCCGTCCGGTGCGCAACGCCGGGGTGCAGGCCGCCGCGGCCCCCTGGCTGACGATGGTGGACAGCGACGACACGATAGCGCCCGACCTTGTGGAAAAGCTGTTGGCGGGCGCGGAGACCACCGGCGCAGAGCTGGTGATCTGCAACGGCTGCCCCCGTGACCGAGGACGGCGCACGGCACCGCTGCCCGCCGACGAGCAGTTCACGAAGGACACGCTGCTGGATGTAGATGCGTTCTGGGACGCCTTCCAGACGCCGTGGATCAACCAGTTCACCGGCACGGCCCACCGCCTCTACGCCGCAAGGCTTTTGACGGCGTGCGCTACCCCCGTGGGCCTGCTGCACGAGGATTACTACGTGCTGCCGGATTTAATTGCACATTGCAGCGCTGTTTACTGCATGGCCTTTACGGGTTATTATGTGCTGCGCCACGCGGGCAGCATCACCGACGGTGCGCGCCATGAGGTGCGCCTGGCCGCCATGACGAAAGGCGACATCCACCGCGCCGAATACTTTTTGCGCAACGGCTGGTATGACCGTGCCGAGGGTGCGCTGACCGATGCTGCGCTGTTTTTACACGACAACAAGCGCGCCTACGATTTGACCAAGCCCGGCCACCGCGCGGAATTTGCCGAGACAAAACGTGAGCTTTGCCGCGTGTACGATGCGCTGGCCGCCCAAAAGGGGAGCGCGTCGATGAAACTGCGGGCCGCCGCACTGAGGGCGGGGCTGGGCGTGTTTGCCATGTATGTGAGAGCGCGGGGGTGACGGGCAGAGCCCCTCCGGCCATCGCTGCGCTCGGCCAACTCCCCGCAAAGCGAGGAGCTGGCCGCAAAGCCGGCCTGAGGGGGCTTTAGCCCGTTCCCGCTGCCCGAACCCCTCCCCAACAAAACCGCCAACAAAAAGGGAGCCCCCTCAAGCCCACCGTCACCGTTATTATCCCCGGTCTATAAGGTCGAGCGCTATCTCGACGCCTGTGTGGAGAGCGTTGTGCGGCAGAGCTATGCGGACTTGGAGATACTCCTCGTCGACGACGGCAGCCCGGACCGCTGCCCGGCGCCTCTGCGATGCCTGGGCAGAAAAGGACCCGCGCATCAAGGTCATCCACCGGGAGAACGGCGGTCTGTCCGCCGCGCGCAACTCCGGCATCGACGCCGCCATGGGCGAGTTTTTGCTGTTCGTTGACAGCGACGACTTATTAGAACCCGACGCCGTCCGCCGCGCGGTGGACGCCCAACGGCAGCAGGACGCCGATCTGGTCATCTTCAACCTGACCTACGTCGATGAAGAGAACCGCCCGCTGCCGCAGCCGGATTTCAGCGGCTTTACGGATGAGATCCTCGACGAGGACGGCGTCTGGCAGCGCTGCTTTGCCCTGGCGGAAACAAGGATTTACTACGTTGTGGCGTGGAATAAGCTCTACCGCCGCAGCCTGTTCCAACACCTGCGCTATGCCCCCGGGCAAACGGTATGAGGATCAGTTCCTGCTGCCTCACCTGCTGGCACAGTGCAAAACCATTGCCTGCCTGGCCGCGCCCGGCTACCGCTACGTGCAGCGCAGCGGCAGCATCATGGCGCAGGGGTCGAGCCGTACCTATCTGGACCGGCCCGAGTACCTGCTGGACTGGTGCGCCTACTTTACCCAAAAAGGGCGATGCCCTGCGGCCGAGGGGCTGCTGAACGACGCCATACAGAACCTTGCCGAAAAGCAGTGCTTTGACCTGTCCACACCCGCCCAACAGGCCCGCTACCGCGCCGCCTGCCGCGCCTGTGCCGACAGCTACACCGCGCTGGCCGCGGCCACGGGCAGCGCTCGATGCGTCTGCGCGCCGCGCTGCTGCGCATCGGTCTGCCCGCCTACCAAGCCTTTTTGAAACACAAAACCTAAGGAGTTCCACGCATGGAAAAACGCAACTGCAAAACTACCATGTCCACTACGGCCCGGCCCAGGGCTGGAGCCGTGTTGACCTGCGCGAGCTGTGGCGCTACAAGGACCTGATCTGGCTCTTTGTCAAGCGCGATTTCAACGTCATGTACAAGCAGACGGTGCTGGGCCCGGCGTGGATCTTAATTAACCCGCTCATGTCCACGGCCATGTACTGCGTCATGTTCGGCACGATTGCCCAGCTGTCCACCGACGGTGTGCCGCAGATTCTGTTCTATCTGGCCGGCACGGCGCTGTGGGCTTCTTCTCGTCCTGCATCAACAAGGTGTCGGGCACGTTCACGACGAACTCCAACATCTTCAGCAAGGTGTATTTCCCGCGGCTGGCCATGCCGATTTCGACGGTGATCTCCGGCCTTATCAACTTTCTTGTGAAGTTTGCACTGTTTTTCATCCTGCTGCTTGTCTACCTTGCCAAAGGCGAGGTCAGCCCGCACTGGGGCATGCTGCTGCTGTGCGTGCCGTTGGTGCTGCAGGTCGGCCTGCTGGGCCTTGGCTGCGGCATCATTGTGTCCAGCCTGACGACCCGCTACCGCGATCTGATGGTCGTTGTGACCTTCGGCGTCCAGCTGTGGATGTACGGCTCGCCCGTCGTCTACCCGCTGTCTATGATCACCCACCCGTCCTGCGCGCCGTCATGGTCATCAACCCCATGACCGCACCGATGGAAACTTCCGCTATATCTTCTTCGGCACCGGGCAGGTCACGGGCGTCATGTGGGCGTCGTCGCTGATCTGGACCGTTGCGCTGCTGGCGCTGGGACTGTCGCTTTTTCAGCAAGGTCGAAAAAGACCTTCGTCGATACGGTGTAAGGGGGCGCGAGTATGCGTGAAAATTCGTTGATGATTCGCGTCGAGAACGTGAAAAAAGCAGTACCGCTTGGGGCAGATCGGCGGCGGCACGCTGCGCGGCGCGACCTGCAAAGCTGGTGGGCCCGCAAGCGCGGCAAGGAGGACCCGAACACCCTCATTGGCACCGACCAGCGCCTGATCGGTACGACGTTTATGGCGCTGAACGGCGTCAGCTTCACGGTCAACAAAGGGCGAGGCCGTCGGCATCATCGGCTCGAACGGCGCGGGCAAGTCCACGCTGTTAAAGCTGCTGACCCACGTCACAGCCCCCCACCTCCGGCGATATTGACCTGTATGGCCGCGTCGCCTCGATGCTTTCGAGGTCGGCACCGGCTTCCACCCCGAGATGACGGGCCGGGAAAACGTCTACCTGAACGGTGCGATTTTTAGGTATGACCCGCGCCGAAATTGACGCCAAGATGGCGGAAATTATTGAGTTCTCCGAGGTCGGCGACTTTATCGACACGCCGGTCAAGCGCTATTCCAGCGGCATGTTCGTGAAATTGGCATTCTCCGTTGCCGCCC
>VOFF01000462.1_pt1 | contig 52403 bp, 85 predicted proteins | sample 5384061 | NCBI WGS metagenome assembly VOFF01 (sample SAMN12384725, study PRJNA508395) | human gut metagenome | isolation source: healthy gut E | host: Homo sapiens | reverse complement strand
CGCGTCCATGCCGCTACGGATGTGACCGGCTTCAGCTTTCTCGGCCATCTGCATGAAATGATGGGCGGCAAACTTTCCTGCGTCATCCATGCAAATGCCGTGCCAGTGCTGCCGGGCGCAGAAAAAAGGCAGCTGATGCGTTTTTGTACACCGCCGCCGGGCAGCGCAACCGCAATCATACCGGGCCTTTTGTCCGGTTTGAGGGCGTTCCGTTTGCCATGGAGGAAGTCTTGTTCGACCCGCAGACCTCCGGCGGTCTGCTATTTGCAGTAGACCCGGCAGATGCAGCAACATTGGAACAGGAACTGCGCGCCGCAGGTCTGCCCGCGAGCATCGTGGGAGAGATCCTGCCCAAGCAGGAAATTGAGATCACCGTAACAGACAAATGAGAGGAGTAATCAGCATGGCTGAATTTATCAAAGTGGATGCACTGGGCGATGCCTGCCCGCTGCCTGTCGTCAAAGCGAAAAAGGCCATTTCCGAGCTGCAGGGCGCGGGACAGGTGGAGGTACTGGTGGACAACGAGATCGCTGTGCAAAACCTGACCAAGATGGCACAGCAAAAGGGTTATCAGTACAGCGCTGAAAAGCTGGAAGAGCGCAAATACCGTGTGCTGTTCACGCTGGGCGAAGCAGTAAGCGCCCCAGCAGAAGATGCTCCTGTCTGCACCCCCGATGCCCGCACTGATACGGTGGTGGCTATTTCCGCTGCCGTTATGGGCGATGGCAGCGAGGAACTGGGCAAGACCCTGCTCAAGGCCTTTGTATTTGCGCTGACCCAGCAGGATAAGCTGCCTAAGACCATTCTGTTCTATAACGGCGGCGCAGCGCTAACCTGTGAAGGCTCTGCCATGCTGGAAGATCTCAAGGCGCTGGAAGCACAGGGCGTAGAGATCCTGACCTGCGGTACCTGTCTGAACTTTTTACGGCCTTACCGAGAAGCTGGCTGTGGGCAGCGTGACCAATATGTACACCATTGCCGAAAAGCTGACGCAGGCCGGAAACGTGGTAAAACCGTGATCTATCTGGATAACGCGGCCACCACTCTGCATAAAACCACCGCAGGTGGAACAGGCTATTCTGGAGGCGCTGCACACGGCAGGCAACCCCGGGCGCGGTGCCCATGAGCCTACTCTTTCACGCCGCACGGATCGTACTGGACACCCGTCTGGCGCTGGCAGAACTTTTCCATGCGCCAGACCCTTCCTGCATTGTTTTTGCCGCCAATGCAACCATGGCGCTGAACACAGTACTGAACGGCGTGCTGCATCCGGGCGACCATGTCATCACAACGGTATGCGAGCATAATTCTGTTCTGCGTCCGCTGTACCGGCTGCGGGCGCAGGGAGTAGGGGTTTCCTTTACCGGGGTGGATAACGCTGCACGGCTTTGCTACGACCAGTGGTAAGCGCTGCTACGTCCCACGACCCGGGCACTGGTGGTGACAGGGGCTTCCAATGTGACCGGCAACGGAACCGACCTTGCCCGCGCAGCGGACTTTTGCCCACCGGCACGGTCTGCTGTTCATCGTAGATGCTGCCCAGACTGCCGGAGCACAGCCCATTGATGTGCAGCGGCTGGGTATAGATGCCCTCTGCTTTACCGGCCACAAGGCACTTCTGGGGCCGCAGGGCACCGGCGGAGCTTACGTGCGCCCCGGCCTGCGCGTTGCGCCGCTCCTTGTTGGTGGCAGCGGCGTGCACAGCTTTGATGAAACGCACCCTTTGCAGATGCCCACCGCACTGGAGGCTGGCACACTGAACGTGCACGGCCTTGCGGGGCTTTGCGCCGGGGTGCGCTGGCTGCTGGAGCAGGGCGTAGAAAGCCTTGCCGACCGGGAAAACGCCCTTGCCCACCTGTTTTATGAGCAGGTGCGTACTGCGCCGGGCGTAACGGTGTATGGTGATATGACCATGCGGCCTCGTGCGCCCATTGTAGCGCTGAACATCGGACAGGAGGATTCTGCCCGGGTGGCAGATATTTTGTGGGAGGACTATGGCATCTGCGTGCGTGCCGGAGCGCACTGTGCTCTGCTGATGCACAAGGCCCTTGGCACGGCCGAGCAGGGCGTGGTACGGTTCAGCTTTTCCCATTTCAATACGGAGCAGGAGGTACAGCAGGCAGCGCAGGCAGTTTGCGCACTTGCGCGGGAGATTTTATGCGAGTAAAACGAAGCTATATCGTGCTTTCCTTCCGCACTACTTTAGAAGCTATGGAGTGGGAAAAGCAATGCAATGCCCGGCAGGTGCCCGGGCGGCTGATCCCGCTGCCGCGTGAGATCTCGGCAGGGTGCGGGCTTGCATGGCGTATGCTGCCGGAGGACTGGCAAAGCTGGCAGGCAGAACTGGATCAGACACAGTTTGATAAGGTAACACCTGTGGAGCAATAATTAAGGGAGAGAAACACCAATGAACAGACAAACGCTTGCAGACGTTCTGCAAAGTACAAACCAGACCGGCAGCTATACGCTGGCTACCGTGCTGGAAGGCGCAGAGGCAGGCAGTCAGCTGCTGCTGCGGGACGGAGACGCCCTGTGGCAGACCCAGAGTGCCGAACTTTTGCAGCGTCAGCTTGCCGTCCTGCAGGCCTGTACCGCTACGGGCTTTCTTTACACTGGAAGGTCAGCGGGTATTTGCTGAGCGCTTTGGTGCGGTGCCGCAGCTGGTGGTCTGCGGCGGCGGTCATGTTGCTGCTGCCCTTGTAAAGCAGGCAAAGCTTCTCGGCATACCAGTGCTTGCCATAGATGATCGGGAGGAATTTGCTCAGCAGCTGCGCGCCGCCGGAGCGGATACCGTGCTCTGCGCTCCCTTTGCGCAGGCGCTTCAGGGTGTGCCCGGCGGGCGGAGACCTATTTTGCGGTGCTGACCCGCTCCCACGTCTTTGATCTGGACTGCCTTACCCGGATTCTGCAAAAGCCTGCGGCCTATGTGGGCATGATGGGCAGCCGAGGCCGTGCCGCATTGGTGCGCCGTCAGCTGTTGGAGAACGGTCTGGACAGCCAGCGGATCGATGCACTCTGCGCACCCATCGGCCTTGCCATTGGCGCACAGACGGCTGCGGAGATCGCGCTTTCCATTCTGGCGCAGATCGTGCAGGTCAAGAATGCCCGCCCCCAGACCGAGGGCTATCCCGTCGCATTGCTGGATGCGATGGTGCAGGCAGAAAAAGCCCATACCCCGGCGGTACTGGCTACTATTATTGCGCGGCACGGCTCCACCCCCCGCGGAATGTGGGCGCAAAAAATGCTCGTTCTGCCCGATGGAAGTATAGTGGGCAGTGTGGGCGGCGGCATTATGGAGCATTACACGGTACAGGCGGCATTAAAGCTGTTGGCACAGGCTGTGCCCGCCTTGCAATGCTTACAGCTTTCGGCTGACGGCAAAAACGAGGACACAGCCATTGCTGCCTGTGGCGGCTCCATGGAGGTGCTATTGCAGACACTTTTCTCCGGGGAGGAAATAAAATGAAAAAAAAGGACGCCCTAATTATCGTGCGCGGCGGCGGCGACCTTGCCACCGGTACCATCCACCGGTTGTGTAGCGCCGGGCTGCGAGTGCTGGTATTGGAAACGACACAGCCCGCAGCCATCCGCCGTCAGGTGGCCCTGTGTGAAGCAGTGTATAAGGCGAAGCCACTGTTGAGGGTCTGCGCGCCGTCCGCATTGAAGCGTTTGAGCAGGCACAGTCCGTCTGGGCGCAGGGCGCTGTTCCGGTGCTCGTTGACCCAGAGGGGGCCTGTATTGCCCGGGCAAAGCCGGAGGTGGTAGTGGATGCCATTCTGGCCAAGAAGAACCTTGGCACCACCCGTGATATGGCACCGCTGACCATCGCCCTTGGCCCCGGATTTACAGCCGGACAGGACGTGGATGCCGTGGTCGAGACGAAGCGCGGCCACCGGCTTGGCCGGATCATCCGGGAGGGGAGCGCTATCCCCAATACCGGCATTCCCGGCGTCATTGGCGGGTACGGTGCAGAGCGGGTGATCCATGCACAGGCCGCCGGTGTTTTTATGAATGTGCGTAAAATCGGCGATTTAGTAGAGAAGGGTGAGACTATTGCCACCATCCGCACCCCGGAGGGGCAGAAATCCCGGTCACAGCACAGATTCCCGGCATTCTGCGCGGATTGCTGCGCAGCGGCTATCCGGTTACGCCGGGCTTTAAGATTGCGGATATCGACCCCCGGCGGGAGGAGCTTTCCAACTGTTTCCTGATCTCAGATAAATCTCGCTGTATTGCCGGCAGTGTACTGGAACTTGTCTGTGCGCAGGTGTGGCAGTAAAACCTATATAAAAATAACCCCTGGCGTTTTGCGGAAAGGTCTGCAAATACGGCAGGGGTTTTAAGGTTCTATGTTAGTTGCGGTAGCAGCGATCCTGTCCTACAAGCCAGTTTTCGCACAGACGCTGGGCTTCCTCTAAGCTGCGGCTCTCGCAGTCAAAGAAGGCACCGCGCATAGAGCAGTAGGAGTAGTGCACCTTAGGAACACCATTGCCATCCTTGAAGCGCTCGTATCGTTCTTCACCGGGCATCAAAAAAGCTGTTCCATGGTTCCTTCTCCTTTGTGTTCAAGCAGTCAAACGGCCGCCGGGCGGCGGCACACAACGCTTGCTATTGTATCACGATGGAGAACGGTTTGCTATGGTCTTTTTATCCAAAGATACGCCTCTTTTTTTTCTCTGCAGTTGTGGCGAAGAAGGGATTGACAAATCATTCGTGCAAACTGCGTTGCTTTTCCAGCGCTGCTTTCATGCCGTGGATACGCCCCAGTGCATAGGGAGAGCATTGCTGCGCACAACAGGTTCAGCCAGCCGTAGCGAGCCTGATTCAAAGAGTTCGTTATGCCAAGGATTAGGTTTGCCAGACAGATCAGGGAAAGCATCCGGTCGATGCGGCTCAGATGCGTCAGACGGGAGTCAATATCCGAGAGCAGCTCAAAGCTGCCAAGCTCCGCTTTCCGACGGAAGTACACCCAGTTGACACAGCCGCCGATATATTCTGCACCCAGTTCCTTTACAAAGGCGCGGTAATCGCTGCTGGGGTTCATCTCCAAGCGGATGATATATTCGCCCGGTTCGCAGCGCACAAAGGTGTAAAAGGAAAAACCGGTATTGTCCAGTACCCAGCCTCCTGCGCCATCTCGTTCAGCCAGCGCTCTTCTTTTTTCAAAATCCCACACAAAGAAAAGCTTGAAAACGGTTTTCTTTTCCCTCATAAGGTTTCCTCCTTCAGGATGCTCTCACCATTTGCCACAAGCTGCTGCAAACGGGCAAGCTCGTGCTTTAAGACCTGTACGCCCTCTGCGGTAAGCTGATATTCCTTTTTTGCGGCTGCCGCTCTCAGCGGGCAGGGGACGGATCCAGCCTTTTTTCACACAGGGAGGTCAATGCTCCGTACAGTGTCCCGGCGGCAAGATGGACTCTGCCACCGGAAAGCTGCTCCGTCTGCTGCATGATGCCATAGCCGTGCTGCGGATGGTAAAGAGACAACAGGATATAATAGGTCGATTCGGTCAATGCAAGGTTTTCCATACTGAAATACTCCATGGATTCTATCGGACGTCTTTATATCGTCAGCCGATATATTGCGTTTAAAGTATATCGTCTCCCGATATACTTTGTCAAGCGTTTTCAGAAAAAGGCCATCAAAAAGCTTTAAAACGCAGTTCGTATGGAAAAACCGATGGAATGCAGGAAAATATTTTGTGCACTTTTCATAGTTTTCTTCTGAAGATTTTGGTGGTACAATATAGTTATCAAATTCTGCAATTCGGGAGGAGCTCCATGGCGGAAAAGTGTATTGAACTGGATAGTGTAGAGATCGCAGCGGCTGTTTTTTTGGCAACTGTGACCGGAATATTCGCTTGTTGGAAAAAGAGTTTTCTGTTACCGCTGTCTGCCGCGGCACACAGCTTCGCATTTCCGGCGAGCCTGCCAATGTGGCGGCAGCGAACCGCGCGGTGGAAGGCATGCTTCTTCTGATCGAGAACCGCACCCCGCTGGAAGATCAGACTGTGCGCTACTGCATCAGTCTGGCGCATGATGGCGCAGAGAAGCGGGTAAAGGAGCTGACCGAGGACTTTGTTACCGTCACGGTCAAGGGCCGCCCCATCCGCCCCAAAACGCTGGGAGCAAGACCTATCTGGCCGTTGCAATGGCGGTCAAAGCCTTCAAGGCTAAGGATGTTTCCCGCATCGTGCTGACCCGCCCGGCCGTGGAGGCAGGCGAGAAGCTGGGTTTTCTGCCCGGTGATCTGCAGCAGAAGGTAGACCCGTATCTGCGCCCGCTGTATGACGGTCTGTTTGATATGCTGGGTGCTGAAACTTATGAGCGCCTTGTGGAAAAGCAGATCATTGAGGTTGCTCCGCTGGCTTATATGCGCGGCCGCACGCTGGATGATTCCTTTATCATTCTGGACGAGGCGCAGAACACCACACCGGAGCAGATGAAGATGTTCCTGACCCGTATGGGTGTAGGCTCCAAGGTGGTTGTGACCGGCGATGTGACCCAGATCGATCTGCCGGACCGTACCCGCAGCGGCCTTGTGGATGCGCTGAAGGTGCTGAAGGATGTGAACGGCATTGCACAATGCTACTTTTACCGATAAAGACGTTGTGCGTCACCGGTTGGTGCAGGAGATCGTAAAGGCTTACGAGCGTGCCGCACATCCGGCTGCCGATGCGGAAAATAAAGAAAACAATAAGAATTTTAAATAAATTCCTGAAAGGAGTGGACCGATATGTCCAATAAAGTTTTGATCACCAATTCCCAGAAAGCCGTAAAGGTACCTTCGGGCCTGCGGATCCTGATCCGCCGCGCCTGCAATGCTGTGCTGGAATATGAGCACTTCGATGAGCCTGCTGAGATCAGCGTGACTTTTGTGGATAACGCGGCCATTGCAGAGCTGAACAACCAGTACCGCAACAAGCCGATGCCCACCGATGTGTTGAGCTTTCCTCTGGGAGAAAACGGCGTTTACGATGTGGATGAGAACAACGGCTGCAAGATGCTGGGGGATATCGTCATCAGCATGGAGCGCGCCATGGAGCAGGCGACCCTCTACGGCCATCCGCTGCAGCGGGAAGTGGCCTTTTTGACCGTTCACTCCATGCTGCATCTGCTGGGCTACGACCATGAGAACGGTGGTCTGGAAGCCATGCGGATGCGCGAAAAGGAAGAGGCTGTGCTGCTGCAGCTGGGCCTGCCCCGCACGGTCAGCTATACGGAATGATATCCCAGAACATAAAAACAAGACAGGAGTTCGCTTTGAGTACTACAACACCCGTTCAGGAGCATTACGACACCTCCTCTGTATTCGTTGCTGTCATCGGACGGCCGAACGTGGGCAAATCCAGCCTGACGAACCTCTCTGGTCGGCGAGAAGGTGGCCATTGTTACCTCCAAACCTCAGACGACCCGCACCCGCATCACCGGCGTGTGACCCGCGGGCCTCTGCAGTATGTGCTGCTGGACACCCCGGGCGTGCACAAGGCCCACAATAAGCTTGGCAAGCGGATGGACAAGACGGCCAGCGATTCCATCGCGGATGTGGATGTCTCTATGATGCTGTTCGAGCCTTATGGCGCGCTGAACGAACCTGAAATGGCACTTGTGGAGGCGCTGCGCCGCAGCGCGGCCCGGCCATTGCAGTCATTAATAAGACTGATCTTGTTAAGGAGCCTGCTGATCTGGAAGCCCGCAAGGCTGAGCTCAAGGAGCTGGGTGTGTTTGATGCCATTTACACCGTAAGCGTCCGGGCAGACGACCACTGTGAGGAACTGTTCGATGCCTTGAGCCAGTACGCTGTGGAGGGCCCGCACTACTTTGACGATGACGCTTACACCGATATGCCGGAAAAGGAATTGGTGGCGGAGGTCATCCGCGAAAAGGCACTGCTGTATATGCGGGATGAGATCCCGCACGGCATCGCAGTCGTGGTCGAGCGCTTCAAGGAGCGCCCGGGTACAGACCTGGTAGACATTGACGTGAACATCTACTGCGAGCGGGAGAGCCACAAGGGCATGGTCATCGGTAAGGGCGGTGCCATGCTTAAAAAGATCGCCAGCGCTGCCCGTGCCGACTGCGAAGGAGTTTCTGGGCTGCCGGGTCAATCTGCAGTGCTGGGTCAAGGTAAAATCCGACTGGCGGGATAACGAATTTTTGCTGAATAACTTCGGCTTTAAGCAGAATTCTTCCAACCGCTGAGTGATGCCAAAGCAGGACAGTTTTTCCCTTGTATGCTGTGCTAGAATCAGGCTGACACTATAACAAAAGCAGCCTGTGCACAGAAAAGGGAAGGAGTGCTGAAGATGGATGCTGCTGCAAGCTGGCAGGCCTTTGCCTGCACGGGGAACATTCTCCGTTATCTCGATTACAAACAACTGGTGCAGCTGCCCGCCGAGCATCCGGCAGGAGAAACGGACGATGGAACCATTCGTGACCATGGGTCTGGTACTGAAGGAGACCCGTTATAGAGAAGCAGACCGCATTTTGACGATTCTTACCCCCTGGGCGTGATCACAGCAATGGCTGCAAACAGCCTGCGGCTGAAAAGCATGTTCAGTGCCTGCGGGCTGTTCTGCTATTCGGAGTTTACACTGGTGCCCGGACGCAATATGTATACCGTGCGGGAAGCCGATGTGCAGAACATCTTCCATGGCATTTCCTCCTCCATTGAAGGGGTAAGCCTTGCCATGTATCTTACCGAATTGGCCGCTGCGCTTTCGCCTACCGGAGAGGAAGCAGCCCGGGAGCTGCGTCTGGTGCTGAACAGTCTGTATATGATCAACGAGCACCGCACCGACCTGCATGTGGTCAAGGCTGTGTTTGAGCTGCGCACCATGAGTGAGTGCGGCTTTATGCCGCAGCTGGTCTGCTGCAAGGATCTGTGAAAAATACGATGGCCCCGCGTTTTATCTTGACCCGCAGGAGGGCATTCTGCTCTGTGAGGACTGTGCGGCAAAAAGGCGGGCAAAACCTGCAATCTGGACATGGGTGCCTTGTATGCCATGCGTCATATCTGCCTTGTAGAAGATAAGAAAATATTTGCATTCAAGATCTCTGTGGGCAGTCTGGAAAAGCTTTCCGCAGTGGCAGAGCGCTACGCTCTGACCCACCTGGATAAGCCGCTGAAAAGCTACCTTTTTGAAATCCGTTCTGCCTTGACCGAGATAAACAATTTTGAATAGGGAACAAACATGGAAACAAGCTATTTGAAAACTTTAGAGCTTGATAAGATCATTGCGCGTGCGGCGGAGGGCTGCGTATGCAAGGAAGCTAGTGCTAGCTGCTGGCCATTGAGCCGCAGTGCGACCCGGACGAGGTGCGCTACGCGCTGGAGCAGACGGACGCCATCAACACCCTGCTGATTAAAAACGGCTCTCCGCGCTTTGGCGGGGTAGAGGGTGTCAGCTCTCTGGTAGCCCGTGCGGTCAAGGGCGGTGTGCTCTCCATGGGGAACTGCTGATGGTGGCCGGCGCTCTGCGCAACTTCCAGCACCTGACCAGCTGGTACGGCTCCTCTGAGCATGACGCGCTGCCGACCGATGATCTGTTTTACGCGCTGGCACCGGAGCCGGGCCTTGAGCAGCAGATCTCCAGCGCCATTTTGGCACCGGATGCCATGGCGGATACCGCCTCCCGCACGCTGGCAGAGCTGCGCAAAAAGATCCGCGCCACCGAAAACAGCATCCGCGACCGGCTGGAAAGCATGGTGCGCAACATGGACACCTCAAAATACCTGCAGGAGAGCGTGGTTTCCATGCGCAACGGCCGGTATGTTGTGCCGGTCAAGAGCGAGTACCGCGGCGAGGTGAGCGGCATCATTCATGATGTTTCGTCTACCGGTGCCACCGTCTTTGTGGAACCGCAGGCTGTGGTGGAGGCCAACGCCCGCATTTTGCAGTACCGCGCGCAGGAGGCACAGGAGATCGAGCGCATTCTGGTGGCCTTTACCGCACAGGTGGCCGCCATTGAGCCGCAGTTCCAGTACAGCTACAAGGCCATGCTGGAAATTGATGTGCTGTTGGCAAAGGCTCGTCTGGCTCTGGATATGAAGGCATTCAAGCCCTCTGTCCGCACCGACAGCTCCTTTTCGCTCATCCGGGCGCGTCATCCGCTCATTGACCCCAAAAAGTGTGTACCTGTGGACATTGCGTTGGGCAAAGAGTACGATTCCCTTATCATCACCGGCCCGAACACCGGCGGTAAGACGGTCACCCTGAAAACCGCCGGTCTGCTGTGTGCAATGGCACAGTGCGGCTTCCTGATCCCTGCCGATGAACGCAGTGAGATCTGCGTGTTCGATGAATTCCTTGTGGACATCGGTGATGAGCAGAGCATCGAACAGAGCCTTTCTACTTTCTCCGGCCACATGAAAAAAATCACCGGTATTCTGGAACTTGCCATGCCGCACACGTTGGTCTTATTGGATGAGCTTGGCGCGGGCACTGACCCTGCCGAAGGTGCAGCGCTGGCCGTGGCCATCATCGAGGAACTACGCCGCCGCGGTGTGCTGCTGATGGCAACCACTCACTACGCCGAACTGAAGGTCTTTGCACTGGAGACTAAGGGTGTGGTCAACGCCAGCTGCGAGTTTGATCTGGAGACACTGCGCCCGACTTACAAGCTGAGCGTAGGTGTGCCGGGCAAGTCCAACGCCTTCCTCATCAGTGAGAAGCTGGGCATCCCGGAGCGTGTCATTGAGGCAGCCCAACAGCATCTGTCTGCCGAGGATAAGCGTCTGGATGCGGTTCTGTGTCAGCTGGACGACCTGAAGCTGCAGCTGAAGGAAAGCCAGAACGAAGTGGAGCAGCTGCGCAACGAAGCTTCCCATCAGCTGGAAGCCGCCCGCAAAAAGACGGGATGAGCTGATCCAGCAGGGTGAGAATGAATTGGAAGCCGCCCGTGCCAAGGCGCGCACGCTGGCACAGCAGGTGGAAACGCAGGCCTACGCACTGACCGATGAACTGTGCCAGCTGCAAAAGGACGAGCGCATGAGCACCCAGCAAAAAAGCCCAGCGTGCCCGCGAGATCGCAAAGAAAGAATCCGAAAAAGCTCTTTATCGGTACCGAGGTGGTGCATAACCCTGTCAAGGAGTTTGTCCCACTGAAAGAAGTCAGGGTAGGGGCAGGAGGTCTGCATTGCAGAGCTCAACCAGCTGGCCACCGTGCTGGCACTGCCGGATTGCAAACCCGGGAAAGCTTTGATGCAACCGCCACGCCTGCCCAGCGTGCAGCCGAAGCCAGCGCCCAAAGCCCGCAGCTGCTGCTGTCTATCCACGGCAACTCCGCAGCCAATGGCTCTACGGCAGCCGGGTTTGAATGCTATCCGGCAGTGCCCGGGCGTACATGGCATCAGGAAAGTTTTTATTTTGCAAAACTGCTGGCAGGTGGAATGCAGAGCATCGGCGCAAGGCTGCGCGGGCGCGGGGGAGTCCGATACATTTATTATCTGGAAAACGATCAGAAGCAACTGGTGGAAAGCACCCACACCGAGGTGCGTGCAGAGCGAAGCTTTACGTTGCTGGAAGATGTAAATTGTCCGGCAGTGTTGGCAGAGCAGTGTTTTGTGACGAACGATGAGGATGTGGAGCATTTTGGCAGTGAACAGGGCTGCAAGGCAGTAGCACGCATTTATTACGAAGCCATCTGTGCATACTTCGGTACAGAACCGCTGCCGGTGAAATGAACATCGCATCACCAAAGGAAAAGAAACGATACTGCTTTTTTATAACAGGACCTGTAACGCACTGGAACGGCTACCGCAGGCATAAGTTGAACGCTTGAACATACTGGTAATACGTCCAGCGGCGTAGAAGCGGCCGTGTGCAAACAGAAAAGCGTCCACAGAAGCTGCCGAAAATCTGACAGAAAAGAGAGAAGGGCAGCTTCTCTTTTTAATTGTACATGTTTCGTATAATGCACGTTATGCGAAACTTAGGGAAGTGAAAAAATGCCCATTTCCCGGATTTTTGGCGTTCCAGCCTCAGCTGGCTCATTTTCGGGCTTAGTTCAGCCGTTCTGCACATTCTGCAATTTTTATCATATTTTATGGTTTTATTTGTCTCATGCTTACAGATGCTTCCTGTGTTATGTGCTGCTGCATCGGTTCATTTGTAATTCATTTTATTCCAGTAAGCATCCAGTAAGCATCTAGGTGCTTGCTTTATAACATTGTGACCAAGCAGCTGCTTGAGGGTAAGGATATCCACATTGCCGGTCTGATACATCAGCGTTGCGGCGGTGTGCCGCAGCTTATGGGTGGAAAAGCCCTTCAGCCCCGCAGCCTTCATTGCACCGGTGACGAGCTGCTCCACCCTGCGGTTGAAATGCGCTCCTTCCGGCGGCGCGTCACAAACACAGCCTTTTCCTTTGGATTCAGGCCCTCCATCGTGTTGCGTTTGGCCAGGTAGAGCTGCAGGGCTTCGACGCAGGCCTCATTCAGATAGACCATCCGTTCCTTGTGGCCCTTTGCCAAAGAGCCTGATCTGCCGCTGTTCCAGGTCGATATCGCCCAGATCCATGCCCACCAACTCAGAAAGCCGCATTCCGCAGTTCAGGAACAGAACCACCATGCAGTAATCCCGCTCCGGAAAATCGCTCTGATATTGCGTGCTCTCCAGCAGATCCATGGACTGTTCCGCTGTCAGATATTTGGGCAAGACTTTATCCTGCTTGGGCGGCTTGATGGAGGCAGTCGGGTTCTCTGTCAGCTTATTGACCTGATTGACCAGATAATCATAAAAGCCGTGGAGACTGGCCAACCGCCGGGCGGTAGAGGATTTCTTGTTGCCGCACTCCCGGTTCAGAAAATACAGATATTCGTAGATATCCTCTTTTGTTATGCTGCCCCAGAAGGCCGTATCCAGACCCTTGGGGTCAATATCCTTGATCTCCGTATCTGCCGGAACCAGCCCACGGCGGCGCTTCATAAAACGGCTGAATCCGCGCAGATCACAGTAATAACTGAACGCCGTATTGGCGCTTTTGCCGGCGATCACTTCAGATAGCGCACATATTCCACAATATCCGGCGAAGCATCATCAAACGGTGGGTGCTTGCCCGGATTTTTTTCATCAAGATAGATCGACATAGTTTCTCCGTAAATTCGTTACAACCGGTCTGATTTCAGTGCATTGATCGCATCCGAAATATACGCGGCACCAATCAGCTTCATGCCGGGATAATCTGCGGCATTCAGGTGTGCAAGGCTGTGCTTTGGGATAACAGCCCGCTCAAAGCCGATACGCTCAGCCTCGTGCAGGCGCTGTTCCAGATTGGGCACACTGCGCACTTCCCCGCCCAGACCTACCTCACCAATGGCGATAAGCTTATCGCTGACCGGGCGGTCCAGCAGCGAGGAGACCATGCTCAGGCAGACTGCAAGGTCGCAGGCGGTATCCCGCAGTGCAATGCCGCCCACTATATTGACATAGACATCCAGATTGCCAAAGAAGTACCCTGCCCGCTTTTCCAGCACGGCGATCAAAAGGTTCATGCGGTTATAGTCGTATCCGCTGCAGGCGCGACGGGGTGCCGGAAAATTCGTCTTGGTGGCAAGTGCCTGTATCTCGCTCAGGATGGGACGACTGCCCTCCATGGTGCAGGCCACGCAGTTGCCGGAAACCCCCAGCGGACGTCCTTCCAGCAGCATCTGGGATGGATTTTCGATCTCGGCAAGCCCTGTGCCGGTCATATCGAACATTCCCAGCTCATTGGTGGAGCCATAGCGGTTCTTGGCTGCCCGCAGAATGCGGTACGGCAGCATCTTGTCGCCCTCAAAGTAAAGCACCGTATCCACGATATGCTCCATGACTTGGGGCCTGCAATGGCACCGTCTTTGTTCACATGCCCCACAATGAACATGGGGATCTCCTGCTTTTTGGCTACCGCCAGCAGACGGGCGGCGCTCTCCTTGACCTGACTGACCGTGCCGGACGAGGACGAGATATCCATGCAGCGCATCGTCTGGATGGAGTCGATGACCACGAGATCCGGCTTTTCCTTTTCGATCAGGCCGCAGATCTCGTCCACATCATTCTCCGCAGCCAGAAAGATGTTATCCTGCGGCACTTTCAGCCGCGCTGCCCGCAGCTTGACCTGCCGGACAGACTCCTCGCCAGTGATATACAGCACGCTGTGCTGATTGGAGATGGCACCGCACAGCTGTAACAGCATAGTGGATTTACCCACGCCAGGCTCACCGCTCAAAAGAACTACACCGCCCAGCACGATACCGCCGCCCAATACGCGGTCCAGCTCCGAGATACCGGTCAGGATGCGGCTTTTTTCCTCCGTGGTGCTGATCTCTGACAGCCGCCGGGCGGTCAGGGTGGTCACGCCCTCCTGACGAGCCGCGGCAGCCTGACGGGCGGCAGGAGTCCCCGCCTTGGGCGCTTCCGCAACAACATCCTCATTCATGGTATTCCAGCTTCCGCAGCTGGGGCAGCGGCCCATCCAGCGGGGGCTTGTCTCTCCGCAATTGGAGCATACATAGACGGATTTTAGTTTCATGTCTGTCCCTCATTTATTATGGTCTTTTGTTATTGTAACACACTGCGCCAAAACCCGCAAGAAAAGGATGCCATTTACAGGCGGCTGCCCAAATACGAAAGTCCTGCCGCTGCACCGCAAAGCGGCAGCAGCACCACCATGGTCAGCAGATACTGCCCCAGCAGTGCCTGCACCCCGGGGCGGGCTTGTCCGCCGGGATGCTTGCGGAAAGAATATGCGTGGATCGGCTGCTGACCTGCAAAGCGCAGGCCCCGAAAAAGCACAGACAACCGCTTGCTGCTGCCGCCGGTAAGCCTGTCCATAGCAGCGCCGGAAGTATTGCTTTCCACCCACCAGCTGTGCATAGCTGTACCATAAGCAGCCCGCTGCCCAAGCCGTACAACATCATATTGCCAAAGATCATTACAGGGCCAAGGGCAGACAGCCCCAATACCAGAAATAGGCTGACCACAAGGCCGAGTGTCAGGTATTCCATGCCGAAAAGCTGTACCGCTCCTTGCATACTGCCCGGCGCAAACAGCCTTTGCCACGCTTCCAGATAATACTGCAGCAGTTCTGTCTGCCGGGCATCGCATACGGCCTGCAATACACCGGCTGCCGTACACCCCACCAGAAACGCCGCAGCTAGCAGCCAGCAATCCTGGGTGGCGTGGCGCTTTGCCGGGATGCAGGGCTCTTTTTGCGTCAATTGCTCTGCCGGTTCAGCTGCCTGTGCCGGTACAGTCCTTGATGGCGACCACACGGCCAACAATACCGCCGATGGTGGTGACCTGATCGCCGATCTCCAGAGCTGTTGCGCATAGCGGCGTCCTTCTTTTCCTGCTTCTTCTGAGGACGGTAGATCATGAAGTACAGCAGAACCAGCATCAGTGCCAGCGTGAAGAACAGGCTGATGTAGCCCTCGGACGTGGTAGTCAGAAATTGCATTTGGCAAAGTCTCCTCTCAAAATTCAGATAAACTCATTATAACCCTTCTGCTCCCTCTTGCAAGGGAAAAGCATGAAAAAGCTCAAATTCTTGTATCCAGCAGCTTGACATAACGGTCATGGAAGGCGGTAAAGGTGCCTGCATCCAGTTCATCGCGGATGCGCTCCATCAGATGGTTGTAGAACCACAGGTTGTGCATGACGGCCAGGCGCATACCCAAAATCTCATCTGCCTTGAACAGATGACGGATGTAGGCGCGGGAGTAGTTGCGGCACACCGGGCAGCCGCAGGTGGGGTCAATGGGACGCTCGTCCCGCTCATACTTGGCATTCTTAATGTTAATGATGCCGCTCCATGTATTCAGATGGCCGTGGCGGGCATTGCGGCTGGGCATAACGCAGTCAAACAAATCCACACCACGGGCTACGGCCTCGATGATGTTGCCGGGAGTGCCGACACCCATCAGATAGCGGATCTTGTCCTTGGGCATGTGCGGTTCCACCTGACTGATCATCTCATACATCACTTCGGTGGGCTCGCCCACAGCCAGACCGCCGATGGCGTAGCCGTCCAATTCCAACTCGGCGATCTGCTTCATGTGCTCCACACGCAGGTCCGCATAGGTGCAGCCCTGATTGATGCCGAACAGCAGCTGATCCGGGTTGACCGACATGCCCTCGTGCTTCAGGCGGGCCATCTCGGCCTTGCAGCGCTTCAGCCAGCGGGTGGTGCGCTCGCAGCTGGCCTTGGAGTAATCGTGCTGGGCGGGGTTCTCGACGCACTCGTCAAAGGCCATGGCGATGGTAGAACCCAGATTTGCCTGAATCTGCATGCTCTCCTCGGGTCCCATAAAGATGCGGTGCCCGTCCAGATGGGAGGCGAAGGTTACGCCCTCCTCGGTGATCTTGCGCAGCTTTGCCAGACTGAATACCTGAAATCCGCCGCTGTCGGTCAGGATAGGCCCGTTCCAGCGGGTAAACCTGTGCAGGCCGCCCATATCCGCTACCAGCTTGTCACCGGGACGCAGATGCAGATGGTAGGTATTGCACAGCATGACCTGCGCGCCGATATCCTTCAGATCCTGCGCCGACAGGCCGCCCTTGATGGCACCGGCGGTAGCCACGTTCTGAAAAGCGGGCGTCTGCACCGTGCCGTGCACGGTTTTGAACTCACCCCGCCGGGCGTCGTGTTCCTGCTTGAGCAGCTTAAAAGTGGTCAAAGAAGGCATAAGTTTTTCCTTTCTGTGTACGGAAAACAGCCGTACAGCCTTGTGCCGCCGCCGGGCAGGCGGCAGGTTCAGAAGTGGTGGATACCGAGCTGCCGAAACGGATCCGGCAGTGTTTTTGGGCTTTTGGGAGAGCGGGTGCTGAGGGATCACAGGATCAGCATCGCATCGCCGAAGGAAAAGAAGCGGTACTTTTCCTCTACGGCAACTTTATAGGCAGCCATGGTCTTTTCGTAGCCGTACAGGGCGGACACCAACATGATCAGGGTGCTCTCCGGCAGATGGAAGTTGGTGATCAGACCGTCGATGCAGTTGAACTTCACCCCCGGGTACAGGAAGATGGAGGTGTTGCCGCTGCAAGCCTTGATCTCGCCGTACTTTGCGGCAACGGCTTCCAGCGTGCGGCAGCTGGTGGTGCCCACGGCGATCACGCGGTGCCCTGCGGCCTTGGTCTCGCGGATGCGCCGGGCGGTCTCCTCGCTGATGGAGTACCACTCGCTGTGCATCTTATGGTCGGAGATCTCGTCCTCCTGCACAGGTCGGAAGGTGCCCAGACCAACGTGCAGGGTGACCTCGGCAATGCCGACCCCCATGGCGCGGATGGTGTCCATCAGCTCCGGGGTAAAGTGCAGCCCGGCGGTGGGAGCAGCTGCGCTGCCCAGCTCCTGGCATACACGGTCTGATACTGGCTCTGATCCTCCAGCTGCTTGGTGATGTAGGGCGGCAGCGGCATCTTGCCGAACTCATCTAGCTTTTCATAAAGAGTCTCGGTGTCGTAATAGAATGTAACAAACTTGTTGCCATCCTCCAGCGTTTCATCCACCACGGCGGTCAGGCGGTGCCGTCGCCAAAGCTTACCTTGGTGCCGGGCTGCATCCGCTTGCCGGGCTTTGCCAGGCACTCCCACTGGTCGCCCTTCACCTGCCGCAGAAGCAGCAGCAACTCGCATACGGCACCGGTAGGCTGCTTGACACCCACGATGCGGGCGGGCAGAACCTTGGAATTATTCACCACCAAAAGATCACCCGGCTCCAGAAATTCCGGCAGATCGCGGAACACCCGGTGCTGGATGCTGTCATCCTTTTGGCTCAGAACCATCAGCCGTGCCGCATCCCGCGGGGACGCAGGTTCCTGTGCAATGAGCTCTTTGGGTAAATCATACCAAAAATCTTTTTTTAACATACTGTGCATTTGCCTTTCCGATGATTGACACGAGTGCCGTATCAATGATATTATAGAATCTGTATAAACAGTATCTATTATATTGCATCGCTGTCCGGTTTGCAAGCCGTGTTCAATGTAAATTTGCTGTTTTTGAAAGGAAAGGTGCTGGAAATGGAAAAACAGTATAAAGTTGGTATCGTTGGTGCAACGGCATGGTGGGGCAGCGTTTTGTGACCCTGCTTGAGAATCATCCCTGGTTCAAGCTGACCGTGCTGGCTGCATCCGGCCGCAGTGCGGGCAAGACCTATGAGGAGGCCGTTGGCAGCCGCTGGGCCATGACTACCCCGATGCCCGAGAGCGTCAAGAAGATGGTCGTGCTGGATGCCGCCAAGGTGGAAGAGGTCGCTTCTCAGGTCGATTTCATCTTCTGCGCTGTCAATATGCCCAAGGACGAGATCAAGGCACTGGAAGAGGCATACGCCAAGGCAGAGTGCCCGGTGGTCTCCAACAACAGCGCAAACCGCTTCACCCCGGACGTTCCCATGGTGGTACCTGAGATCAACGCCGACCATATCGAGATCATCCCTGCCCAGCGCAAGCGTCTGGGCACCAAGCGCGGCTTCATCGCGGTCAAGTCCAATTGCAGCCTGCAGAGCTATGTGCCCGCGCTGCACCCGCTGATGAAGGACTTTGGCGTGAGCAAGGCGCTGGTGTGCACCTATCAGGCCATTTCCGGTGCAGGCAAGACCTTTGACCGGATGCCCGAGATCGTAGATAACGTCATCCCCTACATCGGCGGCGAGGAGGAGAAGAGCGAGCGCGAGCCGCTGAAGCTGTGGGGCCACATTGAGGGCGATCACATCGTCAATGCCGAGAAGCCGGATCACTGCGCAGTGCTTCCGTGTGCCTGTTTCGGACGGCCACACCGCAGCCGTGTTCGTAAGCTTTGACAAAAAGCCCACCAAGGAGCAGATGCTGGAGGCCTGGGCTAACTTCCGCGGCCCTGCACAGGAGCTGAACCTGCCCAGCGCACCCAAGCAGTTCCTGCACTACTTCACTGAGCCCGATCGTCCTCAGCCCAAGCTGGATCGCCGGTGCTGTGCTGCTGGCCGAGCTGCTGGCCGCAAAGGGCTATTTTATGGACTAATGCCTGAATTTTTGCGCGATACACGCAGCAAAGGAGTTTTTGACTATGAAGAATCCTGTCTTTACCGGTGCGGGGTTGCCATCATCACCCCGATGTATGAGGACGGAAGCATCAACTTTGACGAGCTGGGCCGCATCATCGAGGATCAGATCGCCCGCAGCACGGATGCCATCGTCATCTGCGGCACCACCGGCGAGTGCTCCACCATGACCGACGAGGAGCAGCTGGCTGCCATCAAGTACACCGTGGATACGGTCAACCACCGCGTGCCTGTCATTGCGGGTGCTGGTTCCAACGATACCGACCACGGCTGTGCACTGGCAGCAAAGTCTGCTGCCTGCGGTGCCGATGCCCTGCTGCTGGTCACCCCCTACTACAACAAGACCTCGCAGGCCGGTCTGGTGGCGCACTTTACCGCCATGGCTGAGGCCGGGCGGCATCCCGGTCATCCTGTACAATGTACCCTCCCGCACGGGTCTGAACATTGCACCCGAGACTGCTCTGGAGCTGAGCAAGCACCCGCTCATCAACGGCATCAAGGAGGCCTCCGGCAACATCTCTCAGGTGGCCAAGATCGCTCAGCTGTGCGGTGATGCGCTGAACATCTACTCCGGTAACGACGATCAGGTGGTTCCCCTGCTGGCACTGGGCGGCAAGGGCGTCATCAGCGTGGTGTCCAATGTTGCGCCGGAACTGGTGCATAACTGCTGTCAGGCTTTCTTTGACAGAGATACCGCCAAGGCCTGCGCTTTGCAGCTGGAAATGCTGCCGCTGGAGGAGGCTCTGTTCTGCGAGGTGAACCCCATTCCGGTCAAGTATGCCATGAACGTGCTGGGCTGGAACGCAGGCGAATGCCGTCTGCCGCTGGTAGAGCCCAGCGATGCCCACAAGGCAAAGATCGAGCAGGCTCTGCTGGCTGCAGGTCTGATCAAGGAATAACAACAGCGTACAGAATGCCCGGGATCTTCAGCTTCCGGGCATTCTGCCATATTATAGAAATGAGGAAACAGCAATGACAGAGATCGTGATTCAGGGTATTGGCGGCCGCATGGGCCATGTGCTGTGCGATATGATCGCACAGCGGGAGGACTGCTGTGTGGTGGCCGGTATTGATATGAAGGACGGCGAGCAAAACGGCATTCCGGTCTACGACAGTATGGAAAAGCTGAACGGCAAGGGCGATGTGATCATCGACTTCAGTTCCCCTGCCGCAGTGGAAAAGGCATTGCCCTACTGCCAGACCCACAAGTTGCCCATCGTGGTCTGCACCACCGGACTGTCCGAGGAGCTGCAGCTGAAGATCGTCCAGCTGTCCCGCAGCGTTCCGGTATTCAAGAGCGCCAATATGTCTATGGGCATTAATGTACTGGCAGAGCTGTGCAAGCGCGCCTCTGCTGTGCTGGGTATCAACTATGATATCGAGATCGTGGAGCAGCATCACCACAACAAACTGGATGCCCCAGCGGAACGGCACTGATGCTGGCCGACGCCATCAATGAGGAAAATAACGGCGCGTACCACTATGTCTACGACCGTTCCTCCGTGCGCCAGAAGCGTGACCCGAAGGAGATCGGCATCAGCTCTGTGCGCGGCGGTAGCATCGTGGGCGACCACGAGGTGATCTTCGCCGGCCGGGACGAGGTGATCACCCTGCGGCATACCGCCTATTCCCGCAGCATCTTTGCCAACGGTGCAGTGAATGCTGCGGTCTATCTGGCAAAAAAAGAGCCGGGTCTGTACGATATGGGCGACCTGATCGCCGCCTTCTGAAAAACGAGCTGCCCCGGCATACGCTGGGAGAAGAGGTGAACGATGAAGCAGGAGCCTTTAAAGCGGCGGCGTCCGGCTGCCCGTAAGCGCGGCCAAAAACAAACGCTCCAGGCGGTGGTGCTGTCGGTTCTGGCTGTGAGCGTGATAGCATTGTGTCTGGGGATCTGGACAAGGCTGCCGGGAGAAGTACCGGTGGGCGGCGTCGAGCCGCCGGAGGAGGTGTTATCCCCACTTCATCTGTTGTGACCCCCGAGCCGGAACCTGAACCGCAGCCTGTGGTGGAAACCATCCGGTTTTCCGCAACAGGAGATAACCTGATCCATTCACCCATTTATAATCAGGCCGCCCGCCGGGCAGGCGAAGACGGAAAGTACAGCTTTGATTACTGCTATGAGCACATCGCTCCTTTCTATGCGAAACAGGATGTGAACTGGATCAATCAGGAGACCCTTTGCAGCGACACCCTTTGCACCCTCCACCTACCCATGCTTTTCCACCCCCGGCGACTGTGCGCGGGCGCTGTACCGTGCCGGGGTGCGGGTGTTCAGCCTGTCCAATAACCACACCTATGATAAGGGCGCGTCCGGCATTGCGGCTACTCTGCAATTCTGGGAGTCCATGCCGGAGGATGTAGTCACCACCGGTCTGTGGTGCGGCGAAGAGGACTACGACCGTATCCCGCTGACCGTCAATGGTGTGACCATCGCCTATCTCTCCTATACTGAGCACACCAACGGCATCCGCCAGAACAAGAATATGACAGCCAATGTCATCTACACCAGCCAGACCGATGTGATCGAGCATCAGGTGCGCTTGGCGCGTCAGCAGGCAGATTTTGTGGTGGTGGGAGTGCACTGGGGCGTAGAGAACAGCCACGCCGTCGTGGACAGTCAGCGCACACTGGCGCAGAATCTGGCAGACTGGGGCGCAGATGTCATCGTGGGCACCCATCCGCATGTGCTGCAGGATGCCCAGTGGCTGACCGCAGCGGACGGGCGGAGAAGTTTTGTCGCCTTCTCGCTGGGCAATTTCCTCAGCACCCAGAGCCACCCGGATCAGTTGGTGGGTGCGATCCTGACCTTGCAGCTGCAAAAGACCACCCAGCCGAACGGCTCGGTGCAGTGTGAAGTGCTTGCGCCGCAGCTGCACCCCACCGTGACCCATTATGATGCTGGAAAATCCAATGTGCGCACCTATCTTTTCCGCGATTACACGCAGGAATTGGCAGCAGCGCATGGTGTGCGCGCAAAACATTCCGATTTCAGTCTTGACACCGTTCAAAAAATCGCGCAAAATAATATCAGTGCATCCTTTTTAGCACTTACATAAAAATGTGAAATGATTGAGCGTTGTCCGGCAACCCGGGCAGAACGGAGGACTTTTTATGTACGGAGTATCGAAGATCAATATCGAGACCGACCTGATGATGATCAGCGTGCAGGACGTAGTGTTCCGGGGCAACAGTCTGTCCCGGTATCTGGATATCTTTGCAGAGACCGGCGTGGTGGTGGATATGATCAGCCAGAGCGCTCCCCACGGCACCACCATTGATTTTAGCTTTACCGCATCCAGCAGCGATTTGCCGCTGGTGATGAAAGCAATCTCGGCAGCAAATCTGGATAAGGACGCCAAGGCTTCTCCTCTGATCAGTGTGGGTTACTCCAAGCTGAACCTGTTCGGCGAGATATGGTCACCAGCTGCGGTGTGGCTGCGCGGGCGCTGAATGCGCTGGCTATGGCCGGTATTGAGGTGCTGCTGATCACCACCAGCGATCTGGATATTTCTCTGCTCGTCCACGCGGAAAACGAGGACGCCGCCTATGAGGCACTGAAAAAGGCATACGAGCTGTAAAAGCATAAGCCGGGGCCGAGGGGACAGCTTCCCTTTCGGCCCTGTTTTTGCGAAATGCGTAGAGACAAGAAAAAACACCGCCACGGCGGCTCCTCTGCCGAAAGAAGGAAAAACGGAATGAAAGAACCCGCTACTCTTATGCACAGCATCCGGCAGCGACTGCTGGCACATTTTGAGAAAAGTGCGCTATTTGCCCCTGATGACCCAGCAATGGAAGCTGCGCCTGCGGACAGCGGGCAGTTGCTCTATGCACCGGTCTCAGGACGTATCCGCGCACTGACCCGGATCAAGGACCCTGTGTTCTCCAGTGAGGTGCTGGGCAAGGGCTGCGCTATTGAGCCCAGCTGCGGCGAGGTGGTAGCACCCGCAGACGGCATCGTGAAAAAAGATCGCCAAGACCCATCATGCCATCAGTTTGCTGTGCGACAACGGCATGGAGGTACTCATTCATGTTGGCATGGACACCGTGGAGCTGAAGGGTAAGGGCTATGAGCTATTTGTACAGACTGGAGACCATGTGCAGAAGGGCCAGCTGCTCTTCCGGTTCGATATGCAGGCCATTGCAGCGGCAGGCTACACGCTGACCACCCCGTGATCGTGACCAACAGCAGCCGGTTTGCACGGATAGAGCCTTTGCTCTCCGGCCGGGTGACTGCCGGACAGCAGCTGTTGCGCGCTAAAATGTAAAAAATGGGCCAGAAACGCCTACGGACGTTTCTGGCCCATAAATTTTATAATGCTTTTTACAGCGTTACCTTGTGGTAGATCTTTTTTGCCCTTCTTAATGACGATGCCCTTGGCCAACTGTTCTGCGGTAAAGCTGACGGTGGGAGCTGCAACCTTTTCGCCGTCGGCCAGAACACCGCCCTGCACGACCAGACGGCGTGCCTCACCGTTGGAAGCAGCCAGACCAGACTTGACCATCAGGGTCAGGATGCCGATGGAGCCATCGGTCAGATCCGCCTCGGTCAGCTGGGTGCTGGGCATGTGCTCGGTATCCATTGCGTTGCCACTGAACAGTGCGCGGGCAGCATTCTGAGCCTTTTCAGCTTCTTCCTTGCCGTGGACCATGCTGGTCAGCTCGTAGGCCAGGATCTCCTTGGCCTCGTTCAGGCGCTGATTCTTCCATGTGCTCATCTCGTCGATCTGCTCCAGCGGCAGGAAGGTGAGCATCCGGATGCACTTCATGACATCGGCATCACCCACATTGCGCCAGTACTGGTAGAACTCGAAGGGGCTGGTCTTGTTGGGGTCCAGCCATACAGCGTTGCCTGCGGTCTTGCCCATCTTCTTGCCCTGAGAGTCGGTCAGCAAGGTCACGGTCATAGCGTAGCATCCTTACCCAGCTTGCGGCGGATCAGCTCGGTGCCGCCCAGCATATTGCTCCACTGGTCGTCGCCGCCAAACTGCATATTGCAGCCGTAGTGCTGGAACATGTAGTAGAAGTCGTAGCTCTGCATGATCATGTAGTTGAACTCCAGGAAGGACAGACCCTTCTCCATGCGCTGCTCGTAGCACTCGGCCCGCAGCATGTTGTTGACGGAGAAGCAGGCGCCCACCTCCCGCAGCAGCTCGATATAGTTCAGGTTCAGCAGCCAGTCGGCGTTGTTCAGCATCAGAGCCTTGCCCTCGGAGAAATCGATGAACTTCTCCATCTGCTTCTTAAAGCAAGCCGCATTATGGGCGATATCGTCCTTGGTCAGCATCTTGCGCATATCGGTGCGGCCGGAGGGGTCGCCGATCATGGTAGTGCCGCCGCCGATCAGGGCGATGGGCTTGTTGCCAGCCAGCTGCAGGCGCTTCATCAGGGTCAGGGCCATAAAATGGCCTGCGGTCAGGCTGTCGGCGGTGCAGTCAAAGCCGATGTAAAAAGTAGCCTTGCCGTTGTTGATCAGATCAATGATCTCGTTGTCGGTGATCTGTGCCACCAGACCACGGGCCTGCAGTTCTTCGTACAGCGTCATGGAAAAATCCTCCTGTTTTTGGGGCAGAGGAAACAAAAAACGCCCTCTGCCAAAAATGAATTTGGCAGAGGGCGATATAACTTCGCGGTACCACCTCTGTTTGCCGTTTCCTCACGGAAACGACCTCACGAGTGCACACCCCAGAGTAGAGTGACACTCCTGCGTTTGTAACGCTCGCACGCGGCACAGCCTATTAACCTGAAGCATTCAGCCTGCAGCTCCGGGAGGTATTTCCCCTGCTGCTCTGCGGCCCCTTACACCAACCGGGGTTTCTCTGGACAGAACACTTCAGGGTACTTGTTCCCTTCATCGCCATTAACATTGTCTACTCTATCACAAGACCGCCGCCTTGTCAAGAGCTGTCCTTTCTGCAAAAATGCATTCCGCTGCATCATCCGCCGTGCTTGCGCTCCTGCAGCATTTCCCGTGCATTGGCGCGGGAAAGCTCGGTAACGTGGTCGCCGGAGATGAGGCGCGCCAAGGCCTCTACACGGCCATTTTCATCCAACGGATGGATCTCGGTATAGGTGCGGTCATTGGCTACATTTTTCTGGATGAGCAGATGACAATCAGCCAGTGCTGCAATCTGCGCCGTATGGGTGATGCACAGGATCTGATGCCCTTGCGCACTCTGACGCAGCACCTCGCCGATGCGTCCGGCAGCCTTGCCGGACACACCGCTGTCGATTTCATCGTAGATCACGGTAGGCACGGCGTCCTTATCGGCCATTGCATTCTTGATTGCAAGGGTGATGCGACTCAGCTCGCCGCCGGATGCGATCTTGGCCAGCGGCTTGGGTGCTTCACCGGGGTTTGTTGAGATGTAGAATTCAACGCTGTCCTGTCCATGGCTGGCCAGCGGACCGCGGGTATGCCGCAAGGTCATACGTACACCCGGCATATTCAAAAAGTCCAGCGTGCCGGAAATGCGGGTGTTCAGTTCCTCAAAGGCCTTCAGTCGGGTCTGGGTCAGAACCTCTGCCTTTTCCCCGCGCTTTTTGTGTAAAGACGCAGCTTTTCTGCCTGCAATGCATCATAGCGCTGCTGGGAATGCTGAATGTTATCCAGCTCTTCCCGGGCCTTTTGCCCGAAAGCGATCACGTCCTCCACTGTGCTGCCGTATTTGCGCTTCAGTCGGTACAAAAAGATCCAGTCGCTGCTCCACCTCGTCCAGTTCTGCATCGTTGGTGTCGTAGGTGTCCAGCCGCCCGATCAGATCTGCGGCCACATCCTTGGCGTTATAGTATAAGTCCAGCAGCTGCCCGGCGGCGGCTGTAAGCGCAGGGTCTAACTGCGCAGCGGCATCCACCGCGTTGGAGGCTTCCCCCAGAAGATCCACAGCGCCTGCGGCATCATCACTCACTGCCGGAAAGTAGCGCATAGCTCTGCGCCAGACGATCCCGGATGGCAGACGCATTGGACAGCACTTTCCGGCGGTTTTCCAGCGCCTGCTCCTCACCGGCAGTCAGCCCGGCATCCTCGATCTCCTGCACCTGATACTGCAACAGGTCGATCTTGCGCTGCTTTTCGGCCTCGTCAGTGATCAGGGCATCCAGCTCCCGCTTGACCCGCACCAGCTCCCGGTACAGGGCATAGTACTCCTGAAAAACAGTGCGGTTTTGCGCATAATCGTCCAAAATGCCCAGATGATGCGCCGGGTTGAGCAGACCCACCGAATCGTGCTGGCCGTTGATGTTGATCAGACCGCCGCACAGCTCCCGCAGAACCGCAGCCGTTGCCGGCATTCCGTTGATGCGGCAGCTGCTCTTGCCCTCGGCTGTGATCTCGCGGCTGAGCATCAGTGCATCCGGAGCGCTCGTAGCCGGACTGCTCCAGCTTATCCAGCACAGCAGGCGGCACCTGCTCAAAGGCGGCGCGGATCACCGCCTTTGCAGCCCCGGTACGCACCAAGTCCTTAGAGGTGCGGTTGCCCAGGATCGCATTGATGGAATCGATCAGGATCGACTTGCCGGCACCAGTCTCACCGGTAAGAACATTCAGGCCCGGTTCAAAGTGCACCTCTGCCTTCTGGATCACAGCAACATTTTCAATTTGCAGGCTGCTCAGCATGGCTTCGTTCTCCTACCGTCATCTCTGCCCCACATAACGGGTCAGCTCCGAACAAATGGTTTTAGCATCGCGCTCCGAGCGCGCAACAATTAAAAAGGTGTCATCACCGGAAAGAGTACCGACAACGTTTTTCCACTGTAAAGCGTCAAAAACCTCGCAGGCAGCATTGGCCATGCCGGAATAGCATTTTACCAACACAACATGTCCGGCGTAATCTACCCCCAGAACGGACTCGTGGAAGATGGTCTCAAAGCGCCCTTGAGTCTTGGGATTGAAGCTTTCGTTCCGGCTGGAAACATAGCGGTAGCCCTCGGTGGTGGCTGCCTTTACAAGGCACAGCTCCCGGATATCGCGGGAAACGGTGGCCTGCGTTACCTCAAAGCCTTCGTTCCGCAGGTGCTCCAGCAGCACCTCCTGTCGGCTGATGGGATGCTCCTGCACAAGACGTAGGATCGTCTGCAAACGTTCCGCTTTTGTTTTTGTATCTTCTTTGCGGCTGCGTGCCATCTTAAAAATCGCCTCCCGTGTTATTGTCTTTTTGCGCAGTTTCTGGTCAATGGCCTGAAACTGGTCTGCCCGCCCAAAGGTAATAAGCTTGACGTTCTGATCGGACAGGCGGATCTCTGCGGTGGCACCCGCCTTGAGGGGGTAGCCCGTACCGCCGTCACAGCTGATAAATACTTCATCGTCTGCTACCTGCCCCACACAGACGTTCAGCTTGCGCTCCTGCGCAAATACCATGGCCGGACTGGCCAGACTGTGGGGACAGATGGGGGTCACCACGACGCCCTTGGTCTGAGAATCCAGAATCGGGCCGCCGGCTGCCAGCGAGTAGGCCGTAGAGCCGGTGGGGGTCGCCACGATAACGCCATCGCCCCGGTAGTGCTCTACCAGAATATCATCGCAGTAAATGCTGAAGTCGATGGCCTGTTGCAGGCGTCCCTTGGTCACGACCACATCATTGAGGGCGTGCCCCTCCCAGCCGTCCTGACCAAGCACCCGGGCGTATAAAAGCATCCGGTTGTCCAGCTGGAAATCGCCCCGCGCCACAGCGGCCAGCTTCGTTTCCATTTCGCCGATCTCGCAGGTAGCCAGAAAACCACAGCGTCCCAGATTGATGCCGAGGATGGGCTTTGCGTACCGGAGCGAAAGATTCGCTTCGTGCAAGATGGTACCGTCCCCGCCAATGGTCAGGATCACGTCAGCACGCTTCAGACACCGCTCCAGCGGCAGGTAAATGACCCCTGCCGTGTTGCAGCTTTCCCGCAGAGCATCGCTCATCAGTACAGCTGCGCCGTGGGTCAGCAGGATCTGCGCCGCACGCAGCGCGATTTCGCTGGCAGAGGTCTTGCCCGGATTGGGCGAAATGTAGATCGTCATACCGGTTTCTCCTTTGCTGACAGTTGAAGTCTCAGCGATCCAGCGTGGTGTGGCTTGCTGCCACCACCTGTGCGGCGGCTTCGTCGTCCAGCACTGCGGGCTGGTCGCTCTTCTGCACAAACATCAGGTACTCGATATTGCCTTCCGGCCCTTTGACCGGGCTGTAATCCAACCCGCGCACTACAAAGCCGTTTTCCGCAGCATAAGACATGGCATTGTGCAACACCTCACGATGCACGGCAGGGTCACGCACCACGCCGTTTTTGCCTACCTTCTCGCGGCCTGCCTCGAACTGCGGCTTCACCAGACAGACGCCCATGGCGTCCGGGGTGGTGATGCGCTGTGCCACCGGGAAGATGTGATGCAGAGAAATAAAGGAAACATCCACACTGAAAAATTCACTGGGCTCTGCAAGATCCTCCGGCGTGACATAGCGGATGTTCGTGCGCTCCATATTCACCACGCGCGCATCCGTCCGCAGGCTCCATGCCAGCTGACCGTAGCCAACATCTACGGCATACACCTTCACGGCACCATTTTGCAGCATACAGTCGGTAAAGCCGCCGGTAGATGCTCCGATGTCCATGCAGACCTTGCCGTTGGGGGTAAGCGGGAAGCACTTCATGGCCTTTTCCAGCTTTAAGCCGCCGCGGCTGACATAGCCGATATCGTGGCCGCGAACCTCGACCACAGCGTCCTCCTTGAGCATCTCGCCGGCCTTGTCCACCTTTTGCTGGTTGACAAAAACCACACCGGCCATGATCAGAGCCTTGGCGCGCTCCCGGCTCTGCACAAGGCCGTTCTGCACAAGATATTGATCCAACCGAATTTTCACAGCTCGTTTTCTCCTTTCGTGAGGGCAGACCGGACTGCCTGCACAAGATCCGCAGCGTCCAGACCGGTGCACTGCTTGATCTGCGGAACAGTCGCGTGCGGCAGGCAGGCCGTGTGGACAGCGCAGTGTAAAAAGCGGCCGTTCCAGCCTTTTTGCTGCAAAGCATATGCCAGATGTTCACCAATACCACCAGCTGCAACACATTCTTCTGCAAACAGTACGATTTTATATTTCGACACAGTATCGATAAGTTTATCTGTAAAGGGGTATAGCTTTACAAGCCTCAGAACGTCTGCATTCTGCGATGCAGCGTTCAATTGATTGGCGGCCTCCAATATGTCCTCCAGTTCGTCCGCATAGCTGACCAGAAGAATCTCTGCCCCGGGCGTTTCATACAAAAAGTCGTATTCCCGCTTTGTGCAGGGATACTGCGCCAGTTTTGCACTCTCGCCGCCGCGGGGGTAGCGGATGGCTCGAGGGCCGGAGACCGTGTCCTGCAGCAAATAGTGCAGCCAGTATTGCAGTTCCTCGTAATGGGAGGGTGCATAGACCTGGATGCCGATCGTGCTGAGGAAGGCTGCATCATAGATGCCCTGATGCGTTTCGCCGTCTGCAGGGACAAAGCCGGCGCGGTCGATGGCAAAGACCACATTCTCCTTCAACAGGTTGACATCGTGGATGATCTGGTCATAGGAGCGCTGCAGGAAGGTGGAGTAGATGCATACCACCGGCAGCATGCCCTGACTTGCAAGCCCGGCAGCAAAGGTGACAGCATGCTGCTCCGCCATGCCCACATCAAAAAAAAGCGCTGCGGGTGACGATGGGCAAAGAATTGCAGTCCGGTACCGTACTTCATGGCAGCGGTGATTGCGCAGAGCTTCGGGTTTTGTGTTCCCTCCTGCACCAGCAGTTTGCCGAAAACAGTGGAGAAGGATTCCTTCGGCGCAACCTCCGGGTCCGGCATTCCGTCCGGGTCAAAAGCAGATACACCGTGATAGTTTCCTGGGTTCATCTCTGCCGGCTGATAACCTTTACCCTTTTTGGTCACAATATGCAAAAAATGGGGACCCGGCCGCTGGTAGATCGAGCGCAAGGTGCGTTCCAGCTCCTCCACGTTGTGGCCATCCACCGGGCCGATGTATTCAAAGCCCATATCCTCAAACATAGTGGAGTGGTACATAGCGCGGCGTACCAGCGTTTTTGCGCCGATCAGCGATTTTTTTCATCGGCGTACCAATCAATGGCACACCGTCCAGAAAACTGCGTACATTATCCTTGGCATCAAAATAGGCCGTGGTCGTGCGCAAATGGGTCAGATATCGTGCCAGTGCACCGACATTTTTAGAAATGGACATCTTGTTGTCGTTCAGGATCACAAGAAGGTTGTCCAGCCCGCCGATATTGTTCATCCCCTCATACACCATGCCGCCGGTAAAAGCGCCATCGCCGATCACCGCCACCACAAGCCCGGGCTCATGCTTGATCTTTTTGGCCCAAGCCATACCAATAGCGAGTGAAAGCGCCGTATTGCCGTGTCCGGCAATAAAGGCATCGTGCACACTTTCGTGAGGATTTGGAAAGCCGGAAATGCCATCCAGCTGCCGCAAATGGTCAAACTGTTTCCGGCGTCCGGTAAGCAGTTTGTGGGTGTAGCACTGATGCCCCACATCAAAAACGATCTTATCCTTGGGCGTTTCCAGCACACGGTGCAGCGCCACGGTCAGCTCTACGGTGCCAAGATTAGAGGCCAGATGGCCACCTGTCTTGGAGATATTTTCCAGCATAAAATGCCGTATCTCTGCGCAAAGTTTTTCCACCTGCTGCGCATTCAGCTTTTTAAGATCGCTGGGCTGATCGATCTTATCCAGCAACAACGATTCCATATTCCCACATCCTTTATGTGTTTGTACTTTGGGCGTCTCTGCCGCCTTTTACACGACCGGGAACAGAAAGCCTACCAGGGAGCCGAGCAGTACGCCCGCCACGACTTGCAGCGGCGTGTGGCCGACCATTTCCTTCAGGTGCATATTCTGCAAAAAAGGGAGCGTTTTTCTCGCTTACATCGATCCACTGGGCAATCATCTGTTCAGCACCTTTGCCTGTTCACCAGTCTCGTGCCGGACGCCCATGGCATCGTGCATGGTGATGATAGCCACCACACAGGCCACCGCAAAAATCGGCGAGGCGACCCCGGCGCTGCGTCCGGTAACAATAGCCATGGCGCAGACGGTCGCGCTGTGTGCGCTGGGCATACCACCATCGCCCCACATCCGCTCTAACTGGAACTTACCCAGCAGAATAAAGTTGATGATGGTCTTTAGCACCTGTGCAATGAACCAGCTAAGAAGCGATGCGGTCAAGATCTGATTGGCTGATAAGATATTTTGAATAAACTGCATATCTGTATTCCTTTTTCTTTAGTTTTTTTTGCGCACCAGAAGCTGCTGAGCCAGCTGCTGCAAAAACTGCCTTTGCACCAAAATGCTGCTGCAGATCATTGCAGATCTGCTCGTTCAGCTTTTGCGCCAGCACCATTGCGCCGTCGGTTCCATACAGGGTAACAAAAAGTGGTCTTGCCGTTTTCGCTGTCGCTGCCGATGGGTTTGCCCAGCTGTTCCGGGGTGCTGGTAACGTCCAGCACATCGTCCACGATCTGGAACACCAACCCCAGCCCGTATGCGTAGGAGGCCAGTATCTTGCACTGCTGCGGTGTTGCACCGGCTGCGGCAGCGCCCATCTGGACGGCGGCATTGATCAGTGCACCAGTCTTGTTGCGGTGAATGAGGCGCAGCTGCTCGGTGGCCGCTAGCGCTTCATATTTCAGATCCAGCTCCTGCCCGTAGACCATACCGCGGCTGCCTGCACCCGCGCCCAGCGCACGGGCGGCTGCCACGCAGATCTGCGGCGTAGCGGAGGCGTTTGCAATCACCTCAAAAGCCTCGGTCAGCAGCACGTCACCGGCCAGCATTGCCGTGGACTCGCTGAAGGCCTTATGGCAAGAGGGACGTCCCCGGCGCAGATCATCGTTGTCCATGCAAGGCAGATCATCATGGATCAACGAGTAGCAATGCAGCATCTCCACAGCTGCCGCGAACTGTGCGGCAACCTGCATCTCGCCGCCCAGCATATCGCAGACACTGAGCGTCAGAATCGCGCGGATGCGCTTTCCACCGCCCAGCAAGCTGTAACGGGCAGCTCTGCATACTTCCGATTCCTCGGGCAGAAAACGGGCGCTGGCAGCATCCAGCGCAGCCGTAGCCTGCAGCAGATATTCCTGATATTGCGCCTTATATTCCATTATTCTTCCTCCTGCTCCTGCGGTGTCCACGGTCTCGGCAATCTTTGCATTGATTTCCTCGATCTGCAACGACGTCTTTTCCAACGTTGCATGGCAGTACTGCATCAGGGAGGCAGCTTCCGCATACAGCTTGACGGAATCTGCCAGCGAGGTGTCCTCCTGCTGCATCTGTGCAAGGATCGTGTTCAGCCGATCCATTCCTTCTTCAAAGCTTTTGGGTGCTCTCATTGATCTCCTCCACCGTTTCCACACGGCATCGTGCCTGATATTGCCGACTGCACACAGATGGGCTGCTCCGGCTGCAGCTGCTCCACGGTGCAGACCTTCCCTTTGTATCGGTCACAAGGGGCATAGCCACGGGCCAGCACACGATATGGATCCAGCGATGCAGCCAGTGCAGCTGCGTGTTGAAACTGCATATTTTTGTCATTCATACGCGTTTTTTGTTGTGCCTGAATGGCCTGCTGCACCTGTTGCAGGCGGCTTGAATACTGCTGTAAGATTTTGCTCGGCGCGCTCTGCTCCAACAAAAAGTTGTATTGCTCTAGACCATTATAGCACAACGCAAGCCGTTTTTGTATATTTTTGTGAATATTTTCTTCAATATTTTCAAAAATGCGCTGCTGTTCCTCCCGATCCGGCACCGCAAGCTCTGCGGCAGCGGACGGTGTGGGAGCACGCTGGTCGGCTACTAAGTCCAGAATGGTGTAGTCGATCTCGTGCCCGATGGCACTGATCAGTGGCGTTTTGCAGCGAAATGCCGCCCGGGCGATCTCCTCAGCGTTGAACACCCACAGGTCTTCCCTGCTGCCGCCGCCCCGGGCTACGATAATCTCGTCCACCTTCCCGCTCTGATCCAGCGTGCGGATGGCTGCGGCGATCTGCCGGGCAGCCTCAAAGCCCTGCACCGTTACCGGGCACAGCAGCAGCCGAACGGACGGCCAGCGGCGGCTGATCACGTTGCGGATATCCTGCAGCGCCGCTCCGGTTTTGCTGGTGACGACACCAATACATTCGGGGTATGCAGGCAGCGGCTTTTTGTATACCGGGTCAAACAGGCCTTCCTTTTCCAACCGGGCCTTCAGCTGCTCCAGCGCAAGCTGTGCCGCGCCCAGACCATCCGGAAACATCTCGTTTACATAGACCTGAAACGCACCGTCCCGCTCGTAGAGGGTAGCGCGGCAGCGTACCACGACCCGCATCCCCTCCTCCGGGCGAAACGCCAGACGGCGGGCATCGGTGCGGAACATCACCGCCTTTACGCTGCAGGCATCGTCCCGCAGAGAAAAGTAGCAGTGCCCGCTGCGGGCGTTCTGCACAAAATTTGCGATCTCACCCCGCAGGGCCAGATCGAACAACCCATCGTTGACATCCAGCAGCGTTTTTACATAATGATTCAGATCGGATACCGAGATCACATCAGCCATAGACCGGCCTCCCGCGCAGCAAGAATGGATACGCCGATGGCATTATCGCTTGAATACTGCCCTGGCACAAAATAGACCTGCGGCAGACGTTTCTGCACCCATGCGCGGATGATATCGCTGCTCATCACTCCGCCAGCACAGACCACCGGCAGACCGGGGTATTCCTTCTGTGCAGCCTTTGTCATGCGGACAACGGTATCTGCCACGCAGAGCAAGCAGTACTTGCAAACGTATTCCGGTGCTTTTCCGGCCGCAAGCAGGGCGTTACACTGATTTTCCAGCCCAGAAAGGCTGCATTGCAGCCCCTTTACGCTGGACTTAGGCCGGATATCCTCGGCGCACTGCGCAGCAAGGCGGGAGACCTCTGCCCCTGCGGGGAAGCCAAAGCCCAGCCGCACGCCCACGCGGTCCACCGCCTGACCGGCGTACAGATCGGTACTGGTGCCAAGGGTGGTGATAGCACGCACCTGATCGCACAGTAAAAGATCCGTGGTGCCGCCGGAGATATGGAACAAAAAGCACCTTCTGGGAGAACAGTGCCTCACCCTTTGCGGCATACAGCGCCGCAGCAGCGTGACCCTGCTGATGGGTAGTGTGGATCAGCGGAATGTCCCGTGCCGCCGCAAAGGCGGTCGCCGCACTGACACCAGCCAGAAAACAGGGCATATAGCTGCCCTCTACCGGGCGCGGCTTTTGCGAAACACCTACGGCATCTATTTTTGTCAGGTCGAATTCCTGCGCCAGCTCCTGCAGCATCTCCGGCAGAGCTGCTGTATGATGGAACAGTGCATCGCTTTGCCGGAGACCAAGCTGCCCGGCTTTTACCGGCAAAAAGCGCTTTTTGCACAAACAACCTCCCGGCTGTATCAAAAACTGCCAGAGAGGTTGCATAGTTGCTTGTATCGACCCCGAGCGTATAACGGCTCACTGTTCAGCCGACTCCGCGACGGCTTCATCACTCAGGCCGTGGTCGCGTGCCACAGCACCCAGCAGGCCATTCACAAATTGGTAGTCCTCGCCCGCGCCATACTTTTTGGTCAGCTCCACCGCCTCGTTGATGGCAACGCCGGGCTTGTTCTCGCCGCCGAACAGCATCTCGGCCACGGCCAGACGCAGCACGGTCAGGCTGACGCGGGGCAGACGCTCCATTGTCCAGTTGCGCAGATGGGCGCGGATCTCGTCATCCACCTCTGCGGAATGATCGTAGTAGGCGTTCAGCAGCAGGCGGCTGAACGCATCCACAGGATGCTCTTCATCGTTCTCGGCGTGATTGGACAGTGCCTCGGCCAGAGGAATGTCACCAAAGGTCTGCGAAAATGCCAGCAAAAATAGGCGTTTTCGCGGGCTTCTCTACGGGGCAGAATGTTTTCCATAATGTTCCTTTTCGCAATACAAACCCTCCCCGCCGGGCGTACCGGGAGGAGGATCGTTTCTGATATGATTTTTTGCTGAATTTGTTACTGCGCTTCGGCAAGGCCTGCAATGACCAGATCCACGCGGCTAACCGTCACATTGGTCATGTTCTGCACGGCAGACTTGACGTTCTCCTGTACTTTTTCAGCCACAGAGGGAATCCGTGCGCCGAACTGCATCATCAGGTGCAGAGTGATGCTGGCCGTGCCGTCCCGCATCTCAACCACCACAGGCGGCTGGATACTGGCAGATTCCAGCAGGCTTTTCAGCTTTTTATTCTGCACGCCGCAGGACACCTCGGCAACGCCGTCCACTTCTAGTGCGGCGCAGCGGGCGATCTTACCCACGACTTCGGTCGAAATCTGAAGGCTGCCGCCCTGAAGATCCATGTTCTGTAAATCCATTGTGCTGTCCTCCATCCAAAGGCTGCTCCTGCAGCGGTTTCAAAACCCTGAAACCGGTCTGCCGTGCCTGCCTTTTTGTGTTCAAACGCGCCCTTGTACAGTGCATAAAGGCGCGCAGCATTCATTTTTGATAGAGTTATTATACCATCAATGCGGGGGTAATTTCAATACTTGTTTGGAAAAGAAGATGGAAATCAGCATAGAATGGCATCCCGGCAGCGCATACGGCTTTCTGCCTGCAAGAAAAAGCTGCGCCTGCGCCGCCGGGATATCCGCATAGATAAAGAGTGCTTACTTTACCTCCACCACCGTGATATTCTGGGCGGTCACGCTGCTTTTGTTCATCACCCCATCCCGGATCTGTGTCACCTGCGCCGCCGTGAGCGGCTCACCCGCTGTCATCACGGTCAGGTCTGCCCGCCCTGCTTGCAAAAAGCACAGGCAATCCGCAAAGCCCTTGGCGCGCACCAGCGTTTCGATCTCGTTTTCTGCGTTCAGATCCTCCAGCCCTGCCGCCATTTGTGCGGTGTACTCCTTTTTCCTCCGCTGTCAGGGAGGAGGACTTCAGGCTCTTTTGCAGGGTATCCATCGCTTCGTCGTGTGCCTTTTCCCGCTTGAGCCGAGCCTGTTCAAAAAAGCGGGTGCCGCTGTCGTTTGCTACGCTGACAAGCTGTGCTTCGCCATAATTTTTATTGACACCGGAGGCGGCCTCCGCCTCTGTGGGCAGCGCATCCGTGATGGCAGTCTCCGCTTCTGCCTCCACTGGCTCTGCCGAGACCATGAGGGTGTCGTCCTCTGTCTGCGGAGTAATGTCTGCCCGGGCATACTGCCAGTTTAAGTAGACGGCAATGACCAGCGCCGCCGCCAGTGTCAGGGCGGTGACCCTGCGGGTGTTTCTGGAAAGTGCTCTCATAAAACGCTTCCTCCTTTGTTTTTGGGTAAATAGTTTTGGTACTCGATCAAAGCAGCAGCTCAGCACTTGCGTTGCTCCACGCAGATGCGGTTCGCGGGCAGATCCAACAGCGAATGCAGCAGCTCAGTAATGCGGGCTGCAACCCGGACATCTCCCCCGCCCTCACACAGCACGGCAACCCCGCAGACCTGCGGCAGATAGGTAGTCTCGGCCAGCGCAGACCCATCCTGTAAAAGAACGTGCTTCTCCTGCTGTTGCAGATCTCCGGTCTGGGTATCTACTGCATAGATAGTCTCCTCTCCGGTGGTCAGGGTGACCATGACCGTGGTGCGTCCTGCCCCCTGCAATTGGCTGATAAGCTCTTCCAGCTGCTGCTCCAGTTGGGTCTGGTACTGGCTGACGGCAGCAGTCCGGACAGTAGATGCCGCGGTTTTCTGCGTGTTGCCGCTGGGTAAAAGTTCCGACAGCAAAAGCAGCAACATTGCCATCACGCCGACCGTCACCGCCAGCGCGGTGCGGTTTTTGTTGTTTTGCAAAGAGCGTAAAGCGGAAAGCAATTCATTCTTCTTCACGGTGTGCTCCCCTCCGCTGCCGTGGGAGCGGTGCCCAGTGTCTGCTGCAAAAAAGCTAAGCGCTGCCTGCTTTTGGGCGGCGGTACAGCCCGCCGGGAAGGCAGCAACAACCTTTTTTACCACGACCTGCTGCCCGGCTTTTTCCAGCGTGACCGTCACGCTGGCATCAAGCCCGAACTGCTGGCGGCACTGTGCGGTACAGTACTCCGCCAACCGGGTCTCTGTCTCGGTCAGGATATCCGTTTCCAATGTATCCGACTGCATCGCAGACAGGACCGCCGGGGCTGTGCTCCCTGAAAAAGCGGTCAAAACCTTGCCCGGCAGCCGTGGCAGCTGCGCAAGAAGGACTGCTAAAATATATAACCCGGCTGCGGCTTTTATGCACCGGCCTGCCCAGCTTTGCCCAGCAAAAAAACTGACCAGCTCCGCCCCCGATGCACGCCATGCAGAATACTGCCGCGGCCCGCTGAAATGCCTGCATCTAACCACCCCCTGTCAGCATCAGCAGTGCGATGCCCACCACAAACAACATAAAAAACAAGGCCGTAACAGCCGCCATGCAGCGCACGGCTTCGGCAAAGCATTGCAGCAGCTTATGGCAATACTCCAGCCCGCCGATCCCGGCAAGCCAGCCGCAGCAGGACAGAAAAAGCAGATGTATCAGCAGCCCGAGATACAAGGGCGCAAATTCTGCTCCAATGCTGAGCAATGCGGCAATGCCAAGGGTGCTTTTGAGCAACTGCATCCCGGCCAGCACTGCATCTGCCGCGTTGCTCAGCGCCTGCCCTACAATGGGCACACTGCCGGTCAGCAGCTGTCCCAGACGGGAGGCTGAACGATCCAGCTGCACCGTGACTACGCGCTGAATGCTCATCAGAGCGGCGAACGCTTTGCCTGCCCAGCCGATGGCCTGCCGCAGCAGCCGCCCGGTCAGAGTGCAGCCCTCGAACAGACTTTTGCGGGAACTGATGCCGCAGGCCATGCTGATGGCAAGGTAGCTGCGCAGCAGCGGCTGCAGCCAGAGGGTGACCGCCTGTGCGATAAAACACAGCACCGTGAGCAGAAAGCCGTTTGCAGCCGCTCCGGCGTTCCATTCACCGCCAGCTGCCAACACGCCGCTGTATACCGGCAAAAAGCCCAGCAGATAACTTTTCCACCCGGCCATCCGGGTGCACAGGGCAGCGGCAAGCTTGTCCAGCTCCTGCCACAATAGAACGCCGCAGCCGCCGGCAGCCGCCAGCTCCAGCAGTGCTCTGTCGGCAGTGTCCTGCAAGAGAAATGCAAGTCCAGCTGCCAGCGACAAAAACAGCAGAACATCGGCATATTGTTGCATCGTATCCCGCAGCAATTGCACCGGTTCGGCGGCAAACAAACGCACAAAGGGTGCCAAGCGGGTCTGCCGCAAACTGCTCGGCCTGTACAGGTGCCTTGTCGAGATAGGTTTGCCACGGTGTGGCTTCTGCTGCCGCAGCTTTCAGAGCGGTTTTGCTGCACAGAAAACCCAGCGTTGCCATGCAAATGATAAGGCCGCATTTTTTCATCCTGCCAACCCCAGATCGTCTGGAATATCCGTTCCAGCAGCGGCCATACTGCTGCCAGTACGAGACACCGCCCCGCCAGCCCGGCGCACCATGCAAGAGTACCTGCTCCTGCTTCCTCGCAGAGGGTGCGGACGTAATCTGCCAGCACCAGGCTGCCCGCGCTGCTGCAAAAAAAGGCAGGAAAAGGCTTGCGCATTGGTGCGCTGCCCCAGCTGTACCATTGCTTGCAGTACCCGCGCAGCGGCTGTGCCAGACGGACAGCAGCCACACCGCAGCGCCCAGCGAAAGCAGCAGTGCAAACGCCGGGGAATACCGCTGCAATAGAATGCCCGCAAAGGCTGCCAGCAGCAGCGCCATCAGCACCGGAAACGCCGCGCTCATAGCGCAAACAAAGACCGGATGGTAGCAAACAGGGCACTGATCTGCTTGACCAGAATGGAGAGCACCACAACAAGCCCCGCCAGCGTGGTCATCATTGCCTGATCCTCCCGCCCGGAGCGGATGAGCAGCTGATTGAGTACTGCCACGATGATGCCGATGGCCGCAATTTTGAACACAAGTTCGATATCCATCCGTTTCTCCTTTGTTCTGTACAGCTTTTACCAAAAAGAGCAGCGCCAGCATCATACCGCCAGCCAACCCCAGACGGTGCGGCAAACCGGCCTGCCGCTGTGCTGTGCGGCGTGCCTGCTGTAAATAGTCCTCAAACCGCGCCGTATAGTAACCCAGCCGCTCGCATTCCTGTGCGGTCTCTGCGCGGCCGATTCCGCTAAAGCACTCTGCAAAGCAGGCACGCTCCTCTGCTGAAAGCTGCCACGGTGCAGGCAACTGCTGCAATGTACCGCCGGGATTTTTTGTGGCAAAAGGCCCTCGCGGCAAAGCTGCCGGTAGAGGCTTTGCAGGTCTGCCCGGCGGTACTGTATCTCCTGCCGGATGCGCTGTAATAACGTGATGGTGCCCTGCAAGGCAGCAAGATGCAGGGTTGTCTGAGCCTGTACCGCATCCCCCGCCAGCCAGCCGCACAGCGGGAGCAAAAAGCAGGCCAAGCCCGTGCAGAAAGCTGCTCATACGGCGCACACTTCCCGGATGCAACCCGGTGTCTTCCGCCCGGCAAGGATGACCAGCCGCCGCAGCATCCCGCGCTGCAACAAAGCCTGCACCTGCGGGCGGCACTGCGCCTGTGCAGCATCCGGCGCGTGGATACTGGCAATAAAATCCACCCCGCTGAAAAAGCCCTGCTCCAGTGCCATCGTTTCCTCCAGACTGCCCAACTCGTCCAGCAGGATCACCTGTGGTGCCAGCGTGCGCAACGCCATCTGGACGGCGCGGGCTTTATCCACCCCGCCAATGCGCTCCAGCGGCGGAAGCGGCCCTTCCGGCGGGAAAAGCTCGCCCCGCTCGTCTATCACTGCCACCAGACGCTGCCTCTCGGCCAGCGTCCGGGCGATAGTGCGCAACAGGGTGGTCTTGCCGCTGCCGGGCTCTCCCACCACCAGCAGCCCGGTAAAGTGCGATCTGCTCCTCGGTTGCTTCCCGGATGGCCTGCAGAGAGCCGAAATGCTCTGCCAGCAATGCGGCGGCTTTATCGCCGATGTTGCGGATGCCAAACGCAAACAAAAGTTTATCCAGATTGTTCTGCTTGGAATCTTCAATCGCCTGCAGAAGATTGTTTGCACTCTTTTCCTTGAACTTTTCCAGTGTGAGCAGCTGCTCTATTGTCAAGTCATAGAGATCTGCCGCAGAGTGTACCAGCCCTTTATCCACCAGCTGCGTGGCGACCATGGTGCCTAGACCATCGATGTCCATGGCATCCCGGGAGGCAAAATGGATGATATTGCGCAGTGCTTGTGCCGGACACTCCGGGTTCACGCAGCGCAGGGCAGCCTCGTCCTCCAGATGCACTACCGGCGCACCGCAGGAGGGGCAGAATTCCGGCATCTGGTAAGGCTGAGCATCCGGTTCGTGGCGGGTCACACCGATGACCTCCGGAATGATATCACCCGCTTTGCGCACCTGAATGGTATCTCCGATACACAGACCCAGTTGACGGATAAAATCTTCATTATGAAGGGTGGCACGGGAAACCGTGGTACCTGCCAGAAAGACCGGGTCAAAACAGGCGGTAGGAGTCAGAACGCCGGTGCGTCCCACGCCGACTTCAATACTGCGCAATGTGGTCTCCTTGACCTCGGGCGGGTATTTGAAGGCGATGGCCCAGCGCGGGAATTTGTTGGTGGAGCCCAGCAGCTCCCGCTGTGCAAAGTTGTTCACCTTGATCACGGCACCGTCCATATCAAAATCCAGTGCGGCACGGTTCTGGCCGATCTGCTCGATCTCTGCAATGGCGTCCTCGATATCACGCACGATATGATAACGCGGGGAGACCGGCAGGCCCAGACTCTTGAGGTAGTCTAGACTTTCGGAGTGCTTGGTCAGCTCCTTACCCCGGATCTGCTGCACATTGAATACGAAGATAGAAAGCCCCCGGCTGCCGGTGATGCGGGCGTCCTTCTGCCGCAAAGAACCGGCTGCTGCGTTGCGGGGGTTTTTAAAGGGTGCTGCACCCTGCAATTCCTGCTTCGGCGCACAGGTGCTGAAAGGCCTTGTGTGGCATATAGACCTCGCCGCGCACCTCCAGATACTCCGGTGCATTTTAAGTCTTAGGAATGCGCTTGATGGCGCGCACATTGGCTGTCACGTCCTCTTCACCCACCACGCCGTCACCGCGGGTGGAAGCACGCACTAGCACACCGTTTTCATATTCCAGGCTGCAGGAAAGGCCGTCGATCTTGATCTCGACGACATATTCTGGCTCGATACCAGCTTCCCGTACCCGGCGGTCAAAGTCACGCAGTTCGTCGTAGGAAAACGCATCCAGAAGGCTTTCCATCTTCACAGCATGCGTCACCTTGGGCAGCTTGCTGCTGGCGGTGCCACCCACCTTCTGGGGGGGCGATGTCGCTGTGACCAGCTGGGGAAATCGTGCTTCCAGTTCCTTCAACTCCCGCGTCAGGGCATCGTATTCAAAATCCTCCAGCTCCAGTTCCAAATATTCCACTCTCCCGCGATATCATTTTGCCGCCCGCCGTGCTGCTTTCCCGGCAGAAACAGTGCTGTACACCGGACACAGCAGCCGAGCGGTAGTCGTTTGCATTTGTATCTTCCTTAGTATACCACATCCATGGATGGTCTGCAAAGCGCTAAATACAAATCGTATTTTTAAAGTGCTCTCGTACGTTGAAATCGATATCAGTACACATCAAATGTTGATTTTTAATCACTAGCGCAAGATACTAAACGTATACTCATTATATTTTATAACGTTGATTCGTTCTGTTTTTCAATTTCCTTTGCCGGCTTAATCAGTAATTCTTTGCGTTGTGTTTTCTACGCAGTACGAACAAAAAAAGCCCCTCCCCGGTGCGGCAGCTTGTGCCATCCGGGAAAGGGGTACAGTTAAGTTTGCAGCTCAGGTGACTGGGATCAGCAACCGCTGTGCCTGCGGCAGACAGGCAAGTTCCTCCTCCAGCTGATTCGCCGCAAGAATCTGCGCCGGGGCTACATGGAACCGCCGGGCCACTGCAAACACCTCCTCTCCGGCCTGTGCGTAGTAGATACGCAAGGCGATTTCGGGGTCGGTATCGGGCAGCGGGTCGCCAAGGGTGATGCTGCCGATGACCGGGCTGGTGGTACAGCCTAAAATCGTACCCTCTGCCCGGACTGTAATCGTAGCTTCCAGTGTGCCGCCCGCACAGGTGCACTGCACGTTCTCGGTACTCAGCCAGCATTCCGGCGCAAGCGCTGTTTCCTCCGGTGGCGTGATGGGCAGCGGGACAGCGACCTCCAAAGTTTTTCGTAGCTTTCCAGCTCGCCGAGGGTGTTCTCTGCAAGGGCTGTTACCACTGCTTTGGCGGCAAGCACCCAGCCCTCCCCTTTTTGGACGATCTGTTGGGGGCCGTAGTGCACAAAACAGGCCCGCAGCTGCGCCCCTGCATCCGGAAGAGGTCCGGAGCCTGTGGCGGTGGCGGTATCGTTCAGAGTACAGAGCAACTGCTCTGTGACGAGCGGCTGCGGTGTGAGTTCCGTTTCAAACCGGGTGGAAAAAGCATCCACTGCCACCTGCAGCTGATAGCTGCGCCATGCCCGCAGGTGTAGCATGACATTCGCAGTCAGCTGGTCGGCGGCGCTTTCTGCCTGTGACAAGGTAAACCCCACCGGCTCTGCCACGCACAGACAGCGGCAGTCCTCGGTGATGCCCTCTAAATCTATTACCTGCTGGAAGGGCAGTGCCGCCGCCTGACTTTGCAGGGCCGTGTCCCCTTCTGCCCGCCATGCACACTGCACCCGCAGTTCCCCCTTGACCACAGCTTTACCGGCAAGCAGCTTTACCTCTGCCACACAGGCGTTTCCGGTAATATCCAGTACAGCCGCTGGGGGCTTTGCAAAGACCAGTTCGCCCTCCAAGGTCACCAGCTTATCCAGCACAGCTACACTGCGCACGCCTTGCAGTGTACGCAGCTGCTGCTCGATGCCGCCATCTGCCAGTGCGGTGATTACCTCGGTCTTGCACTGGGTGTGCACCGTGACCACCAGCCCATAGGCGCCCCGCACCTCGATACGGCGCGGGTCTGCCGCGCGGGTGTTGAGGTACTCTGTCTGCCCTTCCACCCCGGCTGTCCATGCCGTAAAGGTAAGCTCCGGCAGTTCCAGCTGCCGGGTGAAGGGCAGCTTTTGCTCGGTCTGGCACAGGTCTTTTTCTGCTTCGCTCTGGTAAAACACCGTGCAGCGCAGATAGCCCTCTAAGGTAAGTCTGCCCGGTTGCAACTGCCGCTGCAGAACAACCGGGCGGACAAAACACTTGACCAGCTTACCCACCGGCGGCAGGTCATCCGAGATGCGGATATCGGTCTCCAGCGGAAGTTCTGCTTTTTACGGTACAGCCTGCCCCGCCTTGCGGCAGCGTGTCCCGGAATATCTTCAGTTCCATGTGCAGTGTGCTCCTTTCCCTGTCCGTTTCCGTAAGAGTGTATGCGGCAGCAGGCGGCGGTATGCCGACAGTAAAAGGCCGGTGTGCAGCAACTTTGCCACACACCGGCCTTTTATGGATTCAGTTCTCTTTGCGGATGCCGAACAGCTTGCGCAGAATGCCGCACAGCGCTTTCGGGCTGCGAATGACCACTACCTGCATCTCCACCCCGCCTTTCGCTCATGTTTACCCCATTATAGCGTCTGACGGGCAAAAATGTTCCGGGAAGAGGTTTAATCTGCGATGGTCTCCACCACCACAAGCGCGCCCTGCCGTGTGCTGATGGTGATGCAGTCCGATCCTTCGGCATATTCGTTGCTCACGCCCAGCGGATAGCCTGCTGTGAGCACGGCATCCTCTAACTCATAGAAGGAGCCTTTTTCATACACGCCCTCGGCGCGTCCCTCCATGGGGAAGGCGGAGAAAGTAGAAGAACTCCTTCTTGGGATAGCGGCGGCTCTCGCCCGGCAGCACAAAGGTGATGCGGGAGTGCTCGTCCTGCAAGGCGGCGCGGATGCCGTGCTGCTCCAGCCCAAGGCCGGTGCACAGGTTTGCAAGGGTGTGCTCCACCCGCTTGCCGCCCAGTGCGCCCAGCAAAAGCACCTCGTCAAAGCCCTTTTTGCGCCGCGAGCTTTGCGGCATACTCGGTATCGGTGTCGTCCCTTGACGTGGGGTAAAACGACGATATCGTCCGCATTCTGCTGCGGACAGGGAGCGGAATCAAAATCACCTACAATGATATCCGGCTTGCAGCCCAGCCGTTCGCAGTTGCGGTAGCCCGCATCGCAGGCAATGATAAAATCATCGCTGCGCAGCAAGCGCTTAAGTTCCGGCTGCACCGGGCAGGCGGAAAGGATCACACAACGGGACATTTTATTCTTCCTTCCGTTTTACACTTTCGGGCGCTGCCAGTCCTTGACATCCTTTACCTCGTCGTACATGGCGCAGTAGCTGTCGTACCGGGTCTGGGAAAGTTTGCCCTCTGCCAGCGCAGCCCGCACAGCACAGCCTTTTTTCGCTGCGGTGGGAGCAGCCGGTAAACTGGCACTGCCCCAGATAAGGGCCAAATTCCGGGAAAGTGTGCTCAAGATTCTCCTTGGGGATGAACCCGGCACGATTCGCCTCCAGGCTGGCAAAGCCCGGCGTGTCGGCAATGCGTCCGCCGTAGGCTTCAAAGATGGTCACCTCACGGGTTGTGTGGCGGCCGCGTCCCAACTTCTGGCTGATGGCGCTGGTCTCGCGGGCAGCGTCCGGCAGCAATGCGTTCAACAGGGTGGATTTACCCACACCGGAGTTGCCGCAGAAAGCGCACAATCTGCTGTTGATCCACTGCTTTACTTCGTCCAGACCTGCACCGCTTTCGTAGTCGATGCGGATAAACGGCAGAGTGGACTTTGCATAGGCGTTTGCCAGAAAATCCGCCTCGGCAAGGTCGCTTTTGGTACACACCACCACCGGCTGTACGCCCTTATCCACCGCAATGGCCGAAAGCTTATCCAGAACCAGCGTGCTGGGGGTAGGCTGGGTGGTGCTGGCCACAAGGAACAGCACATCCAGATTTGCCACCGGCGGGCGCACAAAAACATTTTTGCGGGGCTCGATCTGCGCAATGACCGCTGCGCCATTCTCGGTCTCCAGCGTCACCTCATCCCCTGCCACCGGGGTGATCTTCTGCTTGCGGAAGATGCCGCGGGGCTTGCACTCCACGATGCCATCCGGCGTTTTTACATAGTAAAAGCCGCCAATGCCTTTTACGATATAACCGTTCATGCATATCCTCCGTCAGCCCAACAGCGAGGACCACCAGTCCAGAATACCGCCGCCTGTGGAGCTGCTGCTGGAGCTCGGCTCGCTGCTGCCGCCGGTGCTCTCACCGCCGGTAGAACCTTCGCCCGTGGTGCCGGAAGTAGTGCCATCGCCACCCGGCTGCTCCGGTTCCTGTACCGGTGCAGCGCCCGCGCTGACCACAACGTTTACGCGGCTGTTCAGTTTTTGCGGTAGTACCTGCCGCAGGGTTCTGGCTGAGCACCGTACCTGCGGGCTGGTCGCTGTATTCTTCACTCTGGCTGCCAAGCCCCAGATGGTTCTGCACCAGCAGGGTGCGGGCGTCGTCCACGCTCATGCCGGTAAGCGTGGGCACCTTGGTGGTGGTGGACACCTGCGGACGACTGATATAGAGGATGACCGTAGAGCCTGCCGCCACCTGCGTACCGGCGGCGGCAGGGTCGGTGCGGATGACCGCACCGGAGGCCACCGAGGTGTCCACAGCCTGCGTGATCAGCACAGAAACGCCCAGGCTCTTGAGCTGCTGCTCGGCGTCGGCCTGCACATAGTTGGTCAGATCCGGCACGGTGACATACTGGGTGCCAAGACTAACCGTCAAAGTCACGCTCTGACCCTCGCGGACGGTGCGGCCGGACACCGGCGACTGCTTATAGATATAACCGGCCGCATAGTTGCTGTTATACTCCTCTTCCCACTCTGGGGAGATCTGGCCGGATGCAATCTGATCCGTAGCCATGGCCTGCTCTTTGGTCATGCCGATATAATCCCCAAGGGTGACATCGGCCTTGCTGTTCATCAGGTTGGACGAGTCGTTCAGGATCATCCAGCACAGTGCCATGCAGGCCAGTGCAAAGGCAATGGTGATGCCGAACAAGGCCGGCAAAAAAGACAGTGCGGCGTTTTTTGTCCGGTTTTCCCTTGCCTTTTTTGCGGGGTGCGGGCTGTTCGTTCTGACGGATCGCGCGGTTCTGGTTCATGGTACGTTTCACCACCTTTTCGGGCGCTTCTTCTGTAATATACTGATATTCAAACAGCACGGAGGGGTTCTGCACATAGGTGTCCAGTGCTTCCAGCATCGCCCGTGCCGAAGGGTAGCGGTTCTGAGGGAGCTTTGCCATGGCCTTTTCGGTGATCTCCACCAGCGCATAGGGCACTTCCGGTGCCAGTTCGTGCAGCGAGCGGGGCTCGTCCGAGATTTGCTTGATGGCAACCTCCACCACGTCGTCTGCATCAAAGGGCAGCTGACCGCTGAGCATCTCGTACATCATCACGCCCACCGAGTAAATATCGCTGGTGCAGTCGGTCTCATCGCCCTTGGCCTGCTCCGGGCTGATATAGTGCACGCTGCCCATGGCCTTGCCGCTCAGCATCTGGTTATCTGCCCGGGAAATGCGGGCGATACCGAAGTCCATCATGCGCAGTTGGCCGTTATCCAGCAGCATAATATTCTGGGGCTTGATATCCCGGTGCACCACACCGTTGGCGTGGGCGTGCTCCAGCGCCTTGAGGATCTGGGAAATAAAGTGCACGGTCTCCCGGCTGGTGAGTTTGCCGCCCCGCTCGTTGAGGTATTCCCGCAGGGTCATACCGTCCACGTATTCCATAACGATATACTGCAGCTGGTCGTTGACCGAAACATCGTATACCTTTACGATATTGGGATGATCCAGTACCGAAATCGCCTTGGATTCATTTTTAAACCGCCGCACAAGGTCCGGGTCGTGCATGTACTCCTGCCGCAGCACCTTTACCGCCACCACGGTACCGGCGGGCACCGGGCCGTTGCGGCCCAGCATAACCGCCTTGTACACGTTGGCCATGCCGCCGGAGCCGATCAGCTCCTGCACCTCGTACAGACCGTCCAGTCTTTTTACCGATCAGGTTATCCATGGCGCACCTCCATCGGCTCCACCCCCCACCAGCAGGGCGGTAATGTTATCCGGGCCGCCGTTTTCGTTGGCAGTACGGATCAGAACGTCTGGCAGATCGTAAAAAGACCCGCTGCGCAGCAGTTGCTCCAGCTGCTCTGTGGGTACGGCATTGGTCAGGCCGTCCGTGCACAGCAACAGAACATCCCCTGCCTGCAGCGCTACTGTGGTGAACTCCGGCTCCAGCCGGTAATCCACGCCCAGCGCCCGGGTGATGATGTTTTTCTGCGGGTGATGCTCTGCCTGCTCCTGCGTGATGGTGCCGCAGTCCACCAGCTCCTGCACATAGGAGTGGTCGTGGGTTAGCTGCGCCAGCTTACCGTCCCGGTACAGGTAGGCGCGGGAATCGCCCGCGTGGCTCAGATAGGCCTTGCCGCCGCGCACCAGAGCGCAGACGGCGGTGGTGCCCATACCGGCCAGAGACTCCTCCCGCAGTGCCTTCTGGAACACATAGCGGTTGGCACTGAGCAGCGCCTTTTTCAGAAAAAGTCTCCTCTTCGCCGGGGATGCACTGGTTGTACTGCTCCTGAAAGCAGCGCTCGATGACGCTGCACGCACACTGCGAGGCTTCCCGCCCGCCGCGTGCGCCGCCCATGCCATCGCATACCAGCGCCCATGCCGCATCGCCGGGCAGTTCCCCAGCACGGTAATCATCCTGATTGTCCTGCCGGACGCGCCCCACGTCCGTTTTTCCTGCAAGTTTCATAGGTTTCTCCCTCTGTTTATGCCTTCCCGTTCATTTCATCGCGGCGCAGCTGGCCGCAGGCGGCGCTGATCTCGCTGCCAAGGCGGCGGCGCACCGTAGCGTTGACGCCAAGACTTTCCAGCTTCTGCTGGAACCGGCGCACATTGGCTGCATCCGTAGCGGAGTACGGACTGCCGTCCACTGGGTTGATGGGGATCAGATTTACATGAGCACCCATGCCCCGGATCAGGTCTGCCAGCTGCTTTGCGCAGACATCAGAATCATTGACACCGCGCACCATGGAATATTCAAAGCTGACCCGGCGGCCGGTGGTCTCCTGATAGCGGCGCACGGTCTGGATCAGCTGCTCCACCGGGTAGGCGTCGTTGACCGGCATCATGCTGCTGCGGATCTGGTTGTTGGGGGCGTGCAGCGAGATGGAAAGGGTGAGCTGCAGTTTTTTTTCTCCGCCAGCTGGTCGATCTTGGGCACCAGGCCGCAAGTGGACAGGCTGATGTTGCGCATACCAATATTGACGCCCTCGGGCGAGGTGATGTTCTCCAAAAAACGCATCACTTCGTCAAAGTTGTCCAGCGGCTCGCCGATGCCCATGAGCACGATATGGGAGATGCGCTCGCCGATATCTTTCTGGGCAGTGTAGATCTCGGAGCATATCTCGCCTGCTTCAAGGTTGCGCACACGCCCCGCCCTGTGTGGAGGCGCAGAACCGGCAGCCCATGCGGCAGCCCACCTGTGTGGACACGCACACGGTATTGCCGTAGTGGTAACGCATGACAACGGTCTCGATGCAGTTGCCGTCAGCCATGCGCAGCAGATACTTCACAGTACCGTCCTTGGCCTCCTGACGGCGCTCGATCTGCGGTGCAGCGATATAAAAAAGTTTCTTCCAGCTTTGCCAGCAGGGTCTTGGGCTGGTCTGTCATGGCAGAAAACTCGGTGACCAGCTTCTGATGCACCCAGTGGAAGATCTGCTTTGCCCGGAAACCCGGCTGCCCCAGAGCTTTCAGTTCAGCAGTCAATTCTGCCAGCGTCAGAGAAGAAATACAGCGTTTTTTTGTTCCATTCTGTTCTCCTATAAGAGGATACGACCCACAAAGGTCGTGGTTATTGCGTTGCGGCGGCTTTTTGCAACACGCACAGGAAAAAAGCCGTCCATGCCGGTGCGGGTGGGCACCGAAAGGCAGCCATGCTCCCCTGCCGTCATTCCGGCGGGCAGCGGCACCTCCGGCGCGCAGACCGCAAATTCCGGGTGGCGCTGCAAAAAGGCTGCGATCTGCTGCTGATTTTCTGCCGGGTCGATGGTGCAGGTGGAATAGACCAGCCGTCCGCCCGCCTTGAGCAGCGCCGCAGCGGTATCCAGAATTGCCGCCTGTGTGGCAAGAAACAGTTCTGCCTGCCGGGCAGCTTCCAGCTTTTTATAGCGCAGATCTGGCTTTTTGCCAGAATGCCCAAGCCGCTGCAAGGCACATCCGTCAGGATGCGGTCTGCCATGGGCAGTGCGGGGTTCGGTTTGGTGGCATCGTTACAAAGGGGTATGCACCCCGGTAAAGCCCATGCGGTCTACCGCAGTGCGGATCAGCCCCACACGATTCTCTGCTGCGCACAGCTGTGCAGCGCTGGCCTTGAGGGGGTTTGCACGCAGACTGGTCAAACCGCCATCGGCCTGATAGGTCAGGATGCCCAGTGCTTCATCCGGGTAATTTTTGTGGAGGAATTCCGCCACATCCCGCCCGGCAGAGCCTAAAACCATCAGGCGCTGGATCTCGTCCGTAAAACGGCAGCGTCCAGATCATAGCCGCAGGCCTTGCGCAGCACGGCATTGACAAGGCCGGAGGCGCTGGATTTTTTAAAGGTGCGGGTCAGCTTGACCGCCTCGTTCACCGCAGCAGAGACAGGCACCTGCATATAGCGTGCCTGTGCCAGTGCAGCGCGCAGAATCTCCCGCACGGGGGCATCCAGCTTTGCCAGCCCCTTGGGCAGAAACTGCTCCAGAATATAGTCCAGCGTGCCGCGATGCTCCAGCACAGTGTAGAAAATGGCACTTGCAAAAGCCTTATCCCGGCCTTCCAGCTTCTGGCGCTTGAGCTCTGCGTCCAGCACCAGATTGGAAAAACCGTCCTGCTCCTGCCGTACCAGTGCGGCGACTGCCGCCGCACGCGGATTTGCGGCCATCAGAGGCTATCCCCCGTTTTCAGGCGCCGACCCGCTGCAAAGGCAGTGCCGTCCATGGGCTTTTTGCCCTCCGGTACGACCTCCAGCAGCTGGATAGCACCCTCGCTGCAGGCTACGGTCAGGGGTTTTGTGCCCAGCACCGTGCCGGGGGGCTTCGCCATGAGCGGTAGCCACACGGCAGGACATCACCTTGAGCTTTTTGCCGCCGGAGGTGCTGAACCACGCGCCCGGCCAAGGGTTCATGCCGCGCACCCAGTTATGGATATGGGTGGCAGTGTCGGTCAGGTGGAACTCTGCCATCTCCTTGTTCAGCATGGGGGCAAGGGTGGCGTTTTCGTGGTCTTGCGGCACAGCCGTCAGAGTACCGGCAGCGATCTGAGGAATCGTTTCACACAGAGCTTCGGCGCCCACAGCGGTAACGCGGTCAAACAATTCGCCGCTGGTCTCCTCGGGGTCAATGGCGATTTTTTTTACAGTACAGTACATCGCCGGTATCCAGCCCTTCGTCCATCTGCATGATGGAAACGCCGGTCTCGGCGTCACCGTTCAGCACCGACCACTGCACCGGGGCGCTGCCGCGATATTTCGGCAGCAGCGAAACGTGCAGGTTGATGCAGCCATAGCGGGCATTTCCAGCACGGACTTCGGCAGGATGCAGCCATAGGCCACCACCACGATCAGCTCCGGGGCGAGGGCACGGATGTTTTCATCCTCGCTGCCGTCCCGCAGGGTGCGGGGCTGGAACACAGGTGTGCCGTGCGCCAGAGCCACCTCCTTGACCGGCGGCGCGGTGAGCACCTGCTTGCGGCCGACGGGCTTATCCCGCCGGGTGTACACGGCACAGATGTCGTGCCCGGCAGCATACAGGGCTTTCAGGCACTCGGCAGCAATATCCGGCGTGCCCATGAACAAAATGCGCATCAGTTGTTTCCTTTCGCTTCGCGGGCGGCCTTTTTGCCTTCTTCGGTATCCTCATAGAAATACTCGCTGGACTGCATGATGGTAATACCGTCCAGATGGTCGTTCTCGTGCTGGATGCAGCGGCCCAGCAGATTCTCAGCTTCCAGCTCGAACCACTCACCGTGGCGGTCCTGTGCGCGCACCTTGACCGCGGCGGGGCGGGTCACAGCGCCGTTGTGCCCCGGGAAGGACAGGCAGCCCTCGTAGGCCGTCTCTTCCTCCTCAGAAACAGCAAGGATCTCGGGGTTGACGAAATCAATGAACTTGTACTCGTAATCCTCGGGGATCTCCTCCTCCGGGGGCGTCGGTGGTGTCCCACACCACGAACAAGCGGCGCATCATGCCCACCTGCGGACCGGCCAGACCTACGCCGTCGGCGGCGATCATGGTCTCACGCATATCATCCAGCAGGGTGGCCAGACGATCGTCAAAGTTGGTAACGGGGCGGCAGACCTTGTTCAGGATGGGGTCGCCTTCTTTTACAATGTTGCGGATTGCCATAATGGTACCTCCAGTTTTATCAGATGTCTCCGTCCGAATGCAGGTCCACCACAACGGTGGCCTTGGACGGAAGTTTTTCCTGTTCATACAGTGCCAGCGTACTGCGCACAAGGTCGCGGAAGCGTCGGTCGTTGCGGCACTTGACGTGCTTGGCCGCCTGCTGCCCTAAAAGCGCCGAAAACGGGCAGCGGCACGCGCCACCTCGATCTCCTTTGCGCCTGCAAAGCCAATGACGCACAGCCCGCAGAAGGGCGGGTACAGGCCCAGCTTGCGGTAGGCGATCTCCTGCTCAAAAAAGGCATCGTAGTCCTGCGCGGCGGCAAGGGTGAGCACCGGGTTATCGGGGTCGGTGGTCTGGATGATGGCAAAGCCGGGGTCTCTGGCCCGTCCGCTGCCGCCCACCACCTGCGTGATGAGGCTGAACACGTTCTCGTATGCCCGGAAGCCCTGCGCAAACAGCAGCGAATCAATGCCCAGAACACCCACAAGGGTCACGTCCTCAAAATCCAGACCCTTTGCCACCATCTGGGTGCCTACCATGATATCGTATTCATGCGCTGCAAATTTGGCAAGCAGCTTTTCGTGGGCGTCCTTGGCGGCGGTAGAGTCCTGATCCATGCGCAGCACCCGCGCCTCCGGGAAGAGCTTTGCCAGCTCCTCTTCGGCCTTCTGGGTACCAAAGCCCCGGTACTGCAGCTTGCCGCCGCAGGCCGGGCCAAAAGGGTGGGCGGCGGCTCCTGCTGGGAGCCGCAGTAGTGGCACAGCACCTTATGCGCTGATTTGTGGTACACCATGGGCACGCTGCGCTTTGGCACTTGAGCACCTCGCGGCAGTCCTCGCACTGGGCAATGGTCTGGCAGCCCCGGCGGTTGAGCAGAAGAATGGTCTGCTTTTCCGCTTCCAGATTGCGGCGGA
>VOFF01000076.1_pt1 | contig 52427 bp, 54 predicted proteins | sample 5384061 | NCBI WGS metagenome assembly VOFF01 (sample SAMN12384725, study PRJNA508395) | human gut metagenome | isolation source: healthy gut E | host: Homo sapiens | reverse complement strand
GACGGCGACGGCGACGGCGAGTAACGGTCTGCTCCTCATCGTCCTCATCGCGATCACGGTCATGATCATCGCGATCGTCACGACGGCGGGAACGCGTATCTTCGGCATCGTTCTCGGCGGTATCGTGCTCGCCGTTGGCACCGGTTTCGCCGCGTGAGCCGCGACGGCGGCGACGGCGCGAACGGGTGCGGGTGGCGTCGGATTCTTCGTCGCCCTCCTCTTCGGCAATCGGCGAGTAGGCGATATCGTCCAGCTCGAGGTCTTCCTCAATCTGCTCGACTTCGGCGGCTGCACGGCGCTCCTGGGCGTTCAGGCGGCGGGAGCGACGGGAACGGCGAGAGTCGGAAGCGTCATCGGAATCGAAATCATCATGGTCCGTGTTGGCGCTGGCATTGGCGTCACCGGCGGCAGCGTTGCGGGAAGCGTCACGAGACGCATCACGGTCGGCGGCATTACGGCCACGATCGTCACGGTCGTCACGGCGGCGGCTGCGCGGCTGCGCGTCGTCATCATCGTTGCTGCGCGAGCGGCGGGAGCGACGCGACGGACGTTCGTCGTCGTCAACATCGTCATCACGAGTGTCAGCGGTATCGTGCGCATCCACAGCGGCGGGCAGTACCGGTTCCTGGAAGAGCAGGGACGTCATCGGCTTGCCGCGACGCACGGCCTCGTGGCCAGAGGGCAGGGATTCGACCGCGTCGAACAGGCGCTCATCCGGGGTGTCCTCGTGCGTATCCGCAACTGCACGGCGAGAACGACGGCGAACCGGACGGTCCTCGTCATCATCATCCATATCCATAGACGCACGGCGAGAGCGGGAGCGAACCGGCCGATCCTCGTAGTCATCATCGTCGGACTGGCGGGAGCGAGAGCGGCGGCGAACCGGGCGGTCCTCGTCGTAATCGTCATCGTCCACAACCGAACGGCGGCGGGAACGTGGGGCGTCATCGTCATCGAAATCATCGGCACTGACAGTGCGGCGCGAACGACGAGGACGATCATCCTCGCTATCCGAGTCGGCCACTGCGGAAGCGGCGCGGCGCGAACGGCGGCGGGTTGGACGTTCGGCGGAATCCTGGGAATCGCTGGATTCATCGGAATCGCTGGAATCGGCTGACTTGGAATCGGCCGCAGTGCCGGCATCGGGAAGCGCGGGGGCTTCGAACAGCGGGGCGCGTTCCTGCACTTGCAGTTCCAGAGAAGCGCCGGCAGCACCGGTGCCGCGGACCACGCGGCGGCCGCCACGACGACGGCGAACAGGTTCGGCGGGCTGGGAGGCGGCGGCAGGCGCAGCGTTCACGGCTGCAGCCGAATCGGCATTGGATACGGTTGAATTATCGGTTCCGTCGTTGACGAAAACCTTCACGGTTGTCAGTGGGCACAATGCTCCTCGCGGCGCGCTGCATCACGACGCCTATTTCCAGGCCTATACGCTTGGCTCACACCACGCTCTCACCGTGGCCGCACGAAAACGCGCCGCGTAAAGGCAACTTCGTCTCAAGTCTGTCCTGCGGGTGGCGGACACCGGCGCTTGCGTTGTCTCATTCTCAAGAGCCGCAAAGGGGATCGACGCCATCTCGCACGCTGATGGTTATGCAGAACCACCATCCTTTAGTATGCCACATATTTTGTGCGGGCGTGGCCCGGCGAGGCTGACGTTCTCTCGGCTCCCCTCCCCCGCGGTGACAGCTCCCCTCAGGGAGGGGAGCTAGAGAGGTGTCAGACCAGCCAGTCGGTAAGGGATTGCGGCCATGGCGGTCAGGTCGGATTCAGGCACCTGCTCGTCGTGCTTGTGAGCCAGCAGCGGATCGCCGGCACCGAGGTTGACGGCCGGGATACCGAGCTGAGAGAAGCGTGCCACGTCGGTCCAGCCGAGCTTGGCCAGCGGGTCGCGGCCAGTGCGCTCCTTAACCAGTCGGACCAGATCCTGGGCGAGCGGGGCGTTCAGGCCCGGGCGCGCGGAGGGGCTTTCGTCCTTCATTTCGATGCCGTAGCCCTCGAACACGCCGCCGGTAGCCACATGCTCGCCATTGCCGAGTTCGGCACCGGCGTCCGCGCCCATCATCAGAGCCTTGGCCTCGGCCAACGACTTGTCCGGGGCGAAGCGGTAGTTGACGTGTACGCGGCATTCATCCGGAATGACGTTCGTGCCTTTGCCGCCGGAGATCAGCGTGGCGTTGAGGCCCTCGCGATAATCGAGCCCGTCCACGTTCACGGTGGCCGGCTCGTAGGCGTTGAGTCGGTTCAGAATGTCGGCCGCCTTGTGGATGGCGTTCTCCCCCATCCACGCGCGGGCGGAGTGCGCGGCCACGCCGTGGGTTACGACGTCGAAGCGAATCGTACCGTTGCAACCGCCCTCGATGCCGCTGTTGGTGGGCTCGCCGATGATGGCGAAATCGCCGGTGATCCAATCGGGATGGGCCTCGACGACTTTGCGTAGGCCGTTCTTTTCGGCGACGACTTCCTCATGGTCGTAGAAGACGTAGGTGAGGTCGACTTTCGGGGTGGTTTCCGGCGTGCGGCCGTCGAGCGTGGCGGCGAGGTAGAGCATCACCGCGTCGGAGGCCTTCATATCGGTGGCACCGCGGCCCCACAGCACGCGGTCTTCGGGATGAGCGTGGGCGATTTCTTCGCGAATCAGCGAATCGCCGGGCTCCAGCCACTTTGGTGGGAAATTGTCGATGACCGGCACAGTATCGAGGTGCCCGGCCAAGATCACACGGCTCGGCTTGCCGAAGTCGGTGCTGGCCACCACTGTGTCGCCGTGACGGCGGACGGTCAGGTGCTCTTGCTCGTTAAGGAAGGCCTCGACCTCGTCGGTGAGGGGGCCCTCGTGGTCGGACACGGAGAAGTTCTCCATGATCTGGGTGAGCAGGCTGTTCAGCTGCTCGGCAGTGGATGCGGTGCGGTTCAATTCAAGCGTCATGTGAACAGCGTACCGCGTGGACGGCGGGGCCCAGCACACTCACTACATGAGATTTTGCGGCCGAATACATTTTTATGTGCCACACTGGGGTGGCGAAAGGGAGGATTATGTCAGGTCTAATCAGCGCCATGCAAGGCTTCTGCGTTATCGGCATCGTGATTGCGGTGGGATATGTTGCCGCACGAATGCGAATCGGCGGGCCGTCCGCTCAGATGGTGCTCAACCGGTTCTCCTTCTTCGTATCGAGCCCGTGCCTGATGTTCGCGATTCTCTCCAAGGAGCCGATTTTCGACATCTTCCACCCCTCGATTATCGTGGCGTTCTTCTCCGCCGTGCTGGTAGGCGTGGTGTTTTTTGGTGCTCAACCGTATGTTCTTCCACCTGAATGCCCCGGACGCCACCATCGGTGCCCTGAATTCGCTGTACCTCAATTCCAATAACATCGGCCTGCCAATCGCCACCTACATTCTGGGCAATCCGGCTCTTGTGGCACCGATTCTGGTCATGCAGCAGGCCATCTTCACACCGGTGGGCCTGACAGTGCTGGACGTGACCACCAAGGGCAAGGTCTCCATCAAGGAAATCGCCAAGCAGCCACTGCATCAGCCGCTGCTTATCGGCTCGCTGCTGGGCATTGTGGTCTCTGCGATTTCCGCTAAAAGCGGCTGGTTCCCAGTGCCGAAATTCATTTTCGACCCGATCGACATGATCGGCGATTCGGCTGTGCCAATGATCCTGATGGCGTTCGGCATGTCCCTGCACGGCACCAAGCCGCTACAGCAGAAGGGGCGATCGCCCGGCCATCGTCACGGTCGCGGTCCTCAAGAACATCATCATGCCAATTATCGCGTTCCTGCTCGCCTACTTCGTGATGGGCTTCCGCGGCTCCGAGCTGTACGCCTGCGTGGTACTCGCCGCTCTGCCCACCGGCCAGAACGTATACAACTACGCGGCCCGCTACAACGTGGGTCTCACCTTCGCGCGCGACGGCATTCTGATGAGCACCATGACCAGCCCGGTGTTTATCGCGATCATCGCGGCGCTGCTGTCGTGATGGGTGCGCAGAGAAGCGTTCTCAATAGTATCCGTGCGCGCAAATGCACAGATATCGCACAAACGAACATTTGCTCATCCGCATATTTGCGGTGATTTCAGCGTTTCTACGTTCGATTTGCGTATACGAAAGTACGCACAGTTGTTATTGAGAACGATTCGCTGCGCAGCTCGGCTCAGTCATCAGCCCGATAATCGGTCAGATTCAAGCTGGCCGCCACATGATTGGACGCGAACGCGCCGATGGAAACCAGCGCATAGCACAACACAAGCCCGCCGAAGAAGCTGGCCAGCGTGGCCGGTTCGGTCATCGAAGCGGCGAACAGAGGGGCCATAAGCAGCATGGAACAGCCGCCGGCCACGATCACCACGATGTTGAGCGGGGTGAGTACCTCGATGAATCGCGCACGGTTCAAGGTCTTGACATCAGTGCCCTCCAACACCAGCATGCGATATTCGCCGGCCTGATCGTACACGCTGCCGGCCTGCATCACACCGGAGCTGACCGCGGCAAGCACAGCGGCGAACACGAGCGTCAGAATGCCGCCGGTGCCGATGTCGCGAATGAACACGGTGAACGGGTCGTTGGCGTCATCGACCACGGCGGCCGATCCGAAGAATCCGCAGATCGACGTGATGCCGGCGATAAACACGGCCAACGCAATGCCGGACACATTGCGCCAGGCGCGCTTAGGGTTGTCGAGAATACGGCGCATGGCAATCATCGTGGCCGCATCCTTGGGGCGCTTGGCCTTGGCCTTGGCGCGAGCGGTGATCACCCACGTGCCGATAAGATTCACCAGCGCGAAGCACAGCAGCATGAAACCGATGATCACGCCGTACATCACCGCCTGGCCGGCCTGAGCCAGCATGGCCGGGTTCTTGAAGACGATCATGGCCACCACCACGACTACCACGAACAGCACCATACGGGTGCCTGAGGGCAATGCGGTGGCGGTGCGCGAGGTGACACCCAATGGGGGTGATTGCCACGCGGCGCAAGGTGACCAGCGACGATATCAGCGCCAAGATGGCCACGCCCGCCAAGGTGATTACCAGCGCCAGCGGGCCGACCCATAGCTGTTCGAAGGTGAACCGCTGCTCCTGGAAGGGAATCAGCATGACTGCCGGCATCAGGGCGCAATAGCCGGCAATGCCGATAAGCGCGCCGATCAGCGCCTGTCCGGCGGCGTCAAGCGCGGTGAGACGCACCACCTGACGGGTGGTCGCGCCGGCCAGACGCAGGGCGGCGAGACGGGCGTCGCGGCGGGATGCGGCCAGTCGTGCGGCGGAACCGGCGAGCGCCACGAACGGCACGACGAGCAGCATGCAGGCGAATACCGCCAACGCCACATAGGCGGTGGAGAATTGGGCCAGGCTCGTCGGGTCGCTGATCTGCCGTTTCCACGCGGCCACCGTATCGGGCCGGCAGGCACCGAAGTCGAACGCGCAGGCGACGGTATGATCGGCCGAAGCCCGCCAGATGAAACCGTGTACGCCGCCGAGCACGGTGAGGAAGATGGTGGTGGCTGCGGCGAAGGCGATGATTGCCAGCATCGAGGTGTGGCCGGCGCTGCCGCGCAAGCCGGGGCGGTGAAACAGCCGCCAGAGGGCGAACGTGCTCATCGCGCGCCTCCTGCGGTGGTTTCGCTCCCGCCGGCTGGAGCTGCCGAGCGTAGCGAGGCTGAGGGTGGTTCAGCGCCCTCGGGCCACCCCCAGTCAGCCTGCGGCTGACAGCCCCCGCCAGCGGGGGCGGAGTTGGGGTTGGCGTCTGTCTGGTGCAGACGGCCGTCCTGCATCATTACGGTACGGCCGCAGAACGAAGCGACGTTGGGGTCGTGGGTGACGACGACCACGGCGGAAACCGTTGTCCCGCGCGGCGGCCATGAGAATGCCCATGACCTCGCGGCCGGTGGCTTGGTCGAGCGCGCCGGTCGGCTCGTCGGCGAAGACCACGGCAGGTTTGACGGCGAGTGCACGGGCGATGGCGATGCGCTGCATCTGTCCGCCGCTCATCTCCCCCGGCCGGTGCGTGGCGAGCGCGCGCAATCCCATGCGTTCCAGCCACAGGATCGCCGTGTCGGTGGCGGTGCGGTAGGGCATGCCGTCAAGCATCATCGGCAGGGCGATGTTTTCGACCGCCGGCAGTTCGGGCAGCAGCTGGCCGGACTGGAAGACGAAGCCGAAGTCGTTGCGGCGCAGTTTGGTGCGCTCGGCGTCGCTCATGCGGCTCAGGTCGGCACCACGGAAGATGACGGTGCCGGCGGTCGGCTTAATGATGCCGGCGAGCGCGTGCAGCAAAGTGGATTTGCCGGAGCCGGACGGGCCCATCACGGCTACCGTCTCGCCCTCCCGGAGCGTGAAGTTCACGTGGTTCAGGGCGAGCGTGTGCATGGTCGGCATGGCGAAGCCGGGCTGGGCTGGCTGGGATGGCTGGCCGGCCTGAATGGCACCCGGTCCGGCCGCAGCGGATTCGCCGACGCATAACCGGCTCCCGTGCCGGCTGGTATCACGCCGGTGACGCCGTGCCCGGCCTGTGCGCGGGCCATGCTGGCGGTGTAGTCCATGACCAGGTCATGGGCCTCGATGACCGGGGCCCACTGCTGGGTGTGCGATGCCGGCTGCTGGAACTGTTGGGGTTGCTGAGACTGCTGAGGCTGAGCCGCCGGTCCCGACGCCGGCTGAGGCTGCTGCAATTGCGATGCTGCTGTATTCATACTCCCGAGCGTACGGAGCGAACGCCCAGCCGACCATCGGGCTGCGGTATGAACCTTTCTGGATCACCGGCCCGCTCCTCATCCGCAAGGATTAGAGATACGCAATGATTAATGACCGGCAACCACTATTCGGTGCCGGTCATTATGAGCATTGCATTCAGCGCTACGCGCATTATTGCGCGGTAGCCAGCTCGTCCAGGCGGGCGGCGAAGCGGGGCCAGTCGGTCTTCATAGCGGTGAGGAGCTTGCGGTTGGGCACGTCGTCAATCGGGACCCAGCAGATTTCCATGCTTTCGTCGTCGTTTGCCTTGGGCTCGACGGTGTGGCCGGGCTTTTCGAAGGCAAACACGGTGGTGTAGGCCCACGGGCCGTGGTCCTCGCGGTAGGAGCCGACTACCTCGATGTCTTCGGGAGTGATGTTGGCTTCCTCATAGCTTTCGCGCAGCGCGCCCTCGATGGGCGATTCGCCGTCCGCGGTGGCACCGCCGGGAATACCCCACGTGCCGCCTTCGGCGCTCCACGCGGCGCGATGTTGCATGACCACGGGGTCACCTTGCCACTCACCGGGTCGCGACGAGCCAGCAGAATACCGGAAGCACCGTTGGTGCCCCAATGCTTGCGGCCGCAGGCGCAGTCCACCCAGCCATCGCCGGGCTGGTGTACGTTTTCGACCGGCGGCAGAATGCCAGCGTGCTGGTTGCCCGATGCCTTGCTTTCCGGTTCCAGTTCACCACGGCCGACATTCCACAGGTCAGTCCACGTGATGCCCAGTTCGCCGGCCAGATGCCGGGCCAGCGGCAAGCTGAGGCCGATGATGCCGTGCGGATCGCCCTCAATACTGTCGATGAACGCACCACCGAAGCCTTCCAGCGTGAACGATCCGGCGACTTCCAGCGGCTCGCCAGTGGCAATGTACCGTTCGACGTCGGCATCGGTGAATTCGCCGAAATGGACTTTGGCGTGGCTTGCGCCGCGCACGGCACGCCCGGTCGCGAAATCGATCAGGCAGTGGCCGGTCCACAGTTCGCCGGTCGCGCCGCTCATGCGCTTCAGTCGTTCGCGGGCCACGGCTTCGCTGTGCGGCTTGCCGTAGCATTCGCCGCCCAAGAGGAACATCGAATCACAGCCGAGAATCAGCGGGCCGACTGTCGCCTCGGTAAGTCCCGGCTGTCCGGCAATAGCGGTGGCGATGGGTTCGGTGACGGTCGGCATATCGATGCCGGAGAAGTCGCGCGTGGTGGCGATTTCCGCCTTGGAATAGTCAATGGGCTTGCCAGCGGCGGCTTCACGCAAGTCTTCGACGGCAGCTTCGCGTTCCGAATCCTTGATTTCCTTGGCCTTGAGCGGGTAGGCGATCACGCGGTCACCGGTCGCAGCGGCGGCAGTATCGGCCACATCACGATACGCACGCTGAACGGCCTCGGCCTTGGCCGCGGCCAGAATCATCACGCGCTGCTTGATGCTCAAATCGTCGACGGTGACGCCTTCTTCACGGGCGGCCGCTTCCAGCGCAGCAGGCTCATCCACATGCGAGACGCGAATTGTGGGGGGCAGATACCCGCCGAATACAGCACGTCACGGCGAGGCTTGGACTTGGAAGCAAGAATTAGTGGAATGGGCATGACTTAAGTCCTTATGCTCCCGCTGGCGGGAGCTGTCGAACGAAGTGAGACTGAGGGTGGTCTCTGCCGGTATGGCTGACCACCCTCAGACCGCCTGCGGCGGCCAGCTCCCCCCGCCAGCGGGAGCCTTCTCCTCGACTTAGCGACGCTCGATTTCGACGCCGGCGGTGTTGATGGGCAGGTGAAGCACACGCCAATGGCCGGAAGCAAGCTGCTCCGATGCGATCTGGTCTATGGCTTCGCGGGCGTTGCCGTAATGCAGCACGAGCACGCAGGGGCCGGCACCGGAGACTGCGGCGGCATAGCCCTTGGAGCGGAAGAGCGCAATGAGCTCGGTGGACGGCGGCATCAGGGCACCGCGATACGGCTGGTGCAGTTTGTCCTGCGTGGCGGTGAACAGCAGCGCGTTGGACTGGGCCTGAGCGGCCGCAAGCTCGTCGGCGAACGCCGATTCACGGGTTCCGCCAGAGCAAGCGCACGTATCGGCATCCTGAGCCGGGGCAGCGGCGACGCCGGACTTGCCCTGCTGGGCGGCCTGAGCCAGCACCACGGGATTCATCGCAGCGGGCAGCAGACCCACGCGAGACACGTTGTAGACGGCGTCCTTGTATGGCAGTTCCCTAGGCAGCGCCTGACGGGCCTTCTCAGTGGACAGCTCATAGTCGGGCACGAACACGGCGGCGGTGATGGACGGGTCCACCGGGTAGTTGACGGCGTGGAATCCGCCGTGCAGCGGTTCACCACCAGGAACGGCGACCGAGCCGACGCCTTCCGCGGTTTCGAAGTCCCAAGAGACGGTCAGGCCACCGAACACAGCCGGGGCCACATTGTCCGGGTGGCCTTCGATCTGGGCGGCCATATCGAAGATGGCCGGACGGTTGAGGTCACCGGTCTGGGCGAAGGCCGCGGCGGCGGCGATGCCGGCCACAATGGCCTCGGCGGAAGAGCCCATGCCACGAGCCTGAGGGATGTTGTTGGTCGCTTCCAGCGTGAAGCCGAGTCGGGCCGAGGCCGAACGTGGCACAGGCACGGCGGAAGGTGGAGACCACGAGGTGGGTTTCGTCGCGTGGGAGGGTGTCGGCACCCTCGCCGTGGATGATCACGTGGGCAATGCCGTCGTTCGGGTCGTCGTTGAGCGTGAAAGTGAGCTCGTCATGGTAGTCGAGCGCCAGACCCACGGTATCGAAGCCGGAGCCGAGGTTGGCGGACGTGGCGGGCACGCGCACGTGAACGCTATTGCAGATTGGGTTCATGGTTGTTCCTTAAAAAGGAGCTCCCCTTGTCAGGGGAGCTTGGGTATTCAGCTTTCAACTCACGGGCAGCCGTTCGACCGCCTCATCAGAGGGAGCTTAGGTCTTGTCAGTCCAGCACGCGCAGGATGGACGGGTCACCGGTGACGAAGTCGAGCGCCTGCACGGCCTTGACGGTGTTGCGCAGGGTTTCCTCGTCGGTCAGGTGGGTCACGACGCGCAACTGCTGAATCTCGCCGTCGTAGCCGGGATCGGTCATGGTGGGCTTCAGGTCCTGGTTCACACCGTTGATGGGGACACCGTTCTTGGCGAACTCGGCGGCGATGGCGGCCAGCACGCCCGGCTTGTCGTGCATCAGGAAGCGCACGGCGAATGCAGCCTTGGAGGCGGTAATCGGAGCCTTCGGCAGATTCTTGTACAGCGGGATGGACGGGCCGGTGCAGCCAGCAGCAATGTGGCGGGCTTCGGTCACCACGTCGCCCACGACGGCGGAGGCGGTCGGAGCGCCGCCGGCGCCACGGCCGTAGAACATGAGGTCGTCGGCGGCCTCGGCCTTGACGAACACGGCGTTGAAGGAGCCGTGCACGGAGGCCAGCGGGTGGTTCTCGTCGATCAGGGCCGGGTAGACGCGGGCGGAGACGCCGGCCTCGCCGTTCTCGACCACGGCGGGCAGCTTGATGACCTTGTGCTCGGCGGTGGCGGCGGCGATGTCGTCGGCGGTGATCTTGGTGATGCCCTCAACGGACACATCGTCGATGGTCACGGAGGTGTGGAAGCCGAGGGTGGCCATGATGGCGGCCTTGTTGGCAGCATCGTAGCCTTCGATGTCGCCGGTCGGGTCGGCTTCGGCGTAGCCCCTTTGGCCTGGGCGTCCTTGAGCACGTCGTCGAACTGGAGACCCTTGGTGGTCATCTCGTCGAGGATGTAGTTGGTGGTGCCGTTGACGATGCCGAGCATGCTGGTCACCTTGTCGCCGACCAGGGACTCGCGCAGCGGGCGCAGGAACGGAATCGCGCCACCCACAGCGGCCTCGAAGTAGATGTCGACGCCCTTGGCCTCGGCGGCGGAGTGATCTCCGGACCGTACTTGGCCAGCAACGCCTTGTTGGCGGTGACCACGGAAGCACCGGATTCGATGGCGGCAAGCACGAACTTGCGGGCCACGGTGGTGCCGCCGATGAGCTCGATGACGATGTCCGAGTTGGTGGCCACGCTCAAAGTATCGGTGGTGACGATGGACTGGTCGATCCACGGGAACTTCTCAGTTTCCTTCGGGTCGAGGCAGGCGACGCCGGTCAGTTCGATCGGGCGGCCGATACGAGCGGACAGTTCGTCCTTCTGCTCGACAATCAGGCGGGCGGTCTGGGAGCCGACGGTGCCGGCACCAAGCAGGCCTACGCGAATCGGGGTTTCGTTGTTGCGAGCCAATTCAGGGTCCTTCCAAAAGTTTTCTATATCCCACCGCTATTTTACGGATTATTTCCGACAGCAGACCGAAAGTACTCATCAAAGCTGACGGCCCTTTTCGTATTATGACGGATTTGGCCGCACATTACAGACTGTCAGGCGCTCGCCTCTGCACGTATCACTCGCTGACGTCGAGGTTGAGTAGGTCGTCTACGGTCTGGCGGCGGAGCATGACGTGCGCACCGGACTCGCTGACAGCAACCACCGCCGGAATCAGCGCTTGGTTGTAGTTGCTGGCCATGGTGCGGCCGTATGCGCCGGTAACCGGCACGGCGAGAATGTCACCGCGCTTCAAATCGGCGGGCAACTGCACCTCGTGAACCACGATGTCGCCGGATTCGCAGTGCATACCGCACACACGGGCAAGCATCGTTTCAGCGGAACCGGTGCGATTCGCCAGACGCGCGGTGTAGTCGGCACCGTAGAGTGCCGGGCGAATGTTGTCGGACATGCCGCCATCCACAGACACATACACGCGCTCGGCAATCGGGTTGCCGTCACTGTCTTTGGCATCGGACAAGTGCACGTGCTTGATGGTGCCCACGCGGTACAGGGTTACGCCGGCGGGCGCCACGATGTAGCGGCCGGGCTCGAAGCTGATGGCCGGGGCGGGCATGCCGAGCGCACGGTTGGTGCTGTTGACCGCATCCGCCAAGCGAGTGAGTTCCACGTCAATGTCCATTGAGTCTTCGCCATCGGTGTAGGCCACGGAGTAGCCGCCGCCGAGGTCGATTTCGGGCAGGATGTAGGCGTCGGTGGCCCACAGGGTCTTGCGCAGCAGCATCATGCGCTTGGCCGCGTGAATGAAGGCGTCCGCATCGTGGATGTTGGAGCCGATGTGCGAGTGGGCTCCGACCAGTTCGAGTACGTCCTGGTTGGCGAGGATGGTCTTGAGCACGGCGATGGACGGACCGTCCGCAATGGCTTCCATCGCGGCGGCCAGCGCCTTGTCTGTGTCGGAGACTTCCTCGTGGCTCAGGTCGTACGGGTACTTGACGTCGTAGTGCAGCTCGCGCTCTGATTTCTCGGTCTTTTCCGCGCCATTTTCCGGGGAATGCGTCGCAGAGATACGCGCGTTGGTAGCGGCAGGCGTCACGTCTTTGAGGTCGTTCAGCACGTCGAGCACGGCGGCGTCGGCCCCGGCGGCCAGCAGCGGCACGCCGAACTTCTGGTCCTCGTGAGCAGTGGAGATGTACTCGTGGCCGCCGGCGTGGACACCGACGGTGACGCGCAGCATCACACGGGCGCGTTTGCCGAGCTTGCGGGCGATGGCAGCAACGCGCTCCGGCTCGTCGGGCTCGTCGATCACGATTTTGGCGAAGCCCTGTTCGATGGCCAGCGCGATTTCCTCATCGGACTTGTTGTTGCCGTGCAGCACCAGACGACGTCCGGGAACGCCAGCGGCGAGGGCGATTTTCATCTCGCCCATCGTGCAGGTGTCCACGAACATGCCGGCCTCGGTGACCAATCGCACGACTTCTTTGGACAAGAACGCCTTGCCGGCAAAGCTCACGTGCGTAGTGGAGGTGTTGAATGCTTCGGCGGCAGCGCGCACGAAGTGCCTAGCACGTGCGACTACTTCATCAGTGTCGATGAGATAGAGCGGCGAGCCGAACTCGTCAAGCAGCGATTCGGCGGTACGACCATGAAATTCGATGGAGCCTTCGGCATTCACAGCCGTAGCGGCCGGCCAAATTGGAGAAATAGGCATAATCACATCTTTTCGGGGGCGGTGACGCCGAGGAGGTCGAGGCCGTTGGCGAGGACCTGCTGGACGGCGTCATTGAGCTTCAGGCGGGCGGCGGCACGGGCCGGCTCCGGATTCTTGGCGATCTCCAAGGCCTTGCGAGCCTCGTCGTCGCCACGGGTTTCCGGATCAGTCAGGGCCATCGGCACCACGCGCTCCACGTTGTACCACTTGTGATAGGTGGCGGCCAGTTCTTCGAGGTAACGGGCCACCTTGTGCGGCTGGCGGTCGTCGGCCGCAGTGGCGATCACGCTCGGGAACTGGGCGAGGGCGGCAAGTACCTCGCCGTCGGCCTCGGTGTCGAGCAGGGCCAAGTCGGCACCCTCGTAGCTGATGCCGGCAGCGGCTGCGTTGCGGTCCACGTTCTTGGAGCGGGCGTGCGCGTACTGCACGTAGTACACCGGGTTGTCGTTGGTGTGCGAGGCGAGCAGGGCCAGGTCGATGTCGAAGTTCTGGTTGTAATCGGAGCGGGCCAGCGAGTAGCGGGCGGCGTCCACGCCGACCACGGAGACCAGGTCGTCGATGGTCACGACGTTGCCGGCGCGCTTGGACATGCGCACGGGCTTGCCGTCCTTCATCACGTTGACCAGCTGGCCGATGAGAATCTGCATGTTCTTGCCGGGCTCATCGCCGAAGGCCGCGCACATGGCCATCATGCGGCCGATGTAGCCGTGGTGGTCCGCGCCAAGCATGTAGATGGCCACGTCGGCCGAGTTTTCGGCGCGATGGCGCTTGTCCCAGTAGTAGGCGATGTCGGCGGCGAAGTAGGCGAACTCACCATTGGACTTGATGATCACACGGTCCTTGTCGTCGCCGTGCTTGGTGGATTCAAACCAAGTGGCGCCGTCCTTGTCGAAGATGTCGCCGCGGGACTTGAGCTCTTCGATGGCGGCGTCGACCTTGCCGTCGGCGTACAGGCTGTTCTCATGGAACCAGACGTCGAAGTTCACGCGGAAGTCCTTCATGGACTTCTGAATCTCATCGAACATCATCGGCACAGCGCGCTTGCGGAATTCCTCGCGCACTTCGGTGTCGGCCTCGCCGAGCGGTTCACCGTCGTCGTTGAGGCCTTGATCCTGGTGGGCCAGTGCGGTCAGGTCCACGCCGTCGGACTCGGCTTCGGCCTGAACACGGGCGGCGATCTCGTTGATGTAGGCACCCTTGTAGCCGTCGCACGGGGTTTCGGTCTGGTAGCCGGCGTCGCCCAAGTTATTGGCCTCGGCCCAGGCGGCGACCAGCGACTTGGCGAAGCGGTTGATCTGCTCGCCGTGGTCGTTGAAGTAGTATTCGCGCACCACCTTGGCGCCGTTGGCCTCGAGCACGCGGGCCATGGCATCGCCGACGGCAGCCCAACGGGTGCCGCCGATGTGAATCGGACCGGTGGGGTTGGCGGAGACGAACTCGAGATTCAGGGTCTGGCCGCCCAGATGGTCGTTGCGGCCGTATTCGTTGACCTTGTTGAGATGCTTGTCGGCGTCGGTCACGGCACCGGCGGCGAGTACGGTGTCCACCACGGCGGCGGCCGAGGCGGAGTCAAGCGTGATGTTGATGAAGCCGGGGCCTGCCACCTCGACCTTGGCAATGCCGTCGGCTTCAGCGAGCGCGGCGGCGAACGGCTCGGCCAGATCGCGCGGCTTCATGCCGGCCTTCTTGGCCAGCTGCATGGCGATGTTGGAGGCCCAGTCGCCATGCGCACGGTCCTTCGGGCGCATCACGGCGAGCTTGTCGACGGGCGGAATCAGCTCGTCGGTCAACGCGCCGGCCTGGCCGGCGGCGACGAGGTTGTGGGCAATGCTGGAAATCAGTTCACTTAAGGCTTCAGGACTCATTCTTCTAAGGATACTGAGAACGGCGACACTTGCGCCCTGGTATGCCTATATGCTGCCCCTGCTGGCGGGGGCAAGCACACAGCCGAAAGACACCAAGCGAAAAAGGGTAGGCGACAATCGCCGGAATCGTTGGAGGCTCGCCGAAACCGCTATACATACCGTCGGTCGGTATCTATAGTGATCTGCAACATCAAGCACAGTAGGGAGGCCACCATGGCACGTAACGCTCACCCCGAGGTGACGCGCACCCGCATCCTCGACGCCGCACAACGGCTGTTCATGGCCCAGGGCTATGAGCACACCTCCATCCAGAACATCGTGGACGAGCTCGGCGACCTCTCCAAAGGCGCGATCTACCATCACTTCAAATCCAAGGAAGCCATCCTCGAAGAGCTCACCAACCGAGACAACAATATGCAGGACGACTTCAACGAATCCGTCATGAATCGCACTGACCTTACCGCCCTCGAAAAGTTCCGCGTGCTATGGCGGCATTCGATGACCAAGCAAGACCACGTGCAGATCATGCGAGCCGCCATGCCGATGCTGAGCGATCCGGTTTCGTTCGCCGCGAATATGCAGGTATGGAGCAAGCATCTGCCCGAACGCTTCCTGCCGCTGATCGAGGCGGGCGTCAAGGATGGCTCCATCCCCACCGAGTATCCGCGCGAGGCCGCAGAGCTGCTTTCGTTGCTGCCGAATTATTGGCTGATGCCGTATTTCTACCCGGTGACCCTGCCCGAAATGGAGCATCGCATCCGCTGCTTGGCCACCATGCTCGACGCGATCGGCGTGCCGATTTTCGATGACGAGCTCATCACGGTCGCCGCGAAGGGCATGATGACGTTCGCAGGGGAGCCGGAGAAAGGCTCAGAATGAATAGCACAGTGAAACCCGAGAATGACATCGCCGGCACCGCCACCCAACGCCCGCTGCTGTCCCGCGACTTCGTGCTGCTGGTCGCCGGACAAGGCATCTCGCTGTTCGGCAATGTGATGCTGCGATTCGCGATGTCGATGTGGGTGCTGGACGAAACCGGCTCAGCCACCATCTTCGCCTCGGTGCTGGCCATCTCCATCGTGCCGACCATCCTGCTCTCCCCGTTCGGAGGCGTGCTGGCCGATCGCGTCAACCGCCGCACCATCATGGTGGCGCTCGACGCCATCTCCGCCGTGCTCGTGCTGGCGAGCGCCATCGTCTTCGCCACCACGGGCTTCCATATCGTAGCCATCGCCACCATGCAGGTGCTGCTCGCCGTGCTCGGCGCCTTCGAAACCCCGACCGTGCAGGCCGCACTCCCCCAGATGTTCCGGCAGTACGGCCCGGCCACCATGCGCCAAGGCATGGCCGTGATCAATCAGGTCCAACAGCTAAGCAGTCTGCTGCCGAGCTTCCTCGGCGGCGTGCTGTATGCGATGTTCGGCATCCGTCTCATGATGATCATCGCCATCGCAAGCTTCGCCGGTGCAGCCGCGCTCGAATGCTTCATCCGCCTCAGTGCCCCGGATCGCGGCGACGAGGAGCTGCCCACCCCACTTGAAGACCTCAAGGCAGGCGTGCGATTCCTCATCAAGGACCGGCCGAACGTGTTCAGACTGCTGTTGTTCGCGGCGGCGCTCAACTTTGTGCTTATCGGCTATTCCGGCGTCGGCTTCCCGTACACGATTCGTACAGTGCTCGGCTTCGACGCCACTGTCTACGGCATCGCCGACGGCCTGATCGGTGTTTCCGGCGTGGCGGGCGCATTCATCGCCGGCCTGTTCGCCGCCAAGCTCACGATGCGCTGGCTGCCGGGGCTGATGGCGACGCTTACGCTGGCCATGGTCCCACAGGGTATTGTGTTCCTGCTGCCGGTCGACGCATGGACCAAACTCGTGGTGCTGATCGTATTCACCTGCGGCACGATGGTCGCCAGTTGCTTCACGAATCTCATCGCCGTGCCCGCCATCCAGCTCAGTACGCCCGAGGCAATGGCCGGCAAAGTGATGTCCATGGCCGCGGCCGTGAGCATGTGTGCCCAGCCGCTCGGCCAGATGGTGTACGGCTGGGCCTACGACCAAATGCCGGTCGCCATCGTGCTGTTCATCACCACCGCCCTGTTCGCCGTGCTCACCGTGCTGATGGTTCCGCTCGCCAAGCAGTTCGAGGACTGACGATCGGCGCGCACGCCACATCCTGCCGCCCGGCCATAATTGAATCACCGCACGAAAAGGCACGAAAAGGCACGAAAGAGGTCCCTATGGCCACGCTCAACCCCCAATCATTGGTCACGTTGTGGCGAATCGAACAGTATGGTTCGTTCTCCGCCACGGCCAAGGCCACGGGTTGGTCGCAGCCGGCCATCAGCCAGCAGATCAAAAAGCTGGAGGCACAGTGCGGTTCGACTCTGGTGCAACGCACCTCGCATGGCGTGGAACTCACCGCCACCGGTTCGATGCTCGCCCGCCACGGCGAGGCCATCGCCGATCGGCTGGAGCGGGCGGCCCGTGAAGTCGAGGATTATCGGCATCATCGGTTTGATCACCTGCATTTGGTGGCCCCACCGTCAATCTGCTCTACTATCGCGGCCCGTACCGTGGTCAAGCTCAGTATGTTCACGGACATCGAGCTGAGCCTGATTCAGATGGAGCCGCCGGAGGCGATCGGTCTGATTTCCCAAGGCAAGGCCGATACCGCCGCCGTGTTCCGCTACAGCAGCATCCCGAACTTCCTGCACATCGGCGACGACCTGACCTTCCATTCGCTGGGTTACGATCCGATGCGACTGCTGGTGCGCCGCTCCAGCGGCATCGCCAAACGATTCGAGGAGACCGGCGAACCTGTGCCGCTGTCCGCCGCCAAAGACGAGCATTGGATCGCCGGCTGCCCCACCTGCCGCGCAAATTTGGTGAAACTGGCCACCCGTGCCGGATTCAAGCCGGATATCCGCCACTGCACGGATGATTACTGGGCCACGCAGAACCTGGTCGAGGTTGGTATGGGCGTCTCGCTGGTGCCGGCGCTCGATACGCATATCAACTTGCAGGGCGATCTGGTGGCCTGTCCCATTGCCGACGATTTTGCGGCGCGCGAGGTCGGCATCGTGACTCGTGCCGGCGACCATCGCCCCGCGCTTGGTTCATTGCTCGAGGAGCTCGAGCGCACGTCACTCAAATATTTGAGTGCCAAGTAGTCGCACAGCGATAAGCAAGCTTGCGAGCGCCATCACGATTTCGGGGAGCCAGACCGTTGAGCAGCCCTTCTGCACCGGGAACAATGACATGTTATGAGCATGAACAACATTCCCCAGTCAACGACTTTGAGCAACACAACCGCCGGCACCTCTTGCTTTGATGCCAATCACATCGACGTGACGACCATCGAGGATCTGGAGCAGGTCGGTTCGGATAAATGGACCCGTTACCCCGGCTGCATCGGCGCATTCATCGCCGAGATGGATTACGGTCTGGCACCGTGCGTGGCCGAAGCCATCGAAGAGGCTACTGAACGTGGCGCGCTCGGCTACATTCCCGACCCGTGGAAGAAGGAGGTCGCACGCTCGTGCGCCGCATGGCAGCGCCGCTACGGCTGGGAGGTGGATCCAACGTGCATCCGCCCGGTGCCGGACGTGCTGGAGGCGTTCGAAGTGTTCCTGCGCGAGATCGTGCGCGCCGGCAACTCCATCGTGGTACCGACTCCGGCCTATATGCCGTTCCTAAGTGTGCCGCGTCTGTATGGCGTGGAGGTCCTTGAGATTCCGATGCTGTGCGCGGGCGCCGGCGAGAGCAGCGGGCGCAATGATGAATGGCTGTTCGATTTCGACGCCATTGAGCAGGCGTTCGCGAACGGCTGCCATGCCTTCGTGCTGTGCAACCCGCACAACCCGATCGGCAAGGTATTGACGCGCGAAGAAATGCTGCGATTGTCCGATCTGGCCGCCAAGTACGACGTGCGTATATTCTCCGATGAGATTCACGCGCCGTTCGTCTACCAAGGCCACACGCATGTGCCATTCGCCTCAATCAACCGGCAGACGGCCATGCAGGCTTTCACCTCCACTTCAGCCTCGAAGTCGTTCAACATTCCCGGCACCAAGTGCGCGCAGGTGATTCTCACCAATCCGGACGATCTGGAACTATGGATGAGGAACGCGGAATGGTCCGAGCACCAGACGGCCACCATCGGTGCCATAGCCACCACTGCGGCCTATGACGGCGGCGCGGCATGGTTCGAGGGCGTGATGGCATATATCGAGCGCAATATCGCGCTGGTCAACGAGCAGATGCGCACGAGATTCGCCAAGGTGCGCTATGTGGAGCCGCAGGGCACGTATATCGCGTGGCTGGATTTCTCGCCACTGGGCATCGGCGACCCGGCCAACTATTTCTTTAAGAAGGCCAACGTGGCGTTGACAGACGGCCGTGAATGCGGCGAGGTCGGGCGCGGTTGCGTGCGTATGAACTTCGCCATGCCCTACCCGCTACTGGAGGAATGCTTCGACCGCATGGCCGCCGCACTTGAGGCGGACGGGTTGTTGTAGAACAAATTGCGGCTCCCTCAAAGAGGGGAGCCGAGGAACGGCCGAATTAGTCGAAGTCGGCACCGAGGGCTTCGAGTTTGCCGCGGAAGTCGGCATAGCCTCGGTCGATCAGGCTGATGCCGTGCACGTCCGAGGGGCCTGACGCGGCCAAGGCCGCGATCAGATGGCTGAACCCACCACGCAGGTCCGGCACGTCAATGTCGCGTCCGGTCAGCGGGGTCGGTCCGAAGATCACGGCGGAATGCTTGTAGTTGCGCTGCCGGAAACGGCAGGGCAGCGAGCCCAGGCACTCGCGGTACAACTGGATGGTGGCACCCATCTCGACCAGCGGCTTGGTAAAGCCAAAGCGGTTCTCGTACACGGTCTCGTGCACGATCGACAGGCCATTGGCCTGGGTCAGGGCCACCACGAGCGGCTGCTGCCAGTCCGTCATGAACCCGGGATGCACGTCCGTCTCGATCGCCACGGGCTTCAAGTCCCCGCCCGGATGCCAGAAACGAATGCCCTTGTCGGTCACTTCGAACTTGCCGCCCACCTTGCGGAACACGTTGAGGAACGTAATCATCTCCGGCTGGGTGGCACCCTTGACGAAAATGTCACCGTGCGTGGCGAGCGCGGCGGACGCCCAGGACGCCGCCTCGATGCGGTCCGGCAGCGACGTGTGCGTGTACCCCTGCAGTTCCTTGACACCCTCGATGCGGAAGGTGCGATCAACGTCCACAGAAATGATTGCACCCATCTTCTGCAGCACGCACACCAGATCCATGATCTCCGGCTCAGTGGCCGCGCCCGACAGTTCGGTCTTGCCCTCGGCCAGCACGGCCGCCAGTAAAGTCTGCTCGGTGGCGCCCACCGACGGGTAGGGCAGGTGGATCTTCGCGCCGTGCAGGCCGTTGGGCGCGGTGATGTGGATGCCGTCCTTGTGTTCCTTGTCCACCGTGGCGCCCAGCTTGCGCAGCGTCTCCAGATGGAAGTCAATCGGACGTCCGCCAATCGCGCAGCCGCCCAACGCGGGAATGAACGCTTCACCCAAACGGTGCACGAGCGGGCCGGAAAAACAGGATCGGGATGCGCGACGAACCGGACAGTGTATCCACGTCGGCCACATCGGCCAGCTGCACACGCGAGGCGTCGATGGTCACAATGCCGTTCGCACCGTCCACATCCACGTCCACGCCGTGCAGACGTAGCAAATCGGACACCACATGCACGTCACGAATCTCCGGCACGTTCTTCAGCACCGACTTGCCCGGTGCCAGCAACGCGGCGACCATCGCCTTGCTCACGAAGTTCTTCGCGCCACGCACCTTGATCGTGCCATTCAAAGGCTTGCCGCCCTCGACATGCAACACGTCATCCGGATTCTCAGCCACGCCACTCTCCTCAATCAATCAAGATTCAAAAAATGCTACCGTCCAGTTTGCCATAAGCCATGTGCCGACTCCGTGAAATGCACCCCAGCCGAACTTTGATCACCGTGCACAACGGATCCCATACCCCCGTCGAATCAAACCGATAACGTGATCTTCCTCACATTTGCCGCCACGGCGTTCTCCATACTTCTACGCTACGATTCAGGGCAATGGCATCAGACGCCATGTCCACAAGCAAAGGAGCATTCATGACCACAGTCGCCGTCATCGGCTGCACGCACGCCGGCACGTTCGCCACCACCTCGATTCTCGCCGAGCACCCCGATTGGACCGTCCATGTTTTCGAGCGCAACGGTACGCTGTCCTTCCTCTCCTGCGGCATCGCCCTGTGGGTGGGCGACCACGTATCCGACCCGAAGAAAATGTTCTACTCATCCCCTCCGCTCTGGCCGAAGCCGGCGCGACCATGCATATGCGCACCGACGTGACGTCCGTGGACCTCGACGCCAGAACCCTCACCTACCGCGCGCTGGACGAGGCCGGAGACCCCGCCGAACAGACCCTCGCTTTCGACAAACTGGTCGTGACCACCGGCTCGCGCCCGGTCATCCCGCCGATCCCCGGCATCGACAGCCCGCATGTGCTGCTGTGCAAGAACTGGGATCACGCCATCGCCATCAAGGAAAAGGCGAAAACCGCCAAGTCGGCAGTGGTGATCGGGTCGGGCTATATCGGCGCGGAAATCGCCGAGCAGTTCAGCGTCACCGGCGTCAAGACCACGCTGGTCGACGGCCTTGATCGCCCGCTGGCCAATAATTTCGATAAGACCATCACCGATCAGGTGGCGGCCGCGTTCGAGGAGCACGGCGTCACGCTCGCGCTCGGCCAGAAGGTGGTCGAGTTCCGCGACAATGACGACGACACCGTCACTGTGGTCACCGAAAAGGGCGAGTACACGGCCGAAATGGCGATTCTGGCCGTCGGCTTCCTGCCGAACACCGACCTGCTCAAGGGCAAGGTGGACATGCTGCCGAACGGCGCGATCGTGGTCGACGACTACATGCAGGCGTCCGCGCCGGGCGTGTACGCCGCCGGCGACTCCGCCACCGTGTTCTACAACCCCACCGGCCAGCACGATTACATTCCGCTGGCCACCAACGCGGTGCGCCAGGGCCTGCTGGTGGGCCGCAACATCGAGACGCCGACCGTGAAGTACATGGGCACGCAGGCCACGTCCGCCGTACAGCTGTACGATCTCTCGCTCGCCGCCTCCGGCCTGACCCGCGCCGGTGCCGAACGCCGCGGGCTCACGGTCCGCGAGACCTCGCTCACCGAGGATTATCGCCCGGACTTCATGCTCACCACCACCCCAGTCACGTCGATTCTGACCTGGGACCCGGAAACCCGCAAGGTCAAGGGCGGCCAGTTCTGTTCCAAGGCCGATATCTCCGGCGCGGCAAACGTGATTTCCATGGCGATCCAGGCCGGCTTCACCATCGACCAGCTCGCCAACGTGGACTTCCTGTTCCAGCCGAACTTCGACAAGCCGGTCTACTACGTCGGCGCCGTGGCCATGAAGGCGGCGGCCGAGTAAGACGGCTGTACCCACCGCAAAAAGAAACCCCGGCGTGATGGGCGCCGGGGAGAGAAAGGAGAGAAGAAGAAGGAGGTTAAGTTATGCAGCTTGTTCGGCCGTGATTACATATAACAGCAACAGTTTCAATGCAACATGGGCACTGTCTGGGAATCGTCTGGGAATCACGGCCCGTACAGGCTGTTGCTTGTTTTTGGAGCCGATTTACCGGCTCGCCTTGATCTTGTGGGCCAGCTCGGCGTCCCACATCGCGCCGGTTGCGGACATCACCGAATCCGCGCCGGCGTTTCTGTATGCCTGATAGTCGGCCGGCGAAACCACGCCGCCCACGCCATTGATCTTGAAATCAAGACCGAGCTTCTCGCGGATCGCGGCCAGACGGGCGACCATGTCGAGGCCGGCACCACGAATCGCATTGCCACACACGCCGGAGCGATCACGGCCTGCACCGGGCAGGGCCTGATTGCCATTGGCATCGACCAGTTTGGCGGAAATCGTATTGATGGTGCTGAATCCCTGCACAGTGCCGTGGCCCACGGTGGAACGCACCATGAGTTCAAGGTCGCCGTCGCTGGGGATGTAGGCGAGCTTGACCATCAGCGGGATGTCGCCGATCTCCTGCTTCACGGCCTCGGTGATGCGGCCCACGAGCAGCGGATTGTGGCATAGCAGGCGGTTGTGGCCCTCGTTGGGGCAGCTGGTGTTCATCACCATGAGCTTGGCACCGGTTTCTTTGACCAGGCGGGCGGTGGTGGCATGGTCGGCGATGTATTCCTCCTCGCTCATGCCCTCCACACGCGAGCCTTGGAAGCTCGGGACCAGCACTTGACCGGGACCGGCGGCCTCGATGGCGGCGCGCATGTCCGGCTGCCAGACGTCAGGGCTCTGCGAGGGCACACCGAAGCTGTTGGAGATGGAAATCGGCTGTTCATAGTTGGTGTCGGCCAGCACGCCTTCGTCCAGTTCGGCGCTGCCCGGCGTCAGTGAACCGTCCGCCGACTTGGGGTGTACGGCGAGCACGTTCGGGAACGGGTTGCAGCCCCAGGCGCGCGAACGCACGGTTTTGTAGGTCGCCAGATCGAAACCCATGTGGAAAGCGGCCGTGGTGAAACGGCTGTTGAGCAGCGGGCCTGCGGGAATGCCGAAAGGCAGATTGACCGGCTGGCCCAAAAAGGTGGCCAAGGCACCCTCGGAGGCACCCTCGCTGGTGGTTCCGGCGGCATCGGCACCGTTGCCATCCTTCAGCGTCTCGGCGAACGCGCCGAACGGCCCTTGCTCATAGTTGTCTTCGTAACTGCGGCTGACATCGTAAAACGGCTCAAAATCACTCATGCTTCAACGATAAGCCAACCTACATGCGTACACGCACACTCAACCCACCATCGCGCCGTCAAACGAAATAATGGCGAAAGCGGCATTGGCTACCACAAAGATGATGAACGTCGGAGCTGCCCAGCCAAAGTACGTGTCTGGAATACTACGATTCGTACGGTGATATTGGCGCAAACTTAAATAGTGCAAACACACCCTAGAAGAGATAGGAGGGAATGGCACTTTCTCGCGTTGTTGGTGGAAGTATTTGGGATGCTAAGCGAGTTGCCGCATTGGAACCAGACGATTGCGTGAAGTGACCCTATACGTATAAAGGTCTCACTGGCGAGAGCCAGTGAGACCTTTGTTTGATGCGATGCGAGCGACCCAATAATCTCAATCAGACACAGAGCCAACGGCCCTGGGCCTGCAATTATGGACTCGCCTTTCGGCGAGGCTCAATGCTGGCCTCGCTGCTGTCGCAGCTCGGCAGGCCGATCGCGGCTAAATAATGCCTCGATCGGCCAACGGCCCTGTCCAGTCTGCGTCCTCCGGCTCGCGGGCGGACTCGATTTTTTCTTCGGGCCAGTGCTTGGCGGGAATGGTCTTGGGCTTGAAGGGGAACTTTTCGGCGCGCATCTTTTCGTAGGCGGCGATGTCGTCCTCGTGCTGCAGCGTCAGATCGATGTCGTCGTAGCCGTTCATCAGACGCCAACGCACGTAATCGTTCACCTCGAACGGCAGGGTCACGTCACCGCAAGTGACGGTGCGAGTCTCCAGCGAGACAGTCATCTCGCGACCAGGCTCTTCCTCCAGCAGCTTCCACAGGAGCTCGACGGACTCCTGCGGCATAATCGCGGCCAGCACGCCGTTTTTGGCGGTGTTGCCGTAGAAGATGTCGGCGAAGCTCGGCGCGATGACCACGCGGAAACCGTAATCGTGCAGCGCCCACACGGCGTGCTCGCGGGAGGAGCCGATGCCGAATTCGGGGCCGGCGACCAGAATCTGGCCCTTACCGGCGTATTCCGGCTTGTTGAGCACGAAGTTCGGGTCTCGGCGCCATGCGTAGAACAGGGCGTCATCGAAGCCGGACTTGGTCACGCGCTTCAAGAACACAGCGGGAATGATTTGGTCGGTATCGACGTTGGAGCGGCGCAGCGGCACGCCCACGCCGGTCAGTGTGGTGAGTTTTTCCATAACAATTTTTCCTTTCGGGGATCTCTCCCCCCAGTCAGTCTTCGACTGACAGCCCCCTCGTCAGAGGGGGCTCATGTGTATTGACTCAGAGATCGGCGGGAGGACGAGATTGTGCCGCGGATGGCGGTGGCGGCGGCTACGGCCGGCGACGCCAAATGCGTGCGCTAGCCCTTGCCCTGGCGGCCCTCGAAGTTACGGTTCGAAGTGGAAATCGAGCGCTCGTTCGGTACCAGCTTGTCGGGGTTCATGCCCAGGCACATCGAGCAGCCGGCATTACGCCATTCGGCACCAAAGTCCTTGAACACCTTATCGAGGCCTTCCTTCTCCGCCTGCAGACGCACACGGGAGGAGGCCGGCACCACGAGCACGCGGTGAATGTTCTCGGCCTTGTGGTGGCCCTTCATGATCGCGGCGGCCTGGCGCAAATCGTCGATACGACCGTTGGTGCACGAACCAATGAACACGGTGTCCACGGCGATGTCCTTGATCGGCATGCCCGGCTTCAAACCCATGTATGTAATCGCACGTTCGGCGGCGGCACGCTTGGTGGCGTCGGCGATCTTGTCCGGCTTCGGCACGGCGGCGGTGATCGGCAGACCTTGGCCGGGGTTGGTGCCCCACGTCACATATGGACCAAGCTTGGTGGCGTCAATATCCACCACCTTGTCGAATACGGCATCGTCATCGGTCTTCAGCGTCTTCCAGTACGCCACGGCCTGATCCCACAGCTCGCCTTCCGGCGCGTGCGGACGGCCCTTCAGGTACTCGAACGTGGTCTCGTCCGGCGCGATCATGCCGGCACGCGCACCGGCCTCGATGGACATATTGCACACGGTCATACGTTCGTCCATGGTGAGGTTACGAATCGCCTCGCCACGGTATTCGATCACGTAACCCTGGCCGCCGCCGGTGCCGATCTTGGCGATAATCGCCAGAATGATGTCCTTGGCGGTCGCGTCCGCGGGCAGCTTGCCCTCGACGTTGATGGCCATGGTCTTGAACGGCTTCAGGGACAGCGTCTGCGTGGCCATCACGTGCTCGACTTCGGAAGTACCGATACCGAACGCCAGCGCACCGAACGCGCCGTGCGTCGACGTATGCGAATCACCGCACACGATGGTCATGCCCGGCTGGGTCAGGCCCAGAATCGGGGCGAACGCGTGGACGATGCCCTGATCGGCGTCGCCCAGCGGGTGCAGGCGCACGCCGAACTCCTTGCAGTTCTTCTCCAAAGTCGTCAACTGCAACGCGCTCGTCTCAGCCGGGTTCGGGCGATCGATATCAACGGTCGGCGTGTTGTGATCCTCGGTGGCAATGAGCTGATCCACGTGACGCGGCTTGCGGCCGGCCAAGCGCAGGCCCTCAAACGCCTGCGGGCTGGTGACCTCATGCATGAGCATCAGATCGATGTACAGCAAATCAGGGGCTCCGTCGCCGCCCTTGCGCACCAGATGATCGGCCCAGACCTTCTCGGCCAGTGTCGTTCCCATAGTGATTCCTCCAAAAATTCCGCGCGAGGTATTGTGTTCGCGCCTTGTTCGTGGTATTAGCCTATGTGCTTGCGATGGGCCCGGCCATAAGCATGCCGGATATTGAGATACGGTCAAATGACGGCCTCAATATGACTCGGACCCGACTCGAACATGACCTAGTCATGACTCGGTTCCGCTCCAGACATGTCTCTTCGGCATCCACGAACGCCCTTTCAACTTCATGGCCACCCTGTGAGACACTTCCCCGATTTGCCATTTCACTATGTGAGATGGCATAATCGCCCTTATTATGACTGATTCCCGGGAAGAACCATTGAACAACAGCTTGACCGAGTCCGAGCCGGTTGAAGACACCACCGCCAAGGACGATGGGGAAATCCATTCCGGCGTTGGCGTCCTTGATAAAACTGTAAAGATTCTTGACGCACTGGAATCCGGCCCGTCTACGCTGGGCCAGCTTGTGGCCGCCACCGGTCTCGCTCGACCGACCGCACATCGTTTGGCTATTGCACTGGAACGCCACCGTTTCGTACTGCGCGACCAGCATGGCCGATTCGTACTCGGCTCCCGTTTCGCCGAACTTGCCGCCGCAGCAGGCGAGGATCGTCTGCTGACCGCCGCCGGCCCGATCCTGCAGACCCTGCTCGATCGCACTGGCGAGTCTGCGCAGATTTACCGCCGCCAAGGCGATCAGCGCGTGTGCATCGCCGCTGTGGAACGCACCTCCGGCCTACGTGATTCCATTCCGGTGGGTGCCATGCTGTCGATGGAAGCCGGTTCCGCCGCCCAGATTCTTCTGGCTTGGGAGGATTCCGACCGTCTGCACCAGGGATTGCGCCACGCCAAGTTCACCGCCACCAAGCTGGCCGCCGTACGCAAGCGCGGCTGGTCCGAGTCCGTGAACGAACGCGAAGAGGGCGTGTGCTCGATTTCCGCCCCGATCCGCAACGCCTCCGGCCAGGTCATCGCCGCCATCTCGATTTCCGGCCCGACCGGCCGCATGGGTGCCGCCCCCGGACGCCGCTATGCGCCGCTGGTGATGGCCGCCGGCAAGTACCTCACCGAGGCACTGGTCAAAGCCGTTCGCTGAAACATACCAGTCAATCCAACCGATAGCCCAACCGGCAGAAATCCCGCGTCACAACGAAAGAGACGCGGGATTTCTGCCACTAATCGTCCAACACAGCGGAAGGCCACCGAAACCTCGAATACTTCGCGCCGCTTTCCGCCTCTATCAGGAACAGTTACCTGAATAAACCGGGTTACCTGAATAAACCGGACAGTTGACTCCATAGCGACGGCTTGCGCAGCAAATCATCGCCCTCGCCCTCGCCAGGCGCGGTCTGGTTCACCGCATAGGTATAGGCGCGTTTGGAACTGGGCTTGCCCACCAGTTCGCCAAACTCCAGCAATTGCGTACGCGGCTCGTAAGGGTGACGGATATCAAATTCGATCAATCGCGTGGCGCGTTTGGCCGGAGCCGGTCCGTACGTATTGAATCCGCAGGTTGGCGTAGCGATAAGCAACAGACCCTCATGTTCGCCGACGAAACCGTTGCGATGATCATGACCAGCTACGACGCCGAAATACCCCTCGCGCAGCAATTCGAATTCGTCTGACGTATCAGGGCAGGATATGCCTTCTCCCAAATATCCGCCGGGCTGGGTTTGCAATTCGTCCAGCACGTAGTAGGTATCGGCGTGCGAACGATAGCCCTGCATGGCAAACGCCGCGTTGGCCGCCACCGGCTTCAGCACGTTGTAATACTCGGGCATCGGCATGTGCTGGAACACCATTGATTTCGCACCGATACGGTCGGGCACGGCGTTCAGGAAGGCGAGCGCTGCGGGCGATGGTGTGCCGAAGCCGCCGCCATGCACGTAATCGCCGGAGTCAAGAATGACCAGACCCAGCACATTGCGCGTATGGTCAACGTCCATAACCGGCAGCGCGAAGGTGCCTGGTTCACCGGAACCCACTGCGGATGCGGGGAAGACACAGCAGAAGGCACAACAGCATCGGCACCAGCATCGTCAACGACGCCCAACGTATCAGCCTTCGCGGTAATCCCCGCACCGGAACCAGTGGCACCAGACAGCGTCTGCACAGCGCCACCCGCTCCACAGGTGTATGCAATCTGGTTCGGCAAGGTCTCACTCGGCGGATTGACACAACCGGGGAACTCGCGATAGATACCGTCCAGTTCCGCATTGCTTAGCCCGCATTGAAATCATGGTTGCCGTACGTCACGGCCCACGGAATGCCGCGCGCCGCCAACGGCTCAGTGAACTGGCCAATGGCCTTGCGCACCAGCGCTCGGGTATGGTTCAGCGCGGATTCGGCAATAGGTTCGTTACACCAGCGACGTTTACGGAATGAATCGGCGAACGCCGGATCGTAGCCGGCGATCTGGTTGCCGGAGAAAATCACCAGATCAGGCCGTGTGGCATCAAGGCTGGCCTCAATCAGGGTGATGGTGTCTTTGGAGACTTTCGGCCCATCCTGAATGTCGGCAATCTGCAGCACGCGGAACTTGCCGGAATAGTGGAATTGCAGTCGTCCGAGACGCGCAGAGATAGAGACCGGACGGCCGTCTTCGGCATCGCCCGGCTTGATACGAGGTTTCGACGACATCCCTCTGGCGTACGCTGTGTTTCCGTCATGCCCTCCACTGTACACACAAACGAAAAGGCCCGCCGGAGCGGGCCTTTCTACAAGTTCAACTACTGGAGCAGAATCTCTGCACAACATCATCGTTGTAACGGTAAGTCTTTCCAATGCCCGTCCAACGTAACAGTCCTCGTGACCATACACTATTTGTGGGCTCTGCTCTGTTCAGTTGTTCTTGTACCTCATAATCTATTCATCACTCCCGTTTCTCGCAACCTGCAGAGAGTCGTTGTGCGTTTTTTATCACAACTGTTCAATCGCACTTTCTGGCTATCGGAAAACGAGCTGAACCGTTCACATCGAACCCGTCCGATGTTCGATTTCGTTCGTTTCACCGCCGCTCACGGCGTGTCGCGAGCGACGCTAGCACACTCAAAACCAACCAACACCGAACTAACATGAACACCCGTTGAATTCTGGCGCGTTCAGTCGTTTTCCGGCCACGCCAAAGCTTACGATATAAGCTATGGCACAGATATTTGACGCACCCTCGAAGGCAATTCTGCGCAGCCAAATCGCAGAGCATATTGCCGAAAACGACAACAACGACCGCCGCGTCGATCAGGAAGGCGAGGCACCGCTGCCCAAGGACCGTTTCTTCGACCGCGAGCTCAGCTGGCTCAAGTTCAACCAGCGCGTGCTCGAATGTGCGGAGAACGAAGACATGCCCCTGCTCGAGCGCGCCAACTTCGCCGCGATCTTCGCCTCGAACCTTGACGAGTTCTTCATGGTCCGCGTCGCCGGCCTGAAGCGCCGTATCGACTCGGGCATCGCCGTGCCGTCTGCCGCCGGCCTGAGCCCGCGTCAGCAGCTGCGCGCGATCAGCGAGACCGCACACCGTCTGCAAGACGAGCACGCACATTACACGATCGACACCATTCTGCCGGAATTGGAGAAGGAGCGCATCGTCCTGCTGACGTGGGACAAGCTCACATCCTCCGAGCAGGAGCGCCTCTCGCGCTACTACCGCCAGCAGGTGTTCCCGGTCCTGACGCCGCTCGCCGTGGATCCGGCCCACCCGTTCCCCTACATTTCCGGCGGTTCCATCAACCTGGCCGTGATTGTGGAGAACCCGGCCTCCGGCAAGTCGCACTTCGCCCGCGTCAAGATCCCGGGCAACCTGCCGCGCCTGGTGCCGGTGGACGACATGACCGATGAGGAGTCCAAGGACGAGCGTTACGGCTTCATCGCCATGGAAAAGCTCATCGCCGCGCATCTGGAATCCCTGTTCCCGGGCATGATCATCAAGGAGGCCCGCTCCTTCCGCGTGACTCGTAACGAGGACATCGACGTGGAAGAGGATGACGCCGAGAACCTGCTCAACGCCATGGAGAAGGAGCTGCTGCGCCGCCGCTTCGACCGCCGATCCGCCTGGAGATCACGGACACCACGAGCCCCTTCCTCTCCCAGCTGCTCGCCGACCAGCTCGGCGTGAGCCAGGACGAGGTATACCGTCTGCCCAGCCCGCTGGACCTGACCGTGCTCTTTGAGCTCGGCAGCGTGGACCGCCCGGACCTGAAGAACCGTCCGTTCGTGCCGACCACGAACCGTCAGATCGCCGAGGTCGAGTCCTCCCGCGCACAGGATATTTTCGCTGCCATCCGCGAGCGCGACATCCTGCTGCATCACCCCTATGACTCCTTCTCCACTTCCGTGCAGGCCTTCCTTGCGCAGGCCGCCGCGGACCCGAAGGTGCTGGCCATCAAGCAGACCCTGTACCGCACCAGCTCCAACTCGCCGATCATCGACGCCCTGATCGACGCCGCTCATGCCGGCAAGCAGGTGCTGGCTTTGGTGGAAATCAAGGCTCGTTTCGACGAGGACGCCAACATCGCGTGGGCCCGCAAGCTCGAACGCGCCGGCGTGCACGTGGTGTACGGCATCGTGGGCTTGAAGACCCACTGCAAGCTCATCGAGGTCGTGCGTCAGGAAAGCGGACGGTCTGCGCCGCTACTGCCACGTAGGCACCGGCAACTACAACCCGAAGACCGCGCGACTGTACACCGATCTGGGTCTGCTGACCTGCGACCCGGTGGTCGGCCAGGATCTGACTCGTCTGTTCAACCAGCTCTCTGGTTACGCGCCGAAGTCCAGCTTCCACCGTCTGCTGGTGGCCCCGCGTACCGTGCGCACCGGCCTGATTCAGCGCATCCGCCGCGAGGAGGACGCCGCCCGCGCCGGCAAGGAGGCCTGGATCAAGATCAAGGTCAACTCCATCGTGGACGAGAAGACCATCGACGCCCTGTACCGTGCCTCTCAGGCCGGCGTGAAGATCGACATCGTCGAACGCGGCATCTGCGCTCTGAAGCCCGGCGTTCCCGGCCTGTCCGAGAACATCCGCGTACGTTCGATTCTCGGCCGCTTCCTGGAGCACTCCCGCATCTACGCCTTCTGCAATGCGGACGGCCCGCAGATCGGCGAGGGCCCGGCTTCCGGCCCGGAGGTCTACATCGGTTCGGCTGACCTCATGCACCGTAACCTTGATCGCCGCGTCGAGGCTCTGGTGCGCGTCACCGCCCCGGAGCAGATTGACGAGCTCATCAAGTACGTGGACCTGCAGATGGCCGACTCCACCATGAGCTGGCACATGCAGCCCGACGGCACGTATGTGCTGCACACCAAGGACGACGAGGGCCGCCCGCTGGTCGATAGTCAGGAATACCTGATTCGCAAGCACCAGCGTCGCCCCAATTCACACAACTGATTTCACTCGATGCTCCCTGTCAGCGCAAGCTAACTGAGGGTGGTTACGATGCCCGGCTCCTCTTTCGAGAGGATGCCGGGCATCGTTGTTCAGCGCGCAAAAACTACGTAGCAGCGGTCCAACGTGACCTACAATACAAGAGATGGGTACGAACAGTATGAGACGAATCGTGGAAGCCGCCGGCGGTATTCTGTACCGGTGGAAGGATGGTGCCGAGCCGACGCGGGCATCATCTCCATCAGTGAAATCCAATATTGCCACCGATGGCACCATCATCGCGAACACCACGGATTCTGACGGCGAGACCACGGCAGCACACGGCGCATCGGACGCGGCTCCCACCCCGACCCGACGCAGGCCGACAGCCCGGCCGCGGTGGACAACGTACTCAACCGCATCGAACTGTGCGTCGTGCATCGCCCGAAATACGACGACTGGAGCTGGCCGAAAGGCAAGGTCGACCCAAACGAATCACACCGGCATGCCGCCGTGCGCGAGATCGGCGAGGAATCGGGCCTGTCCGTGGAACTTGGTCCCCTATCTGGGCGACATCGAGTACCCGCTGTCCGAAAGAAGGCAGCAAACAGCGCCATACCAGGATCGGTCGGCGGACACCAAGCACATCCAGTTCTGGATGGCCACGCCGATCAGCGCCATCGACAACCTGCGGCGTACCCATGCGTTTGGCCCGGTGCATCGGGCGGACATCGGCGAAATCGACGAAGTTTTGTGGCTGACGCCGGCCGAGGCCCGCAAGAAGCTCAGCCATTCCACCGATAAGGACATCCTCGCGCTATTCGTTGATCGGGTGCAGGAGGGCGCGCTTGACGCCGTGCCGGTGATTATCGTGCGCCACGGCAAAGCGGAAGCGCGCAAGCTGTGGAAGGGTTCGGACGCGAACCGTCCGATCACGCCGCGCGGCGCGGCTGCGGCATACGCGCTGAACCGCGAGCTGGCGTGTTTCAATCCGACCCGACTGGCCACGTCGCCTTGGGTGCGCTGCCAGGAGACGTTGGAGATGTTCGCGTGGCAGACCGGACGAGACATGGTTCATCTCGATCCGCTCACCGAAGATGCATACGCCGCTGCGCCGGACACCGCATGGGAGTGTCTACTCAGCGAAATCGAGTTCGCACTTGAGCGCCGTCAGCCCATAGCGATATGCATGCACCGGCCGGTGATTGGTGGTATGTTCGGACACCTGCGCAGCATGTGCGTTGCGCCGTCTCTGAGCAAACGCCTGATCGCCAAGACACCGTTCATGCCGACCGGCACGGCGGTGGCGCTGTTCGTCACTCCGACGCCTCATGGTCCCAAAATCATCGATATTCAGAAGGTTCAACCGCTTGTCTACTAGACCCGCATTTCCTGATTCATCCAACTCCTCGGCCGCTGCCGCTGCAGCTCATGCCGCGCACAATGGTGCCGCCGGCAGTCTGGGCCCGGGCTTCGGCTCGTTGCGTGCGGCCGGAGCGGCATTCGGACCTGCTCGCATGGGTTCTTCACGCCCCTCGCGCCCGGCTCAGCTCGACCCGGCTGTGGCCGATGGATTGGCCGGTGGCATGGACCCGCAGGCGTTGAGCGAGATGAGTCATCTGTCTGCTGCCGCATTGCTGGATCGTGTGCGCCATAGCGAAGACCCGGCGGTTGTTGAGCGGGTGCTCACGTTGGTGGAGACGGTCGGTGTGGATGAAATCGCCGAACTATGGAGCGATGCCGAGCCGGATTCGCTGCCTGGTGTGCTGTGGCGACTGTATATGTTGCGTACGTGGATGCGATCGAATCGCGACTCGATCGCGCATCTGTGGCGCTTGGGTGAGCCGGTGGCCACTACCGCCTCCGCCATCGCCGGCGTGGATCAGGCTCCCAGTGAAGATGACATCGTGCGATTGGCCGATTCGATTCTCTCCGGTGCTTTTTGTGGGCGATTTTGCCGTGGCGCTTGAGCGTGCGGCGGCGTTTACCGATGTGGTGGCGTTGGGCTTGCGCGTGGAGGCGCGGCGCATGGTGACCCGGGCCGAGGCCAACGGCGCCTTCTCCTCGGATGCCGATGAGAAGGCCGTGCGCACCAAAGCCGCCCGCCTTATGCACACCGCCGGCAGCCTCATGGCCACCGCCAAGGATTTCCAGCACGGTGCCAACCTCTGGCGTCGCGGACGGTTGGAGTAACCCCGTGACAGCTCCCTCTGATGAGGGAGCTGTCACGGGCGATGCCCATGACTGAGGGAGAAACCCACCGACCGCACCCCAACAATCAGCTACCGGCCAACGCCACCCCTTCCCCGGCGCGGCGAGACCCATCGCAAGCTATACTAAGTATCCGCGTCGGACCGTGCTTAAGCCCCGGGCTCCATTTTTTGCCGCCGCGAGCGGCCCTTGCGCCGACAGGCGCTTTCGCGGTTCGGCGCTTCTTTTTCTTTTACCAGATTCACGCCCCGAGCGTTGCGATGGGCACGACCAGTATGCCGTCATTGCGGCGATAGGCCTTCCCACCTCGGCCGGTAAGGAACATCATGAATTCGGGGTCTCGGACCTGAGCCATGGGATTGCCGCAGATTTTGTTGCGGAAGGATTTGAGCTTATCCGCATTGTCATCGTTCACCTTAAGGTCACTGAGTTTTATTTCGATGGCACCCCACCTGCCGTCAGACAACTCGATAATGACATCAACTTCAAGCCCCTTGTCATCGCGGTAATACGCAATGCGATTCCCGGCACCCGGCATAGCCGACAGATATACATTCAAATCACGAATGCACAGCGTTTCAAACAGATCGCCGAGCGTCTGTGTATCGCGCATCAGAGTATTCGGCGCGGCACCTAAAACCGCAGCAGGCAACGAAGGATCCACGAAATATCGCTTGGGCTTGGTTCGCACACGACTCTTTGCGCGGAGTGGCGGTTCCCAACCCTCCAAATCCGTCAGCAGATACAAGTCCTTGAACATTTCCAAATAGCTCTTCACCGTCTGCGTATCCGGCTCGCGCCGCTCATCGCCATATGCCATATCCGCAGCCAGCGTCGCATATTTTGGTGCCTGCGAGATGTTCACGGCAAGAGCTCGCATCAAAGCTCGTGCAGTTTCAGGATTCTTCTTCATCTTCGGCACGCTGATATCCAGCACACTTGCGATATATTCGCCCGGGATTTCCAAGGCGAATTCATCGTCTAGCTCAAGATTTGCGGGCCAACCGCCACAGCAACACCATCTGGCGATGTCTTCGATACTCGTATTGCATTCGGCAGGCTCGAATTTCCCCTCGAACAAATCGGATAGGCTGACCGCGCCCGTGGATTCTCCGGATTCAGCCAAGCTCATGGGCCACATGCGCAGACGAGCAATGCGACCAGTGCCGCTGTGATGAATGGCGTCACGATCCTTTGGAATAGCCGAACCTGTAAGAATCAGCTGCCCCTTGCGGTTCGCATTGTCATCTATATGGCGACGAGCGGCATCCCAAATTTGCGGTACATCTTGCCATTCGTCCACCAGATGGGGCTCCTCCCCCATCAGCACCAATGCAGGATCGGTTTGGGCGGCCGCGAAAACTGCCACATCATCCAGACGATCAACGCTTCGAGACCGAGAGAGCGCGGTCCATGTCTTGCCGCACCATTTCGGCCCCACGATTTCCACTGCACCGAACGCCTTGAGCAGTTTACTTAATCTGCTATCTACCACGCGTGAACGATAATCAGGCCTGGTCAAGGTACCATCGCGACCACTCAAATCGTTCATATTGCAGCCTTTCCCAGTTCTATCGTTCTAACAATATAGATTTTACACCAGTTTCATTCCCGATTTTACACCTATCTCATTCCCGGTTTTACACCAGTTTCATTCCCCTGTTTTACACCGTGTTGTTTTTTACGCTTTACCCCTCTCAGAGGTATCAGAGGCAGATCTCGGCACGGACAGGGCATTGTCCTGCTGCAACTGGCCTATCGCAGCAAAAAAAAGTCGAATCACCCACAAATCCAATCCGATAAGCAAGCCGCGCCATTACCACCCGTTGTCTAAATGAAAGTGCAACACCCGTTAGATTGGAAATTGCCTAGAAAAACCAGTCCGAAGGGATGTCGCACCTATGGGAGAAGTATATTCGCACCTGTCGGAAGAGGAACGCCAGGTCATCCAGATCGAGGTAGGCAACGGCGCCAGCATACGCGGGATCGGCGCGATGCTGGGCCGCAGCCCGTCCAGCATCAGCCGGGAGATCAAGCGCAACACATGGTTCCCGTCCAACGAGAACGAGTCGTACCGCCCGTACCGGCCGAAAAGACTGAAGGCGGGGCCATGGACCGGCCGCTACTACATCGCCGGGCCCGCGAAGGCCGACCGCAGGAGATCCAAGCCACGAAAGCCCTACCGGCTGTCGCACGACCGCCTGTGGGCGCAGGTGGCCGAATGGCTGGGCCGCGGCTGGTCGCCGCTGCTCATCAGCGGCAGGCTGCGCGTCCTGTGGCCGGACGATGCGCTCATGCGCGTGTGCCCGGAGACCATCTACCGATGGGTCTACTCCAGCAGGCCGCTTCGGGAACGCTGGGCGCGGTGCCTGCCGCGAGGGGCACAGGCGGCGCCGCAGGCACGGCGGCAGGAGGACGTCGCGCTTCCCGATCCCCGGCCGAGTACCCATCTCCCGAACGCCCGCCGGAGGCCGACGGCAGGAGCGCGTTCGGCCATTGGGCGGCCGACAGCGTCATCGGAGTGGGATGCAACCTGCACACCGAGGTGGAGAGGAGGACCAGGTTCCTCATGGCCCGCGTCGTTCCGGACAAGACCGCCGGCGAGAGCGTCGGGGGCGCAGCTGGACATGTTCTCGCCGCTGCCGGCCGGCGCGCGCGTCAGCGTCACGCACGACAACGGCACCGAGTTCGCCCACCACGAAAGGCTGCGCGACGGGCTGGGCATGGCCACGTACTTCGCCGACCCGTACTCCCGCTGGCAGCGGGGGAAGCAACGAGAACCGCAACGGCATGATCCGCCGGTATCTGCCCAAACGCTGCGAGATACGGATGGACATGGCAAAGGAGGTCAGGGAGATCGTCGACGAGATCAACAACCGCCCCATGCGCGTGCTCGGCTACCGCACGCCCGCCGAGGCATTCGCCGACGAACTGCTAGAATTACAGGACCAACAAGGGTGTTGCACTTCTAAATAGACATCGGGCCAATTCGGCAGGTCGGCAAACTTGGACTAGGCTGGGAATCATGGAACTCCATGTTTTGAATCATCCGCTGGTCGAGCACAAGCTCACCGTGCTGCGCGACAAGAACACCGAGGCCACCCGCAACCTGTCCGTGGTGGCCGCGCCGATCGAGACGCCGGTCGCCCCGATGACCGGCAAGAAGCTCGCCTCCCCGCGCCCGATCATCGTGCCGGTGCTGCGCGCTGGCTTGGGCATGCTCGACGGCATGACCCGCCTGATTCCGACTGCTGAAGTCGGCTTCCTGGGCATGAAGCGCGACGAGGAGCACCCCACCCAGCAGGTGACGTACGCGAACCGTCTGCCCGAGGACCTGTCCGGCCGCCAGTGCTTCCTCATCGACCCGATGCTCGCCACCGGCGGAACGCTGGTCGCCGCCACGCACTACCTGGCCGAGCGCGGCGCCAAGGACGTGACCGCGATCAACATCATCGCGGCCCCCGAAGGCATCAAGTACGTCGAGGAGCACATCGACCCGTCCATCGACTTCAAGGTCGTGGTGTGCGCGGTCGACGAACGTCTTAACGACAAGTGCTACATCGTGCCGGGACTCGGCGACGCCGGTGACCGTCTCTATGGCGTAATTGACTGATTTCCCTGGCGCCCCTCCCCGAGGGGAGCCAACATAACGGAACATCTATGCAAATCGACATTATTGCGCCGGGGCGCGTGAAGGAGCGTTATCTTCGCGACGCCATTGACGAGTATTCCAAGCGACTTTCGCGCTACTGCAAGCTCAACATCATTGAAGTGGCAGATGAGAAAAACGCCTGACCATGCCTCCGAAGGCGTTGACCGACAGATCAAGGCCAGAGAAGGCGAACGCATCGCCAAGCATCTGAAGGACGGCGCGTTTGTTATTGCCCTTGCCATCAATGGCAAGCAGCTGTCCAGTGAAGAATTGGCCGCCAAAATCAACGACCTTGGATTGCGTGGCACCAGCCATATTCAGCTGGTCATCGGCGGTTCAATCGGCCTTGACGACGCGATTCTGCGTCGTGCTGATTTTCTGCTGAGTTTCTCGAAGATGACGTTCCCGCATCAGCTTATGCGCGTGATTCTGCTGGAGCAGATCTATCGCGCTTATAAAATCAACGCTGGCGAGCCGTATCACAAGTAAAACGCCATACCTCATGGGGCGGGAAATCCCCCATGGGGCGGTAATTGCCCCATGAGGCGGCAAAATCCTCATGGGGCGGTATGCCAAAATGGCTTAATTCCGCGGTTTCACATATTCTTCAAACCGCCCCATGGGCAAGTTACCGCCCGATGAGCCTGTAACCACCCCATGGGCGCATCAATAACGCCCTCAACCTCACACTGCGTCGGGGACGAACGCTTCGAAGATGTGGCGGTCGAAGTAGGGGGCGCACTGGGCGAGTTCATCGCTGCTGCGCACGGTCCATGAAACCGGCATCGCACCCATCGAACGAGCGAGCTTGACTTGCGGCGAAGCGCCACCGGTCCAGTCATAAGCCACGAAATCAGGACGAGACAGCCAGTCGAACGCCAGTAAGCCGGCGGCCCATTCAGCCGCACCATTCTTGCTCAGCTTCGCCGGCCAGCTCAGCTGACCGCGGCACACCTCAGGGTGATGCTCCTTGTACCAATTCACCGCGCCCGGGTGGAAGGATTCGATCACGTACGGGCCGTCATACGCCTCAAGCAAGGCGTGGCCCTTTTTCCATGAGCTCTTCGCTACGCTCATCCCAAGCCCTGTTGTTGCTGAACTTGTATTCCACAATCAGCGGAGCCTGGCCGGCCACCACGTCCAGCACATCGGAGAACAGCGGCACATGCTGGTAGTACCCCTTCGGCGCGGCGGACGGCGTGACCACCAGCGGCGGGTTCGCGTCGGCACCCGGCAACGGTTCGGCCTTCAAATCGCCTGACTCGCCGTTCGGGAAGAGCGGAATGCGGGCGAGTTCGTCGTAAGTCAGGTCTTCGATGCGGCGCGGATCGCCGGCCACGCGCAACAAATCGGCGTCATGGACCACGACCACTTGGCCGTCGAGCGTAAGCTGCACGTCGAGTTCGATGCCATAGCCAGCCTCGCAGGCGGCGGCGAACGCGGCCAGCGAGTTTTCGGGAGCAATCGGACCGGTCATATCCGCACTGCCGTAGCCGGCCTTGACAGCCATGCGACGGGCAAGCGACACATAATCATCGTTTTCGGCGATGGATCGCTCAGTGGTATCGGCTTGGGCGCTAACCGGATTATCCCCACCATAATCAGCGATATCGGTATAGCCGACCAAACCAGAACCCGCATCATGCAAGCCACGATGGGCATACCATACCTCCGGAATGGAGGGCACGAAATTACGACGCTTGTCATTGAACGTGCGCGGGGCCACGGCCCACACGGCAGCACCGGCGGCGGCCACGCCTGCCAGCGCCACGTTTCTCCAGAGCTTCGACGACATTGGAATCCTTCCTGTTGGGCTGCCTCTAGCCTAACGCTTCTGCCAGCCATTGTGGAGTGGTTGGATCATCCGGTTTCAGCGCGCGGTCCAGGTGGTTGGCGCGCAGTGGCTCCCAGCTGAAATCTGCCAGCGATCGGCGGGTTTGCAAGGAATTGGAGTGGGTTGCAGACGCAGCAGCCAGGCGCAGTATCCGATGATTTGCTCGGGGGTTACGTTGCGGGCGCGCAAGGCTCCCATATCCAGCGAACGTTCGCGCTTGGCTAAACGCCGGCCGGCCGCATTGTCGATAAGCGGCAGGTGCGCATACTCGGGGTGCTCGGCGAGAGGCTTTTCCGTGTTGCCGCATTCCGGCTCAAAGCCGCCAGCCAACAGACACTGGCGAATCCACATTTGCAGCGCGGTGGAGCGCAGCAGATCACGGCCGCGCACGATATCATCAACACCCATATCGAGGTCATCCACGACCACGACCAGTTGATAGCCGAACAGTCCATCGGCTCGGCGAATCACGGAATCGCCTACCTCGCGGGCCAAATCGTAGTGCTGTGGACTATAGACACGGTCGTTAAAGCATGCGACACCATCAACGATTCCGGCATCGCCCTGCTGTTCCGGCGGCACGGCTCCCGACAGCGCAGCGGAATCGTCAGGCACTGTACGTTGCTTTTCTCCCGCTGCCGATTCCGGCATGGCGATACGGATGGAATGCTGGTCGCCGCGAACCAGACGGGCACGGACCTCGTCGGGATGGTCGTGCAGCAGGCGGCGGCACGTGCCGGGGTACACCATGAAGCCGTCGCCCTCGTTGGGGGCCGAGGCGGCGCGAATGTCGGCACGCGAGCAGAAACAGGGGTACAGCACACCTTGCGAGCGCAGGCATTCGAGAGCGTATTCGTATCGTTCAGTGCGCTGGGATTGGAACATCGGTTCGCCATCCCAGTCGAGGCCGAGCCAATGCAGGTCATCCATCATGAGCTGGTCCGCACCGGCGACCACGCGCGGCTTGTCCACGTCCTCGATACGCATCAGCATGCGGTCGCCACGCGAGCGGGCCGAAAGCCATGCACCCAACATGGCGTACACGTTGCCGATATGCATGCGCCCCGACGGCGTCGGCGCGAATCGTCCAGTCACTGGCCCTCCTCGTATGAAGTTCAGCACCATGGTAGCGAAAAGGCTCTCCTCCCTCAGAGGAGAGCCAATATAGTGAAGCTCGCCAGCCCGAACTCCCCCTCAGTCAGCTTCGCTGACAGCTTTGCTCAGAGAGGGGAGCCAGTGATTGTCACTTGTCTTCGGTGACGTTGTCCACGCTCACGTCCGGATTGTCGGAGACAATCTGGTCGCTCGCCCAAGCGGAGAGCTCCAGATGTTCGCCGCCGGTCTGGTCGACGAGCACGGTGTCACCGTCGTGGACCTTGCCGGCCAGCAGCATACGGGCCAGCTGGTCGCCCACTTCGGTCTGTACCAGGCGGCGCAGCGGACGAGCGCCATAAGCCGGGTCGTAACCGGTGTTGGCCAGCCATTCGCGAGCCGAGTCGGTGACGTCCAGCGTGATGCGGCGATCGGTCAGACGCTGGGACACGCCAGCCACCTGGATATCCACGATGCCGCCAAGCTCCTCGCGCGTAAGCGGGTGGAACATGACGATGTCGTCCAGACGGTTCAGGAACTCCGGCTTGAAGTTCATGTGGACAGCGTCCATCACGGCCTTTTTCTTGGCGTCGGCGTCCATGTCCTCGTTCACGAGGAACTGCGAGCCGAGGTTAGAGGTCATAATCAGGATCGTGTTCTTGAAGTCCACGGTCCTTCCCTGGCCATCGGTCAGGCGACCATCGTCAAGTACCTGCAGCAGCACGTCGAAGATCTCCGGGTTGGCCTTCTCGACCTCGTCGAACAGCACCACGGAATACGGGCGACGGCGCACGGCCTCGGTCAGCTGGCCGCCCTGCTCGTAGCCCACGTAGCCCGGCGCCGCGCCAATCAGGCGCGAGACCGAAGCCTTCTCCATGTATTCGGACATGTCGATGCGGACCATGGCCTTCTCATCGTCGAACAGGAAGTCGGCGAGCGCCTTGGCCAGTTCGGTCTTGCCCACACCGGTGGGGCCGAGGAACAGGAACGATCCGGTCGGACGGTTCGGGTCGGAGATGCCGGCACGCGAACGGCGCACCGCGTCGGACACGGCGGCGATGGCCTCCTTCTGGCCGATCACACGCTTGCCGAGGTAGTCCTCCATGTGCAGCAGCTTCTCGTTTTCGCCCTGCATCAGGCGGCCGACGGGAATGCCGGTCCAGTCGGAGACGATCTCGGCCACCGAGTCGGCGTCCACACGGTCCGGGACCATCGGCTCATCGGCCGGGTTGGCCGCGCCGGCATCGGCAGATTCGGCATCCGCGCTTTCCGCGGCGGCGAGTTCCTTCTGAATGGACGGAATCTCTCCGTACAGAATCTTCGAGGCCTCCGCCAAGTTGCCTTCACGGGTATACTTATCCGCCTGCACGCGCAGGTCATCGAGCTTGGCACGCAGGTCGCCGACCTTGTTGTGGCCGGCCTGTTCCGCATCCCAACGCGCCTTGAGGCCGCTGAGCTTCTCACGGGTGTCCGCGAGTTCGGCTTGCAGCTTGCCCAGACGCTCCTTGGATGCAGGATCCTCGGCCTTCTTGAGCTGCATTTCCTCCATTTCAAGACGGGTCACCTTGCGCTGCAGTTCATCGATCTCCTCAGGCGAGGAGTCGAGGCTCCATACGCAGGTGAGCGGCCGCCTCATCGACCAGATCGATGGCCTTGTCCGGCAGCTGACGACCCGAAATGTAACGGTTCGAGAGGGTCGCGGCGGCAACCAGCGCGTCGTCGCCGATCGTTACCTTATGGTGCGCCTCGTAACGCTGCTTCAGACCACGCAGAATGGCGATGGTGTCTTCCACGCTCGGCTCACCCACGAACACCTGCTGGAAACGACGCTCCAGCGCCGGATCCTTCTCGATGTTCTCGCGGTACTCGTCCAGCGTGGTCGCGCCGATCAGGCGCAGCTCGCCACGGGCCAGCATGGGCTTCAACATATTGCCGGCATCCATCGAGCCTTCGGCCGCACCCGCGCCGACGATGGTGTGGATCTCATCGATGAAGGTGATGATCTGACCATCCGCATTCTTGATTTCGTTCAGGACGCTCTTCAGGCGCTCCTCGAACTCGCCACGGTACTTCGAACCGGCCACCATGGAGCCCAAGTCAAGGGAGATGAGCTTCTTGCCTTGCAGGGTGGTGGGCACGTCGCCCGCCACGATACGCTGGGCCAAACCCTCCACGACGGCGGTCTTGCCGACGCCGGGCTCGCCAATCAGCACCGGGTTGTTCTTGGTACGACGGGAGAGGATCTGAATCACGCGGCGGATTTCCTGGTCACGTCCGATGACCGGGTCCAGCTTGCCTTCCTTGGCGGCGGCCGTCAGGTCGGTGGAGTACTTCTCTAGGGCCTTGTACGAGCCTTCCGCGTCCGGGCTGGTGACCTTCGCGCCACCACGCACGCCGGGTACGGCCTTGCGCAGGAGGCTGCGGTGACGCCGTTCTTCTCAAGATTTCGGCCGACTGGTTCGGCTTGCTGGCCGCGATGCCGATAAGCAGATGTTCGGTGGAGACGTATTCGTCGCCCATCTGCTGCATTTCCTTCTCAGCCTGGGCGATGGCGGCGGTCAGCTGGCGGCTGGCCTGTGGCTGCGAGGTGCTGGATCCGGATGCGCTCGGCAGCGCGACCAAAGCGTTGCGCACCGCCGCGCCGATGGCCTGCGGGTCCCCGCCCGCGGCCTCGATCAGAGAGCGCGCCACGCCGTTTTCCTGGCGCAGCAGCGCATCCATGACGTGCAGGGTCTCGACCTGCGCGTTTCCTGCGGCGGACGCACTCTGAATCGCGTCGCCGACGGCTTCTTGGGCCATAGTGGTGAACTTCTGTTCCATATCGTATTCCTCCATATCATGCGGTCTGCGCAGTGCGGCTCGCGGGCTTCGAAAGCCCTGCGAGCGTTGCGACAGACCGCAGCTTGTCGTTGTCTGATATGGTCAACCGACCTGGAACCCATTCTATTCCCAAAACTTGAGTGCATATGACTCAAGTTTTGGATTTTGGTGGGAGGGTGACTAGTAGCCCCTCTGATGAGGAAGCTTGGGCAGCCGCTACTTCAGTGCGCCGACGGCGGATTCGGCGGCGGCGAGGACTTCGCCGGAGAGAATCGCCTCGGCCACGCCCTCAATCTGCGGGGTGGTCCAGGTATCGCGTACGTCGGGGCCGATTTCGTTGGCGTACTGGCGCACCACGCGGTATACGGCGGCGCCCGCCGCACCCGGACGGTACGGCTTGCGGAAGTCGAAGGAGCGGCAGGAGCACAGCAGTTCCACGGCCAGCACGCGCGCAAAGGCCGGAATCGACCGGCGCAGCTTGCGGGCGGCGGCCCAACCCATCGACACGTGATCTTCCTGCATGGCGGAGCTTGGAATCGAATCGACCGAGGCAGGCACGGCGTTACGCTTCATTTCGGAGACGATGCCGGCAGCGGTGTATTGGGCGATCATGAAACCGGAGTCCACGCCCGGGTCACCAGCCAGGAACGCCGGCAGGCCGCGGTTGCGCGCCACGTCAAGGAAGCGGTCGGTACGACGCTCGGAGATAGAGGCTACGTCGGCGGTCGGAATCGCCAGGAAATCGAGCACATAGGCCAGCGGCGCGCCATGGAAGTTGCCGTTGGACTCCACACGGCCGTCCAGCGTGACGCACGGGTTATCGATGGCGGAGGCGAGTTCCACGCCCGCCACGGAGGCCGCGTATTCCACGGTGTCGCGGGCGGCGCCGTGCACCTGCGGGTGCAGCGCAGCAGTAGGCGTCCTGCACACGCACGGTGGAGCCCGGGCGGCCGGCCTCAATCAGACCAGAGTCCTTGAGCATGCGGGCGATGTTCGCAGCGGAATCGCCTTGGCCGCGATGCGGGCGCAGCGCCTGCAAGTCGGCGGCGAATACGCGGTCGTTGCCGAGCATGCCTTCCACGCTCATCGCGGCGGCGACATCCGCTGTCTTGAGCAGCAGGCGCAGATCGGTGATGGCCATACACAACATGCCGAGCATGCCGTCGGTGCCGTTGACCAGCGCCAGTCCTTCCTTCTCTTTCAAATCGACGGGCGTGATGCCGGCCGCACGCAGCGCTTCGCCGCCGCCGATCTTGAGGCCGTCAGCGTTGCGGGCCTCGCCTTCACCCATCGCCACCAAAGCACAGGCTGCGAGCGGCGCCAAATCACCGGAGCATCCGAGTGAACCGTATTCGTAGACCACCGGGGTGATGCCGGCGTTCAGCATATCGGCGTAGACCTGCGCGGTTTCCGGGCGCACACCGGTGCGTCCGGTGCACAGGGTGCTCAGGCGCAGCACCAGCAGGCCGCGCACCACCTCACGCCCACTTCCGGTCCGGCACCGGCGGCATGCGAGCGAATCAGACTTTTTTCTGCAGCTGCGCACGCTGTTCCTTGGGGATGGAGGTGGAGGCGAGCGCGCCGAATCCGGTGGAGATACCGTAATGCGGCACGGTGTCGTCGGCCAAATGATCGATAACCGCGCGACTCAGCGCCATCTCATGCTTCGATTCGTCCGAAATCGCCACTTTGGCACCGCCGCGCGCTACGGCGATAACGTCCTCGATGCTCAGCGCTCCAACACCTACGGTGACCGTCTGCTCTGCCATGCTCATACCTTTCTATATATGTGCCGCATTCCGCATATACGACATATGCGGCACATGCTTCGCCGGGGATCCGCGACTGCCCGCATTCGCTCACCGCACCTGCCCATCAACAGCAGGCGACGCAAACGCGACCAATCGCTCCCCGAGTAATCAAACCTTGGCCATTTCACCTCAGTCGGATGCCCGCCATAAGCCACTTCGTCCATCTTGTGTCTGAAATCTCAGACATGTAAGGTGATGGAAATATGAGCCATGCCTCGCAGCAATACGCCTTCACCGAGCCACGTACCGTCAAGCGGGCGCAGGTGAAGCCATCAGAACGGGAACATCAGACATCATCATCCGCGCCACGTGTCTCGCTGGCTCCGGCGGCCGACCGTACGCTCGACATCCTCGAGTTCATCGCGAGCAATGGTCAGACGCAAGCCGCCACGCTCGCTCGCGAACTCGGCATTCCGCGCTCCACGGTGTACCAATTGTTGGAGATTTTGGAGCGTCACGGACTGGTCACCCGCCTTGCCGAGCAGCGCGCGTACGGCATCGGACTCAAGACTTTCGAGCTGGGATCGGCCTATTCTCGCCAACATCGTGTATCGCAGGTCGCGCATCCGGTGTTGGCGCGTCTTGTTGACGAGACCGGCGAAAACGGACATCTGGCCGTGCTGCACGGCAACGAAATCATTTATGTGATTGAGGAGCGCGCCGCGCATCGCCCGCCGCTAGTGTCAGGCGTGGGCGTGCGCCTACCCAGTCACCTGACCGCCACCGGGCGGGCCATTCTGTCCGCACTCCCCCGCAATCAGGTCCGCGCGCTATATCCCAATCGTCAGGCGTTCACCGACCGCACCGGCATCGGCCCCAAATCGCCCAAGGAGCTGGAGGCAACGCTCGCCGAAACCCAACGCACCGGTTTTGCCGAGGAACACGGAGACGTGACGCCCGGCTTTGATTCATACGCCGTCGCTGTGCGCGACTACAACGACTTTCCCATCGCCGGGCTGGCTCTCACTTTCGTGAGCGGATCGCTGCGCCCCGAACAGGAGCGGTCGCTTAAGACCAAGCTGCGGCTTGCCGGCACGGAACTGTCCCGGCGTCTCGGCGCGGTCGGCAGTTTGACATGAGGATTCGCGAGATCATCGTGCTGGGCTCCTTCGCCCCGATCACGATTTTCTCAACTAAGTTCACCGATTCGCTGACCGGCAACGCCAAACTCGCCGGCTTCTCGCTGACAGTGACGGCCATCATCAGCCTGGTGGTGATGACCGCCCTGCACGCACTTCTGCCGGGAGCGTAAGGCGCGTTCTTGGTTCCCTCAGTCAGCTTCTCCGCCTGGACGGTTCCCCTCAGAGAGGGGGAGCCAGAACGAGTCACGCCCGAACGATTACGTTGCGCAGATCACCGATGCCTTCGACGTGCACGATGGTCTCGTCGCCTGGGTCGAGGTGGCCGGAGGCGTTCGGGGTGCCGGTCATGATCACATCGCCCGGCAGCAGCGTGGAGAACGACGAAATGGCGGCAATCTGCTCGGGGATGCCGTGAATCAGGTTCGCGGTGGTGCCAGACGCCATCGGCACATCCTCGCCGTTCAGCGTGAAGGAAATCTTGGCATCCCTCCAGTCGAGGTCGTCACGCATCACAATCCACGGGCCAAGCGGGCAGGAGGTATCGAAACCCTTGGCGCGCGTCCACGTGGGGTCGATGCCCTGCAGATCGCGCAACGTCACGTCGTTGACGCATGTGAAGCCGAGCACGTAATCCATCGCGTTCTCGACGGTCACGTTCTTGGCGATACGGCCCATCACCACGGCCACTTCCGGCTCGAAGTTCATGTCCTTGGAGCAGGCCGGGTACACAATCGGGTCGTCGGGGCCGATTACCGAGGTGGACGGCTTGGTGAAGATCACCATGTCTTCCGGCGCGTGGGCGATTTCGGAGTGGCCGGCCTCGTGCATGAACTGGGCGTGGGCCTCATAGTTCTTGGCCAGACCGTAAACCTTGGAGGGGATGACCGGGGAGAGCAGACGGATGCCATCGCCGTCGACCGGGTAACGAGTGCCGGTGGGCTTGACCTGGTCGCCGGCCAGCGGATGGCCGTCCAGTTCGATGAGGTAGTCCTTGCCGTCCGTTTCGTCCTTCTGCACGAAGGCGTAGCGCGGCGAATCATTCAAAGAAAAACGTGCGAGTCTCATGCCTGTAAGCCTACTCCTTGGCGGTTCCTTCCGCAGAAGCATCCGTCCAAGGAGCAAGCAGACCGGCCTTCAATCGACCAAAACGCACGTTCGCTGGGATTGCTACTTTTCGGTCCAGGTTTTGTCATACAGCGACTGGCCGCTTTGCGTGTGCATGATGACGCGCAATGATGCCTTGCCGCTGGAGGTCTTGCACATCGAGCCCAGCAGATTCGCGGTGGATTGATAGGTGCTGTCCATAGCATCCAGTGAGGAAGCGGCGGTATCGCCTAGCGAGGCATAGCTGTCGTCGAGCACGTACTCGTACACCAAGGTGTCACCGTCGACACGGTAGTTGAAGGTGATGCCGGTGTCTGCAAACGTATCCGCTTCGGATTCAATGGAGTCCTTGAATTCCAAAGAGTCGACGAAATCCTGAATCGAATCGTACAGCCCATAATCGCCGTCGGTTAGATCGTCATGGGTTTCGCCCAACGTGTCGTCCAGCGCATCGTCAAGATTATCTTGAGCTTTGCTCTTATCGCTGCTATCACCGTTGCCCGAAGAGGACTGACTATAGAAGGAATCGGTTTTCGCCTCATCTATAGCCTTGCTGGCATACGAGACACCGCCGACGATCAGCGCGATGACCAGTATTACCTGTATCACCATGCCCGCCGCACTGATGATGATGCCGGCGATGGCCAAGCCCTTGCCCTTGCCGCCCTGTTTCTTAATCTGGTTGAGGCCCACGATGCTCAGGATCAGACCGAGGAGTGAGACAAGGAACGAGCAGATAAAACCGGCAATAGCCAGGCCGTTGTACTTCTGGTTCGCTTCAGGCGGCACACTGCCGTAAGAACCAGACCATCCCGGCTGGCCGTTCGGTTGGCCGCCTTGCATATACGGGTTATAGGGCGTTTGCGGAGGCACGGCCCCGCCGCCCGGATATACCGGAGCACTGACGCTGCCGTAGACCGGAGGAACCGATCCGCCTGCCGGAGCCGCCCCCGGATAGGGCGAATTGGGCGCTGCCGATGCGGGCGCGGGCGCAGCGGCAGGAGTCACTGGTGGCAAAGCCTGCGTAGGCGGTACCGGCTGATTGGCCGGCGCAAAAGGCTGGGTGGGCTGCTCGGCAGGTGTAAACGCCTGCGTAGGCTGTTCAACAGGAGTGAACGCTTGAGTGGGCTGCTCGCCCGCTGCGATTGCTTGGGTCGGAGCATTGTTGGCGGCGGTTCCCGTTTCCCCGTCATCGCATTTAACGGCTCAGTCGGATTGGCGTCAGCTTGCTGCCACGGCACCTGGCTGTTCGGATTGACATTCGGATCAGTCATGACATGCACTCCTTCAACTGCATCGCACCCCACTTGCGAGATGCGCCCCTCGTCTTACGCGCCACATTGTGCGTTACAGACAACTGTACTCCTCGTGGCGAGCCTTAAGCACCCCAGGAAATTTGGCTTCCAAAAACACAAAAGCCTGAAACCGGCTATTGCCTCAGCAATATTCAGTCGGTTTCAGGCTCAATCGTTAATCCTCTGGCGAAACGACGGTCTACTTCTTCAGTAGCGGTGCGACTTGCTCCTCGTAAGCGGTCAGGGCGGTGTCGATCACGTTGTGCATGTCGTAGTACTTGTACGTGCCCAGGCGACCGCCGAACACGGTGTTCGGCTCGGCCTTGGCCTTGGCCTCGTACTGGGCGTACAGTGCCCTTGTCCGCATCCGTGTTGACCGGGTAGTACGGCTCGTCGCCGCGTTCGGCGAAACGGCTGTATTCCTCCCACACCACGGTCTTGTTCGGGTTCTGGGCATCGTGGCGTTCCGGGTTGAAGTTCTTGAATTCGATGGCGCGGGTGTAGGGTACGTCCGCGTCGGAGAAGTTCATCACCGGGCAGCCGAAGTGGTCGCCTTCGTCGTAGCGGACCTCCTTGAAGTCGACCGTGCGCCACTTGAGGTCGCCGAGCTCATAGTCGAAGTAACGGTCCACCGGGCCCGTGTACACGACCGGCACGCCAGCCGCCTGCAGCACGGGTCTTCTTGTTGTACGGCTGGGACTCGTCGAAGAAGTCGACTCCAAGCTCCACAGTGATGCGCGGGTCGTCGATCATCTTCTCCATCCACGCGGTGTAGCCATCGGCGGGCAGGCCCTCCCACGTGTCCTTGAAGTAGCGGTTGTCGTAGTTGAAGCGCACGGGCAGGCGCTTGATGATGGCGGCCGGCAGCTCGGACGGGTCGGTCTGCCACTGCTTGCCGGTGTAGTTCTTGATGAACGCCTCGTACAGCGGGCGGCCGATGAGCTGGATGCCTTTGTCGTTCAGGTTGGCCGGATCGGTGCCGGCCAGCTCGCCCGCCTGCTGTTCAATCAGGGCCTTGGCTTCGGCCGGCGTGTAATGCGCATGGAAGAACTGGTTGATGGTGCCCAGGTTGATGGGCAGCGGGTAGACCTCGCCGTCATGCGTGGCATACACGCGGTGCACGTAGTTCGTGAAGCTCGTGAAACGGTTCACGTAGTCCCAGACGCGCTTGTTGGAGGTGTGGAACAAGTGCGCGCCGTACTTGTGGATCTCCGCGCCGGTCTCCTCGTCCATATACGAGTAGGCGTTGCCACCGATGTGGTCACGGATATCGATGATGTGCACGCGGGCACCCGTATGCTCCACCGCCTGCTGCGCCACCGTCAGGCCGAACAGGCCCGCACCGACAATTACCAGGTCGGGGTATTCAGTAGAACTCACCATGCGCAATAACCTTTCAGTGTCAATCTATCAGTTATTATGTTCGATTTCCGAGAGATTATCTTACTCACCCAACTGCAAATCGACCAAAGAGCAATGAACGCCTGCACAGCATATCTATATCTGTTTCCTAGGAACATTCGCGGAGCAAAAAGATCAAGCACGCCCGCGCAAGCGCCAAATTGTGTAGGCGGCGAGGGGTGATGCCGTCTGCGATGCTGCCAGCGGCAATCATCTGGTCCATAGTCTGTACGGAGCACCATGTGAGGTGCGACAGTTCCCAGTCACGTCCCGCATCCGGCGTCACTTCGGAAACGTTCAGACCGACCACGGCAATCGAATCTTTCATCACACCCGTGTCCGCATGCATACGTTGCAACACCGCCGCGGAATCGGCATCCGCATGGAGCCCGGTTTCCTCATGGAATTCACGCAACGCGGTTTGCTCGGGTGTCTCTCCCGGCTCTCCCATGCCTCGCGGAAATTCCCATTCCCATGATTCCGTGGAGACCCGCCAGTGGCGAGCCAGCAGCACGCGCCCATCACGCTCCGCGACGCATACTGCCCCAGGACGAGCACCCTTGACCGAAGCATAATGCACGGCGAAATGATTCCCTGTCGCAACGTCTTCCAGTGCCACTTGGGTAACCGCAAAATCGGCACCGCCCTGCTCTTGGTACATGACCTTCTTACCCAGAACCTTTAGCGGCGGCTCGCCGTCATGTACTGCGTCATCGCGAATCACTTCGTCAGCCACCGCGCCATTGGATATAACACCGCTCGATGCCCCCGCCATCGCGCCCCACCGGTAACGCATTAACTACCATTTCGGCCACCTACCACTTTCGCCATTGATCATTACTATTATCCCCAAGCGCTGCTACCGCACCCACAGCCCGCGCTACTCCAAATACACCACGGTCTTAAAACTCGACCTCACACCCAGCAGCCATTTCGCGATATCGATAAGATTCGGCACAATGCCGATGAACCACGCCACCATCACCACGAGCCATCGGCGATTTACCGTTGAACCACACGTTGTCCGACAACGCAGAAAGCAATGCCAACACACCCGCCACCAACGCACTCCATAACATATCTATGCCGTCACCCTTCAGGCTCTTCTGCTGGCACGCCTGCTCCACCGCATAGGCCACATTGCGCGTATTAATCTTCTGAATTCGCTTGCTCGTATCGGCATTGCACTTGCGCCATGCCTCAATAACCGGCTGGCTTTGATAGCAGAACGTCGCAAACAGCACGAACGGCATCTTGCCCAACTGCTTGGTAATACTACCGTTAAGTACCAGCGACGACCTGCTCGACCTGTCTCCAGCCAGCCGTGCAAACGAGTTATTCGGCGCGCTCACCGCTACCAAATACGCGCCAAGATGCTGCGCCATGGTTTTCTGGTACACGAATTGATACCAGTCTCGCAACAACTGACGAGACATTTCAGGCTTCTCGACTTTGCCTACTTTGCCGACCGACTTACCGAACCATTTGCCAGTCGACCCATCAACCGACTCATCAACCGTCTCTTCATCCGTCTCGGTTTCTCGCAGCGCTGGCTTGCCTTCCGGCAGTTCAACCGCCCTATCAATGCACATACGCGCATCAGTACGCTTCGGCATCTTCGCAATCGCCTGCAATGTCTGTGCAAACGTCACCGTCGTATCATTGCCGCCGCTCGACCCCGTATTCGCCGCGCCCGCCAAGTCCCGCAAATGGAACTGTTTGCGCAATACCTCCGCACAATCGCGCGCATTGGCTTCAAAATATGGGACGAAACCCTTACTTTTCGTCAGTTCTTTGACCGAAGCATCATGCTGGTTCTCGTAAAGCACCAGACCCTGTTTTTCCGCGTCAATCCATTCCTGCCAACGTTGCCCGAGGAACCGGCACCGATCCTCAATACCCGCGCCATACCAGTCACTCGCATCACCGTCAGCTTCAGCACCGTACAGCAACTGTGCATACATCTCCGCGATGATGGTTGACTTCAGCTCTCCTGTTTCGTGAGCATGTTTCAGCCGATTGGTGAACTCGGTATAGAACCGACTATTTAGCCCCAGCGCTTGATTCCACGTGACCGTGGTGCCGAACACACAGTATTCCAGCGGCCGAACGGTCAGTTGTTCCTCAGTTCCCGCACACACAAGGTCCTCGGGAAGAATGGTTTCGTTTTCCTGTTCCGCTGCCTTTTGCGCGTCTTCTTTCACGTCTTCGATGCTCTTAGTGGTGAACGCCACCAAGCAGTCCTCCAGAGTCGGATGCCGGCCGGAGACGATGATCGCCGGACCATCCTTATACGACTTTCCCAGCACGCCATTGACCGCCGTGGGGCCGAGAGCCAAGAAGAACAGACCATCCAGCAACTGCGCTTCGGTCAGCATGATTTTGGGGCAATACATATATGCGGTGCGCACAATACCCGCAAAATGCGTTGCGATGTCTGTGTAGTCGTTGAGCAACCGCTCGCAGGGGCGATACGTATCGGTCCTGCACCACAGATTACGAATCGATGGATACGCAGGGTACTGCTTCACAAGGTCATTCCACTCTTGGCTCTGCTCAGTGGAATCGAAGTTCGTGATCATCGTTGCCCGTAGCGATTGCCTCTTGCCCATACGCCTAGTCTAGGCACATCATTGGCGCACAGGCACATTACCATCTCGTGCAGTTGCTAGACGAGC
>VOFF01000056.1_pt1 | contig 52830 bp, 55 predicted proteins | sample 5384061 | NCBI WGS metagenome assembly VOFF01 (sample SAMN12384725, study PRJNA508395) | human gut metagenome | isolation source: healthy gut E | host: Homo sapiens | reverse complement strand
CGACTGAATATACCCTTCCTGCACCACACAGTTCTTCAGTTTGCAAGCCTCAATGAAATCCATCATTGCCTTGCGTACCATCATCTGGTCGGGACGGGCATCCCGGATTTCTTTATAAGATGTGCGTGGAGATTCGGAGAAATAAAGGATATTCGCCCAATTTTCCGGCGGAGTAATACCTACAAAGCTGGAACCATCCATCTTCTTATACGGCCAGAAGGTATAACCGATATTATTCTCACGCATCGTCTGGCAAAAAGCAGCTTGCCATTCGTCCGTGTTATGTCCTATCTCACCCATATACATTGGTAAGTTCACACTGTCGCGGAAGTATATTATAGTTTGAATAGCATCTTTAGTAGGATCACCTCCATAACGATGGCAAGTATACATTATTTTATCATCAAACTTAGAATCCTTGAACGGCTTGAAGTTACCGTTCCACTGAGCGCCACCCAACAGAATAATATGGTTATTGTCCACTTCGCGGATAGCAACTACCCCTTTCTTATAAATATCTTCCAGTTTACCGTTCAATTCTTCCATATTCGGAAAATACGGAGCGATAGGTTCATTGAAAAGCTCATAACCGAGAATCACCGGTTCATTCTTATACCGGTCTGCAATCTTGCGCCAGATATCGCAATACAATTGCTGGCTGGCCTCACTTTCAAACAACCAAGGATATCCGTAGCTATCATCTATATTATCACCCGTTTGCCCACCCGGAGCATCATGCATATCAAGAATCAGATAAAGATCGGCTTCACGGCACCATTCCACAACACTGTCTACACGGGCAAAACCATCCTGACCGGCAGTCAACCCCATAAAGTCCTCATCCGTGAAAAGCTTATATAATGGAATGGAAGACGAATGGTATTCGCACCTGTATTCTTAATAAACTGAATATCTTCACGAGTGATATAATTGTCTTTGAAAGCTTTCCAAAACTCAGCAGTAAAGTCGGGTCCTACCAATTGGCAGAACATTTCATTGATAAACCGGGGAGAGTTCGTTTTGCTAAACTTAAACATATACCCTTCTGGATTCAGCCAATTGCCCAGATTGGTACCCATGATAAAGAGTTTCGTACCATCAGGTTTTATCAGGTCTTGCCCCTGAATGGTTATAAACGCAGCAGAATCCTGTATTTTTTCTGCCTTTTCACCACATCTCCCCAACATCAGAGAAGCTGCTAAAAGGGATGTACCCACTAAAATCGATTTCAACATGATATTCTAATACTATAAGATTATTTCTTCCAGCGATAAGAAGCTACTGCTTTGGCAGGCACCACACAATCTACATAATTCTTTCCATCCGTTACAGTCAGGCGAGTTTCCTCATTTCCCTCATTCAAGAGTACAAAAGCAACGGTTCCATCGGGATTTTCAAATGCAGAGTACATTAATCCTTTCTCGTCAACACCTTTACTTTCCACACGAACTGCACCCGGTTTTACTACGGACGACAGATGCCCGATAATATAATAATGAGAATTGTAAGTCATCGTCTTATAGTCCCCACGATTAATATCAACAGCTCCGTAGCAGGTTTTACAACCACCTTCACGCCAGGGTCCACGTTCATCGTCCAGCATCAGATTCCAGACAATGACGCCTTTACACCAATTGTTTACCGTACCAAGAGCCACCTCGCGCATATCCTCCATCAAACGTCTTTCCAGGTTGCGTCCGTCATTCCACATGCCGATAGAAGTTTCCGTAAAGATAAGTTCTTTATCGGGACATTTCTGCTGAATGTTATTCAATTCCTCACGTCTGCCTCCATAGTTGTGATAAGCAGCTCCGGTAAGGAAAGCAGCAGCCACTTCATCATCATACATTCTAACAGGATACTCCTGCTGATCGGCCATATTATCATAGTTGTAATTATGGTCGAAAGCATAAATCTTCGTATCCAGTCCGGCAGCCTTGAAAGCAGGACCGAGAGCATCGCGGACAAAAGCTTGTTCTTCTTTCCAACCCATGAACAAAGAAGCAGAATTACCCCTATTTAACGGTTCATTCTGTGGAGTGACGGAGTAGATTTCAATACCTTCATCACGGAATGCCTGTATCCACTTCACAAAGTAAGTAGCATAATCAGAATAATAATCCGGATTCAATTGTCCGCTTGTCCAGGAATCAAATGGTTTCCTTTCTTCCAGGTTATTCACCTTCATCCACTTGGGGCATGTCCACGGAGAACCTAATATTTTGATAGTGGGATTAAGAACAAGAATATCTTTTTAAAATAGGTATTACATATTCTTTCTCTTCAGTTTGCAGAGCGAAATTCTCAATTCCTTTTGTATCGCAACAGGTATATTCGCTCAATGAAAAGTCGGAACAACCAATAGAAATGCGGATATAACTAGCCCATTTTTATCAGAAAACGTTTCAGTCAGGAATTTCGTACGGTCGGTCGGTGTCATCTGCATCAGATTATAGCAGGTAGAACCTGTAACAGCAGCTCCGAAACCATCCATCTCCTGATACCGCACCGTAGGATTTATAGTGATTACAGACTCAGATGCAGAGACTTTGGAAAGCTCTTGAGTAATGTGGTTAAAGCTTTGCTGCCGATCGGCAGTCGTAATGTAAACTTCCGCTTTGTTTTTTCCCGGAGCATCCTCACCCAATGAACCGGAAGTCCCGGCACAGGTTGTAGTAGCAACCAACAAACAGCATCCTAATAAAAGAGGTAATTTCAAATTCATGGTATGTTTTTCAAGGGTTAATTAATCTCCCCCAAAGGTAGGCAAGATAAAGGCATTACGTACCTCCACATTATGAATATGTGGATAAGATGAAATATACAGCGAAGATAACCCTCTAAAGAACAAGCAGATAAAAATCAATAGAGAAAGTAAAAAAGTGGATAGGAAATAAGGTAATGACGTATGCTTAGCGTATCTTCATAACACATGTTTCAAAGTCATCACGCGAAACACAAGCTTTGTTTTTCACTTTGGCGCGGTAATTATAGATTGTATTGACGGAGTAACGGAGAAATTCGGCAATCTGCGAACTATCGTCAATGCCCAATCGGATTAAAGCAAAAATACGTAATTCAGTATTCAGAAGTTCGCCTTTGCGGAGTATGATCCGCTCTTCCGGTTGAAGCAGTTCATTGAATTTTCCTACAAAATCAGGGAAAAGGTGCAGGAAAGCCGTATCAAAGTTCCCATATAATTCTTTCAGATCCGTGTCGAGCACATCTCGTGAACGTACCATTTTCAGGAGTTCTTCCATCTGCCCGCCGGTAAGCTTCTTGTTCACCATGCGCCGGTAAGCATCCAGTCGGTCGATGTAGGTAGAACAGAGTTTCAAGAAGCGCCCGATATATTCTTCTTTAATATGATTAGACATTTGCAACTGTTCATTCGCCTGCTCCAAATGAGCCCGGGCAACAGAAAGATGCTTCATCTGCCTGTAAATCCAGACAACAGCTACGACCAACAGCAGAGATAGAATACTAATCATCCAGAGATAAAAACGAAGACGTTCATTCTGTTTCTCCTGCATAGCCTGATAGGTAAGATCTATAAGCGATAAAATGCCGGCTGTCTGCAAACTGCGGCTACGGGCATTGTAATGATTGGTTTCATTCCACGAAAAACGGATATAGCGATAAGCACGTTCGATGTCTCCTTCCTCATAGAACAATTGTGCCAAAGTCCACAGGGAGGCATGGTCTGTAATCGCAAGACGGATATCCGTCAAAGCGGACAAAGCCAGATAATATTTTGCTTTCTCTAGGTCCCCCAAGCGATGATACAGCAAAGAACGGTGATACGTTACCAACGCATACTCCGGAGTATCGGGGCGCACACTTGCCAGGCGGTCATCGTTTATCTTCAAAGCTTCCTCCAACCTACCGGCAGCAGCTGCCTGCATCTCTCTGCGTTCCGGATAAAGGGCGGAGGCAGGGGAAAGCACCTGCATCAGTGAGTCCTCATAAGCGGCAGACAAAACCATAATAGCGGTTACGACGGAAAGCATCTTGCGTATATGCCCCCAATTCACCGTATAAATGACGGTAATTTTCGTAATAATCGGGCAACAGACGGGAAGAGAGTCCGGAAGGATTTATCTGTTCCAAATCCTCAGAAGCTTCCTTATACATACCTGCCGAAGACATCAGGTGCGCCCGTCGGATGCGGGTTTCATCCACTGCTTCCTGTTCACCGTGGCGCTGCGCCCAGCGCAAATTGCGGCCCAGATAAAGAAGGGCTGAATCGCATATATATGCCTTGTATTCCTGAAACATTTCTCCATTCAGACGGAAATACTCCGACGCCTCCATATCTGTCTGCAACAATTGCTGCCTCAAAGCTTCAATACGAGCTTCCCGCAATGCCACATATTCCTGATGCGCCCCGATAGCCTCATCCAAGGCAGCAGACCATCTATCCATTGCAGGAATATCCACCGAAGCAGACATTCCATGAATGCCTACTAAAACCAGTCCGAGAAATATCAGCAGTTTTACCTTCATGGGGACAAATATAAAAAATTAGTTTCCTATATTTGCAGCATTAACCCCCAAATGTATTCCATAATGAAAAACTTAGCACCTCAACGAGTGGCCGCGGTTGATGTATTCCGCGCACTCACCATGTTTCTCATGCTCTTCGTGAATGACATCCCCGGTCTGAAGAACATCCCCCACTGGCTCGAACATGCCGACATCAACGAAGATATGATGGGATTCTCCGACACCATTTTTCCCGCATTCCTGTTTTGCATGGGCATGTCTGTCTCTTTTTGCCATCCAGAACCGTTACCGAAAAGGAGATACTACACTTCAGGTCATTGCCCATATCTTCTGGCGTACGGTGGCACTCATCGCTATGGGGCTATTTTCACTTAATTCGGGTGGCATAGCAGGTGGCATTTCCCACCAGTGGTTCTGCATCCTGATGGTTATCGGCTTTTTCCTGGTCTGGGCCGTTTATCCGAAGGCTGAAGGGGCAAAAAAGTACCTATTCATCGCAATGAAGGTGCTTGGTATTGCCTTGTTGGCATTCCTCGTTCTATATAAAGATTTAAACGGGAAACCTTTCCATCAAGGTTGGTGGGGCATTCTGGGACTTATCGGCTGGACGTATGTCGTGTGTGCCGGTATCTACCTGTTCACCCGCAAAAGTTTGCGCAAAAATGTCATAGCATGGCTGGTCGTCATGCTCCTTGCGGTGATCAGTCACTCTAACCTGATCCCACAGGAATATGGTTTACGCATCATCCTTCTGCCTTTCATCCCCAGTGACTGGACGCTGCATGCATTCGGTATGTCGGGGGTACTCACTTCCCTGTTGATGCAGAAATATGCCGACCGGGAACATCCGCGTAAATTCATTGTAATCCTTTGTGCCTTAGGTGTCATCATGCTCATCGCTGCACTTTGCTCACACCCCCACTGGATTATCTCAAAGATACAGGCCACTCCGAGCTGGCTGTTCTATTGTCTTGCCGCATTCTTCCCGTTGTTCGGCCTGTTCTATTGGCTGACGGATGTAAAAGGTAAAACACCCTGGTTCGATATCATCAAACCTGCCGGGACTGCCACGCTTACGTGTTATATCATTCCATATATATGGTACGCCGCACAGCAATTGTTGGGCTGGCACTACCCCGAGCTCCTGAATGCAGATGCCCCCGGCTTATTAAGATCACTCATATTCTCCCTCATCATTGTCCAACTGACCGGACTACTGGTGAAGGCTAAAATAAAACTGAAGGTATAAATACGTACCTAAAAAGACGAAAAGATGATGTTAAAGCTTCAAACTCCTAACCATGAAGACAAGGTGCTGCTCCACTCTTGTTGCGCACCTTGTTCTTCTGCCATTATCGAATGCCTGCTTGCTAACGGCATCCGCCCCACCGTGTTTTATTACAACCCCAATATCTACCCTCAGGCCGAATATGAAATCCGGAAAGCCGAGGCCATCCGTTATGTTCAGGGGTTAGGACTTGACTTTATAGATGGCGACTACGATTACTCATTCTGGCGCACCTCCATGCAAGGAATGGAGGATGAGCCCGAACGAGGTGGCCGTTGCCTGAAATGTTTCAACCTTCGTCTGGCTGAAACTGCCCGTTATGCCTCCGAGCACGGTTTCACCCTGTTCACCACTACCCTCGCCTCTTCCCGCTGGAAAAGCCTCGATCAGATCAACGAAGCGGGACGTAGAGCCGCTGCCCTTTACCCCGGAACCACTTTCTGGGCACAAAACTGGCGAAAAGGAGGATTACAAGACCGACGAAACCAGCTTCTCAAAGAGCATGATTTCTATAACCAGCAATATTGCGGTTGTGAATTCAGTATGCGAAGACTTGAACCCTCTAAAACAGACTGAAGAATAAAAATTGACTTCTGAACTCTTACCCTTTACCTTACTCAAGACATACCTGCGACATACTTGCTCCGTACAATCTCCACTCAGAGGTACTTCTATGTGGAGAAAGTATGGATTTGATACGGAGCAAGTATATCCCAGATAAGAAGCAGATATTTTAGGCCATCAATCCCAAGCAAGAATAGCCAACTAAGCAAATCGCTGCAAACGAACGCAAATATCACATTCATGAAGACAAACCGCTAAAATCGTTTGGCTGAAGGAAATAAAAAATGTATACCTTTACGTCAGAAACAGAATAACCAATTTAAAATGCGACACCATGGGAATTATCAATCAAGGCATACTCGGAGGCTTCTCCGGCAAAGTGGGACCGATAGTAGGGTTTCACTGGAAATCAAAAATACTACATACGTGCACGGGCGGCCAAAGTCAGTAATCCACGCACACCGAAACAGCAGGAACAGAGAGGTAAGTTTGCCACGGCATTCAGTTTCCTGAAAGCCATAAAACCTTTTATTCGTATCGGCTATAAGGAATTTACGCAGGAAAAGCCCGCATTCAATGCTGCCATGTCCTATACACTGAAAAGAGCCGTGACGGGCAATGGGAAAGAAACCTCGATTGACTTTAACCGGGCATTGGTCTCCATAGGAACCCTAATGCCCGCATTCGAGGGAACAGCCACACAGAATGAGGATCAAATGTACTTTAACTGGCAGGACAATAGCGGCATGGGGAATGCAGAAGATACGGATATAGCTATGTACTGGTGTATAACAAAAATAAAGAAACAGCCGTTTACGATACGGAAGCCGCCCTACGTTCCGGTTGTCATGCCGTACTGCAACTTCCGGCTGACTGGCAGAACAATGAACTGATTGCTTATCTCAGCTTTTGTTGTACCGACGGAAGTTGTCAGCCAACAGCATTCGCCTGACTGTAACAGTGCCTGAAACAACATTTGATGAACCCGATATAAAGAATTCTCCTCGTGGACTTCATCAGACCGAATATCGTTTTTACCCAGAACTTAAGCAACCGGTCATTAATAACATATCCATCAAGAGTCTTACTCACCATTCCTTTACCGGAAAGCCCTTTCAAGGCAGATTGTACGGAACTGGGTGATTTCAAATGATACTTTCGCACAAACTCACCGGAAGTTACATTGACTGCTATGTCTTCAGCAGCTATCGCACGAATGATTTCGCGCTGGCGTTCGGTTAAGTCGGCAAAAATAGATTGATAGATGAAATTTTGTTTTCTAATAAGAGAAGTCAAAGCAATTTCAAAATAAGCCACCGTAGCAGTTCCTCCCTTTTCAGTGAGCAAAAACACTTCGTTCATCAGCATTTGCAGGTAAAGTGTAATACCTTCAAAACTATGATAAGCTATTTCCACCAAGGCAGCATCTACAACTTTCCCATGCTCACAGAAATGCATCTTGACAAATTCGATATATTTTTCCAAAGGTATGCTTTCGAGGTGCAAGGTAAAGGTACTCTGGTAAAAAGGGCGATTGGCACTATTAAACATATCGACCAATAAACTCGGTTCGCTACCGGCAAAAATAAAACGCGCGTTCGGACAATGCTGTATCTGCGTGCGCAACAAGGCTTCCATGTTTTTTTCGGCATAGTGGTTTATTTGCTGAAACTCATCAAAAGCAACAATACAGGGTTTATCAGCAGCATTGAGATAGGCAAAGATTTCATCTAAAGTCGTATCGACTGAAGATACGCTTCCCAGACCTATCTCTAAAGTGGGTTCACCTGTCAAAGCGTCTATTTTCACAGCAGGGCGCAAGGAAGTAATGGTTTGCAGAAACTGATCCAAGAATTTCCTGCCACGCGGCTTCAACTGGTCAATAATAGCATTGCCGAAAGCATATATAAATTCACGGATAGAGGCTGTTGCAAAGATATCTATAAAGAAAACATTATAATGTTTACTGATTTTTTCCTGATGAAAAGTATGCAGTATTAATCCGGTCTTTCCCATACGCCGCTGGGCAATCAATACTACATTGCGTCCATTCATCAAGTCTTGAATCAGTTCATCAGTTTCTCTTTCACGGTCGCAGAAGTAATGGCTGCCAGCATAAGCACCTATAACAAAAGGGATTTGTTTGTACACTCTTCATGATTATTGCATTTTAAATTATTGCAAATATAATAATTATATTCATAATAATCTTCAAGATCAATTTTAAAACACTTGAAAACATGAAAAGTTATCGTGCATATTCTTTTCACCATACACGGACAATAGAGGCATCTTTCACGTATAAAACTGGAAGATACAGCATAATAATTTCCGTAACTTTGCCGGCAGTTAACGTAAAAAAAGTAGAAAAACATGAAGAAATTTACTATCACATTGGCACTCTCTATCCTTGCAGTGCTGTTAGTTGCCACTCCTTGTAATGCTAAAGGAAAAGCAAAACATGTCGTATTAATCGGTTTGGATGGCTGGGGAGCCTATAGTGTTCCCAAGGCAGATATTCCTACTATCAAGCAACTGATGGCTGACGGAGCCTATACGCTCGAAAAGCGGTCCGCACTTCCCTCTTCAAGTGCCATCAACTGGGCTTCCATGTTTATGGGAGCCGGTCCTGAACTGCACGGGTACACACAATGGGGATCTAAAACACCCGAATTACCTTCGCGTGTACTCAATCAGCATAGCATTTTCCCCACTATCTTCCAATTATTGCGCGATGCACAGCCCGAAGCCGAAATCGGTTGCCTGTACGAATGGGACGGTATCAAATATCTGGTGGATACACTTTCTTTGAGCCACTATGCGCAGGCTCCCGATTACAATAAGCATCCCGAAGCCCTGTGCGCAATGGCGGAAACTTATATCAAAGAGAAACAGCCAACCCTACTCGCCGTCTGTTTTGATAATCCTGACCACGTAGGACACCAGGCCGGACACGACACTCCTGAGTATTATGCCAAACTGAAAGAACTGGATACCTATGTAGCACGTATTATTCAAGCCGTAAAAGATGCCGGCATGCTGAAAGAAACTATCTTCATCGTTACTGCCGACCACGGTGGCATTGAAAAAGGACATGGCGGCAAAACCATGCAGGAAATGCAGACACCTTTCATCATCTCCGGTAAAAATGTAAAGAAGAGCGGTGAATTCCACGAAAGTATGATGCAATATGACGTTGCTTCTACCATTGCCTACATCTTCGGACTGAAACAACCGCAAGTTTGGATTGGAAGACCGATGAAGCAGGTATTTAAATAAAACGAGTCAGATTCACACTAATTCTCATAATTTACTCTGAAACATTTGCAGAAGTCGAAAGTTATTGCGTAAAAAGTGTAGCGTAAAAAGTGCTACACTTTTTACGCTGCACATAAACTTTTGCTTATGAATAGAATAACGAATCCTTTTCTGGTTTACGGTTATGCCGGACCAGACTATTTTTGTGACCAGAAGAGGACACACAGAGTTAATTTCTGCCTTAAGGAATGGACGCAACATCACTTTGATGAGTCCACGCCGCATGGGGAAAACCGGACTGATAAAAAATGCTACATAAATAAACAAGGAATATGTATTCAAATCCGACAAAGGTTATTACATCTACGACCGGTTCATGGAGTTGTGATTGCAGACGTTGCCTTATGCCAATCAATAAAGGATACTCAGCGATAGATCAGCGTCGACAGATAATCTTCTGCAAACATTTCATTCGCCACTTCCAATAGGATCTCCGGAGTAAGTTGTTCAATACGTTGATAAACCGCTTCAGAGGTTTCATATTTATGATAATGCAGGAAGGTCTTTGCCATACCGAGGGCATTGTTCTCATTATTATCCGACGCTACACCTATCTGTCCGATGAGTTGCTTCTTGGCAGCAGCCAGTTGCTGGGAAGTCATCTTGGTATCACGCAAGCTTTTAAGTTCCTTCATTACCAATCGCATACATGTATCCACATCTTCAGGATCGCATCCGAAATAAGTGCAGAAGACACCTGTATCCGTATAAGAAGTCAGATTGGACTCCACATTATAAACTAATCCCCGGCGTTCACGCAGAGAAACGTTCAGACGACTATTCATACCCGGGCCCCCAAGAATATTGTTCAGCAGATAAAGGGCTGTACGTTTATCATCATAGGCATTGTATCCACGACTGCCAATCATGACATGAGCCTGATGCGTATCTTTATGTATAGTGAGTTTCTCAGGCGTATAAAGAGGAGGAGGCATACGACGGTTATCCACCGATACCGCAGGGACATCTATAAGGAGTTTCTCTGCCCAACGGATGACTTGCTTGAAATCCAAATCGCCCCAAACAAAGAAAACCATATTGCCCGGATGGTAAAAGCGGGAAGTGAAAGCAGCAGCATCTTCACTCCGGAACGTTTTCAGTAATTCAGGATTACCCAAAATATTACGTCCCAGCGGATGTCCGCGGAAGATCAAATCCTCGAAGTCATCGAAAATAAGTTCGGAAGGCGTGTCCTCGTAAGACTGGATTTCATCAATGATTACCTCCGTTTCCTTTTCAATCTCACGTTGCGGAAAGGTGGAATGAAATACAATATCCGCCAGCAGTTCAAAGGCCCGGCCGAAGTGCTCAGTAAGGAAAGCAGAATAGATAACCGTCTCTTCTTTATTGGTGTAAGCATTCAGGTCACCACCTACATTCTCCATACGATTGAGAATATGCCAGGCTTTCCGCTTCTGTGTACCTTTAAAAATAAGATGTTCCACAAAGTGCGCCATGCCTTGTTCATTCTCAAGTTCATCACGGGTTCCGGCATCAACAGCAAAACCACAATAAGCTACATTGGAATAGGCCGGTTGATGGATAATACGCAAACCGTTGGCAAGTGTATATTCGTTATGTCCCGGTAAAGGGAAAAGTGCTAACTTCTTCATTCTTACGTTCAAAACTGATTGAGGGCGCAAAGATAACTCAATTTGATGAGCTCCCCCTATCTTCACAAAGCAAAAATACAATAAAACTTATTGCCATTTATGGAAAATTGCAGATATTTGTAGGCTATAACCTAACTACTAACAAAAATAGTATAATGATTGAATCCATTCAAGAGCTTTTTGCAGAAAGAAGCACAAGCTGTTCTAAACATCCCCGTGACAGACGCTTACGAGCGTGCAGTAGAACTTATCGTGGAACAAATTCACCGGCGGAAAGGGAAACTGGTAACTTCGGGTATGGGAAAAGCAGGACAGATTGCCATGAACATTGCAACTACGTTCTGTTCTACCGGAATCCCTTCCGTATTTCTGCATCCCAGCGAAGCTCAACACGGTGACTTAGGTATCTTGCAGGAAAACGATTTACTGCTATTGATCTCTAACTCCGGCAAAACACGCGAAATCGTGGAACTCACACAATTAGCTCATAATTTGAACCCGGAGCTTAAATTTATTGTTATTACCGGAAATCCAGATAGTCCGTTGGCTCATGAGTCTGATGTATGTCTCAGCACAGGAAAGCCCAAGGAAGTCTGTGCTCTGGGAATGACGCCCACTACCTCGACTACTGTAATGACCGTCATCGGTGACATTCTTGTAGTACAGGTAATGCAACAGACCGGCTTTACAATTGGAGACTACTCCAAACGTCATCACGGTGGGTATTTGGGTGAAAAATCAAGAAAATTATGCGAAAAGTAATCGGTATAGGAGAAACTATCCTTGACATCATTTTCCGCAACGGGCAGCCGACAGCAGCTGTACCGGGTGGCTCAGTATTTAACGGCATCGTGTCATTGGCACGGACAGGCGTACCTGTGAGCTTCATCAGCGAAACGGGAAACGACCAGGTGGGCAACACAATTCTGCAATTCATGCAGGATAGCGGCATGTCTACCGAATATGTCAATGTGTTCCCCGATGGCAAATCTCCCGTATCACTGGCTTACCTGAACGAACATGGTGATGCGGAATATATTTTCTATAAGGATTATCCCAAGCAACGGCTGGATGTAGTCTTCCCAAAACTGGAAGAAGACGACATCGTAGTTTTCGGTTCATATTTTGCCCTGAACCCGGTGTTGCGCGATAAAGTTCAGGATCTGTTGGAGCAGGCACGTGAGAAGAAAGCAATTGTCTACTACGATCCTAACTTCCGCTCCTCGCATAAAGATGAAGCCATTAAACTGACATCAACCATCATCGAGAATCTGGAATATGCCGACATTGTACGCGGTTCTATAGAAGATTTCTTCTATATGTATAATCAAAAGGAAGTGGATAAGGTCTACAAAGATAAGATTCGTTTTTATTGCTCTAACTTTCTTTGCACTGCCGGAGCGAAAGAGATTTCACTGCGTACGAAAAGCATTACCAAAGAGTATGCTATTCCGCCATTGGAGGCAGTCAGTACTATTGGAGCGGGTGATAATTTCAATGCCGGAATCATCTATGGCCTGCTGAAGTACAATGTACGCCACTGCGATCTGGGACAAATAGATGAAGCCACCTGGGACAAGATTATCCGTTGCGGCATCGAGTTCTCGGCAGATGTATGCCGGAGTTTTAACAATTCCATATCACCGGAGTTTGCCCGCCAGTTGCCTCCCATTAACTAAATCCCCGTTAAAGGAGAAAAAACTCTGTGAAACTCTGCGCCTTGAAGTAACAAAAGTCAGCAGAATACATATCTTTGCAGTATACGCTCAGACAAAAAACTATGTATAAAAATCTGTTGAACTTGCTAACATGTGTATTACTGCTACCGGCTTGTAGCGGCACAGCTCCCCATATCTCCGTCGTTTGCGAAGAAAACAACGTTGGAAATAGTATCGTCAAATGGGAAATGGCCCCTCTTATTAAAGGAAACGTAAAGGTATATGCCTCTACCGACCCGAACTATATTCCCGAAGATTCTCCGGTGGCCATGGCAAATATTGCCGACCAACGAATGACAATTGTTACCACGGACCCTACCAGACGGTATTACTATACCCTTGTATTTAATGATAAATACCGTGTGAAGATTGCTACCCGTAATGTCAATATCCCTGGTATACAGAACTTCCGCGATATGGGAGGATATCCATCATATCCTACCCAGAAACAATTGCGCTGGGGTATGCTTTACCGCTCAGCCCAGATAGACAGTCTGGAATGCTACTCGCGCAGAGAACTAAAGAATATAGGCATCAAGACTATTGTAGACCTGCGCTCCGAATCAGAGTTAAAAGGACATACCCCATTACAAGAAGGATTCAATGTCGTACATATTCCCATAAAAACGGGGGATATGGAAGATATTCTGAGAGGTATCCAGGAACAAAAAATAAAAAGTGATACTGTATACCGTATGGTGGAACGAATGAATCGCGAGTTAGTGATGAACTACCACCATGAATACCGGCAGATATTCGATATCCTGTTGGACAGTGCTAACTATCCTGTCGTCATTCATTGTTCCTCCGGTAAGGGACGCACCGGCATTGCTTCGGCACTGATACTCGCTTCTCTTGGTGTGAACAGCGATATTATCATGGAAGATTATCGTCTCAGCAATGACTACTTTAATATTCCCAGCGCCTCACGTTATGCCTACAATCTGCCTGCACGTTCGCAAGAAGCCATCACGACTGTTTATTCAGCCAGAGAAGATTTCCTGAATGCTGCCAAAGAAGAAATAGAACGTAGGTACGGTGACGTGGAGACCTATCTGGAAAGGGGCATCGGACTCAAGAAAGAAGAAATTAAGAAGCTGCAAAGTATTCTTTTAGTGAAAAACGATAATTAATCACTAAAATTGTTCTATCTTTGTGCCCGAATATAAAGATATACAAAGATTTAATGAAGAATTTTGAAGAGCTCGGTCTGTCGCCGGAGATACGCCGCGCCATTGAAGAAATGGGATATGAGTGTCCCATGCCGGTGCAAGAGGAAGTGATTCCTTACCTTTTAGGAGAAAATAATGATGTTGTAGCACTTGCACAAACAGGAACGGGGAAAACCGCCGCATTCGGCCTGCCACTTATCCAAAAAATTAATGTAAAGAACCGGATTCCACAATCCCTTATACTTTGCCCTACACGCGAACTTTGCTTGCAGATTGCAGGTGATTTGAATGACTATTCCAAATACATCACTGGATTGCGGGTATTGCCCGTATATGGTGGTTCATCCATAGATAGCCAGATACGTGCCCTGAAACAAGGTGTACATATCATCGTTGCTACCCCGGGACGACTACTCGACCTGATGGAACGTAAGACTGTATCGCTCACCACTATCCAGAATGTAGTGATGGACGAGGCGGACGAAATGCTGAACATGGGATTCACGGACAGCATCAACGCTATTCTTGCCGATGTGCCTCAGGAGCGTAATACGTTATTATTCTCTGCCACTATGAGCCCGGAGATTGCACGTATCTCAAAGAAATACTTACGTGACGCCAAAGAAATCACTATCGGACGGAAAAATGAAAGTACAAGCAACGTGAAGCATGTAGTCTTCACCGTTCATGCCAAGGATAAATACGCGGCTCTGAAACGTATTGTAGACTATTATCCGCAGATATACGGTATCATTTTCTGCCGTACGCGCAAAGAAACGCAGGAAATTGCCGACAAGTTGATGCAGGACGGTTACAATGCCGATTCACTGCACGGTGAATTAAGTCAGGCGCAGCGTGACGCCGTAATGCAGAAATTCCGCATCCGTAATCTGCAAATCCTGGTTGCCACGGACGTTGCTGCACGCGGACTCGACGTAGACGACTTGACACATGTTATCAACTATGGTCTGCCAGATGATACCGAAAGTTACACCCACCGTAGCGGACGTACAGGACGCGCCGGAAAGACCGGTACTTCTATCGCCATCATCAACTTGCGCGAAAAAGGTAAGATGCGCGAAATAGAACGTATCATCAGCAAGAAGTTTATTATTGGTGAAATGCCTACCGGCAAACAGATTTGCGAGAAACAGCTCCTGAAAGTGATTGACGATCTGGAAAAGGTGAAAGTGAACGAAGAAGACATGGCTGACTTTATGCCTGAAATATACCGTAAACTGGACTGGTTGAGCAAAGAAGACCTTATCAAACGTATGGTTTCCACGAGTTCAACCGTTTCTCAGAATATTACCGCAATCGCGAAGAAATAGAAATGCCTACCGATAGCCGTGGTGAACGTAACGGCCGAAGCGGCAACGAACGCAGTGGTGACCGCAGAAGTAGCAGCCGCAAAGCTGAACCGGGATTTACGCGCCTGTTCATCAATCTGGGTAAGATGGATAATTTCTTCCCCAATGAACTGATCAGTCTTCTGAACAGTAATACCCGTGGTCGTGTGGAACTGGGACGTATTGATCTGATGAAGAACTTCTCATTTTTTGAGGTAGACGAGAAAGAAGCGGGAAATGTAGTAAAAGCTTTAAACCGAGCCAACTGGAACGGTCGTAAGGTTTCTGTGGAGATTGCCGGTGAAGAAGGCAAGGAAGCTCCTAAAGGCAGACGTAAAAGCGAAGGAAGCAGTTACAGCAAAAAGGAGTTTGATGGCAAAAAGCGTAGCTTCAAAGATGAAAAGCGTAGCGATGCATCTGGAAAACGTAACGATACGCCCAGAAACAGTAGAAGTAAATCTGACAATGCTCCGGCTGACAAAAAGAAAGGCAAACCGAGCCGCGAAGAACGTGGCTATACTAGCGCTCGTGGCAAGAAAAAGACGATTGGAGACAATTCTTCCAAAATGACAACAAGGAGTTCCGCGATAAAGAACCTGACTTCAGTGAAGAAGGTTGGGCAAGACGGGCACCGAAAAAGAAATAATATACAAGGAAAAAGGTGATAAAGCAGTGTCTCCACCACTTCATCACCTTTCCATCATTTATCACCTAAACCTATATATTATTTGTCTGTGCATCCTTTTGTACTGAAAGCGACCAGCATCCAAACCATCTTTTCCTGTTCTTTCAGATAGCCTGTCATCAGGTCGGCAGTAACGTCGTCACCTGCTTCATTGGCCAGTTCAATGATCTTTCTTTCCTCACCAATGAGGTATCCGTAAGTTTCAAGAATATTGCTGACCGCATCGCTACCACAAGCCACGTCAGATACTTCTTTGATCTTTGCAACTTTCAGGTATTCGCTGAACTTGTTTTCGGGTACACCACCCAACATCAGGATACGTTCTGCAATTTCGTCCACCTTCTCGGCTGCGTCGTCATACATACTTTCAAACTTCTCGTGCAATACGAAGAAACCATGTCCCTTGATGTTCCAGTGGAAACCGCGCAGATTCGTGTAATACACCTGGAAATCTGCCAAAAGTTGATGCAATGCAGATACTACGTTAGCTACTCCCGATTCATTTAACTTGATATAATTTAAAGTCTTCATAATTTTATGGTTTTAATAGTTTATACTGTTTTTCTTTTTTCCTGTTGCAAAGAAAGTGCAAATCGAAGGCAGAAGCAAGCTTGCTTGATTATGCTGAGATGCAGCCTTTCTTCGTTTTTTGTACAAAGATAAGAGGCAAATCAACGCTTGTCAAACAGATAATTTCTATCTTTGCATAGACAGAATCTATATAACCCGTTCAAACCCTTTATTTATCATGACTTTACAACAACTGGAATACATTCTTGCCGTTAATCAGTTCCGCCATTTCGCCAAAGCTGCGGAACATTGCCGCGTAACTCAACCCACTCTGAGTGCCATGATACAAAAACTGGAAGACGAGTTAGACACCAAGATATTCGACCGAAACCAACAACCCATCTGCCCTACTCCCGTCGGACGGCTTGTAATAGAGCAAGCCCGTATCGTATTGGAACAGGCAGGCCACATAAAGGATATTATTGAAGAAGAAAAGCACTCCTTGTCGGGTGTCTTTAAGTTAGGCATACTTCCCACCATCGCCCCTTATCTGTTGCCGCGCTTCTTTCCGCAACTGATGAAGAAATATCCCAAACTGGATATCCGCGTAACGGAGATGAAGACGAAGGACATCAAGCAGGCTCTTATAAAAGGAGAGATAGATGCCGGCATTATCGCCACCCTCCCCGAAAAGGATGACTTCCGCCAGATACCTTTATTCTACGAACAATTCTATGCGTACATCGCGCGCGAAAGCAAACTGTTCGATAATAAGATTATCCGCACCTCCGATCTCAGCGACGAACAGCTTTGGATGCTGGACGAGGGACATTGCTTCCGCGACCAGTTAGTCCGCTTCTGCCAGATGAAGGCGGCGCAAGCCAGCCAGATCGCTTATCATCTGGGCAGCATGGAGACATTCATGCGTATGGTAGAAAGCGGTAAAGGCGTTACCTTCATTCCCGAACTTGCCATCGATCAGCTCAACGAGACACAGAAAGAGTTGGTGCGCCCCTTTGCCATCCCCACTCCTACCCGGCAGATCATTCTCATCACCAACGAGCACTTCATACGAAACACTTTGTTGGAGGTACTCACAAAAGAAATACAAGCCTCTGTACCCCGCGAAATGCTGTCCCTGCGGGCAACTCAGTGCGTTGTATAGATTTCGTCTATCGGCCCATAAATCTTTTCAATCGTTTTTTTTGTTCTATCGGCAAAAGATGCTATATTTTTGCAAACGCGAAGATCAGCTGTACCTCAGCATAATCAAGCGAGCTTGCTTCTGCATTCGGTTTGCATGAACTTTGCATCATCGAAAAAACAAAGTACTAAACCTTTTAAAACAAAAAAGATTATGGAACCAATTATCAATTCCCAGCTTCCTGAATTCAAAGTTCAGGCATTCCAGAACGGAAGTTTCAAAACAGTAACCAACGAAGACGTAAAAGGCAAATGGGCTATTTTCTTCTTCTATCCTGCTGACTTTACGTTTGTATGCCCTACCGAACTGGTGGACATCGCTGAAAAATACGAGCAATTCAAGCAATGGGTGTAGAGGTGTACTCTGTAAGCACCGACTCACATTTCGTGCACAAAGCATGGCACGATGCATCCGAAAGTATCCGCAAGATCAAGTATCCGATGCTGGCAGACCCTACAGGCGTGCTGACTCGTGCATTCGGTGTAATGATTGAAGAAGAAGGTATGGCTTACCGCGGCACATTTGTCGTGAACCCCGAAGGCAAAATCAAGATTGCCGAAATACAGGACAATAACATCGGACGTAATGCCGACGAACTCCTCCGTAAGGTGGAAGCTGCGCAATTCGTAGCTACGCACGACGGTGAAGTATGTCCCGCAAAATGGAAGAAAGGCGGCGAAACACTGAAGCCAAGTATAGATTTGGTTGGTAAAATTTAAGTTCACATCCCTTTTTTATTAGCGAGGTCCCCTTTATCCATTGCACACATAGAGGGGACCTCTTTTATCTTACATTAGTAATCAATCAGTCCCATATATGTATTGCTGTCAGTTCCCATTAGAGGAAACGGCCGTTCCCTTTTGAAGAAACGACAGTTTCCATTAGAAGAAACGATCGTTCCTGCAATAAGAAACAGGAGTTTCTGAATGCCGGAAACAGCAGTTCCAAGGTTCAGAAACTCCTGTTCCCAACTGCAGAAACTACAGTTTCCTACAGTCAGGAAACTACATTTTCCTAATATACAATGTGATAAGCATGCATTTATGGCTGGAATTAAACATATACTGTTATGTTAGAAACAAGCATTTTAAATCAAGTACGCAGTGTCTTCCAAAACCTAGAAGCACAGTACACTTTTCATATCACCTGCCATCCCCGGCACGGAAACGCACAGGAGCTGACAGAGTTGCTGAAAGATGTAGCAGGATGTTCCGATAAACTCTCCTGTGAGGTAACTGAAACTGAAGAACCGAAGCTGGAATTCTCTTTACTGAAAAACGGGAAAGAAACCGGTGTCAAATTCCGCGGGATACCGAACGGCCATGAATTCACATCTTTGCTTCTGGCAATACTGAATGCCGATGGAAAGGGGAAAAATCTTCCCGATGAAGCCATCCACCGACGCATTCAGGCGTTGAAAGGACCCATTTCATTGCAGACTTATGTATCATTGACATGTACCAACTGCCCTGATGTGGTGCAGGCTCTGAACATAATAGCTCTGCTGAACGGACAGGCCACACATGAAATGATAGACGGTGCCCTTTTCCAGGAAGAAGTGGATGCACTGAAAATTCAAGGCGTACCGTCCGTCTATGCCAACGGTAAATTGCTTCATGTAGGACGTGGCACTTTAGGCGAACTTCTGCAAAAGCTGGAAGAAATGTTCGGTTCCGAACCAGTAGGGAATGCAGAGCCTATCTCACGTACTTATGATGTCCTCGTATTAGGTGGCGGACCGGCAGGTGCCTCAGCCGCAATCTATTCAGCCCGTAAGGGATTACGGGTAGCCATTGTAGCCGAAAAGATCGGTGGTCAGGTAAAGGAAACCGTAGGAATCGAGAACCTGATCTCCGTGCCACAGACTACAGGTGCACAGTTAGCAGACAATTTAAGAAGCCATATCAATCATTATCCCATCGACTTGTTTGAAGACCGTAAGATAGAGAAGGCGGAACTTCAAGGAAAAGAAAAGAGGATTTCAGTAGTGGGCGGTGAAGCATTCATATCTCCCAGTGTAATAATTGCCACCGGTGCAAGCTGGCGCAAACTGAATGTGGAAGGTGAAACGGAATATATAGGCAGAGGAGTTGCCTTCTGTCCGCATTGCGACGGACCGTTCTATCAGGGGAAAGATATAGCCGTTATCGGTGGCGGAAACTCCGGTATAGAAGCAGCCATCGACTTGGCGGGTATCTGCCGGAAAGTGACTGTCTTTGAATTTGCCGATACGCTGAAAGCCGACCAGGTATTGCAAGAAAAGGCGCAAAGCTTACCGAATGTAGAAATCTTCACTTCCTCGCAGACTACCAAAGTAGTGGGAAACGGTGATAAGGTAACAGCTATCCGCGTCAAAGACCGTGTAAGTAGTGAAGAACGGGATTTCCCATTGGATGGTATCTTCGTACAAATTGGCCTGGCAGCTAATAGTGCTCCTTTCCGTGAAATGCTGGAGACGACACCAATAGGCGAAATCAAGATCGATGCTTTTTGCCGCACCACGCTTCCGGGCGTTTATGCAGCAGGAGATGTTTCGGACGTTCCCTACAAACAGATAGTAATTGCAATGGGTGAAGGTGCGAAGGCGGCACTGTCGGCATTTGATGACCGAATCCGGGGAATTGCATAAAGCAGATTACATTTAATGAAACTGCAAAAGTAATCATTAGCATAAAAGAAAGGGAGGAAAGGAGTGATAAGGTGGTAAGGTGATAGGGTGATAAAGTAGCTGCGCTATATATCACAGAGCGTTATCCCGTTATCACTTTATCACCCTATCACCTTACCACCTTATCACACTTTGTTCATATCCGCTTAGAAAGAAATTCAGCGATATCTTCTTTTTCTTCCATGCCCAATTTCTGCCGTATCACCGTCTTACGTTGATACACCGTCCGTATGCTCTGCTGAATAACCACACTAATCTCTTTCGTTGAAAAGTCCGACTTCAACAAACAGCAGAGTTGCAGTTCCTTTTCATTCAGGATATTTCCATACTTCTGATAGATACGGGTATAAAAGCCATCATGCACCATGTCAATAGTCTTATATAAATCACTCCAAACCAGCAAATCGTCCACCGCTACATCTTTATTGGCTATCCGTCCCATCTGTACCAATAGCTCCTGATGATCGGAACTGGGATTCGTAGCCACAATACGTATCAGACCTAACTGCTGGAGCAGCATCTTCTTGACAAACTTATCATTATTGCCGCTTTCATCGCCTTCCGTCTCATGCAGCAGACGGCGCAAGGCCTCCAGTTCTTCTTCCTTTTCCACAAGCAAATGCTTTCTTCGCTGCAAATACCAGACGATAGCCAGCAACAACAAAATACAGAGAGCCACCAATCCGACAAAAAAGGTCCGTTCTTTCTGCTTTTCCAATTGCAGATTCATATTCTGCTGTTGAAGTAACAGTTGTACCTTTCCTTTTTGGGCTATCACCCGCTGGTCACGGATAAAGTTGTTATACAGCCGGTTTGAGAAGAACGCCACATCCCGAATGGTAAAAGAGCGGCTATCCATATAATCCATCAATGTTTTCTGTACCAGACAAAAGTTAGTCAATGACAAATCCTGATCAATGTAGGGCGAACGCACGCTATCCCCCATTTGCATATAGTAGCGGGCGGAATCCATCTGACCCATATTCAGGAAATAACGCGAAAGAGCATAATAAGATAAGGACTCAAAAGGGTGTTTAGTTTCTTTATATTCTTGTAAACTATGGCGCTGCAAATTGATGGCTTCCCGATTCTTTCCGGAATCACTCAGTATATCAGCATAGTTGCGCATCACATAGTACAATGCCTGCAAAGAGTCTGTGGAGGTATACAGACATTCAGTAGCTTTGCGGAGAGCCAACAGCGCAGAATCATTCTGATTTGCACAGTAGTACGATATCGCCAGACTGTTGTAGTTATTATATTGTCGGGTGGAATCAGGCTCTATAGCTATCAATTGCTTCTGTAGACGTATCAGACCTTCAAAATCATCATTACCTTCCCCTATATTCGCTACAGACCGCAGCAAATCAAGACAGGCAGCCGTATCGCCACGCAGGGTTGCAATACGATTCCCTTCAGTCATCATCTCAGTGGCTTCTTTATATCTCTCGCTATCGTAGAAGTAATGCGCCGCCAGTTTGTAGGTACGCAGCAAGCGCAATGTGTCACTCACATCCGGTCTTCCATAATAATCCAGAGCGTATAACAGCAAAGAATCTTCATTCATCACCCAATGCGCATTATAGTGGGCTTGTCCCATAGCCAGCGCAAACCGTGCCCGCAACGAGTCTGGTAATACTTCGGGATCTTTCACCGACCGAAGCAGAGCAATCGCCCCCTCTGCATTCCGCTGTAACATCTGCTCCGCCTTTTCTATCTGGATGCGTTGCAATGACAGGACTTCCGTACATGCTGCTAATACCAACACGCATATCCAACTTATCAAACCATGTTTCAATGCTTTCATGCCGTCCTTCCTTCTTGCTTTAAGTCTTTGCAAAGATAGATATTTATCAATTAACGGAAGTTACGGTCTCCCTTTTTTTGCACTTTTCTTTATATATAAACTTGAAATGGGAAGATATAAACTTTTTCATAAAGCGCAGTTCAAAACTCTTTAATTTTCAAATAGTTGCAAAAGCCATTGCACTTTATTTAGTGCCGCATATAAACCGCTTTTCTGTTTCTATCGCTCTATCTTTGTCATGTTCAAAGAACAGAAATAATCACTAAAGATAATAAGAAAAATGAAAAGATTAAGTATCATTTTAGGAGCATTATTCCTATGCACCTCCCTGATGGCGACAAACAAAATCACAGGGAAAATCATCGATGAGAGTAACAATCAGAACATCGAGTATGCCAATGTCAACCTGATGACTCAGGACTCGACATTCATCACCGGAGCTGCCACAAACAACGACGGCTATTTCTTACTGAAAGAAGTAAACGATGGAGATTATATCTTATGTATCTCATGCATCGGATATGAAAACTCCTACCTCTCTATCCATAACCTGCAAGCTAACCTGAATCTGGGAGAGCTGCCCCTGTCGCCCGATAATGTAATGTTGGAAGGAGTTACCGTCACAGCCAGCCCCATCATCAAAAAGACTGACCGGCAAATTATCCTCCCAACCGAAATGCAGACTAAAGCCGCTTCCAACGGAGTTTCCTTACTGAGAAATCTGCAACTGTCGCGCATCCTGGTCAATCCGATAGACAACAGCATCACGGTTCCCGGAGGAGACAATGTACAACTTAGGATGAACGGTGTAGAAGTGACTCAAGCTGAAATCATTGCCATTCGTCCGGCAGATGTGATCCGCATCGAATATATAGACAATCCCGGCGCACGCTACGGAAATGCAGGTGCCGTATTAAACTACATTGTAAAGAGAAGGGAATCGGGAGGAAGTATCTCTGCTGATCTCACCAACGGAGTATCTGATACAGGATACGGCGAGCATAACCTCGCTGCCAAATACCACTTCAACAAGTCTGAACTCAGTACTACCGTATATTGGGGACAGAGAGATCTGAAGTGGACACGCGAAAACTATGAAAGTTTCCACTTCCCGGAGGCTTATCAAGAGAATAGAGAGGTAGGAGAACCTACAAAAGTAAAGTACGATAACCTTAACTTCAACCTCAATTACAGTTACCAGGATCATGACAAGCAACTTCTCAACATTGCTCTCAGAAACCAATACAGTGATACTCCCAGTTCCATGTCGGACAGAATCAGTACATTGTATGAAGGAGATGCCTCCTACTCCATATCCGACCTTTCTGCCTCCAAAGTACTGATCCCCTCTTTGGATATCTATTACCAGAGAAATCTGAAAAACAAACAGACAATCTATGCGGATGTAGTGGCTTCTTATCTGGACAGCAAGAACAAGCGGACTTTTATTCAGAAAGCCCTTAATAATGACAATAACGATACGGATATCTATTCAGAAACCAAAGGTGAGAAGTACTCCGTCATCGGCGAAGGTATCTACGAAAAACAATTCAATACAGGTAAGTTTACCGGAGGTATCAAGCATACACAGGCCTATTTGCAAAATAGATATTCGGGTAATATAGAGAATAAAATCACGATGAATACGGCCGAAACGTACCTATTTGCCGAATATCAATCAAAGATAAAAGCTCTGAACTACACTGTAGGGATTGGAGCCATGAGAACTTATAACAGCCAGGAGCAGTATTCTTCCGAGAAGTATATAGTCAAACCTTCCTTAAGCCTGTCGTACTCTATCAACGGGAAGTGGTTTTTCAGATACAACGGATACGTGTCGGGGTATGCTCCTTCCCTGTCCGACCTGAACAACATTTCGCAAGCAATGGATAAGTACCAGATACGCAAAGGAAATCCCGACTTAAAGTCTGTTACATTCTATGCCAATACACTATCTGCCAGCTGGCAAAGCAAGTATGTATCTGTCGATTTATTTGGAAGATATAGCTATGACAGTAAGCCAATTATGGAAAATACCTACTACGAAGACGGGTATTTTATCCGCACTACCGAGAATCATAAAGGTTTCCACCGAATCAATCTGGAAACAGCCATACAGATACGACCTTACAGGGAGTATATCTCTATCAAGTTTACTCCGTTCCTGAACCGCTATATCAGTCACGGCAACACCTACACGCATACACACACCAATGCAGGACTACGAGGCAGCCTGATGGCAATGTATAAGAATTGGGTACTGATGGCAGAAATGAATACCAGCAACCACATCCTGTGGGGTGAAACGCTGACTAAGGAAGAAAAGCTGCACACCATCATGGCGGGATACAATACGGAGAAATGGAGCTTGTCTGCCGGGGTACTGAACCCGTTCACCAAGAAGTATGAACAGGAAATAGAGAACCTCTCAAAATCGGCTCCCTATCGCCAGTTAGCATATTCCAAGAACTTAAGGCTTCTGTTCATGCTAAACGTATCCTTCAATCTGGACTTTGGAAAGAAGCGCAACAGTCAAGGCAGAAGAATCAATAACAAGGATACTGATACAGGTATTTTGTCCGGAAACAAATAATTGTCTCCCCCAGGAAATGCGGGAACCTGCCCACTAATTGATAATATTCAATTCTTTGATCAGGTTCCCTGCTTTCCCGTACTTCTCAATCATAAACAAAATATAGCGCACATCCACTCCAATGGTACGCTGCATCTTCGGTTCATAAAGAATATCGCTGCTCATAGCCTCCCAATTTCCATCAAAAGCTAATCCGAGAAGTTCACCTTTCGAATTAAACATCGCACTCCCGCTATTTCCACCGGTAATATCATTATTAGAAATAAAAGCAAACCTTCATTTCGCCCTTTTCATCGGCATATCTTCCAAAATTACGGGAAGAGAGCAGAGATACCAACTCCGGCTGTACTGCAAAATCAACATCTCCCACATGAGCTTTCACCTTCTCCAGTACACCTTTTGTCGTTGTATAATAATCATATTCCGCTCCGTCAAACGGAGTATATCCACATACTGTCCCAAAACTCAATCGCATGGTGGAATTAGCATCCGGATAGAAATTACGAGATGCATACATCCTACGGATAGCCCCATTCAAAAGGCGTTCTCCACGAATGATTTCCGTAGCAGGTGCCTGCGTCTGCATATTCATATCGAACAACATTGTCAGCATATCAATGCCCAATGAAATAGCCGGATCGTCGAAAATCTGATAGGTAGTGTCCCGTTCAAGAAAACGCTTCAAACCACGAGGAGTAGTCAACTCAGAACTTGCATAAAGGCTATCTACGAAAGCTTTCTCATTACCATCATATTTCTGTGCAATAGTATGGTAGATTTCCGGCAAGAAGATGGTATCCACTTTTGAGCGATACTCCTTCAGCAGCGCCGTAAATACTTCCTTGTCTATATCCAGATCCAAATTAGAATATTGTTCGACGATATCCTTCAAACCGGCAATAACAGCTTTTTGCTCTCCTTCAAAGTCAAAGTTCAGAATCTTCAGAGCAAGCTGCACTAATTCTGGTCCATACAGGAAAGACTCGATAAAATAAGCCTGCGCACGGTTTACCTCCCGGCGGTTCTTGTAGTTTAGTTCCAAGTCTGTGAACAGTTGAAGAAGCTTCTCACGTTCTTCCGGGTTCTGCTGTATCCACCGACGGATTTCCTGCTCCATTTCACGCTTCTTATCTAAGATTCCCAGCTTACGAATAGCACGGTTGACACCGATACTGTTCTTCCAATAGTTGGAGCTTTCATCATATTTAGAAGCATACTTAATGCGTATGCTGTCTTTACTGTCCATTTCACGCTTCCAGATAGCTTGCTTCACACCACGAATATCAATCTGTGCCTGATTGGAATTATTCATCATTTCCTCGATGCCGAATGAAGAAAGATAACGTTCCGTACTTCCCGGATAGCCTATCGTCATACAGAAAGAGCCTTCCTTATAGCCATCCAGTGAAATCGGTGCCACATATTCCGGGTGATACGGGACATTGTCGGGAGAGTAATCGGCAGGCCTGTTCTTGCGGTCTGCATAAATACGAAACACACAGAAATCTCCTGTATGCCGGGGCCATATCCAATTATCCGTATCCCAACCGAACTTACCGACAGAGGAAGGAGGTGCAAACACCAGCCGCACATCGTTGAAATCGCGGTAAACGGAGAGCCAGAACTCATTGCCTCCATAATAAGCATCTACCACGCCAAGCAAAGTGGAGTCTTTCAGGGATACCTCACCACCTATTACCATCATCATAGAGTCTACCGCACTGGAACGTTCCATTTCGCTCATCGAAGGCTTAACGGCTCCCAACACACGCTTGGTCACATCTTCCGTACGAAGCAGAAAGCGAACGTAAAGCTCCGGATTAGGCAATTCCTCTGCCCGGCTATGGGCTACGAAGCCATTTTTCAGGTAATCATGCTCCACTGATGAATGCTGCTGCACACTGCTGAAACCACAGTGATGATTGGTAAACACCAGCCCGTCTTCCGACACTACCACTCCGGAACAAAATCCTCCGAAACTGACTACCGCATCTTTCAACGACGGCTTCTTCGGATTATATAGTTTATCAGCAGGCATTTGCAGGCCAAGTTCTTTCATAGCCTTACGGGTCTGTTTATTCAGGTTTCCCAGCATCCACATACCTTCGTCCGCCCGTCCCGTCAACGTGAAGAGGCTGCAAGCAACAATCAGTATATACTTTAGCTTCATTCTATTTCGTATTAAATTATTCTGCAATCAGTCTTAATTGTTTCGCTCCCGTACGTGCTTTCAGCCATTCGGTAATCTTTTGTTTCTCGTGGGCGTCGGGATGCTTGCCAAACTTCAGTACGGCAAGTGTAATGGTATCTGTCCGTACCGAATCAATCGTCAGTTCTATGGCATGAGAGATAGAAACGGTTTTCACTGATGGATAGAGAACTTTTAGCTCCGGAACAATCGTTTTGCCCAATTCATCGAAAGATTTATATCTTGCCAGGCTCTGTTCCAGCACTGTAATCTTCTTTGTTTGTTCCACCAGTCGTTCTTCACTGTTCTTATAGAAGTCTTCCATCACCATAGCCCGGATAGAAGAAATATCCACAGCTTCGTTATTCATTCCCTGAAGAACAATCAGTTTGGTTTCACCTAACTTGTAATCCTTCGTCTTACTACGGGCAATGGCAATCGAAGCCTCAGGAACTTCTTGTCCGATCAGTACCACGCGTATCTCATTGTCCTTGCTGCCATGATAATGGATTTTTTTATCCAATACCTGTGTATTCTCAAAAGAAAGCTGTTCGGCAACAAACCGATTGGCGGCACTCTCATAGAAAGTGCTCTGAATGATCCCTACCGTCAGGTAAACAGCCGGACACATGGTCAGCACGGCAATCAGTATTATGTATTGGCGTACTTTCTTCTCCCGCTTCTTGTCCACAAACTCTTTACGCTGGAAGTGCATCACACGCACTCCGGCAAACGTGGCAAGACTGATAAATACCGAATTAATGAAGTAGAGATAAAATGCTCCAAGGAAATAAACCAGATTCCCCGTTGCCAGCCCGTAACCTGCCGTACAGAGCGGCGGCATCAAAGCAGTGGCAATGGCAACACCAGGAATTACGTTTCCTTTCTCCTTGGTAGACAGGGCAACTACACCGGCAAGACCGCCCATCAATGCGATGAATACGTCATAAATCGTAGGTGAAGTACGTGCCAGAAGCTCCGACTGTCCTTCGGCAACAGGGCTTACAAGAAAGAAGACAGTAGCCGTGGTTACACTGAACAGAGTCGTTATCAGAAAGCTCTTCAGTGAACGTTTCATCAATTCAAAGTCATTCAGACCGACAGAAAGTCCCACCCCCATGATAGGTCCCATCAGTGGAGAAATCAACATGGCACCGATGATTACGGCCGTGGAATTAACATTCAGTCCTAATGATGCCATAAAAATGGCAAAGATCAAAATCCACAGGTTAGCCCCTTTAAACTCTACTCCTTTGCGGATGGAGTCTACTGTTTCCAGCTCATTGTCCTTGTCTTTTCTCAGATCAAGATACTCGCTCAGGAACTTTTTAACGGCAAAAACATTTCGGTTTTGTTCAGGTGTTTCCATCATATCATTTACAATTTGACGATTTACAATTTACAATTTGCCATGCGGACTATTCTAATGTCTTATGATACGGTTCAGAATTGGTATTTGGTTCAGCGGCAAATCACGCTTCACAACGTAGGCGATAAACAGTATCAGCAGAACTGTACGGTATGCCATACGCAGGTAGATATTGTCTATCGGCACATATTCGGCAGCAAGATAAAGCACAGCAGCAAGAAGCACATACATACCGATTGCCTTCAAATCATACTGTATCGGATATTTCTTCTGACCCACAAAGTAAGAAAGCAACATAGCAACGCCATATCCTGTAAAATCCAGCCCAGGCACAAGCAATATAACCATACTTCGGGATCAGAAATATATTCATCAATATCAGGATGGTGCAGCCCGTCAATGAAAAATAAGCCCCCAACGGGTTTCATCAATCAGCTTGTACCAGAAAGACAGGTTGAAATAAATGCCCATAAAGATTTCCGCTGCCATAACGATGGGTACTACCCGTAATCCGTCCCAATAATCACGCCCGATGATATGGCGCAGAATGTCCAGATAAAACATCACTGCCAGGAAGGCGAGTAAAGTAAAGATGATAAAGAACTTCATAGCCTGAGCATACATCTCACGGCTATCTTTCTCCTTGCTCTTACCAAATACAAAAGGTTCATAAGCAAAGCGGAATGCCTGGGTAAACATAGCCATAATCATGGCAATCTTACTGGCAGCTCCGTAGATACCGAGTTGTACGGTAGCCTCAGCCTCATCGGGATAAACGAAAGGAAAAATAATCTTATCAGCCACCTGATTCAAGATACCTGCCACACCCAATATCACCAATGGCAGGGAGTAACGAAGCATCCGTTTCAATAACTCTCTATCCAGCACATAGGTAAATCCTCTCAGTTCCGGTATCATGCACAACATGACAACAGAGGTACATACCAGATTGAAAAGGAAAGCATAACCTACATCATTTCCTTTCAGAACAACGTAATAGAAAAGATTGAGAGCAATATTGAGAAAGATAAACAGCAACTTCAATGCAGCAAACTTAATGGGACGTTTCTTATAACGCAGATAAGCGAACGGAATACTTTGAATAGCATCCATTGCCACCACAATCATCATCATACCTATATACCAAGGGTGCTCTCCGTATTCTAACCATCCGGCAATAGGTTCTAAAAACAACAATCCCAAAACAACGAATACCACTGAGCCGATACTTACGCTCAACAAGGTGGTGGAATATACCCGCATCGGATCATCTTGCCCTTTATTGGCAAAACGGAAGAATCCCGTTTCCATGCCGCACGTCAGTAATACCAGCATCAATGCCACCCAGGCATATATATTCGTAACCACACCATAACCACCCGATGATGCAGGCAAAGCTATCGTATATACAGGTACCAGCAGATAATTGAGGAAACGTCCTACAATACTACTTACCCCGTAAATAGCTGTCTCTTTTGCTAAACTTTTTAATCCACTCATTTTTATGCGTTATTCATTAAATAACGTACGCTGACTATCGTAAAGACTACGTCCTAAATGTTTATAAGCCAATTCAGTTACTTCACGTCCGCGAGGAGTACGCTTCAGGAAGCCTTCTTTTATCAGGAACGGTTCGTACACCTCTTCTACGGTTCCGGCATCCTCGCCCAAAGCCGTAGCAATAGTAGTAAGCCCTACCGGACCGCCCTTGAACTTATCGATAATGGTACAGAGTATCTTATTGTCGATTTCATCGAGACCGTATTTATCAATGTTCAGTGCTTCCAAAGCGAAGTTGGCAATCTCCGTATCAATGCTCCCCGAACCTTTCACCTGTGCAAAATCACCGTACACGACGCAACAACGCATTTGCAATACGCGGCGTTCCACGGCTACGGGAAGCAATCTCTGACGCAGCCCTTGTAGAACAAGGAACATTCAGGATTCCTGCCGAACGGCGGATGATACCGCTCAGCACATCGTCATCGTAATATTCCAAATGCAGATTAATACCAAAGCGGGCACGCAAAGGCGCAGTCAGCAAACCGCTACGGGTGGTAGCGCCCACTAAAGTAAACGGATTCAGGTCGATCTGTATGCTTCGTGCCGACGGGCCTTTGTCGATCATAATATCAATGCGGTAATCCTCCATTGCGGAGTACAGATACTCCTCCACCACCGGAGAAAGACGATGAATTTCATCGATAAACAGCACATCATTCGGTTCCAGACTGGTAAGCACCCCCCGCCAAATCGCCCGGCTTATCAAGCACCGGACCGGAAGTTACCTTAAAGCCCACTCCCAGCTCATTCGCAATAATATTGGAAAGTGTCGTTTTACCCAATCCCGGAGGTCCATGCAACAAAACATGATCCAGTGCTTCGCCACGCAGACGAGCCGCTTTAACGAAGATACGCAGATTATCCACCACCTTATCCTGTCCGCTGAAGTCTTCAAAGGATAACGGACGAAGTGCGTTTTCGAAATCGCGCTCCCTACTGGTCAACTGATGATCACGTATATCAAAATCTTCTCGTTCCATTTATTAATTATACAACTTGTTCAACCAATCAATAAATACCCTCGCTTGTTCAGCATCCGGGTTTAGCACACGAGCAGTAATGGCCTGTCCCATAGGTCGCCCCGGTTCATCCTGCCATGCCAAAAATGTATGTACCTTAGCCTTTGACCTGTGTACTCTTTTATATTGTTGAATTTCTTCAGCCTCCAATTCAGATAATGTGGATTCAGCCTTTTGCATCAGAACATTTTCTGAAGAAACTAATTGCAAAACAAAATCCTCCAACATTCCCTCCAAGTTATTATTCGGCATAATCCATATACCAATTATAGCATCGCAGCTATTCAAAGGATAAAGCACCAATCCATCAAGTGGCAACTCAAGGTTTTCACAGTCATACTTACCACTTTTCATCAAAATATCAACCAATTGCATCCAGCGTCCCTTAACATCATTATCCGCATCCACCATAATTCCGATACGCTGATAAACTGCAGGATTCGTAATAGCTATCTTGAATTGCCTGATAACATTTTTATCACTTCCGCAAGCTTCTATATTAAAGTTCTCCGTCAGCTTATGATTCTCACATAACGAAGATACGACATGCAAATCATTCACCCCTTCAACAAACAGTCTATAAGGAAAAATCGTCTTATTATTCATGATCAACGTATTTCTACATTACTTTGTGCTATAAATTTCATGTCTTCTTCATTATCATAACTTACAGCAACAATATTTCCATCTCTGTTATCTAAACGAATAATCTGCCCCAACTTTTTTTCATTGGCAGCAACAAAACTGTTGATGCAATCACGACTATGCGAAGTAACAAAGACCTGAATATTCAACTTCTCAGAAAGCATAAAAATCACTTCCCACAATTTTGTCTGTACAGTATAGTGAAGTCCTGTTTCAAACTCATCTAATAAGAAAACACCTCCCTTACAGTTGACCAAGCCAAGAATAATGCTCAAGACCCTATTGATGCCATCCCCCATCGAACTTAAGCGAAAGCGTTGTCCTGTATCCTTTAAAGTTACATAAGGTACCCCCTTACATTTGAGAATTCATTTTCATTCAAGAAATTGAGTCTATCTACTCTTGGCTCTATGATACGTAAAGCCTCAACAACGTATTTTTCTTTATCAGACAAAGAAACTCTATCGAAAAGCAGCACATTCCTTCTCAACTGAAAATCCTCTACCAAGACATATTCAAATGGCATTTTATCTTTCACACCCCCGAAGGCTCTACGTTGAAAAAAAGGGAATAAGAATTTTGGAAGCAGAAGCAGAAGAAATCTCCAGTCCATCTCCTAAATACAACAACGACAGAGAATCTGAAACATTATCACAATCATTATACGATACATATTTCTTCGTTTCAAATCCATCTTCGCTCTTTATCGTCTTTTCGGATACATGCACCAGTCTGATATTCAACAAGTCCTCATTTTCGCCTATTGAAATAGCAGCAGAATTTACAAACTCTTTGCAGTGGTCATTAAACAAAGAGCTATAATGCTCCAATAATATTTTATTGGAATCTATTTCTCCTTTCGTAAAATCTACATTCACCAATTCTCCCCGAATATCCAGAATCGTTTTCAGCCATTCATCGCTACCATTCGTTATGTAGATAGAAATGGCCTCCAGCAACGTAGACTTACCTACATTGTTACGCCCCACTATCAGATTAACCGGAGCAAGCGAATTGAGTGACAATTCTTTAAGATTTTTGTAGTTCTTGATGCACAGTGACTTCATACCGCAACTTTTTGTTTTCTGCAAAATAACTAATTTATTTTGAGATAACCCCTATAAGTTAACTCTTTTTCACAAACACTTCTACTCCTATCCATCTTTTTGGCACTATCAAACTTACAGTGAAAAAAAATAGAACTGTATGAAAGCCACACAGTTCTATTTACATATAGCGTTTTCAGAAAATCAATACTTTTCTCATAATATCACAATATAGAATAGTTTAAAGACTTCCTTAACCCGTTGCAAAAGAAACTTATTCCAACACAAAAGTGCCATGTGTTGTATAAGAAGTTCCATTACTAAGCGCTTCATCTTTAAGGGTAAAGTACCCGGAAACCGATGTCTCAAATGTCAGATACAAATCAATGCTCCACATTCTTCCGGTTTTGTGCTGTGTATTCAAGCTACTCAATATTGCCGTTTTTTCTCCGGTGACAGTATATGTATAGGTAGCATCGGAGAAATTGGCATCAATATAATCGACTTTTTTATTAGACCATTGTCCCTTCCTATAACCTTTTACCCGAAAAAAGCCGAACCCCATAGGCGAACTCTGACTGAGTACAATTTCATCACCGGTCGACAAAGCCGAAGGTACTTCATTCTCTTTTCTTTTTGTGGAAAATTTAACCGTTTCGCTATAAATATATCCATTGTTAACTTTCGCATATAGACGAACGTAATAGGTAGTACCCGGGTTAAGGTCTTCTAATCGTACAGAGATATCATTGGAAGAAGATTTTGTGGCAAGAAATGTTTCAGTTTGCATAGAATGATGAATACCTCTTGTAATAACAGGTTCACCCTCTGAACTCCAACAGGCTCCAAACTCTAAAGCTTTATCTATATCGCCCCAAACTTTACCTTTTGCCATAGCAGAATTCTGTGTTATGTCCGTAATGGTTGGAGCAGAAAAGACTATTTCCAAATCATTCTTCACATAGTCAGTTAAAGAGAAACTTCCTCTTACCTCTTCCATACCTTCCTCTCCATTATCTAATTCATATTCATAAACTCCAATAAATGTTCCGGAATGTTTATCTTCGAAGTTTAATATAACCTCCCACTCCTCTGTAAAGTAAGTATCATTTCCATATTCTATTTCTACATCTGCCGTATTCTTACCTATTTTATTATAACAGAAATAAGGATAATCAATAGATAGTTTTTTTGCATTATCTCCTTCTTTTATTGCATCAATTTTGGTGGATATATAAAACACCATTTCGGTAAATTTATCTTGTCCTTCCCTATCAGGCATAAAAAAAATTCAGGCATACATAATTCAAAGAAGTTGGAGCATAATCCTGTTCCTTATCATCACTGTCACAAGCACTTAAAAAAAAGCATAGTAACAAAGTAAACTGTACAAATAATATCTTCTTCATAATAAATCTTGTTTTTCGTCTATTTTATACTGTTGATATATCCCTTTCCCACCACAAGATGGACAACGGTCATGGCTATGTGAATAACTGACATTCTGCTGACAATCCTCACACCAATATTTTCCGGAAAGCCCATAAGTTGAATTTTTAGACCCAACAGTCCACCCTTTACCTTTGCATAAACTACATTTTTTTCTTTCTACGGCAGAAGAGCCACCCTCACTTGAATTATCTTCAGGTATTATTATATTTGAGCCACCGCTACTACCAATTACTTCAAATTGTAGTTTTTCACCCGTTGACAATTTTGTCATAGTCAATTTAGGTAAATTAAACTCAAAAATACCGTCACTTCCTACAAGTGCAGATGTCCCTTTCACTGGAAATTCATATCGGCAATACCGACCGTTTTGCGTCCACGTCAGCAGAAAGTAATAAGGCATACTTAAGGATTTTAAGACAATATTCTTCATATCAGTACCCGGAGCACGGAGGTATACAGCAGGGGCGTTTGCTTCTGCTATTGCCTTAGCCTGCCGATAAATCTGCTCTAAATTCTGTGCCTTTGAATGACACGCCGTCAATGCACACATTAGTACAAAAACGATTCTCAATAAGGTTTTCATGATAAAAAATAAATTATTCTAAAATAAAAGTACCATGTGTAGTATAAGACACTCCGCTATCAAGCGATTTATCTTTAAGGACAAAATTCCCGGAAGTCGGTGTATCAAACGTCAAATACAAATCAACACTCCACATTCTTCCGGTTCGGTATTGAGTATTCACGCTGCTCAATGTTGCCGTATTTTCTCCGGTAACAGTATATACATAGGTAGCATCAGAGAAACTGGCACTGATATCGTCAACTTTCCTATCAGCCCATTGCCCCTTTCCAGAACCAGTTACCCGAAAAAAGCCAAACTGCATAGGTGAACTCTGGCTGAGTACAATTTCATCACCAACAAATAGAGCGGAAGGCATCTGCTCAATGTCATCCTTATCTTTGGAGCAAGCAGATAGCAATAAAAACGAAAATAGGACAGTTAAGGAAATAAAGAAACTTTTCTTAGACATAACTAAAAGTATTATACCTATAGACTTCCCCAGATTCGGTAGTATACAAAAAAGACGTAGGAGTCTGTACTTTCACTTATCTCAGCCTCAAATTCTCGCACGCTCATCTCCAAGGATAGGCAACGCAGCCAGCCCACGGCAAGATGAATGTACAGAACACCACGGCAAGCGCAATGTTTGGATAATACACCTCAAGTGGACGCCCCCGTTGCCGCATCTTCCTGGAAATTCCAAACTTGCGAGATTTGAAGTCAGAAGATAGTGTCCGTAAACGTCTTTCTATTAAAACAATAAGATAGTTACAGATTACAACTATTCCTTTATAAAAACAATAAGCTTCATTCCTTTATATACCGTATTGGAAGACAAGTTATTCCACTTCATGATATCCAAAACACTGACTTTATATGCCGAAGCAATGGATATTAGAGTTTCCGAGTCTTCAACAGTATGAGTTACGCGCATAACGTTTACACTTGGTAAAGCAGGTTGTGGAGTAACAACTGGTTGAGAAACTACAGTTGATGGAGAAGTAGGATTTGGCTTCTGGTCATAATGATCACCTCCATTTCCAAGTTCCGGATACAAAGGAGTCCCTTCTACAACATACTTATTTTTTCCAAATAGGAGGCAACTCCAGGATTTATTATATACCACACCATCAGTTAAAGCGACAGCACCCGGATATTTTTCAATAGCATCATCAATAGCCTCTTTCATATCAGGTATGCCTGGAAAAAAAAAAGGATACTAAGTTTACTATCAACCCCCTTTACACGAGTCGTAGCCTTTTTAAACTCTGTTCCTTTCTCAGTTATCGGAACATTCTTCGATGAAATTACAGTGAAATCTACCAGTCGGCGTGAACAACCAGATAGTACAAAAACAAGCACAAAATGACAGAAGTTCTAAAAAATAATTTCGTAAACATAATCCATATAGATTAATGCCTATAGACTTCCCCTGATTCGGCAGTATACAAAAAGGCGCGGGAATCTGTACTTTCGCTTATCCCGACTTCAGGCTCTCGCATGCCCATTTCCAAGGATAAGCAACGCAGCTAGCCCACGCCAAGATGAATATACAGAACACTACGCCAAGCGCAATGTTTAGATAAAACACCTCAAGTGGACGTTCCCGTTGCCGTATCTTCCTGGAAATTTCAAATTTGCGAGATTTGAAGTCAGAAGATAACGTCCGTAAACGTCTTTCTATTAATAAAACCTCCCCCTAACCCACCGGCTAGCTGAGATTGTGACAAAGTTAAGAGGTTTCAGTGTACATGCCAAATTATTCAGGATGTTTTTAATGCCTTTTTTTTACCGCATAACATCCGTTTAGATCCTCATAGCCATCCGGATAACCATGAGAAAGCGTTCACAATTAGTTTATAGTATGATGAGTTAAAAGGGATCAAAACCGGGGTTGGGCAGTATCAGCTCCGTACCAACTCCGTACCAAATTCGGTTAGAAGTACCTCTATACGGGGATGGTACGGAGCAAATAGGGATTTGACCCCTCTTTTAGTACGGTTCTGACAGGATGCCGAACAGCCTCTAATAACGGGGAAAGATATAATTTATAGTAGCGGAGTCACCACTACAGCAGACGCACAGACTATTTCTGCGTAACTCCTTTCCAATCATCTGTACGGAAAGGTGAAGCCGGAAGGCCAGCACCATTATATAAATTACAAACCGGATTATCGGACCATCCATAGCGAACAGCAACGGGATATAATACCTCCGGAGAACTTACCACAATCTTATCACCTTGTATTTCTGCTTTTGCCCAGTGGAATTTATGATCACGTCCGGCAATAGAAAAACCTTGTAATGCTTTTCCGTCACCACTCTTTAAACCACCTTCAGTATGGTCGAAAGAAAGGATGATCTTATCTCCATCTACCTCATAGGAGTGGTACATAGGGCCTGAATAAGGTATTTGCTCTCCATAGGTCTTGGCACGGGCTATCAATGCCAAACGATGACCAACTGCCTGTTTATCCTTGGGGTGAATATCATTTGCTTCGCCTTTATCTATGATTACCGCCATACCTGTATTTGCCACAGACAATGTACGGGTTTGTGCTTCGCGAAGTTCCGCCCAATCAGAATCAACCGGTTCCGGAGATACAGGTTTAAAATTGGCTAACTGTACAAAGTAGAACGGAAAATCCTTGCCCCAATCTTTACGCCAGTTCTCAATGACTAACGGGAAAAGTTCACGGTATTGGTAAGCACGTGAAGCGTTGTTTTCTCCCTGATACCAGATAGCTCCACGAATACCGTAAGGCACTAATGGGTGGATCATCGCATTATACAAAGATGTCGGCAGATTAGGATTCTCGGACATGTCTTTGGGAGGCATTCCCTCTTTACGGGCATCAGCCGCCACTTGATATTTCCACTCTCCTGCAAGGCTAATTTGCTCTCCATTGGCAGAACGAAGATAAAGATCGTTCGGCATGCCGCAACCACCGCCTGTATCTACAATACGAATGGCAAGACTCAGTTGTCCGGCTTTGACTAATTTACCGGGAACGGTATAATTACGCTGAATAGTATAACCAGTAGTGCGTCCTACTTCCTGACCATTCCAATACGTTATATCATTATCATCGATAGTTCCTAATATCAATTGAACCTTTTTACCTGCCCAGGATGCAGGAATATCAACGGTCCGGCGGAGCCAGATTAGTCCGTTAAAGCCATTAAGCCCCTGCTCCTCCACCATACCGGGAAATTTCATTTTTGCCCAGTTACTATCATCCAAAGAAACTTCTGCCCGTACCGGTTTCCCGGCAGCAAAACCTTCATCCACACGATTATTCCAAGCTTCCAGAGTTTTCAGATATTCCGCTTTCATCGCAGTTTTATCAGGCATGGCACGAACTTCCTCTACTACATTGCTAAAGTCCGGCATCTCTTGCAGCACTTTCCCACTTATCCAGGATTCTACATTTGTTCCTCCCCAGGAAGTATGAATCAGTCCCACAGGCACATTCTGCTTTTCAGAGATTTCACGACCAAAGAAATAGGCAGTAGCTGAGAAATTAGGAATAGTTTGCGGCGAACATACTTGCCAGCCATTATCACGGACTTTGATATCGGACTCCGGTTGGGTACTCGTCACATGTTCTACATGTAATAAACGGATATTGGGGTGATCAGCTGCAGAAACCTCTTTCTTATAGTTCATAATCTTTCCCCAACCTTCCAGAGGCATTTCCATATTGGATTGTCCGGAACATATCCAGACTTCACCAATCATTACATTCTCTAATACCAGTTTCTGGCCGTCAGTCAGCGTAAGTTCATAGGGTCCACCCGCTTCGGGGGTGCGGACAGAAAAAGTTTCCATTTACCCTCTTTGTCGGCCTGTGTCTCATACGTCTTTCCATCCCAGGAAGTTGTTACTTTCACCGTTTTCATCGGCTTAGCTTCACCCCATATAGGAGCATCTGCCTGCTGCTGCAGTACCATATTATCCGAGAACATCGGTGGCAATACAACCTTAGCAGAGATTGCACCGGATAACATCAGCAAAGCAGCAAATAAAATACATTTGTTTCTCATATTATTTAATTATTGATTTAAACAGAGGCATTGCAAACAGCCGCATTATAACACACAACCGCTCCAATGTCAGAAAGCAAAGATAAGTAGAATTTCATATTTGAAATAGCGTTATTGCCCTAATAAATGCAATAATCTTTCCATTTATCATGCTGAATGGAAAGATATTCCTACTTTTGCATAGAAATCAACGCGTTATTTTATGGTTTTAAATTACATTTGGGTAGCATTCTTTGTAATTGCTTTCATTGTGGCACTCATCAAACTTCTGTTTATGGGCAACACTGAAATTTTTACGGAGCTTGTCAACTCTACATTTACTTCCTCAAAAACGGCTTTCGAAATATCTTTGGGACTGACTGGTATTCTTTCACTCTGGTTGGGCATTATGAAGATTGGAGAACAAAGCGGTATGATTAATGCATTATCCCGCTGGTTAAGCCCTGTTTTCTGCCGCCTCTTCCCCGAAATACCGAAAGGACATCCTGCTATGGGTTCTATCTTTATGAACCTGTCAGCCAATATGCTGGGGCTCGATAATGCTGCTACTCCAATGGGATTGAAAGCTATGAAAGAACTTCAAGAACTGAACCCCCGGAAGGATACGGCGACTAATCCGATGGTTATGTTCCTGGTGCTCAATACTTCCGGATTGATACTAATCCCAATCAGTATTATGATGTATCGCGCACAAATGGGTGCTACAACCTACTGATATATTTATCCCAATATTGATAACATCTGCTATCTCCACTCTTGTAGGAGTAATTGCGGTAAGTATCGCACAACGCATTAACCTTATCAATAAGCCTATTCTTATCCTCATTGGTTGTATCAGCCTTTTCTTTGCCGGATTGATTTACCTGTTTATGCGACTCGGTCGGGAAGAAATCGGTACATACTCCACATTGATTGCCAATATTATTCTGTTCAGTATCATCCTACTCTTCATTGTATGGGGATTATGGAAGAAAATAAATGTATATGACGCTTTTGTGGAAGGCGCCAAAGAAGGATTTGCCACTGCCGTTCGCATCATTCCCTATTTGGTAGCATTTCTGGTGGGTATTGCCGTATTCCGAACTTCCGGTGCAATGGACATGTTAGTAAGCGGCATCGGCTATGTAGTGGGATTGTTCGGCGTAGATACCAGCTTTGTAGGTGCTTTTTGCCAACTGCTCTGATGAAATCGCTGAGTGGTAGTGGAGCCAACGGATTAATGATCGATACTATGAAAGAATATGGTGCGGACTCTTTTGTAGGACGTATGAGTTGTGTAGCCCGTGGTGCCTCAGACACTACGTTTTATATTCTGGCAGTTTATTTCGGTAGTGTGGGTATCACCAAAACACGCAATGCTGTCACCTGCGGACTAATAGCGGACTTGGCAGGTATCCTTGCCGCCATCATCATCAGTTACATATTCTTCTTTTTTGATTTTTAATTCTTAATTCTTAATTGATATGGTTTCTTATCAGACAGACGGTGTAGAAATGCCCGCCATCAAAAAAAACAAAACAACGGAATGGATTAAGGCCGTTGCCGCAACTTATGAAAAAAGAGTCGGTGAAATCGCCTATATTTTCTGTTCCGATGAAAAGATACTTGAGGTAAACCGTCAATATCTGCAACATGACTATTACACCGATATTATCACTTTCGACTATTGTGAAGGCAATCGCCTTAGTGGAGATTTATTTATTAGCCTTGATACGGTACGCACAAATGCGGAGCAGTTCGGCAGCGATTACGAAACAGAACTGCACCGCGTTATTATTCATGGCATATTGCACCTATGCGGGATTAACGATAAAGGTCCTGGAGAACGTGAAATAATGGAAGAAGCAGAAAACAGGGCTCTGGCTATGCGATAAAGACAGTAAAAACAGAACGCTTGTGTTCCATCTGCACAACACTTGTGTTACACAAACAGAACACAAGCGTTGTATAGATGAAACACTTGTGTGGCTCAAAGGCTCTGTCAGCTACTTTGCCAAGTACTTCTCGGCACGTCCCGGAGAGAAGAGTTCCCACAAAGAGGCCACCGTCCAGCCCGGAGCAAAGATATCGTTGTAATATCCCTTACCATTACGACCGTAATCCCAGTTCGTGTGTTGGACAACCTCAGGGGTAATAACCTACTTTGGAAACACCACACATATGACCCTCATAGGGGAAGCAATTGACGCATGGAAGTGGAAATGACTTCAGCAAAATCAGAGAAACGAGGTTCATTATACTCTTTGGAAAGCCAACGGAGCACATCGGCAAATTCAAAAATAAATACATCAATATGATTATTCTCCACCGAGACATTTCCCCAGCCGCGAGTTTTCAGACCGATATCACCCAACATCTGACCTTCGGCAAAGGGAACATCCCAGGTATAATACCAGGATAAGGCGAAATAAGCGGCCTTCCTGCAAAGTTCGGCATAGTGGGAACGCTCCGCACCTTTAGTAACCAGAGCAAGGTAATAAGTGGCAGTAGCAGCATAAAGGGAAGCTTCCTTATCCTCACAATTAGCATCCAAAGTGGAAGAGAAATAATCGGATTTAGAGATAAGCTCATTTTCCAGATAATCAACAGTACGCTTGGCACTCTCCAGGTAACGTTTGTCCTTGAAATACTTGTAGGCCATTACCAGAGGCAAAGTAGCCGAAGGAGTACTGCCACCGGTACCGTCTACGATAGAGAAATCATCCTTGAACTTGCGGGGGAAGCTACCGTCGGCATTCTGAAGACGGAGGAAACTGTCCAGAATTACCTTCAGACGGTTCTCCCATTCGGGATGTTTACGCTTGTATTGCTTCTCGTAAGCCAGATAATTAAGAATGGCATACACACCTTCCGATTGGCGGCGGATACTGAGATTAGACTCTTTAAAGTCACGGTTATAATGGACAACCTCATTGAAAAAACCGGCAGGAGAGAAACCCTTTGAAAGATAAGTAAAAGATACTGTTAGCACTGTTCACAAGTTCAGGACGGTTCTGTTGGAAACCGTATTCCAATGCATTGAAGGCATTTAGCAATGTACGGCCCACAAAGCCGACTTCGGCAACATCAGTACTGGCACAAGTGGCTGTCTTCAGCTCAACGCCCGAATAGTAATGGGTAGGAGTAGTATTCACATAACTCTCTACAAAGAAGTTGCTCAGTACATCTTTCATACGGTCCACCGTATAAGGGGTATTGACCGGTTGGGGACGGTTCGTGTCATAGCAGTACTCCCAGGTACGTTGTACGCACTCAGAGAAGTCGGAAGCATCAGTCTCGGACAGTTCCCAGGTCAGAGTTATGCTATCACCCTTGCGAAGCAGCTGGAAAGCCTCAACCGAAGGGGCAAGAGTCAGTTTACGGATATAAGTCTTGGGAGCTTCCTTATAAGGGAAACCATAGGAAAGGACAGTCATGCCACCTATGTTCTCGAAGCCGGTATAGCCGATGGAAGTCTCACCGGAGACTATGACCTCGCCTTCTTTGTGAGTAGCCAAAGCCTCCTTGTCAAACTTGTCAATACGGATGACTGACATGGACTTGCCTTTACTTGAATTGAAGGCGGCAGTCAGAGGACTACTCAGACGGTCTTCGCGTACCAGCCAGCTATCCGAGGTATGGAAAGAAGGCGCCTTTTCGGGAGAACGAAGATTCTGGCGGTACCAGAAGCCGGGCATGTAGAACTGGCAATCGGAATGACGGTATCCGGTGTTTATTTGCTCGCCATAATTGAAATAAACAGTATCCAAGGCCATGATGACAACGTTAATACGCTGCTTGCCATCTTTATCAACTACCTGACGGGTAATAACCAATGGTAACTGCTCGGAAGACTGGCAGGTATACACACCGTCCTGCTGCTTCTGAAGAGTCAGTGAATAGTGTTGGGCGTCATTGCCCGGAACTTTTAAAGAAATGGAAACATTCTCAGGAGTATAATTTGCCGCTCCTATATTTGCAATGCCCGCAGAAAGCATTATCCCTAAAAACAATCTTTTTAACCTCATATTCAATCTTCATTTTACTATTCTACATTTCAGGTCTTTCAGCTTCTATCGACGGAGAATTGCCGGTCACTGATGGCCATCCGTCTTTCCAATTCACCTTATCCATCATCAGCACGCGACCTCCGGGATTTTTAGTACTCACCGCATGATAGAACATCCAGTCATTACCTGCTTTATCCGTTACAATCTCTGAATTATGCCCGGTACCTACAAAAGCATCATTCTTATGAATCAGTACTTCATGGTGGTTATCCAGCATCTTCTTACCACTCTTATCAACATAAGGTCCAAAAAGCTTCTTCGAACGGCCTACAACTGTAGTATAAGTGCTCTTCAATCCTTCGCAACAAGTACCTATGGATGCAAAGAAATAATAATAGCCATCTTTTTTATGAATATATGTTCCTTCATAGGCTGTCCCCGCTACCTGACGGAGTTTAGCACCTTTCTTTATAGAAAGTCCATCATCCGACAATTCAATACCATAAATTCCACGGAAACTACCCCAGAAGAGATATTTCTTTCCTCCATCCTCTATATAGAAAGGATCTATGGAATTCTGTACATTGATTTCATTGCTACGGAACATTTTCCCATGATCCTTAAAAGGACCTTCAGGCTTATCGGCAGTAGCACATCCGATGCCACAGGTCCACTCGCCTCCCCAAACGGACATGGAATAATAAAGTACATATTTATCTCCTATTTTATTGATATCAGGAGCCCATAATCCTCCTTTTGGGTTCAAAGTCCGGACGAGTGCTTTTAGTAAAAGCAGTACCCACATATTCCCACTCCACTAAGTCTTTCGAACGATGAATAGGCAAGTTTCGAATATCTTCGGTGGCATACAGGTAATAGTAACCATCCTCTCCTTTGATAATAGAAGGATCAGGCAAACTATAGTTTATAACCGGATTCTGATAGCTCTTGACGGGCTTTTTCGCCATAAGCAAACAGCTTATGGCGAGAAAAGCTCCTATTAACAATATTTTCTGCATATATTCACTATTACTATTTACAAACCGGTGCTTCTGCTTCGGTAGATGGACTATTACCAGCAATTACCGGCCAATCATTCTCCCAAACAATCCGGTCGATCATCAGATAACGTCCTTTGCTTGGAGTGTGTCTGTCATAACTGTGATACAACATCCACTCATTACCTTCGCTATCCGTCACAATCTCCGAATTATGGCCAGGACCTACAAAGCGATCATTAGCTCTGATAAGAACCTCATATTTATTATCAAGCATTGATTCTCCATTCTTATTCACGTACGGGCCTAAGAAGGAAGTAGAACGTCCGACAACAGTAGTATACGTACTCAACATAGAGTTACAGCACGAACCTACAGATGCAAACATATAGTAATAATCACCACGCTTATGTATGTAAGGTGCTTCAAAAGCAGTACCCGCAACCTGTACTCTTTCTTTCTTTGCAGTTGCAAGGTCGGGATATACTCTTGTTCCGTCAGCATTCAATTTTACTGCATAAAGACCATTAAAACTACCCCAAACCAGCCATTTTTGTCCATTGTCCTCAAAAAAAAGCAAGGATCGATAGAGTTTCTTACATTAATCTCATTTGAAGTAAATAACTTACCCTTTCCATCAACAGATATATCCAATGAGAAGGGACCTTCGGGAGAATCTGCAGAAGCAATTCCAATGCCGGCAGATGCAGGTTTACCCATAGCAGACATAGCATAATACAGAATGTATTTATCACCAATCTTCTCAATGTCCGGAGCCCATACTGCCGCACCAGATTCAGTAACAAACGAAGGTTTCTTCTCAAACATTTTACCACCATCTGTCCAATGGATCAAATCTGTTGATTTGCGGATTACAGATGTGTTGGTAGCATATACATAGAACGAATGATCGTTTTCTTTCCAAACTGTCGGATCAGCCGCACTGTAGTTAGTCAGCGGGTTTGAATAAGGGTTGTTATAAACCGGCTTTTTATTATTATCATCATCCGAACAGGATGCCAAGGCTCCTGTCAGAGCCAAGGCAAACAATATATATTTACTTCTCATAATCAATTATTATATCTTTTTTCAAGTTCTTCTACAGGAATATTATCTTCATAACCATCGTAACCGTAGTTCTGATTGATACGACCTTGAGTGTTGGATTCTATAGCATTACGCGGAACAGGCCACAACACATGATATGGTTTCATGATAAAGGCATTGGTTGAATAATAGTATTCCGTTGCAAAGAAATTATTCTTTTCCATGATACGGTCATAATACCAGTTCTTTTCAGAGAAGTTATCAAGAGAATATCCATCTATACCCTTTTCTGCTTTCAGGAAAGCAATACGAGTCAACTCTGACTTACGATGGTCTTCCAAGAACAATTCCCTGGCTCTTTCATCCAGAATATCTTCCAATGTAACAGATGAAAGTTCCGGTGCATTCACACGACGACGGATTGTATTCACATCCTCAGTAGCCAGATCATTCTTACCCAACCACCAGTAAGCTTCAGCTCTGTTCAGGTAAGTCTCGGCAAGGCGGAAAATATACTGGTCTGTGAAACCACCTACAGGAACTTTACCTCCTGCATTTGGATCATCTTTGTCAATCAGAACCTTCACAATCGGGAAAGAGAAGTAACAACGCATGGTATCCGTACAGTAAGCAGGATCCACCGGTTGGCCGAAGTATTTGCTACTACCCCCCTTTTGAAGCCGGCAAATTATATTTGATACGTGATTTATCGAACCAGTTATTGGAGTTATGACGCATATCGTCACCACAATCTTTCCACAACTCATATTGTGCATAGTTGGTAGGACGTATCTTGGCAAGACCTCTACCCAGCTCTTCCAATTGTTCGTACCCATCGTAGATACCCGAAGCGTCCGTTGTCCCATTCTTTCCGTCCGGTGTCTTCACTTTGCTTCCGGCATGCCACTGCGGCACGAAATTACGTTTACGCTTTGAGCCACTTGGAGAAGAACATCCATCCAAACCATAAATTTCCTGACCGATCATGATACCTTCCTTGTTCTCAACAATACTGATATTTTCTTCCTGGAACAAGTCATTATAAACATCTTTGCTCTTATCATCCGCATTAATACCGAAACGTTCGGTCATCAAGTGCAATCCATAATCGTTAATACAACGGGTTGTTGCGTCTACTGCCTGTTGGAAGTCACCCGTAGCCAGACATATCTTAGCCAGTAGATGTTCACCTGCTGCTCTGCTCACAGCACCGCGGATCACATCTTTAGGTAACCATTGTATGGCATATTCCATATCTTTCTTGATATTAGCCAAGATCGTTTTACGGGAAACAGTATTAAAGTCCAGCTTTGCACCGGTAATTTCTTCTCCGATCCAAGGTATATCTCCAAATTGGTTAGTCAGCAGATAATACCAGTAAGCACGGTGAAAATATCCTTCGGCAAGACAAGCATTTCTGTCTTCTTCCGAAGCCATACCATCAGCTTCCGGGGCACGGGTAATGACAGTATTAGCATACTTAATACCATTCCAGCCGAAAACCCAATAACGCAAGTGCAGATACATATTGGTAGTAGGAGTCAGCTGAGTCACCATATTATGGATTTCCTTCGTCTCAGGGCCACCCATTACAGCCAGGTCAGACCAAGCATATTCATACACAGAATAGGTTTCACAGTTTCCAGAATTGAAAGCATCTCCGAACCATTCAAAGTTCATTTGTTTACGGCAAAGGCGAAGCATGGTTTCTAAACCAGCTTTATCCACAAAAGTGTTCTCCGGCGTCAGAAAGGACATCGCTTTCGGTTCAAGATCAACACAAGCAGAAAGACCGGCAGCTATCAGGCAGGTTGCCAGACCTTTTAGTATATATTTCTTTGTTTTCATTTGAATATCTTTATTTAATTATCGTTCTATCAGATTATAAGGTAATGTCTACACCGAATGTCCAGATACGTGGAGTGATAGCCTTAGTCAAAGGATCGGAAGTTCTCCACTTAGAGATAACGAAAGCATTATCCACATTGATACTGAATCTCAGGTTATCAATCATGAACTTGTTAATCAGTTTCTTCGGGAATGTATAAGACAATGCCATATTCTGCATTCTTACGTAGTTTCTCTTTTCGTAAATATTCACACCCGGGCTATCAATGTTCGCACCTAAACGGGCGTATTTTGAATTTGGATTCCAAGGCGTCCAATATTCAGTCCAAACAGAGTTTGAAGTATTGTAGAAGCGATTAGTTTCGTTTCTTGGCAGATTATCAATATCCATCCAGCCGAATTCTCCACGCAGTACGAAAGAGAAGTTGATACATTTGAACAGATTCAGGTCACTGCTCAATGTCATACGATGTTTCGGAGTCTTTGTACCCAACCAAAGTTTATCATCGTCATTAATCTTACCATCATTATTGACATCCAGCAATCTCGGGTCACCCGGTTGTTTACCATATTTTGCAGCTTCCAGTTCTTCACCCAGTTGCCATACGCCAATCCACTTATAATCATAGATCTCATCAATAGCATGTCCGATATACCAGCCGTTCTGTACATCATCATCCTCACGCTGGCCGATAACGTTACCCTCTGCATCCAGCACGTCAATCATATCACCATACAGATGTTTGATTTCATTCTTGTTAGTAGAATAAGTGAAGGTAGTACCCCAACGTACATTCCGAGTATTCACGTTTACACTTGACAAAGTCAACTCAGCACCCTGATTGGCAAGTTCTCCCAGATTGGAGGCAATCTTACCGTATCCGGAGATTTCGGGCATGGCACGGTCCATCAATAAATCGTTCGTTTTATTCTTATAAAGTTCCACAGAACCGCTTAACCGGTTGTTGAACAACCCGAAGTCGACACCGAGGTTAAAACCGGTAGTCGTTTCCCATTTCAAATCTCTGTTGGCCAAACTTGAGGGATATACACCTTTATAGTTTACACCATTCTGAATAACATTGGTAATAGTCAATCTTGAGAAAGCGGCATAACGACCGATGTCACGGTTACCGGTCTGTCCCCAAGAGAGACGCAGTTTCAGGTTATTAATCCATTTCACATCCTTCAAGAACTTTTCTTCTGACATACGCCATCCGGCAGCAACTGTAGAGAATACACCGAAAGGATTGTTCTGTCCAAAAGCAGAGAAACCATCACGACGTACAGAACCGGTCAGCAAATAACGGTCCATCAAAGAGTAGTTCAAACGCCATAATAAACCATTACCAGTCTGCATTTCATCGTTTGCGCTGACAGTAGGAGTAATACCGGCCTGAATGCCATGATAACTCAATGCACCATTCGGTTGGAAACCTTCATTGTTTCCCGTACTTTGCCAGTTCTGATATTTTTCAGCAGTATACACAAAGGTAAAATCAAAGTTATGTATTTTAGCAAAAGTGCGGTTCCACTTCAGCATATTATCAATGCTCCACTCGTAGTCAGAGTAGTCCACACGTTTTGCTTTGCCACCGGCTACCACACCCGGTTTGATATCAGAATCAAAATAATAATCCTTTCTCCAACCATAACGTACGTTGAAAGTAGTCTGCCAAGTGAATCCGAACGGAAGAGTCAACTTACCATACACGCTTGAGTTGAAGGTTTGTGTTCTATAATATTTATCATCTACTGAACGATTCAGCAACGGATTGGCAACGCGGTTGTCATCCCAAGGTCTAACTTTGATGCTTCCGTCAGCTTCATAAACATCACCAAAAGGACTGGCTGCCTTGGCTGCACCTGTATCCGCCTTAATATCATCCGAACCTTTATGAACGAATTGCGCATTCAAACCGATATTCAGCCATTTTGTAATCTCAGTATCCAAATTCACACGTGATCTTGAAGCACGGAATTGATCGCCTACAACAATACCGTCATTATTGGTATATCCTAATGAAACATAATAGTTGGTTCTCGCTGTCTTTCTCTGAAACAGACGCACTGTAATCTTGTCTCAAACCATTCTGGTAAACAAGGTCCATCCAGTCAACGAATTTACCGGCTTTGTAATTGGTAACCTCAATGGGATTGAATTCCAGACGTTGCATCCAGGTTTCAATGTAATCACCGGAGAAAGAAGGATCATAAGCAGCCCATTGATCGCGGGAAATTCCTTCAGGCAGATGGTCGGGATTATCATAGTAGCCTAAACCTTTTTGTTGGTCTCCCGGTTTGAAATAGTCGATTGTCTTATAATAATCAGAACGTCTCTGCATGTATTGTTCGGCAGTAGGCATTTCAGGCATAAAGGTTGCTTGCGACACACCGATTTTGGTACTTACATTAATAATAGGCTTTTCAGAAGTACCTCTCTTAGTATTAATAAGAATAACACCTGCCGATCCCTTAGAACCATAGATAGCAGTAGAGCTGGCATCCTTCAGGATATCCATACTTTCAATGTCATTCGGGTTAATATCTCCAATGTTACCATAGAATACTACACCATCCAGAACAATCAAAGGAGAAGTACTTGCCTTCAATGATTGTTTACCACGAATCAGAAGTCCGGAAGCACCACCACCAGCTTCAGTAGAAGGTGTTATATGCACACCGGGTACAGTACCTACAAGGAAATCAAGAGCATTTGTTGCAGCTCTGTTCTTGGTCACTTCATCTCCAACGTGTGCCACAGCACCTGTTACGTCTTTTCTTTTCATTGTACCATAACCAACTACAACGACTTCATCCAGCAACTTAGAATCTTCAACCAACGTTACGTTCAGAGTTCTCGTGTTAGCATCAATCGTTTTTTCTATAGTTTGATAACCAATGAATGAAAACACTAAAGTAGATTTTTGCGTAGGAACACTCAATGAATACTTACCATCCAAATCGGTAATAGTACCCAAAGCAGCATTACCCTTTACAGTTACGTTTACTCCAATAACTGTTTCGCCCGCGGCATCTTTAACGACACCCGTAACGATTCTGCCCGACTGAGCTTGAATATAAACTGTAGAGATCAGGAATAGTAGTAACATCCTAATCCTCGCATCAGAAAAGAATTTTGAAATCTTCTGCTTCATAATATTAAATTTTAAAAAAATTGTAAAGACTTTCTTGGCTTTAAAGCAAGACAAAAGTAGAGATTCAATTGAATAACCGATAATAAACTTATCCCTAAAAAGAGAAAAAACGTCTCAAATTAGCAGTCTGAGAGGCACAAGATAATGGTAGACACAAAATTATCAATAATGAGACGAATATCTTATTTAGGTATCTCAGAAATTAATAGAAGGAATAAAAAGTGATAAGGTGATAGGGTGATAAAGTGATAGCGGAATAATACTCTGCGATATATAGCGCAGCTGCTTTACCACCTTATCACCTTACCAACCTAGCACATTTTGTTCATAACCGTGCAGAAATGAAGCAAATGATTAAGCGGTACTATCCGTCATTCATATCCCTGCAAAAATGAGTTTAATTAAGAGCTCGGATTGTGAGTTCACCTGTTTTATTGGTAGCCGGCAAAGTAATTTCTAACATTCCGGCATGACCAGGTCTGAAATTGACAGGCTTGCCATTGAAGAATGCTTCGTATGTATGTTCTGCATCCATACAGACAATCATGCAGCGTTCATGAGCCTTTGTCGAATCGTCAAAAGAGATATCAGCCTTATATCCAGAACAAGTACTATTGAATTCGCTCTTCGTAATCCATACCTCAAAGCCGGTAGAAACTTTACCCGGCTTATAATAGGCAGCAAACCAATTCAAAATAGGTGATGAAAGTCCGGAAAACTGGTGCCACCCCGCTCCTCTTCCCGAAGAGATAATGAAATGCTCGAACGTAAAATAGCTTGCTGCACATTCCTTTTCCCAATTATCCAGGGCTGTATGCGCCACCCGATAGGCTTCTTCTCCCTTACCTAAATCTAAAAGAGTTTTCCACATTACCCACTGATGGGGAAACCATACGGCACCATTCCAATACCCATCTACTTTATAATAAGGCGCAGACTGGTCTACCGTTGAAATGCCTACTTTTGTCCATAACTCATCAGGAGAAAACAGATGTCCCACCAACCGATTTACCTGATCCGGAGAACAGATACCTGCTGTCAGAGGAGTCACTCCATCCAACCCCTTGTTGAAGTTCGACTGGTCTTTATACCGTAAGATTTCTTTCGCGTTCTCCAAGGAGTCATGGAGTACATATCCAAAATATCCGCTTTCTTCGTCCCAAGAGTAGGTTTGCAAAGCATTCGACAGTCGTTTGATTACCTGTTCATATTCTTTCATATCCTTTTTCAGTCCCAACTCTTTTGCCGCCAAGCGCAGTATTTTCGCAGCCCGCAGATAATAAGCTGAAGTAACTACAGGAGTCACCAGTTTATTCCCCCCACGTGCATGCTGAGGCGGATAATCGTCCCATCCACCGGAATTATAGAAATAATCCCAGGTGCGAAGCAGACCGGAACCTTTCATCCGGGTAGTAGAGTAAGGATTGTTTCCAACCATAAAGTTAAAGAACTGTTTCAGTCGGGGATATAAGAATTCCAAGGTCTCACGTGACAGGCTATTGTTCCACAAATCAGCGTAAGCATACATCTGGATAGGCAATGGAGTGCCATGATGAATAAAAGCCGATTCACTCCCTACCGGAGTTGTATAAGCCTTGATGCATTCGAAAGCCTTAGCCGGGTCCACATCAATCAGTCCCAGTGCAATGAATCCGGAATCCCAAGTATAAAGACTATTCCAGTTCTTGCCCGGTGTGAAATGCCTGATGTACTCTTTCTGCGTATAAACCGGATATACGATATTCGATAAAAGCGAGGCTTGCAATAAACGATTTCCCAGAAGATACTTCTCTCCGCCCGGTAACACTTTATCCTTAGACTTTGCACCTTCCATAGATTTAACCTGCGCAATCAGTTTATCCGGAGTTGAATGGAAACTCTGCAATTCTTGTTGTACCTGTTCCTTATCTCCTGTGCATACCAACATGTAAATGGTCTGTTCAGAATCTGGTTCCAGCACGACAGGACGCAAAAAAGCATTCATATAGTGCCACTTCCTATCTCCAACCAGCCTTGACGAGACATGATCGTGCACCTTTCTCCGGAAGAAAGATTCCAATTCACCGTTCAGTATTTCCCGAACTTCCGAATGCTGATGGTTCCAAGCCACCCCATAATAGTTTTCACAGTCTTTGTACTTCAGAATAAAGTCTTTCTTGTTTTTACCTACTTCCATTGCAGGAGTAAAAAGGTATCGGAGTACGGACTACATTTACATTGCTGATATCATCCGCACTGCCTATAAAGAATCCATCCAGACCGATTTCAACGGTACTGCCCGAAATAAGTTCCAGTTTGTATTCTCCCGCCTTCTTATTCTGATAAAGAACTGATACGAAAGAAAATTCTCCCGTACCTTTCAGAGTAACAGGTTGTTCTACCAGTCCTTTCAGCTTAGGTTTATATTTCTCATTTTCTTTTGATGACCGCAAACATTCTTGCCACGATTTTGGCTCGTAACGCATTGATCACGGACATCTTGTTTTTGCCTTCGGCTACTTTCCTTTCATAATACTTCTTTAGCTCACCTCCAATCCGGTGTGTCACAGCAACAGCAGCTAAATGCAGCAATCTTTTTCATCACTTTGTCTGCCCGGTGCGATACTCTTGCTTTCGAGTGCAGGGAACTTCCGGAAGAATATGAGAAGGGGGCCACTCCGGCATAGCAGTTGAACTTCCTCGGATCATCGAAACGGGTAAAAGCTTCCGTTGCTATGATCATGTTGGTTGCCACCACACGCCCTACGCCGTCTATGGACATCAATAGTTCTCTTTGCCTGAACAATACGGGGCAAGAAGCTATGACTTCATCCATTTCGTCTGTAATGGCCTGTATGGCTTCCTCCAAGTCGTCCATTAACGCCTGCAAACGCTTCATCTTGCGTTCGTACAAAGCCTTGG